>Ga0307423_1000886_pt1 | contig 19202 bp, 14 predicted proteins | sample SalMarWE160310MG_FD_202154 | JGI IMG/M metagenome (GOLD analysis project Ga0307423, IMG submission 202154) | Salt marsh sediment microbial communities from the Plum Island Ecosystem LTER, Massachusetts, United States - WE1603-10 | ecosystem: Environmental > Aquatic > Marine > Intertidal zone >...
TGAACTTGATGAGCCCAGCCAACAGTGCAATCACTCCTATGACGACTGCGCCAACGAAAAGCAGCGTGAGAATAGCGAGCACCTCGAGCATCGTTTGATCCTCCTGACTCAGACTACGCACGGGTGCGAGAAAAAGTTCTATTCAGCAATTCGCGGTAGCGAATTGCCGAGCTTCATCCACAGATAGGCGTATTCGAGGGCGTCGGTGTAGGCGCGCTGGTTGAGGTTGGCGCCGGCGGCGTGACCGCCCTCGGTGTTCTCGTAGTAGTAGACCTTGTGACCCTGCTCGGTCATCTTTGCCACCATCTTGCGCGCGTGCGCGGGGTGGACCCGGTCGTCGCGGGTGTTGGTCCAGAAGAAGACCTCGGGGTAGTCGGCTTTGGGGTCGAGATTCTGATACGGCGACCACAGCTTCATGTACTCCCAATCGTCGGTGTCGGGGTTGCCGTACTCCGACATCCAGGCCGCCCCGATCAGCAGCTTGTTGTATCGCTTCATGTCGGAAAGTGGCACCGCACTGACGACGGCGTTGAAGAGGTTGGGTCGCTGCACGAAGCAGCCGTTGACTAGGAGACCGCCTTGCGAGCCGCCGACGATCCCGAGGTGCTCGGGCGAGGTGATCCCGCGCTCGATCAAATCTTCGGCAACGGCAATGAAATCGTCGAAGTTGTTCTGGTGATTCTCCTTGACGGCCGCCTGGTGCCATCTGGGACCGAACTCGCCGCCGCCGCGAATGTTGGCCAAGACATAGACGCCGCCGCGCGCTACCCAGGCGGTACCGACCGCACCGGAGTAGCGGGGAACCCGCGCGATCTCAAAGCCACCGTAACCGGTCAACAGCGTGGGATTGGCGCCGTTGGCCTCGAAGTCCTTCGGCATGAAGACGAAGTACGGGATTTTTGTTCCGTCCTTCGACGCCGTCTCGTACTGCGCGACCGTCATCCCGGTGGCGTCGAACCAGGCGGGCGAAGACTTCACCTTCTGTGGATCTTCGTCGTGATCAACCAGGTAGAGGCTGGAAGGGGTCACGAAATCGGTGTAGGTGAAGAAGAAGGCATCGGTTGAATCGGAGAAAAAGCTGCCGCTGGAGCCGCGTTGGTTGAGGCGGATGGTGCCGATGCCGGGCAGCTCGATCTCCTCTTTCGCCCAGCCGTTTTCTCCGGGTGTGAGTTGGTAGAGGCGTCCGCGGACGTTGTCGAGCGTCGCGTAGACGAGGTGGTTCCGGGTCGATTGGACCTGATCGAGTGCAACCCTCTTCGCGGGCTCGAAGAGCACATCGAAATCGCGTTGGCCCTCGAGAAAATCATCGAGATCGATGGCCAACAGCGCGTCCTGCGGGTAGGTTACTCCGCCGACCTCCCAGTCGCTGCGCAGAGAAACGAGCATCCGGTCTTTGAAAAACCCCCGCATCTGCGCGTCCTCGGGAATGTCGAGCTTGACCAGCCGTTCACCGAGCCGCAGGTAAGTTGTGCCTCTGAAGAAGTCGGGCATCACGGTGACCATGTCGTAACGGCCTTCGGGCGTGTGGTCCGAGGAGGCAAACGTGGAGACGTCTTCCGTCGTGCCCTCGAAAACGGTCGTCGCATCTTCGATGGGAGTGCCTCTTTTCCACTCCTTGGCAAAGCGGGGGAAGTTCGATGAGTTGAGCGAGCCTTCACCGAAGTCGGTGCCGACCCACAGTGTGTTCTCGTCCTTCCAATTGATAAAGTGCCTGCCCTCGGGCAGAGCGAAGCCGTCGACCACGAATTCTTTGGCAACGGTGTCGAACTCCCGCTCGACGGTGGCATCGGACCCGCCGCGCGACAGCCCGATCATGCAGTGGCGGTACCCCGGCTCGAGGCAGTCGGCGCTATTCCACACCCAGTTTTCGCCCTCGGCTTCGGCCAGGGCGTCAAGATCGAGAACAATTTCCCAGGCGGACTCATCCTTGATGAACTCCGACAGGAAGGTGCGTCGCCAGATACCTCGCACGTGCTCCGTATCCTGCCAGAAGTTGTAGATCCACGCGCCGCGGATCGCGGGCGTCGCGATACGGTCGCGCGAGTTGTAGATCTCGAGCAACTTCGCGTGGATCTCGTCAAACTCCGGCACAGCCTCGAGTACTGCCGTGTCGGCGGCCGACCGCTCCTTGGCCCACGCGAGGGCCTTCTCGTTCTCCACCTCCTCGAGCCAGAGGTAGGGGTCTTCGTCGGCTGCAACACAGACGGTCGCGGCGAAGAGAGTGATGAGAATCGCGATCGCAAACCGGTGACGCATGATGGTTCTCCTCCCGGAAGGTTGTACGACGTGGGGCGTCGCAGGTTGCGAATGGTAGCAAATGGAACAGCTAGACGAGTGTTGAGTTTTGAGTTCCCGGCCACTCTCCCGATGAATGGGGCAAGTGGGAGATTACTCGAAACTCAAAACTGAAAACTGCGCGACGGTAGCGTGGGCGATGCGGTTCTGCTATCACAGTGACGGGAGATGTCCCCATGAATAATTCGAGTCCGTCGCGCAAGGTGGTCGTCATCGACGGTTGCCGCACGCCCTTCTGTCGCTCGGGGACGGCGTTCGCCGATCTCCGTTCCTACGACCTCGGCCGGATGGCGGTCTCCGGCTTGATCCATCGAACGAAGATCGATCCCGAGGTGGTGGATCTCCTGGTCATGGGCACGGTGATCGCCGACCCGGCGACCTCCAACCTCGGCCGCGAGGTCGTGCTGGGGTCCCAGCTCCCCGACAGCTGCCCTGCCTACACCTGTTCGGTCGCCTGCGTGTCGTCGCTGCAGTCCTTCCTCGATTGCGCACGCGCGATCCAGACCGGTGACGCCGAGGTCGCGATCGCTGCCGGCGCCGAGACCCTGTCCGATGCGCCGATCCGCTATCGCCGCAGCGTGCGCAAGCGGCTCATCGCGGCCCAGAAAGCGCGCGGAGCCAGCGATTATCTGAAGCTGCTCAGGGGCCTCGGGCCGTCTGACCTGCTCCCCGAGCCGGTGGCCCTGGCCGAGTTTTCGACCGGCGAGGTGATGGGCGAGAACTGCGAACGGCTGGCCAAGCGATTCGGCATCACCCGTGAGGCGCAGGACGAGTACGCGATGACGTCTCATCACCGCGCCGCGGCCGCCGCCGCCGACGGTCGCCTCGAGCGCCAGATCGTTCCCGCCTATCCGCCGCCCCGTTTCAAAGGCGTGAGCGCGGACAACGGGGTACGCGGCGATACGACGATGGAGAAGCTGGCAAAGCTCAAACCCGTGTTCGATCGCAAGTTCGGCACCATCACCGCCGGCAACGCCTCCTACCTGACGGACGGCGGCGCGGCGGTGCTGCTGGCCTCGGAGGAGGCGGCCGAGCGACTCGGCCTCGAGCCGATCGCCGTCCTCAGGGGCTCGGCGGTGGCCGCCCTCGATCCCCTCGAAGAGCTCCTGCTGGGACCGGCGATGACAGTGCCGATGGCTCTCAATGCGGCAGGCCTCGATCTCGGCGATGTCGAGGTGTTCGAGCTGCATGAAGCGTTCGCTGCCCAGGTACTGGCGGTTCTGAAGGTCCTCTACGACGAGGAGTTCTGCCGCGATCGCTTGGGCCGCGACGAGCCGGTCGGCGCGATCGATCGCGATCGGCTCAACACCTGGGGAGGTTCGACATCGGTCGGCCACCCCTTCGGCGCCACCGGCGCCAGACTCATCACCAACTGCTGCCACCGCCTTGAGGCTGAAGAAGCGCGATACGGGTTGGTGGCGGCGTGTGCCGCCGGCGCCATCGGCATCGGGCTGGTGTTCGAGCGGCTCGATAAAAGGGGGTGAGGTCATGGGCATGATTCAGGTCGAGCGCAGACCCGATGGCGTGGCGGTGGTCGTCCTCGACCATCCGACCAAGCCCGTCAATACGCTGTCTCCCGCGGTCGTGGAAGAGTTCAATCAGAAGGTGGCGCCTCTTCTCGACGAGGAGGGCATCCGCGCCATGGTGGTGGTGTCGGCCAAACCCGACACCTTCATCGCCGGTGCCGACCTCGAGCTCATCGAGGGTCTCAGCGAGACCGAGATCAGCAACATGTCGCGGGAGGGCAACGCGCTGCTCGAGCGGATCTTCACCTCCAAAAAGCCGGTTGTGGCGGCGGTCCACGGAGCCGCCCTCGGGGGCGGACTCGAGGTCGCTCTCGCCTGTCACTACATTCTCGCCACCGACGACCCGAAAACCGTGCTTGGCCAGTCGGAGGTGATGCTCGGGCTGCTGCCGGCGGGCGGTGGTACCCAGCGATTGGTCGAGCGAATCGGGTTGGTCGCGGCGCTTCCGATGCTCCTGACCGGCAAACGGGTGCGCGTGCGGCGGGCGAAGAAAATGGGCCTCGTCGATGCCATCACGACCCCGGGAGGCATTGCCGAGACGGGCGCTCGGGCGGCGTTGGCGCTGGCCGAGGGTTCGCTCAAACGCAGACCTCGCAAGAAGAACCTCATGGATCGATTTACCGCAACCGCCCCCGGCCGCGCGATCGTGCTGCGCAAGGCGCGGCGGCAGGTGGCACGGCGGACTCGGGGGCTTTACCCGGCGCCGCCGGCGATCCTCGAGTGTGTCGAAACCGGCCTCAAAAACGGACGGGTGGCGGGGTTGGCGTGCGAGAGCGACTCTTTCGGCAGGCTCGCCGTGACTCCGGAGAGCCGCAACCTGGTGCGGCTCTTCCACGCCATGAACGAGGCCAAGAAGGGCATCGACGGCGGATCGAAAGCCGTTCGTCGGCTGGCGATCCTCGGCGGCGGTTTCATGGGCTCAGGGGTGGCGTCGGTGTCGCTCGGTCTGTGCCAGGTCGTCGTGCGGGATCTCTCCGACGAGGTCCTGGGCAGGGCGGCGCGGTCGATCGACGACGGTCTCAAACGCCAGGTCCGATCCGGCGCCATCCGCCGGGTCGAGGCAGATCGGCGGCGGTCGCGGATGTTGCTGACCACCCAGGTTGACGACCTCGAGGGCGCCGACCTCGTCATCGAGGCGGTCTTCGAGGACCTCGAACTCAAACGGCGGGTGTTGGCCGAGGTCGAGGAGAGGTTGGCCGACGACGCGGTCTTCGCCTCTAACACCTCGGCTCTTCCGATCCACGAAATCGCGGCCGAGGCGCGCCGCCCCGAACGGGTGATCGGGATGCATTATTTCTCGCCGGTGCCGAAGATGCCGCTGCTCGAGATCGTCGTTGCAGAGCGAACCGAGCCGTGGGCCACCGCCACCGCCCACGCTTTCGGCACAGCGCAGGGCAAGACATGCATCGTGGTCAAGGACGGCCCGGGCTTCTACACCACCCGTATCCTCGCCCCCTACCTCAACGAGGCGGTGCTCCTGGTGGAGGAGGGCGCCCGCGTCGAAGACGTCGACCGCGCGATGAAGGACTTCGGCTACCCGGTCGGGCCGCTCGCCCTGGTGGACGAGGTCGGGATCGACGTCGGCGCCCACGTCGCGCAGGACCTGGGCCGCGCCTTCGCCGACCGCGGCCTCGAGGGCTCGGGAGCGATGCCGCGCCTGTATGAAGCGGGTCTCCACGGGCGCAAAAACGGGCGCGGCTTCTACCTCTATCCGAAGACCACGAAGAAGGGCAAGAAACAGGTCAACCCGAAGATCTACGAACTGTTGGGCGGCAAAGCGAGGCGGTCCGTTGACGCCGCGGAAATCCAGGATCGGCTGGCGCTGCTGACGGTCAACGAGGCCATCTACTGCCTTCAGGAAGGTGTGATCTCCTCGCCGCGTGATGGCGATCTGGGCGCGATCCTCGGCCTCGGTTTCCCGCCCTTCCGCGGCGGGCCGTTTCGGTACGTCGACACCGTTGGCGCAGGCAGAGTGGCGTCACGGCTCGAGGAGCTTGCCGCAAGGCACGGCAAACGCTTTGAATCGGCAGACAGCCTCCGGACCCCGGGTAGCAGATATTACGTCGAATAATGGCACCCCTGCGGTCGCCGACAGAAGGAGACCTGATGGCCGACGACAATTCCCTTCCCCTTAAAGACATCATTGTCCTCGACCTCAGTCGCATGCTTCCGGGCGCCGTGCTGGCCCGTCAGCTCCTCGATCTCGGTGCCAGGCTGATCAAGGTCGAGGAGCCTGGAACCGGCGACCCCATGCGGATGGTGCCACCGCAGGTCGGTGGGATCGGGGTCGGATTCGCGGCGTTTTTCCGCGGCGCCGAATCCGTCGCGCTCGACCTGCGCGAGGCGGGCGATGCGCAGCGAGTTCTTCGACTCGCGACCCACGCCGATGTCCTTGTTGAGAGCTTTCGACCGGGCACCCTCGAGACGTGGGGCCTTGGCTGGGAGGACATACAGCCCAAGAATCCGCGCCTCGTGTGGTGCTCGCTCTCCTCCTTTGGGTCCGCTCCCGAGGTCCGCGATCGGGTAGCCCACGATCTCAATCTGAGCGCCATGGCCGGCATTCTCGATCTGGTCGGGGGCCGCGTGCCGCGCCTCCAGTTGGCCGATATCACCTCAGGCCTGCTGGCGGGATCGGCAGTCCTGGCCGGCCTTCTGGCACGCGAGCGGAACGGCGCCGGCCGCCGACTCGAGCAGCCTCTTGCCGCGGGCCCGCTGCCCTTCCTCACCTGGAGCTGGGCCGAGCAGGCGAACGGCGGGGGAGGGGCTCTCGATACCCTGCTCGGCGGTGTTTGCCCCTGCTACCGCATCTACCGTTGCGGAGACGGCAAGAGCCTGTCGCTGGCCGCTCTCGAGCCCAAATTCTGGAGCGCCTTCGTCGAGCTGATCGGGGCCGACGGGTTGGAGGGCTCTGCCTTCGCGCTCGGTGAGGACGGGGCGAGAACGGTCGCGGCGGTCGAACGCGCCCTCGCGACCCGGCCACGGGCCCGTTGGCTGCAGTTCGCTGAGGAACGCGGGCTGCCGATGGGCCCGGTGCGCGGCTTCGACGAGGCTTCCGCCGACCCGACCTTTGCCTCAGCCGGGCTCATCGAGCAGTCGCCGATGCCGAACGGAACAAAGACGGCCGGCGTGGGACCATGGAACCCGAGCGTTGGAGAGACTCCGGAGAATCCTGCCCCGCAGCTGGGAGCGCAGACGGAGGCGGTTCTCGCCGAGTTTGGGTGTGACTGAGAGTTCCCGAAAGAAGGTCTGTCGTCGGGTGCGGGGACGGGGACGGGAACGAAGAGCCGGGGAACTATACTGCTGAGGTGAAGCAACTCCTGCCTTGGGTGTTCGCCGTCCTTTCGGGTATTTCGCTCGCCCTCGCGATGCCGGGGCCGGGTCTCGCACCGCTTGCCCTTCTGTTTCCGTTCTTGCTTCTGGAGGCGTTGGAGCGGGGGCGGGGGAGGTGGCGTCCGTGGCTGCTGGGCTTGCTCGCCGGCACGGTGTTCTGGACCGTCTCCACCAACTGGGTGGTGCCGGTGATGCATCACTACGGAGGGCTGCCGCGACTGGCTGCGATCGGCTGCCTCGTCGGGATGGGTGCGTATCTCGGCCTCTTGTGGGCGATTGCGGCCGGAATTTCCTCACTGGTTCCGACCGGGTGGAGGATCTGGCTGTTCCCGGCGGCGTGGGTCGCCACGACGGTCCTTCAGCGATTTCCGCCCTACGGATTCACCTGGACCGGACCCGCCGCCGCGTTTGTCGACTGGCCATGGTTGATGGACTCACTGTCGGTGTGGGGTGCAACCGGGCTCGGCTGGTGGGTGGTCGCTTTCGGTTCCGCCGTGTGGGGCCTGTTGCAGTTCGGCACCCGCCGGAGCGCCGGGGCGGCCCTGGTTTTCTCGACTGTCGCGTTGAGCCTGGCGATCGTCGTCGCGCCGGCTCCGCTGCCTGCCGGTGAACCGCTGAGGGTGGTGGCGATCCAACCGGGTACCTCTCTCGAGGAAAAGTGGGATCCATCTCAATCGGGCGAGATCGCCGACCGGGTGTGGAGCATGACGGCGGACGCAGCGGTGCGCGGCGCCGATCTCGTCCTGTGGCCGGAAAGCGCGGTCCCCTACCGCCTCGATAACGATCCAGCCTACCGCGAGGTGGTAGAGCGCATGGCTCGCCAGTTCGAAATCGAGATCGTGCTCAACTCGGTGGCCTCGCTCGACGGCGGACGCTACACCAATTCCGTATTTCTGGTGACCGGAGAGGGAGTTTCTCCGGTGCGATACGACAAGGTCCACCTGGTGCCATTCGGCGAGTTTGTTCCGCGGTGGGCCCGCTTCGCATTTACCGATTCGTTGGTGCGTGAGGTTGGCGCCTTTACTCCGGGCAGCCGACCGGTGGTGCTGCCGGCGCGCGCGCCGTTGGCGGTCGCCATCTGCTTCGAGGTCGTCTTCCCCGATCTCGTTGCGGCCCAGGTGCGCGCTGGAGCGCAACTCCTGACGACCCTGACCAACGACGGCTGGTACGGCTTCTCATGGGCGCCCCGCCAGCACTTCGCTCAGGTCAGGCTGCGGGCGGCTGAGACCCGGCGCTGGTTCGCGAGGGCCGCGCTGACCGGGATCTCAGGTTTCATCGACCCCTCTGGCAGGGTGGTTTCGCAGCTCGAGGTCGGTGAGACCGGGTTCCTGACGCAGCGCGTACAGCCGATGACGGGCCTCACGCCGCGTGTGCGATTCGGAGACTGGTGGGCGATGCTATGTGCGGTAGCGACCGTGGTCATCCCGGTGATATCGAGGGTGCGTCGGCGGCCCCGACGAAAGGTGAAGAGTCGAGAGTGAAGAGTTCAGACGTTCCCACGAACGCATCGCGAGGGTTTCAGCATTTGGACCCATCTTGACTCTTGACCCTTAATCCTCAACTCGCCTCGTGGAAGGTAGCGGAATGCCCGATTGTTGAGTAGAATGAAACGCCCGTCGGGGCGGGCTAATGACTCTCGAGAGGCGATGATGCTGGAAGAACTGATTCAAACCGGAGAGGCGGAAATGGAGCGCATCCAGCGCCTGCGGGGGTACCTTTGACGAGGACTCGCTGAGGCAGCAACTGGCAGAGGTCGACGCTGAAGCCCAGGCCCCGGGTATCTGGTCCGATCAGGACCGTGCGCGGCAGGTGATGAGCCGCCGCGCCCAGCTTCAACAACAGGTATCAACCGCCGAGTCGTTGGTCGAAGCCCACGAAGAGCTCGAGGTGCTGATGGAGATGGCCCGTGAGGGCGAGGAGGGAGCCGATACCGAGCTCGGAGCGGCGCTGAAACGAATCTCACCCTTCCTCGACCAGGTCGAGCTGACCGCCAAGATGACAGGCGAGCATGACGCCTCGAACGCGTTTATCGAGATCCACCCGGGGGCAGGTGGTACCGAAAGCCAGGATTGGGCGGAGATGCTGGAGCGCCTCTACCTCCGATGGGCCGAACGGCGCGGTTTTTCGATCGAGGTAATAGACGAGCAGCCCGGCGAGGAAGCGGGCATCAAGGGTGCAACCCTCTTGATCAAGGGACCCTACGCCTATGGCAACCTGAGGTCCGAGAACGGCGTCCATCGGCTGGTTCGGATCTCGCCGTTTGACTCACAGTCGCGGCGCCACACCTCCTTTGCATCGGCGCACGTCTACCCCGAGGTGGATGATGAAGTCGACCTCGAAATCCCGGAGAAAGATATCCGCGTTGACCGCTACTGTTCGTCGGGGCCGGGGGGACAGGGTGTCAACACCACCTACTCGGCGGTGCGGCTGGTGCACGAGCCTTCGGGGATCATCGTCACCTGCCAAAACGAGCGCTCGCAGATCAAGAATCTCGCCAGTGCCATGAAAGTCCTCAAGGCGAGGCTTTACGAACTCGAGATGCACAAGCGCGAGGAGGAGATGGCCAAGATCAAGGGCCCCAAGAAGGACATCTCCTGGGGGAACCAGATCCGCTCCTACGTCCTCCAGCCATACCGCATGGTCAAGGACCTGCGTACGGACCACGAGGTCGGCAATGCCGACCGGGTCCTCGATGGCGATATTGATGACTTTATCGAGGCGTTTCTGCACTGGAATGCGCAGCAGGAAGCGACCCGATAACCCTTCTCCTCCGTGTTGCGTAAACCTTTTCTCAGGTGTACTGTGCCCGCTGCGGGAGGCAGATCGACCCGGTCTCTGCCGACGGTCCCCACGCACAGCACAGGAAACGGAGGATCTCACCATGAAGCAGACGGCTGAGCTGACTGGATCGGCTCTGTTCATCGAGCTCGAGGAGCGCCATGGCGCCCACAACTATCACCCTCTTGACGTCGTCATCGCCAAGGCCGAAGGCGCATGGGTGTGGGACGTGGAGGGCAAACGGTACATGGACTGCCTCGCCGCCTATTCGGCGGTCAATCAGGGCCATTGCCACCCGCGCCTGGTCAAGGTCATGCGGGAGCAGGTCGAGCGCGTGACCCTGACCTCACGCGCCTTTCGCAACGATCAGCTCGGGCCGTTTTGCGAGGAGCTGACCAGTCTCACAGGGTTCCACCGGGTGCTGCCGATGAACACCGGCGCCGAAGCGGTCGAGACGGCGATCAAGGCGGCCCGCAAGTGGAGTTACACGGTCAAAGGGATTCCTGCCGAGGAGGCCGAGATCCTTGTCTTTGCGGGCAACTTCCACGGCCGTACGACGACCATCGTCGGCTTCTCGTCGGATGAGCAATACCGCTTCGGCTTCGGCCCCTTCACACCCGGCTTCCGCCTCCTGCCGTACGGCGATGCCGATGCGGTCGAGGCGGCCATGCACGACAGGGTGGCCGCGGTGCTGGTCGAGCCGATCCAGGGCGAGGCCGGGATCGTCATTCCCCCGGAAGGATTCCTCCGCCGGCTGCGGGAAATCACTACCAAACACAACGCGCTGCTGGTCGTAGACGAGATTCAGTCGGGGCTCGGCCGTACCGGGAAGCTCTTCGCGTACGAGCACGAGGACATCCGACCCGACATCGTGATCATCGGCAAGGCCCTGTCGGGCGGCATGTACCCGGTGTCGGCGATCCTCGCTGACGACGAGGTGATGGGCGTTTTCCATCCCGGCGAGCACGGCTCAACCTACGGCGGCAACCCGCTCGGCGCTGCGGTTGCGCGCGAGGCGATGAAGGTACTGGTGGACGAAAACATGGTGCAGATGTCGGCCGACAATGGCGCCTACTTCCTCGATCGGCTACGGACCGTGCACTCGAAGCACGTCAAGGAGATCCGCGGCCGCGGTCTGTGGATCGCGATCGAGCTCCACGACGAGGCGGGCGGCGCGCGGCGTTTTTGTGAGGCGCTGCAGGAGGAGGGTCTGCTGTGCAAGGAGACCCACTCCACGGTCATCAGGGTCGCGCCGCCGTTGACCATCGGACGTGAGGACATTGACTGGGCGGCAGAGCGGATCGCGAAGGTGCTGACGACGCTGTAGGCGCTGTCGAAGCCCGACGACGCTGCCCCCGTACCCCTTGATCGAGGGGGTGCTCGCGACTTCAAGGCGGTCTTCTCTGACCGCCCTCCCCGAGAGGATGCCAGGCACGCCTCCGTGACGATGAGGACATCGTCACGTCGGGAGCCAGGCACCTCCGTAGCTCGCGCTGTTCTTCAGGCAAGGCTGTAACGCGCCGGGTCATGGGCGGCAAGGTCGCGCCACAAAACGTGCCGTCTCTGACGATTTTGGGGCAACGAGGCATCGATCGAGCACCGCACCGGACCCAAACATCGTCAGAGGGGGCACTCATCGGAAGCGCGATGCGAGAAGCGCGCGCTGAAATCCAAAGCGCCTTTCCTCACGCGGCACGGGCACGGGGGGAGGGATATACTGCCTTCAATGCGGAGACAGGGTCCCCTCACAACACGCCACGTCATTGTTGCGGTGCTGGTGATGGTGGTGATCAATGCCCAGTTGACCTGGTGGATCGTTTTCATTCTCCGCCTCAACCGCAGCATTCTCGGGTTCGAGCGCGAACGCCTGCTGACCGCCGCCCGCAGCGAAGCGGCACGGGTCGAGACCGAGCTCTTCACAGCACGCACAGCTCTCGAAGCCGCGGTCCTGATGGGCGACGAGCCGGGTCGGAATGCGGTACCTGCTCCATTTGTCGGTTGGCGAACAGCCTTCTCATTCGACAGCTGTCCATCGACCCACGTCAGTGAATCGGGCGTTGTCGAGCTCAGCGTCGAGTCGGGACTGAGGTGTGTGACCGGCGTGATCGGCGGTGAGTGGGGTCGGTCGGTGCTCTCGGTCGGGGCGCTGCTCGAGGTCGTTGCGACCGGGGAGGACGGGCCACCAGGTATCGCCTTGAAAGAACCTCTCGATGGACTGATGATCAGACCGCGAACCGAGGTCTGGGAAGCGGTGCTCGGAGACTACCGACGGCGGATTGTCATGTTGGTCTCCGAAGGGGCGTTCTTCGCCGTCCTGCTGCTGGTCTTGATCGCCCTTCTGTGGCGCTCCTTCCGACGCGAGGTGGAGCTCGAACGTCAACACCGGAATTTCCTGTCGGCGGTCACTCACGAGCTCAAGTCGCCGCTGGCCTCGATGCGGTTGGCGTTGGAGACGGTGATCGCCGGACGCGCGAGCCCCGAGGCCGGAAATAGGTTCATCGGGAATGCCCTCGAGGATGTCGAACGCCTCCAGGACCTGGTCGAAAAGGTTCTCGAAACGACCCGATTCGGCGAGGGATGGACCGAGATCCACTGTGAGGATACCGATCTCAGCCGGCTGGTCGAGGATTCGATCGAGGCCTTCAGACGAAGGGCCCTGGCTGCGAACGCGTTGCTCAAGGCTGACATTTCGCCCGATATTCACGCCGAGGTAGATGCCGAGGCGTTCGCGATCGTGATCTCGAATCTGCTCGAAAATGCGGTCAAGTACGGTGATGATCCGGCGGCGGTGGAGATTGACCTGAGCATGAACGGCAATCGTGCAGTGCTCGAGGTGGCCGACAATGGCGCCGGCATCTCCGAGGAGGATGTGGAGCTGGTGTTCGGCCGTTTCTACCGCGGCGGCGACGAGATGACGCGGACTTCGAGAGGCACCGGCCTGGGCCTTTATCTGGTACAACAGATTGTCGAGGCGCATGGGGGAAAGGTGGGAGTGGCGTCCACCGGAACCGCAGGCACGATCTTCCGGGTGACCGTCCCCGGATTCGAGGTCTGAGATCTGGGTGGGAGGAGATGCATGAAGAAACACATTCTCATCGTCGACGACGAAGAGCATCTCGCCGACGCGCTCGCCCACAACCTGCAGTTCGAGGGTTTTTCGACCACCGTCGTTTACGATGGGGAGGAAGGCCTGAAACTTGCCCGAACGATACAGTTCGATCTCGTGATTCTCGACATCATGATGCCAAAGCTGGACGGGCTCGAGGTCTGCCGACGCCTGCGAGCCACCGGCAGCCGGGTGCCGATTCTCTTCCTGACCGCCAAGGCCGCCGACGCGGACCGGCTGCTCGGTCTCAAGGTGGGGGCGGACGATTATGTTGCCAAGCCTTTCCTCCTCGAAGAACTGATTCTCCGCATTCACGGCGTGTTCCGCCGCCAGGAGTGGTACACCACGGCGCCCGCCGATCAGGAGATCTTCCGTTTCGGCAAAAACGAGGTCAACTTTCTGACCTATGAAGCGACAACCAGCGGTCGGACGGTGAGCTTGACCGAAAAAGAGTGCATGCTCATGAAGCTTCTGGTGGAGCGACGGGACCAGGTGGTGTCTCGGGAGGAGATCCTGGAAAGAGTATGGGGCTACCGGTTCTCGACCTCGTCGCGGACCATCGACAATTTCATTGTTCGGCTTCGCAGGTACTTCGAGGCGGACCCCAAGGACCCACGGTACATCCACTCCGTGCGTGGCGTGGGATACCGCTTCACCTGTCCGGATTGACCGGGGTGACCTCGCTCCACAGGGCCCTGCTGGCTTTGATCCTGGCCGGCAATGCCGTGGCCTTCGCCGGGGTAGACCCGCTGACCAGACTGCTCACAGCGATAATCGTGCTCGTGTTGATGATCGACCTGCGCCGTGTGCCCGAGATCCCCGCTATGGTACGTGCGGCCGCCGGGGGATTTCTGATCCTGGCCGTGGTCCAGCTCCTGCCCCTGCCGGGAGGATTGCGCCATCTGGTACAGCCCGGATTCGCCGAGGTGATGGCAGCCGGATGGGCCCCCCTCTCGTTGGCGCCGTGGTCGACGATCCAGGTCGTGGCGTCGGCGATGGTCGTCGCTGGGATCGCGCTCACCGCCGCACGGATGGCTTCAACCCGCAGCGGTCTGCCGACCCTCCTCGGCATCATCGCCGTCACCTGCGGAGTGATTGCCGTGCTCGGTTTGGCGGGTGAAAGCGGAGCGCCGGGAAAAGTTCTCCTGATCCGCGCAAACACCGGCGGCGGTGGTGTGTATGGACCCTATGTCAACTCCAACCACTTTGCAGCGGGGATCGAGCTCAGCCTGCCGGCCGCACTGGTTCTGTTGGCCGCGGCCGTCCGCAACCTGCCGCGCCCGGGTTCGGTTCGTCAACGTGCCGCAGTAACGGCGCTTGGTTCTGCAGTCGTGGTCGTCGTGGCTTCGGCGGCGGTGCTGAGATCGTCGTCGCGCGGCGGAGTGCTCTTTCTGGCCGCAGCGCTGCTGTTGACGGCAGGCCTGTGGCTGCGCCCGTGGCGGGCACGGCGGTGGCCCTGGGTGGCCGGTGTTTCAGTGCTCCTGGTGGTCGCCGGCGCCCTTGCCTGGACCCGCTTGCCGGAACTCAGGGACGGTTTCTCGGAGCTGATGGCGGTGGACGGGGTGGAGGGCAACACCAGGTGGGATGTGTGGGCCGGGACTGTCGATTCCTTTGCGCGGTCCCCGGTGGTCGGATCCGGTCTCGGAAGCTACCGTTATGTGATCGGACTCGACAAACCGGCTACCGGCACCCTGGTCCTCGAGCAGGCACACAACGACTGGCTCGAGTGGGCGTCAACCGCCGGCGTCTTCGGCGTCGTTGTCCTGGCCCTGTTTCTGGCCGGCGTGGGGGTCGGACTGCGGCCGCGCAGATTGCGCCGCCTTCGATTCGATCTCAGGTATCCGCTGGCGGGGGCTGCGGTGGCTCTGTCTGCGACGGCCCTCCACGAGTTCATAGGTTTTGGCCTGCAGACGCCGGTCAACAGATATCTGCTGGCGGCGTGGGTGGGGTTGGTGTGGGGTGTGTGGAAGAGGGTGGAGGAAAGCCAGGGGCGACGGCAGCCCGAGGATGCGGGTGGATCGAATGATGCTGCTGATGGTGGGGGCCAGAGCGACGAAAGCATCAGGAACGGGATCGGGAACTCGCGTTCGGCTGGCGAGCGGGCCGAGCTGGAATCGCGACAGCGAGTCCGGCATCGACCGCAGCCAGGCGAGGGTGAGTCGCGGCGCGCGAAGCGCGCCAGCAATGGGATCGGAGATGGAGACGATGCTGAGTTCTGAGGCAAATCTTCAGTCGCATCTTCTGCGGATGCGGGTGACGGCAGTGGTGGGAGTGGTCGTGGTCGTCGTCTCGGTGGTTGCGGCGTTCATGCTGCCGTACCGCGGGTCGGCGGTGGCGGCTCCGCGCACCGTGACCCTGGTGGCTCTGGCAGCGACCCTGTGGATCGGTTTCTCGGCTAACCGGGACGCAAACGGTCGCTTGGCGAAGATTCGGCGTGCCTTCGCGGTGCACGGTGACGAGGGTCGCCTCCTTCGCGATCACTGGTTGGTCTACGTGGTGGTTCTGCTTCGCCTCGAGATGATGGTGGTCGCCGGGTTGGTCGTGGCGCTGTGGGGCTCGGGCCCGATGATCGGCGTCTGGCTCCTCGTCCTGGGCGGGTTGATGGTAGGCCTCACCTGGCCGACGACTCGCAAAACCCAGCTCCTGCTGGGGCGCGCGCGGGCCCTCCGAGAAGGCTCCTGAGGATCGATCGTGGGGGTCTTTCGAGGCTGCGCACCCGGTTAGCCTGCATATCTCATCAGCTTTCGTCGCGAGGCCGTAAGGCTGTAGTGAGATGTGGCGTTTGCGACCCGGCCGGGCCTCGAGAGGGCGCGGAGCGCGTACTTGCAGTACGTCGAGCACACCGATGGGAGCAAACGCCGCAAATTACTGCAGATTTGCGGCCGCAGCAGATAGTTGGCAAGATATGCAGGTAGGGTGTAAAACACCGGTATATAGAGTGGCTCTGCTGTGAAACATTTGTCAGGGTGTTCCGTACAATGAGGTCAGGAGGCGTGCAGCTGCACCAAGTGTGGGTTATACGCTGAAAAAGGATTCTCTGGAGGCGCGATGAAGCGATGGATGTGGTTGGCGCTGGCGGCGGTTATCGTGGTCGGGGCCGGTGTGACCCTGGTGGCGGTGCCCGCCGAGCAGGAGTGGACGACCGATTCGCCGGAAGCCCTGGCGGAATTCGAAGCCGGGATGGCCGCACAAATGAAGCTCTATTGGGACGATGCGAGCAAACATTTTGCGCGAGCGGCCGAGCTTGATCCCGACTTCGTGATGGCCAAGCTGATGTGCGTCGACAGGACGATGCACGAGGACAAGACACAGGGCGAGGCGCTTTTCGACGAGGTCCTGGCTGCGGACACTACGAAGCTGAACCTTCGCGAACGTTTCTTTATCGAGCGAGCGAGGGCGGCGCGCGAAGAGCGGCGAGAGGATATCCCGAAAATCGTCGATGAGTACCTGGCGCAGAGCCCCAACGACCCATACGTGTTGAATGAGAAGGCACAGAGGGCGTTTTCCGACGGCAATTACAAGGAGGCGGAGTCGCTCTACCAGCGGCTGGTGGAGATCGCCCCGAACTGGGTCATCGCCTATAACCAGCTCGGCTACATCAACATGAGTGAGGGCCGCTTCGCCGAAGCGGAAGAGCGCTTCAAAAGCTACCGTTTCATCGCCCCCGACCAGGCCAACCCCTACGACTCGCTTGGCGAGCTCTTCATCGCGCTCGGTCGTAACGACGAGGCCGAGGAGTCCTTTGAAAAGGCGATCGAGATCAAACCGGATTTCTGGGCCGCCTACGACCACATCGCCCTCATGAAGAGCTTCGACGGCGACATCGAGGGTGCCCGCGAGACGAGCGACCGCGCGAAGGCCGCCGGCATTCCCGATGACTGGATGGCGGAGATGGACTGCCGCACCCAGTACATGGGCCTGCGCAACACCGGTTCGTGGCAGGAGATCCTCGAGCTGGCGGAAACCTCCCCGTGCGTCGAGAAGCCCGACGTCAATTTCGCGAAATTGACGACCCATCTCGCGGCGTGTGAGGTTGGCGATTGGGACACGGCGCTGGAGATCGAACGCGCCGCCGAGGAGCAGATGGCCAAGATCCAAAGTGAGGGAAAGAGGATCGGGGCCAGAAGCATGCAGATGAGTCAGGCTGCCATCGAACACCTCCAGGGCGTGCGTCTCGCCCTCCAAGGCGACTATGCTGATGCCGAGACGCTGCTGCGCGCAGCGGATGAGCGGTTGACCTACATCGAGGCGGGATCGGCGATATTCAAGCTGTACAACCGTTCGATCCTCACCGAGCTCCTGTTGGCCGACGGGCAGGACGCGGAGGCGCAAGGGCTGCTGGCCAAAATCCGGGACGTCAACCCGGTGTGGGTGGCCGAGTTCCAGGACTCCGGGTTCAAAATGCTCCGTCTCGAACGCGGGTAACCGCCGTGACAATGATTTGAAAAGGGGCGCCGCGGCGCCCCTTTTCTTTACGTCGCGACGAACGGGCGCAGCCGGGCGAGGGCCTCCTGGAGTTCGTCCACCAGGGGATGTTCTCCAAGTCGCCGCCAGACCGCCTCGACGACGCCGGTGAAGTACCAGAGCTGACGCTCGGGGCCGGCGTTGAACGGCCGCCACACGGAATCGGGGTCTTCCGCCGCCTCGAGGTCGGCCAGCAACGAGAGCAGGTTGTGGAGCACGTCGGCGGCTTTGATGAGGACGGCCTCCTGTGGCATTCGTTCGACATGGTCGAGCTGTTCCCGCTTGCGGATTTCCCAGGTATCAACCTCATCGAACCCGCGTCGCTTGTGCTCGGTCACCTCGAGGACCAGGGACAAGACCCCCTCACCCAAGGCGGCGCGGATGCTCTCGCGCCCGTCGGGGTCGGGGACGTCCTCCAGATAGTCGTGGAGAATGGCTGCGGCAAGGACCTCGTCGCGAACTCCGACCCTGGCGAGGATGCACATGGTACCCATCAGGTGAGCGATGTACGGGACCCGGTCCGGGAGAAAGTCACCGCTGGGGCTGCCGCCGTCCTCGTCAGCCGCGTTTTTGCGGAACTGGTGATAATGGCCGCGGGCGGCAAGCCGTACCGCGGCCTCGAGCAACGGGGAGAATAAGGGTCCCCCGACGGGCGTCTCGACGTTCGAGTTCCCGTTAGACATGATCCGCCTATTCTACCTCCCACCCGCCCCAACAGATACAAGGTTCAAGATCCAAGATGGAAGACCCACCCGCCCACCCCTGGCGACGATGTCTGCCTTGTATCTTGTATCTTGCGCCGAGAGGGGTGGGTGGGACGTGTATTCCGCGCCGCGGGGGCGCGGCAGGGCAACGAGGCACGGTACACTTGAACGCGGAGGTATTGATGCGACGTTTGTTCGTTGTTTCAACGCTGATTCTGCTTGCAACCGCGCCCGCGGGCGCGCAGTTCGTGGCCCCCGGTGGGTCGATTCCCGCGGTCGCCAACATATCGGGTGGGTCCGGTTCCTTCTGGCGATCGGATGTCAGTATCCTCAACTTGAACTCGGCCGATACCTCGGTGGTGCTCCTGCTTCTGCCCGAGCTCAAGAACGCCGGTCCGGATTTCGAACCTCAGACCAGTGACCCGTTGCCCATCGCTGGAAACGGGCAGCTCACCCTCGCCAACGTGGTCACCGGTGTCTTCGGCCTGCGGAACGTCAAGGGCGGGCTGTCGATTTTTTCGACTGACGGTGCGCCTCTGGTCATCGCCTCTCGAACCTATACCAGTGCCGATCAGGGGGGCAGCTACGGCCTCAACGTCTATGGTCTGCTGGTTGCCGACACGGCCTGGATCGCCAATGTGCAGCACGACGGGTTTTACCGCACCAACATCGGCATATTCATGCCGGTTGATCCGCAAGAGGGTCAGTCGCTGGCATTCTACGTCACGGTATTTGACGATGAGGGCGCCGAGGTGGGGTCGGGCTCGCTGGTCTTCGACCAGGCGGGTCTGTGGCAGAAGAACCTGGATTACTTTGGGGTTGACGATCCGCTGTTCGATGGTTGGGTGGAGATTCGTTGCCCCGACCCGACCGCAATCTGGTACGGCTATGCGACCGTCATCGATCAGGTCACGAATGACTCGGTTTATCGTCCTGCGGTGACACGTCAGTCGTCGATCCCATAATCGAATGAGGAATGAGGAATGAGGAATGAGGAAT
>Ga0307423_1000888_pt1 | contig 19187 bp, 16 predicted proteins | sample SalMarWE160310MG_FD_202154 | JGI IMG/M metagenome (GOLD analysis project Ga0307423, IMG submission 202154) | Salt marsh sediment microbial communities from the Plum Island Ecosystem LTER, Massachusetts, United States - WE1603-10 | ecosystem: Environmental > Aquatic > Marine > Intertidal zone >...
CCTATGACCTGCCAGCCGTAGGCCAGGAAGCGCTCGCCCACGTTTTCGGTGAAGGCCAGATTGGTGGAGCCTTCGATCTGGATGCCGTTGTCGTCGTAGAGGTAGATGAGTTTGGACAGCCCGAGCGTGCCGGCCAGACTGGCCGCCTCGGCGGAGACGCCTTCCTGGAGGTCGCCGTCGGAGACCAGGGCGTAGGTGTGGTGGTTGACGATCTCATGGCCGGGGCGATTGAAGCGGGCGGCCAGCCAGCGTTCGGCGATGGCCATGCCCACGCCGTTGGCGAAGCCCTGGCCCAGCGGCCCGGCCGTGCACTCCACGCCCGGCGTCAGGCCGAATTCGGGATGGCCGGGCGTCATGCTTTCCCATTGGCGGAAATGTTCAATCTCCTCGATGGGCAATTCGTAGCCGGTCAGGTGGAGCAGGGAGTAGAGCAGCATGGAGGCGTGCCCGGCCGAGAGGATGAAACGGTCGCGGTCGGCCCAGCCAGGGTTGTCCGGGTTGTGTTTGAGAAAGCGGTCCCAGAGGGCGTAGGCCGCGGCCGCCGCGCCCATGGGCGCGCCGGGGTGGCCCGAATTGGCTTTTTGGACGGCGTCGGCCGAGAGAAACCGGATGGCGTTGACGCACGCCTGATCGATGGACTTTGAGTCTGACATGACAGTTCCTTTGGTTGGTTCAGGTTAGGTGGTTGGGTCGAGGATCATCCAGACGGCGGGCGCGGCGGGCCGGACAAGCCCCGCGGGCGGCGTGGTCTCGTCCATGGGGGCCAGGGCGGATGCCAGAGCTTCCTCCTTGCCTGTGGATGAGACCAGAAAAAGGACGCGTTCGGCGGCGTTTATGAGCGGCAGGGTGAACGTCAGCCGGGGGACGCGGGGCGACAGGTTGGGGGCTGGAACGCCCAAGATCAGGCGGTGGGATTCGCCCAGGGCGGGGCTTCCGGGAAAGAGCGAGGCGGTATGCCCGTCCGGCCCCATGCCCAGAAGGATCAGGTCCAGGGATGCAATCCCCGTCCGTCCGGCCCTGATGGCGCTTCGAACCTCATCCTCGTAGTCCAGGGCGGCCTGCTCGGCGGACAAACTCTCGCCGGACATGCGGTAAACATTCTCCGCCGGGACCAGGATTGTGGAAAACAGGGCGTCCGCCGCCATCTTGAAATTGCTGCGGTCGTCGTCCGGCGGGACCATGCGTTCGTCCCCGAAAAAGAAACGAACCCGATCCCAGGGGGCGTCGCGCTCCGCCGCCAGGGCTTTGTACACAGGGACCGGGGTGGAGCCGCCGGAAAGGGCCAGGGAGAACCAGCCCTTCTTGTCCACCTCCTCGCGCATGGCGGCCAGGATGAAGTTCGTGGCCGCGTCCACGAAGGCCTCGCCTTCCTGAAAACGGCGAACGTCCGACGCCTGGTTCATGGCGTGGCCCTCCGGTCGGAATAGAATTTGTCCACGGCCAGGGGGCCGAGACTGCCGGGGGCGTAGGCATGGATAGGCGCGGGGCTTCCCGGACGCTCGTACGCCTCGATGACGGGGGTGAGAAATTCCCAGGAAAGCTCCACGCTGTCCTGGCGCCAGAAGAGCGTATGGTCGCCGAGCATGCAGTCCAAAAGCGACTTGGCGTAGGCGTCGAAGACCACGCCCGTATAGCCCTGGGCATAGTCGAAATTCATGCTGACCGTGCGTAGGCACATGGGGCCTGGTATCTTGGCCTGGAAGGTCAGGTTGACCTCCTCCCTCGGCTGGATGCGCAGGATCAGCCGGTTGGGTTCGATGCTTTCCCCAAGGGTGTTGCGGAACAGGGAGAAGGGAACGTTTTTGTACTTGACCGCGATCTCGGTGCGTTTCTCGGTCATGCGCTTGCCCGAGGAGAGGTAGAAGGGCACTCCCTGCCAGCGCCAGTTGTCGATGTAGACCTTCATACAGGCGAAGGTGGGGGTGCGCGAATCCGCCGCCACGCCCTTTTCCTCCAGGTAGCCCGGAACGTTTTCCCCGTTCACCATTCCGCCGCCATACTGGCCGAGCACCAGAAAGTCCTCCAGCCTGTTCAGGGGGAAGGGCCGCAGCGACCGGTAGACCTTGTTTTTTTCGTCGCGCACCCGCTCGGATTCGAACATCGACGGCGGTTCCATGGCGCACAATGCCAGAAGCTGCATCATGTGGTTCTGGAACATGTCGCGCAACACCCCGGCGGCGTCGTAGTATCCGGCGCGCGACCCCACGCCCAGACTCTCGGCGGCGGTGATGCGCACGTGCTGGATGTAGCGCCGGTTCCAGAGCGGCTCGAAGATGGCGTTGGCGAAGCGCAGCATCAGGATGTTCTGGACCGTGTCCTTGGCCAGATAGTGGTCTATGCGGAAAATCTGCCGTTCCTCGAAATGGCCGTGCAGGTCTTTTTCCAGCTGTCTGGCCGATTCGAGGTCGTGGCCGAAGGGCTTTTCGATAATGATGCGGGAATAGCCGCCATTTTGGACCGCCAGCCCGGCGGCGCCCAGGTTGCAGGCGATCGCTTCGTAGGCCGTGGGCGGCACGGCCAGATAGAAGAGCTTGTTTGCGCCGAGGTTGGCTGTTTGGGACAGTTCGTGGAGGAATTCGGCCAGGGCGGTGAAGGACTCCTTTGAATCGAACTGGACGGGCCGATAGCGCAGGCGTTTTTCCATTTCCGGCCAAAGCGACATGTCCTCGTCGCCGTGGTTCGTGACGGCCTGTTTCATCCTGGCCCTGAACTCGTCGTCCGTGAGGTTCGTTCGGCTGGCCCCGACGATGCGGAAATCGTCGGGCAGGGCGCCCGCAGCGAACAGGGAATAGAGGTCCGGGAAGAGTTTTCGCGAAGTCAGATCGCCGGTGGCCCCGAAAATGACCAGAACAAGGGGCGTCGGAACTTTTTCGAAGGCGCAGACGTTTTCCTGTTTTCCCGAGTTGTCGGTTTCGGGAGTGATCTCAATGTCCGCAGGGCGTTGCTCTTGGTTCATGGGGCCTCCGGGGCTTGGCGGCGCGTTCGGTCGCGCGCCGCGTACGTCAGGCGTGTTTTTTATAGGCGGCCAAAGCCTTTTTCACAATTATTGGGAAAACGCCGAGAAGCGCGAAGGAAAAGAGCAGCCCGGGCGAGAGGATGCCGGACAACGAGTCGATGGCGCCGAGTTCCTTGCCCGCGTTTACGAAGACCGCCGTGCCGGGCAGCATGCCGATCTGCGAAACCCAGTAAAATGTCCACAGCCGCATCCCGGTAAGCCCCATGGCCAGATTGATGGCGAAAAAAGGGAAGGCCGGAATGAGGCGCATGGTGAAGAGATACAAGGCGCCTTCGCGCGCAATGCCCTCATGAACCTTGGCCAGTTTGTCTCCGAAACGGCGACTGACCGCGTCGCGAAAAAGGTAGCGCGCCAGGGCGCAGGCCAGGGTCGCGCCGATGGAACTTGCGAAGGAGATAAGCGCAAGGCCCGCCCAGAAGCCGAAGAGGGCGCCCCCCGCCAGGCTCATGATGGCCGCGCCGGGAAGATTCAGGGCGACGACGAGCACGTAGATGAGGAAATAGCCGCCAAGCGTAAAGGCCGGATTGGCGGCATAGAGGTCCGCGAACCGGGCGCGGCTTTCCTTAACGTAGTCAAGCGTCAAAAAGCGGCCCAGGTCAAAGGCGAAAAACAAGGCCACGGCCGCGATGACGGCGGCGGCGAGGGCGAGCTTTTTGACGGTCTGCGGGCGCATGGCTTCTCCGGGCGCGGCTGGCGAAAGAAACGATTCAGGAAAGAATAGGCCGTATCGCGCCCCATTTCAACGCCGCGTTGGGAAAATGGCGGGCGCAAGACGGGAGCGTGGCGGTCAAAAGACGACGCAGGGGCTATTCGGCGGCCTTGGCCTCGTCCCAGAGCCTGTTCCACTCTTCCATGGAGAGCGTGGAAAGGTCCAGGTTTTGTTGCGTTATGGCTTCCTCCATCCGATTGAACCGGCGCAGGAATTTCTTGTTGGCCAGGTCCAGACAGGCGTTGGCCTTGAGCCCCAGGCGGCGGCCGTACTCGGCCAGGGTGAAGAGGTAGTCCCCGAATTCCAGTTCCATGGCGGGTTTTTCTCCCACAGCCACGGCTGTTTCCAATTCCCGCCACTCGCGGCGCAGGGCGCCCAGCATGTCGGCGTCGGATTCCCAGGTGAACCCTGTGCGGGCGGCCTTGGAATGGATGCGGTAGGCCTTGAGCAGGGGGGGCAGGCCTTTGGGCAGGCTGTCGAACACCCCGGAGTCCCCATCGCCCTCGCTTCGCTTGATGCGTTCCCAATTGCGCAGAAGTTCTTCCTTGTCCGCCACTTCCAGGTTGTCGAAGACATGCGGGTGGCGGCGGATCATCTTGGCGGCCTCGGCCTCCAAAGAGTCCTTGAGGCCGAAGGTTCCCTTGTCCTGGTACAGGCGGGCGATGAAAAGCAGGAGGAACATGACGTCGCCAAGCTCTTCCATGGCCCCTTGGGCATCGCCCGAGCGGATGCAGTCCACAAGCTCGAAGGCCTCTTCGATCACGTAGTCGCAGAGGGTCTCGGGGGTCTGGACTTTGTCCCAGGGGCAGCCGTTTGGCCCGAGCAGGGAGTCGATGACGGACATGAGCCGGTCAAGGGATGCGCGTTCGTTCGCCATTGCGTTCTTTCTGCCTTGTTTCCGCAAGCCGGGCGGCCGGGAGGCGGGTTAGGATTGTATGGACCGGACCTTTTCCATAAGATTTTCCGGGACGTAGCCGGAAAGCGCGCCCGAGACCTTGTCCAGCAGAGGGACGAGCTTGGAGCCGGTCATAAAAACGGGCCGTTCGGGGGAGAGCATGGAAAAAAGGAACAGAACCGCCGCCGTCAGGACCACGCCCTTTATCAGGCCAAAGAGGCCCCCGAACAGATGGTCGGCCCACTCGGCCGTGGCCACTTTGACCAGACCCGCCACGCCCAGAACCAGGAGCCAGACGCACAAGAGCGTCGCGGTGAAGAGCAGAATATAGGCCGCGATTCCCGCGTAATTTCCGGCGACGTATTCGGTCAGGTAGGGCGCAAGCCAACCCTGGTAGGCCCTAGCCATGTAAAAGCCGCAGATGAGCGCGGCCAGGGCGCCGAGCTCACGGACCAGTCCGCGAAAATATCCCCGGATGAAGAAGAAGCCCCAGACGAGGCCAAGCGCCAGATCGGCGATGTTCATGCATTGTCCTTGGGTTTCTGTGTGCCGACCAACCGGGCTATAGCAGACGGTCTTGCAAAAATGAATAGGCCGGCGACGGGCGGAGATTTTTGTGGGGATTGAGGCGCGCGAAACTAGACCGGCACGACCACGATCTGGACGGTCTTCTCCCGCGACAATGCGGCGACGTCCACTTGGTCGCACAGGGGCGCCGGGATGAACACCATGCCGGAGAAGCCCTCCGCGATTTTCTTGGGCAGATCGGCCGGGGAGCAATAGCCGCAGTGCTCCGGGCAGTACAACAGAACCTGGGGTCCGCTCCTGGCCCCGTCTTCGGTGACCACCATGCAGGGGGAGGAGGGCTGGGCGTCCCGCAGGAGTCCGTTCACCGTGCGAAGCAGGGCCGTCTCGTCAATGGGCTTGGCTATCGAGGCGTCGGCGCCGGCTTGCGGCCCGCCGACCGCATGCTCGGCCAGGATGGACACGACCACCACCGGAATCGAGGACAGGGTCGGATCGCCGCGCAAAAGCGATATGGCCGTACGGCCGTCCATGACCGGCATCATGAGGTCCATGGTGATGCAGTCCACGGGATGCTTGGCGGCCAGATCCAGGGCCTCGCGGCCGTCGGCGGCCGTCAGGGCGCGGTAGCCTTCGCTTTCGAAGAGTTGGCCGAGATAGCTTCTGACGGCCGGGTCGTCGTCCACGGCCAGGATGAGCGGCGCCTCGACCTCGGCCGGGGAGCCGCCGGGTACAGCGTGCGCGGGGGCTGGTTGGCCCGTTTGCGCGGGGATTTCGAAAATGATCGAGGTTCCCTTGCCAAGCTCGCTTTCAGCCCAGATCTGGCCGCCATAGTGGGTAATGATGTTGTGGCAGATGGCCAGGCCCAGGCCCGTGCCCTTGGGCTTGTCCAGAAGGGTGTCGCCTCTCGCCGCGGCCTGGTGGAATTTGTCGAAGACCTTTTGCAGGTCCTGGCGGCGCATGCCCATGCCGGTGTCCGAAACGCTGACCTGGAGCCAGCCCCGGTCCGCGCAGGCTGAGATGGACACCGCGCCCTCGCGGGTGAATTTCAGGGCGTTGTCCACAAGGTTGAGCATGACCTGGGTCAGTCGGTCCCGGTCGGCCTTGATCGGGGGCAGATCAGCCGGGACGCGCGACGTAAAAACCACATCCGGCTTCCTTCGAAAATGGGAGGCCAGGGTCTGGGCCGCGCTCTGCGCGATCTCGTGAAAACCGAAGATGGAATCCTTCCAGTCCACCCGGCCCGATTCGATCTTGGACAGGTCCAGGAAGTCGTTGATGAGCCGGGTCAGGCGCTCGCTTTCATTCACGATGATGGCCACATTGCCCTGAATGCGCTGGCATTTGGCGTCGTCCCGCTGGTTTGTTGCGTCCAAGAACTCGAAGAGCTTGCGGAAGTCCTTGGCGATGAGCTTGGCGAAGCCCATGATGGAGGTCAGGGGGGTGCGCAGTTCGTGGGAAACCGAGGACAGAAACGTCGATTTCATGGCGTCGAGGTCCTTGAGACGTTCGTTGGCGTTTTCAAGCTTTCGGGCCTTGCGTTCCAGGGCCGAGGTACGAAGGGCCACGATGCGCTCCAGGTTTTTGTTGAGGCTCTCAAGCTCTTCCCTGCGCCGCGCATCCTTCTGGCGCAGTTGGTTGAGGCCACGGACCATGGCATTGAACTGGCGGCATAAAAAGCCCATCTCGCCCGGCGCGTCCTCCCGGGCTTCGGCGTTCAGGTCGCCCTTGCTGACTAGGCGGCACATGGCGGTCAGGTCGTGGATGGGGCGAAGGAGCGTGCGCAGTAAAAGCGCCAGGCCGCAGCCCAGGAGAATGATGGAACAAAGCGCCGGAAGGAAGATGGTCAGGATGAATTTGGGCAGGGACGATTCCATCTCCTTGGCGTAGGCCGAGGTGGCCACATACCAGCCGGTCGTGGGCTCTCGGGTGCACCAGGATATTTTGGGGTAGACGTAGTGGTCCTTGTCTTCAGGCCGGTCCCATTTATAGAGCAGCTTGTTCTTCCCCCAAGACAGGACGGCGGCTTTTTTCAACTCGCCGCACAGGAATGCGTCGGTTCCGGGAGCGGGCAGAAGGGAGAAGTTCTCTCCGGCCAGGGTGGGATGGGTGATCATTTGGCAGGATTCGTCGAAGATGTAGACGTAGCCGGTCCTGGCGATGACGATCTCGCTGATCCTGGCCCGCAGTTCGTTCATGGCCGTCAGGGTTTTCTCGGACAGGGCCTTGTCGATGTCCCCCATGGGCATGGTGGCGCAGATGGTCACATCCCATGGCTTGTAATACAGAGCCGCCGCCAGATTGGCCCTGGCGGGCCCCAGGCCTGCTTCGGGCTCGTAGAAAACAGAAAAGACGCTTTCCCCTGCGGCCAACCTGGAGTCTATGACCAGTTTGCGCAGGGCGTAGACGCCCTCGGCGTCGCGCAGGTGGAAGACGTTTTCGCCGAGCATGGCCGGGTCCGGATGGACCTTGAGATTATAGTCCGCGTCGATGATCATGAACTGCGGATTGAAATCCTTGCTCATGGCGTTGAGATGGGCGTAGGCGCTTTCCTGGTTTCGCCGCCGCTTTTCGCCGTTCGTCTGGTCGTCGAAGGAGCCAAGCAGGCCCGCCGTGTAGATGTCCACATTTTCCAGGGATTCCTTGCGCTCGGCGATGTAAAAGGCGCGCATTTCGTCCATGGCGATGCGGGTGCGGCCGACGAGGTCCACGGCGTTGCGCAAGACCGTGTAGCCGGATTCCTCCTGGAGTTGGAAGACCAGATCGCGGCCGATGGCCCAGGAGGCGAACATGGCGGCGGAGGCGGTTATAAGGCCGAGCAGCAAGGCCGCCAGCAGGAACCGCCAGAAGATCGATTGGGGGAGAAGCCGCCCTGCGCCTGCGCGCAATGTCGCAATTATCGGCATGTCATTCCCTGAGCGGCTCAAGATAGGGCCGTAATCCGACCGCTTGGCGCAGTTTTTTCCAGGCCTCTTCCGAACGGGTGATTTTGTCGCCGGGCATGCCGCCGATGATCTCGAAAAAATCCATCCTCAGGGGATCGGCCAGAACCTTGGCTGTGGGTTTCCCGCGAACCATATAGACGGTCTGGATGTTCTGGTGGTCGAGCGCCCTCCATGTCTGTTCGTCCTTGAGCAATTGGTAGGAATGGCCTTCCAGGGCGCGGACCACGTCGGCCGTTTTCAGCGACCCGGCTCGCTCCACGGCGTCCCTGTACTGGTGGACGATGGCATAGACGCTGGCCGCCGAGGTGCTCGGATAGCGGCGGTAGCGCTGGATGAAGGCCTCGACGAATTCCTTGCCGCGCGGATAGTCGAAAAGGGAGGGGATGTTCCAGCTCCAGGGCAGGGCGCCGACCACGCCCTCCATGGCCTTGGCCCCGGCGCGCTCCGCCATGCCGATGGTCAGGTTGGAGGCCACGATCTGGCAGGTTTTGTTGAGGCCCATTTCGTTGGCCTGCCTGAGGGCATAGGCCAGATCCTTGCCGAAAAGGACCAGGACCAGAACGTCCGGCTTGAAGGCGGCGGCTTGTTCCAGGGCATTGTGAAAATTGGTTGACCCAAGAGGCATGAGCAGGCCCGGCGAGGTCTGGCGGTTGGCGGTTCCGGTCACCTCGCGCAGGCTCTCCTCCGTGGTCCAGCCCCAGGTGTAGTCGGCGGTGATGTACATGTAGCGCTTGCCCGCGAAATTGGCGTTGAGCCAATCGGCCATGACGTTCGCCGCCATCCATGAGTCGTTGCATTCGCGAAAGGTCGTCCGGCTGGCGTTTTCCAGGGTGACGGAGGTGGAGTAGGCCAACGTGGCGAAAAAGATGACGTTGTGGCGCGTGCAGATCTCGCTGGCCGCGATGGCCACGGCGCTGGATGATCCGCCGAAGATCATGCCCGCGCCCGCATCGATCATCTCCTTGACGTTGATGCGGGTTAAAAGAACGTCCGAAGCCGAATCCCTGGACAACAACGTGGCCGGTCGCCCCAGGACGCCTCCTGCGGCGTTGATTTCGTCCACGGCCATGCGGGCCGCCCGGATCTGGTCCAGACCTTCCACGGAATAGGGGCCGGTCAGAGGATAGTTGATGCCCAGATAGACGGGCGTTTGGCCGTCCTCGGCAGGGGCGGCCAGCGCGGCCTTCGGAAAAACCCCGCACGCGGCCAGGAAAAACAGCGCAAACGCAGGCCAAAAGGCCAATGTACGAGTACGTTTCCGGCGGAGCTGGTTCGGGCTCATCCATCCTTCCTTCGGCGGAAGAACGTGGGACAAGGGAAGAGATTGTAATCCCATAACAACTCTATAAAACAATTGTGGCTCGACGGTAAAGAAATTATCGTGGATTCGGGCGCGGCGTTGCGCCTTGTCCGGCCGCGGGAAAAAAGGAGCGCGGACCGCGACTCTTTTTTCCGGCGCAACCAAGGAGTCATACTCATGGTCGAACCCTTCCTCCCGCGACGCATCTTCGACTACCTCGGCGGAAAAGTCCTCGGGCAACTGGACGTTCTCAAACTCATCAGCGTCTCCCTGTACAAGCATGTCCATGATCTCAAGGCGGGAAACGTCCTTTTCATAGGCAACAGCGGCACCGGCAAGACCACCGTCATGAAGGCCGTCAACGCCTTCTACGACGAGCATGAGGAAATGGAACGCTTCCGGGTCATGATCATCATCAACGCCAACACGTTGGCCGCGGAGAACGAGGGCGAGGACAGGACGCTCAGGCTTTTCAAAAAGATCGAGGCCAAAATTCGGGCGCTCTACGGCTCGGACATCGACGCCGCGACGCTTGGAAGCTACATGGAGAACGCCACGGTCTGCATCGACGAGGTGGACAAGATTTCGGCCAGGATTTCCGGCAAGCCCAACGTGGAAGGCATCTCCATCCAGTACGCCCTTTTGACCCTGCTCGAAGGGGAAAAATGCAATTACTCCACGGAAGTCTTTGAGAACGGGGCGCCCAAGCGGGTGGACATCCCCATCGATACCTCGAAGATGCTGTTTATTTGCGGCGGCGCGTTCGAGGAGCTTTTCGACCAGGTCTATACCCAGATCGTCAACCGTCGGGACGAACGCCGTCTCAAGGAAATTTCCGAGGTGGACCGCGCCGCCGACGGCTCCGTGTCCGTGCGCACCTGCGTGCGCTTCACCCTCAAGGAATATCTGAAGCTCAGCGACCTCTTCGTCTACGGCATGATGCCCCAGTTCATCTCACGCTTCAGCTCCGTGGCCATCTTCGAAAACCTGCGCAAGGAAGACCTGAAGAAGATCATGATCACGTCCGACGACTCGCCGCTTCGCTATTCCCGAGACTATTTCAGACACATGGGCATCACGCTCCAGGTCACGGACAAGGCCCTGGACTTGATCGCCGACGAGGGCATGAAGAACGCCCGCATCGGCGCGCGCGCACTGCGGGAAATCTATACGGGGTTGATCGCGCCCTTGGAGTTCGATCCGTTCTCCTCGGACAAGCTCAGGGAAACGGACAAGGGAAAGACGCTGGTGGTGGACCAGGGCCTGGTTGAGTCCTACCTCACGCGGTTGGAATAATTCAAACGGGCGGGCGAAGGGTCACAAGCAGGTCGTCGCCGCTCGGGCTTACCCCGGCGAAGCGCAGGCAAAGGGCCTGCCCCATGTCCGCGATCTCACGGCCGGAAAAGAGACTGATCGCATCCCGGTCGCCCACGACCTTGGGCGCCAGATACAGGCGGAATTCGTCCACCATGCCCTGTTCCAACAGTGACATGGCCAGCCCCCCGCCGCCCTCGCATACGGCGTAATGGCAGCCCGCCTCGGACCGAAGCCGGGCGAATCCCTGTGCGAAATCCAAGGCGCCCCTCGGCCCCAAGGCCCACACCCGGACGCCCAGACTGCGCAGGGCGTCGGCCGCGTCCGATTCCGCCGAAGACGCGTTCGTCCAGAAAATCGTTTGATCGGGCCGCTCGCGCAAGAGATGGCGATTCTCGCCGGGACCGGGCAGTCGGGAGGTCGCCACCACGGCCAGAGGCTGCGCGCCCGCCGGCGTCCCGTCCGCGTCCCGGACCGTCAGCCTTGGATCGTCCTGGCGAAAGGTGCCGCCGCCCACCAGAACCGCGCCCGCCATGGCCCGAAGCGCCTGTACCCCTTGCCGCGAGGCCTCGCAGCTCACCCAGGCGGAATGCCCGGTCCGCGCGGCGATTTTTCCGTCGAGCGTCGCGGCCATCTTCAGGATGTTGTACGTCCGGTCCGTTCCCTTCCAGAGACGAAAATCCGCGATCATGTCCAGGCACTCGCGTTCCAGAACGCCCTTGATGACCTCTACGCCGTTTTCGCGCAAAAAAGCCGCGCCGCCGCCCGTCACGTCCGGGTTGGGATCGGCGCAGCCGATGAAAACCCGGCGAATCCCGGCCTCGAATACGGCCTTGGAACAGGGCGGGGTCTTGCCGTAATGGTTGCACGGCTCTAATGTCACGTACATGTCGCAGCTTGCGGGGTCCACGCCCCGTTCGGCCGCGTGGCGCAGGCAATTCACCTCGGCGTGGGGGCCGCCGCAGCGTTCGTGCCAGCCTTCGGCCACAACCTCGCCCTCGCGGACCAAGAGAGCGCCCACGCAGGGATTTGGGGCCGTGGTCCCCTTGCCGCGCGCCGCAAACTCCAAAGCCCGGCGCATCATGGCTTCGTCAAACGCTGAAGTCGCCTTTGAGCTGCTCAAAATGAATCCCCGCTTCCTTGATCATCTCCTGGGACAGTTCGTCAGGATAGCCTTCGGCGAAATAGATGTTTTTGACCTTGCAGTTGATGAGCATCTTCGTGCAAATGAGGCACGGCTGGGTGGTGCAGAAGATGTCCGAGCCGGAAATGTCCACCCCGTGGGTGGCCGCCTGGATGATCACGTTCTGCTCGGCGTGCAGCCCCCGGCACAGCTCATGGCGCTGGCCGGACGGAATGCCCATCTTCTCGCGCAGACAGCCGATGTCCAGGCAATGGCTGATGCCCGCCGGGGCGCCGTTGTAGCCGGTGGCCAGCATGCGCTTGTCCTTGACCGCCACCGCGCCCACCTTGCGCCGCAAACATGTGCTGCGCTCGGCCACCATGTGCGCCAACCGCATGAAATACTCGGGCCAGGGTAATCGCTTGTCCATAATGAGGCGCCTCCGGCGGCCGGGGGGAGAGGGAACCCCCTCCTTTTCCCCAAACCTTTTTGTAATGCTTCGCGTAGGGGGAAGTGAATTCGTCAGGTGTTGGAGGGGCGTACCTTAATCCCGGCCTGTTCGGCAAGAGTGAGCATGTCGGTCAGTATCTTCCTAAGGAACACAACGCGTCAAGAGTCCACGGAAGAACGGATTGCCGGATGGGGGATGAATTTGTGGCCAGATCGCAAAAATTATCAAGCAAAGTTCGATTGTTTACGATAGCTTCCGCACATGAGGCAACACCCCGACTCGACATGCGGCGCCCGGATGGCGGCCGTACTTGCCTATATCCAATCCAATCTGGATGCTCCTCTGACCCTGGACGACTTAGCCAGCATGGCCGGATTTTCGCCCTACCATTTTCATCGTCTCTTTGCGGACGCGACCGGGGAAACCATCATGCGGCACATTCGCCGTATGCGTTTGGAGAGAGCTGCCTTTCGTCTGATTTATAGCGGACGTCCGGTCACGGATGTGGCCCTGGAAGCGGGATATGCCTCTCTGGAGGCTTTCAGCCGGGCTTTTAAAGACCATTACGGGCAATCCCCCCGCGATTTTCGAGAGTATGTCAGACAAGTGTACCAGTCCGTGGTCGGCCTGCTTTTACCCGGCCGGTCTACCAACGAGGAGGCCGGATCATCCGTGGTCCGCGACCCCATAGTGACCATAAGGCGCAAGCCTCCCCTGTTTGTGGCCTGCGCTAGGGCCGTCGGGCCTTATGAACAGACGAGCGCCTACGCCTGGGCAAAGTTGGCCGCTTGGTCTTGCCCAAGGGGCTTGTTGCGGCCAGACGCCATCCACATTGGTATGTTGCACGACGACCCCAGCGTGGCGCCGTCGGAAAGGCTTCGCTTCGACGCCTGTTTGGCTGTGGGGCCGGAGGTGGCGCCGGAAGGCGATATCGGGGTGATGCATATTCCCGGCGGTGAATACGCCGTGACCGTACACAATGGGCCGATTGAGGAACTGGGGAAGACATACACTCGGCTTTTCGGTCGATGGTTGCCCGAAACAGGCCGTGAGCCCGCCCCACGTCCTTCCTATTACGTTTGTCGAACCGATCCCCGCAGCGCTCCTTCCGGAGAGATGCGATTGGAGGTCCATGTCTCGCTGGAGTCCGGTCATGACGCCGCAGACAGTTGGAGCCGGATATTTTGTAGAGATCTGCTTGAATCAAGGGGGAACAGGAGGGGGGGAGCGCTTATCAGAAAAGCCCTGACAGCTGTTCTCGCGGCCCAAAAGGAAAGTCTCTGACCTGATAGTCGTCGCCTTGCGTTGATTTTTTTTGCCTCGATCCCCGAGGAAACTCGCCGCTTATTTTGATTGAGCGCCGCAAACAGGAGGAGGATTGTATGTCGACAAAAGAAGCCAAGAGGCTACCTGTGCTGGAATGCAAAGGCTCTTGGCGTGAGATCGGCCAACAATACGGCGAGGCCAGTCGAGGCAACTTGCAAAAAGCTCTGAACATGTGTCTTGGTATAGTTATGGAGATCGCCAAGGTCGACAAGGAAGAGATTTTGGACAGAGCCGAACGCTTTCTTCCCGAGGTGGAAACGTTTGATCCAGATCTGATTGAATTTCTTAAAGGAGAAGTGGACGGGGCCGGGATCAGTTTCCGTGAGGCGTTTTATCTCAGGTGCAGCTATGAGCTGGTCGTCGGCAGCGTGGGGCATTTGTTCGGGCAATGCACCTCGTTTGCAGCCACAGGCGAGGCTACGAAAGACGGGAAAACCATTATCGGGCAGAACATTGATTTCTGCAATGATGATTTTCCATTTGAAATAGTAAAAATGAAGCATGAAAGCGGGCTGGAGCAACTCGTTCTGTATTGCGTCGGAGTAGACTATGATGGCCTGAACTCACATGGAATCGCCAAATGCATGAATGGAACGATGAATGAAGGCCTTGGGTTCAGCCTGCCGTATGGCTGCTACCTTGCCAAAGTGCTGCGCCAAAAGTCCATAGGACAATCGCTCGGCGTTCTTATGCAATCTGTTCGTGGTTTGCTGTACCATGTCATGGCCAGCGCTGAAGGAGATATCGTTGGATTTGAAAGCGTTTCTGATGCATTCAAAATATTGCATCCTGAAAATGATATACTGGTACACAGCAATCATTATCTTACAAAAGAATTTCAAAAGGCTGATTTGATGTATACGGCCCTAAGTTGTTTCCCGGACACGTTCCTGCGGTTTCACCGCGTAAAGCGATTGATGCAACGGCGGCATGGAGAGATCACCGCCGAGGTGATGATGGGCATTCTTGCGGATCACAACAACTATCCCTATTCGATATGCAGGCATCCGGACACGAATTTGCCGCCCGAATTTCAGAGCGCCACCTTGGCCTCGGTGATCATGGTTCCGGGTGAACGGAAAATGTTCGTGGCGAATGGGAATCCCTGTCAATGCGAATACGTGGAGTACCAGCTGTAGCGCCAAGCCGAAGCCCGCAACCCGTTTGACGCGCCCGCATCAACCCCGCGAAGCGCTGATAAAAGCTTTTGAAGGGAGTCCAGAGGGAAACTTTCGCAAAAGTTTCCCTCTGGCCGCCGGAGGCATTCCGCCTACCAGGCGAACAGCGGGTACTCCCTGGCGAATTTCTCAACCTCGACGCGAATCTCGTCCAGCTTGGTCTCGTTGTCGCGGGCTTGGATGGCGGCGTCGATCCAGGAGACGATGCGTTTCATTTCCGGTTCGCGCATGCCGCGGGTGGTCAGGGCCGGGCTGCCCAGGCGGATGCCGGAGGTCACGAAGGGCGAGCGGGTTTCGAAGGGCACGGTGTTTTTATTGACCGTGATGCCCGCCTTGTCCATGGCCAGCTCCGCCTCTTTGCCGGTCACGTCTTTGTTGGTCAGGTCGATGAGCATCAAATGGTTGTCGGTGCCGCCGGAGACGAGCTGGTAGCCGAGAGAGACCAAGCCTTGGGCCAGGGTCTGGGCGTTTTTGACGACCTGCTCCTGGTAGGTTTTGAAGGCCGGGCGCAGGGCCTCGCCAAAGGCTACGGCCTTGGCGGCGATGACGTGCATGAGCGGGCCGCCCTGGATGCCGGGGAAGATGCTGGTGTTGAGGCTCTTGGCGTGTTCCTCGGAGGCCAGGATCAGGCCGCCGCGCGGGCCGCGCAGGGTCTTATGGGTGGTGGAGGTGGTGAAGTCCGCGATGCCGATGGGGGTCGGGTGCAGTCCTGTGGCCACGAGTCCGGCGATGTGGGCCATGTCCACCACCAGCTTGGCGCCGACGCCGTCCGCGATGTCGCGGAAGCGCTTGAAATCGATGATGCGCGGGTAGGCGCTGGCGCCTGCGATGATGATTTTGGGGTTGTTTTCCCTGGCCAGGCGTTCCAGTTCGTCGTAGTCGATGGTCCCGGTTTCCTTGGCCACCCTGTAGAAGACGATGTTGTAGAGCTTGCCGGTGAAGTTGACCGGGCTGCCGTGGGAGAGGTGGCCGCCGTGGGAGAGGTCCATGCCCATGACGGTATCGCCGGGTTGCAGTTGGGAGAAATAGACGGCCATGTTGGCCTGGGAGCCGGAGTGGGGCTGGACGTTGGCGTATTCGGCGCCGAAGAGCTGTTTGACCCGGTCGCGGGCAAGGTCTTCGGCTATGTCCACGTATTCGCAGCCGCCGTAGTAGCGTTTGCCGGGGTAGCCCTCGGCGTACTTGTGGGTGAGGACGCTGCCCTGGGCCTGGCGCACGGCGGTGGAGGTGAAGTTTTCCGAGGCGATCATTTCCAGCTTGCCGGTCTGGCGCTCGATTTCAAGGCATACGGCGCGGCCGACTTCGGGGTCTTGCAGGAGCAGTTCTTCCATGGAGGTCTCCTTGAACGAGGACGGGGGAAAGAGCTTTCGCCGCTTCCCCCCTCCTTGCTATGCTGATCCGAGGCGCGGCCCCGGGGTTTGCGCGTTCAGGCCGTGGGCCTATTCTTCAAACTTTTTATAAAGCACGCAGGCGTTGGTTCCGCCGAACCCGAAGGAGTTGGACAGGACGCTGTTCACCTGAATCTTTCGGGCCGTGTTCGGGCAGTAATCCAGATCGCAGGACGGATCGGGCGTTTCGTAGTTGATGGTGGGCGGGATGACGCCGTCTGCGATGGTCTTGACGGAGAAGGCGGACTCGATGCCGCCCGCGGCGCCCAGGCAGTGGCCGATCATGGACTTGTTGCCGGTGATGGGGATGCGCTTGGCGTGTTCGCCAAAGACATCCTTGATGGCCTTGCTCTCGCAGGCGTCGTTCAGATACGTGGAGGTGCCGTGAGCGTTGATATGTTCAAGCTCCTCCGGGGCCATCTCGGCGTCGGCCAGGGCGGCGCGCATGGCCAGGGCCATGCCTTCGCCGTTTTCGGGAGGGGCGGTCATGTGGAAGGCGTCGCCGGAGGCGCCGAAACCGGCCACCTCGGCGTAGATTTTGGCGCCGCGCGCTTTGGCGTGATCCAGGGATTCCAGAAGCATCAGGCCGCAGCCCTCGCCCATGACGAAGCCGTCGCGGTCCTTGTCAAAGGGCCGCGAGGCGTGGGCGTAGTCGTCGTTTCTGGTGGACAGGGCCTTGAGCGCATTGAAGCCGCCCACGGCCAGCGGGGTGATTGTGGATTCCACGCCGCCGCAGATCATGGCGTCGGCCCGTCCGAGCTTGATGTCGGAGAAGGCGTAGCCCACGCCGTGCATGCCCGAGGCGCAGGCCGAGGTTGTGGCCAGATTGGGGCCTTTGGCGCCGGTGAAGATGGAGACCTGCCCGGCGGCCATGTTGGCGATCATGATCGGGATGAAAAATGGGGAAATGCGGCCGGGGCCGCGCTCCATCAGGACTTTGTGGTAGTATTCGAGCGTTTCCAGGCCGCCCAGGCCGCAGCCGATGACTACGCCCACGCGCCCGGCTTCCGCCTCGGGGATTTCCCAGCCCGCGTCTTTCAGGACCATGAGGCCGGAGGCCACGGCGTACTGGGTGAAATTGTCCATGCGCTTGGCCTGTTTTGGCAAAATGCCATAGGCGGTCGCGTCGAAGTTTTTGACTTCGGCGGCGAAGCGAGTAGCGACGGGGAATTCTTCAAGGTCGAAGCGAGTGATGGGGCCGACGCCGCTTACGCCGGCGACCAGATTTTCCCAACTCGTCTTCAGATCGTTTCCAATGGGGGTGACGGCCGCAAGGCCTGTCACGACAACCCTTTTACCAATCATAAATACATCCCTGTCCCGGTCGCCCGCGCACCGCAAGGATGTTCGGCGCGGGCGGCGGCCACGTTCGTTTCGGATGGCTCCAAAGAACGGACGCGGGTTTTCCCGGCAAACGGGAAAACCCGGCGGAACCGTTGGCGAATACGGAATGCGGGCCGTTAGGCCTGCTTTTTCTCGATGAACGAGATGGCGTCTTTGACCTGGAGGATCTGCTGGGCGTCCTCGTCGGAGATCTCGACGCTGAATTCCTCTTCCATGGCCATGATCAGCTCGGTCAGATCCAGGGAGTCGGCTCCCAGGTCATCCACGAATTTGGCGTCGGGCTTGACTTCTTCGGCGTCCACTCCAAGCTGGTCCACAATGATTTCTTTGACTTTTTCAGCGACAGACATGATTTCCTCCGGAATGTATTAGAGAATTTTGTGAGATTGCCTACATATACATGCCGCCGTTCACGGCCAGGATCTGGCCCGTGACGTAGGCGGCGTCGTCGGATGCCAGGAAGGAGACGGCCGAGGCCACGTCTTCCGGCGTTCCGGCGCGTTTGAGGGGGATGCGCTCGCTAAAGGACTCTTTGACCGCCTCGGGGAGCTGGCTGGTCATGTCCGTGGCGATGAAACCGGGGGTTACGGCGTTCACGGTGATGTTCCGGGCGCCGAGTTCCAGGGCTGCGGTCTTGGTCAGGCCGATCAGGCCGGATTTGGCGGCCACATAGTTGGCCTGGCCCGCGTTGCCGGTCTGGCCGACCACCGAGGAAATGTTGATGATGCGTCCGGCGCGGCGTTTCATCATGATTTTGGCCGCCTCGCGCAGGCAGGCGAAGGCGCCCTTGAGGTTGACGTCGATGACCGCGTCAAAGTCCTCGTCCTTCATGCGTACGAGCAGGGCGTCGCGGGTGACGCCGGCATTGTTGACCAGAACGTGCAGGTCACACTCGCCCTTGATCTTTGTGGCGAAGAACTCGGCCACTGCGGCCGTGTCGCCCACGTTCAGGACGAAGGCCGAGGCCTCGCCGCCGTCCGCTTTGATTTCCGCGCAGATCGCTTCGGCCAGTTCGGGCTTGCTGACGTATGTCAGGTAAATCTGGAAGCCGTCGGCCGCCAGGCGCTTGGCGATGGCCGCCCCGATGCCTCGGGAGCCGCCGGTGACCAGGGCCGTGGGTTTTTTCTCGCTCATGGTTCCGCCTCTGTGTACGCCCTGTGCGCGGCAAGTACGCGATCGGCGCGCTTCATGCGCCGCCGGGGACTTCGTTTCAATCCGGGTTCAAATAGCCTAAAAAAACAGCCTAATCAAATTCGTTTTCCAGCCTTGCGCCGCAAGGGCTGACGGGGCGCCGGGCTAGAATTTCGCCAGGGCCGCTCCCCAGGTGAAGCCCCCGCCGAAGACCGCGAACAGGACGTTGTCGCCCTTTTTGATCCGGCCTTCCTCAATGGAGTCGGCCAGAGCGATGCCCACGGACGAGGCCGAGGTGTTGCCGAAGCGGTTCACGGTGACGCAGACCTTTTCTTCGGGCACGCCGAGCTTTTTGGCCACGGCGTCGATGATGCGCAAATTCGCCTGATGGGGGATGAGGTAGTCCACGTCGGCCACGGACAGGTTGTTTCGCTCGAGAACTTCCCCACAGGCGGAAATCATGTTGCGCACGGCGTGGCGGAAAACTTCCTGGCCGGCCATCTGGACGAAGAAATCCTCTGCGACCACATCGCCCAGCTTAA
>Ga0307423_1000889_pt1 | contig 19175 bp, 14 predicted proteins | sample SalMarWE160310MG_FD_202154 | JGI IMG/M metagenome (GOLD analysis project Ga0307423, IMG submission 202154) | Salt marsh sediment microbial communities from the Plum Island Ecosystem LTER, Massachusetts, United States - WE1603-10 | ecosystem: Environmental > Aquatic > Marine > Intertidal zone >...
GGTAAAGATAAATAAAAAATATGTTTAAATGCTAATTCTAAATAAAATTTTTTCATTATTTTTTATGAGAACTAACCTTTCCGCAAGTGAGGATATTTATACTTGGATTTAATTATTATAGTATTCATATCAATTTTTATACTATATCTACTTGTTAGCAGTTTGCTCATAATTGTAAAAAGAAGTATGAATATAAATGTAAATACTTCAGCTAGCGTAAATATTTCTGTAATAATTTCAGTAAAAAATGAACAGGGAAAAATTAAAAAATTAGTTGACACACTCAATAATTTAATTTATCCAAAAAATAATTTTGAGATTATTATAATCGATGATAACTCCACTGACAGAACTTTAGAAGAACTTCATAAAAATACAGAGGGATTTCAAAATTTCTCAATTAAAGAATTAAAACCTGAGGGACTCAGCGGAAAAAGGAATGCCTTAACTTTCGGTATACAAAATTCTCAGCATCCTTACCTACTTATAACGGATGCAGATTGCCATCCGCAAAAATACTGGCTGCAAGCATACTCAGAAAAATTTGAATCCGGATATGATGTATTGTTCGGAATCGCTCCATTTTATAAAGAAAGGCATCTGGTTAATAGAATATCCTGCTTTGAAAATTTAAAAACCTCTTTGCTTTCATTTTCTATGGCTTTATTCGGATTTCCTTATACTGCTGCTGCCAGAAGTTTTGGATTTACTAAAAAAGAATTCGAAGCGATTGGGGGATACTTAAACACAAAAGACACGCTGAGCGGGGATGATGACCTTTTACTTAGGGAAGCTGTAAAAAGTAAATTAAAAATTGGAATCGTTACAGCAACGGACTCATTTGTTTATTCTGAAACCAAAAAAACTTTTAAGGAATATTTTCAGCAAAGAGCAAGACATACGCAAACATCTTTCCATTATTTGAGAAGACATCAGGTTATTTTGGGCTTCTGGCATTTGACAAATTTATTATTTTTATTCTCCCCATTACTAATATTTATAAATATATGGTTTGGAATTCTTCTTCCTGCAAAGCTCTTAATAGATGTAATAGTTGTAAAGTCAACTCAAAAAAAATTCGGTTACAAGTTTTTATTTATGGAAATTTTCTATTTGCAAATTATTTATGAAATATTTCTGATCGTCCACTTTTTTAATGCACAATTCTCTGAGATAAAATGGAAGTAAGTAAAGAAATCCAGAGGGAGTATAATCCTGCTCATCCAAATTATAAAAGGTGGCAAAAGGCAAGGGAAATTTCTGATGAGCGGGCTGAGTTTGTCAAAGAACTTATTTCAACTGAAATTAATCCCGAAGGATTAAGAATTTTAGACGTTGGGTCAGGTGAAGGAAGTACTTCCAGACTTCTTTCAAAAAAAAACTTTGTTGTCAGCCTGGAAATTAAATCCGAACGTATAAAAAAAATTTCGCGGGCAGAGTCACTACAACCAATTATTGCTGACGGATTAAAATCTCCTTTCAAACCCGATTCTTTTGATCTTATCATACTACAGGATGTTGTAGAGCATCTTTCGGTTTCTGAGGAATTGGTAAAAAGATTACTGCACATTCTCAAAGAAAGCGGAATTATTTATTTAAGCACTCCAAACAGATTATCGCTTTTTAATATTATTGCTGATCCACACTGGGGTTTACCGTTTCTGGCATTATTCAAACGTGACCAGGTAAAAAAATATTATTTAAAATTTTTCAGATTTAATGATTTGCAGAGGGATGATATCGCAGAACTCTTATCTCTTCATAAGTTGTATGAAATGTTTAATAATAATTTTAAGTTAAAACTATACACAAAATTTTCCGTTGAGTATTTGTTAAATGATGGTAAAGGATTGGTTTGGAGTAGTTTTCATCTTTGGTTAATTAAATTAGTAAATCTTCTGGGTTTGAAGAGACTACTTTTGAGTATTTCGAATGATAAACCGAGAATAATAAATAAATTTTTCACTCCGACTTTTTATATCATTCTTAAAATGAAATAATTTTTTTGTTATTAGAGAACTAAAAAATTATTTTTAGCCTATTAAATTTGGTTATACAATGGATTATAAAAACTTAGCCGAATCAGCCATCAAAGCAAAACATAATGCATTAGCAAAATATTCTAACTTTTTTGTTGGTTCTGCTGTCCTGACTTCCGGAAACAAAGTTTATACCGGCTGTAATATTGAATCAAGTTCGTATAGCTTAACTATCTGTGCGGAACGAAACGCCATTTTTAAAGCTATCTCCGAAGGCGAAAGAGAATTTAAAGCCATTGCCGTTGCAGGCGATACGGAAGATTTTATTTCTCCCTGCGGAGCCTGCAGACAGATAATAAATGATTTGTGCGGTGAAATAGATATCATACTTGTAAATTCAAACGGGTCTTATATTGTAAAAAAAACTTCTGAAATGCTTCCGTTCGCATTCGGAGATAAAGATCTTGAATAGAATTAAAATATAATTTTAAAATATGACTGACATTCCTCCCCATCAACTTCCTAAAGATACCGGCTGGATAGAAGTAATTACCGGATGCATGTTTAGCGGTAAAACCGAAGAACTAATACGCCGGTTAAGAAGGGCTCAGATTGCGAAACAAACCGTGAAAATTTTCAAACCAAAGATCGATGCAAGATATTCTTCAAATTCCATTGTATCACATAATGAACAATCTCTTCCTTCAATATTAATAGATGATATAATCGAAGTGCTTGAACATTCAAAAGATGCACAGGTAATAGGTATTGACGAAGCTCAGTTTTTTAATGAAAGTATAGTTCATATCTGCAATCAACTTGCTTCACGCGGTAAACGGGTCATAGTTGCCGGGCTTGATCAGGACTACACGGGCAAACCATTTGAACCCATGCCTCAACTTTTAGCAATAGCTGAATATATAACCAAACAACATGCAATTTGTGTGATGTGCGGAAATCCTGCAGATAAAACACAAAGAAAAACAACTAACTCAGAATTGGTTGTTGTTGGTGCTGCGGATATTTACGAAGCCCGTTGCCGTAAGTGTCATTACATTCCGAAAGAAAGTTGAAGAATAATTATGGATTGGATTTCAGTGCTGAGAGGATTTTTAGGAATATTACTTCTTCTGGCAATAGCATTCGTCTTCTCAAATAATAAATCGAAAATTAATTGGCGGCTTGTCTTGGGTGGAATCGGACTCCAATTTGTTTTTGCAATCCTTATTCTTAAAAGCGAGGACTTAAGATCTTTCTTTTCTCCTCTTGGATGGCCAAAAGATTTTTTTAACTGGATAAGTTACTTCTTCGTTCTTGTCTTGAATTTTACTTTTGAGGGATCCAAATTTGTTTTTGGTGATCTGGCAAAACCTCCGGGCACCGGAGGAAGTCTAGGTTCGTTCTTTGCCTTCCAGGTTCTTCCGACTATCATCTTCTTCGCAAGCCTGATGTCTCTGCTTTATTACCTCGGAATTATGCAGATGATTGTTAAAGGAATGGCATGGGTAATGGCGAAAACCTTAGGTACAAGCGGTGCAGAATCCCTCTCTTGCTCGGCGAACATTTTCGTAGGACAAACCGAAGCTCCCCTGATGATTAAACCATTCCTTAACAAAATGACAAAGAGTGAAATACTTACTATAATGGTTGGTGGAATGGCAACAATTGCAGGCGGCGTTATGGCTGCATATATCCAGATTTTAGGAACTGCGTATTCTATCAAACACGGAATTCCTCTTATACAGGCACAACAGCTATTTGCAACTCATTTGCTTGGAGCAAGCGTAATGGCTGCGCCTGCAGGGATTGTAATTTCAAAAATACTCTTTCCGGAAACAGGTGATCCGGTTACAAAAGGAACAGTAAAAATTGAAGTAGAAAAAAATGCATCAAACGTTATTGAAGCTGCAGCTAATGGTGCTGCTGATGGATGGAAACTTGCAATAAATGTTGGTGCTATGCTGCTTGCATTCATTGCACTTATTGCACTTATAAATTATTTGTTGAACGGGTTTGGTGATTTAATAAATGTTAATGCTTACCTGATGAATAAATTCGGACAACCCTTGAGCTTTCAACTTCTAATCGGGGTAGTGCTGCAATTTGTCGCGTTCGGAATCGGTGTACCGTGGGAAGATGCATTAAACTTCGGAAGCTTGCTTGGTATTAAAGTAGTTCTTAATGAATTTGTTGCGTACACCGAAATGGGGATACTTGTTGAAGCAGGAAAAATAATTAGCGAAAAAAGTGTTTTGATGTTAACATACGCATTATGCGGGTTTGCAAACTTCAGCTCGATCGCGATTCAAATTGGAGGGATAGGACCCTTAGCCCCCGATAGAAAATCAGATATTGCAGCTCTCGGAATTAAAGCAGTTGCGGGAGGTGTGCTAGCAACATTAATGACCGCTACTCTTGCAGGATTATTATTTAGCTAATGATTGATCTGAACTTCAAATATCAGGAAGCAATTTCTTACCTTAAAAAAGAATCACCTTTTACTCCCGATATAGCAATAGTACTTGGAAGCGGGCTTGGTGAATTTGCTGATTCAACAAAAAAAATAAAAAGTCTATCTACTTCGGAAATTCCCGGATATCCGAAAACAACAGTTAAAGGACACCAGGGAGCAATTCATTTTTCAAAAGTTGAAAAGAAAAATATATTAATTTTTCAGGGGCGTCTTCATTTTTATGAAGGTTATAAAATAAGTGATTGTCTTCTTGGAGTACTTTTGAGTAACAAGTTAGGTTGCAAAAAAATTATTTTTACAAATGCCGCCGGAGGTGTTAATAGAAATTTCGCCCCGGGAGATTTAATGCTAATCGATTCTTTTAATGCACTTCAATTGAATAAAGAAATAACCTCTCTTATCGGGGTTACATCGATTGAAGTAAGAAATAATTTCCTTAATTGTCCTTCGAAAAGAATGAATGAAATTTTTATGGATAGCGCTAAAGAGATTAAAATACCTTTACATTCGGGGACTTATTGGTATTCAAAAGGACCAAGCTATGAAACGCCGGCAGAAATTAGCATGGTCAGCAGGTTCGGGGCAGATGCGGTTGGAATGTCAACTGTCCACGAAGCTGTTTTTGCAACATTTCTTAATATGGAGGTTGCAGCAATCTCCTGTATTACCAATATGGCAGCTGGAATTTCCAGGCAGAAGCTATCACACAGTGAAGTTACTGAAACCGCAAAAAATGTAGCTAAAAAATTCTCTTTGTTACTAAAAACTGCTGTTTCAAGATTTTAGGTTACAGCAATATGCCCACTAATTTAATTGACTTTGTAAGAGTCAACCCCTAATTTTGTTAGTTCATTTTTATATTTTCAAATCACTTCAATTATTCAGATATGAAAGAATTTAGATTTAAACTTATTATTATTATCGCGGCGATTTTATTTTCCGTCTATTTATTATATCCTACTTATCTGGATTACCAGAATGGGAAAGAAATAAAACAGACTCTGGAAACCGACAAAGAACAGCTTGAAAAGAACGATCCAAATCTGTCAAAAACACAAATTGATAATTTATTAAAAGTCAAAGAAGACAGTATCCTTGCTGCGAATCCGCAAATTGTAAAAAACAGAGAAAACCGAATTAAATTAGGTTTAGACCTGCAAGGTGGTATGCGTGTAGTTCTTGAAGTCAATACGGGCAAGTTGATTGAAAAACTAGCGAAAAATCCGGACGAGGTTTTCAAGACAGTAATAGCAGAAGCAGAAAAAGAATCAGAGCAAACTGATGAGCCTTTGGTTGATATTGTTGCAAAAAAATTTAGTGATAGAGGGATACGTTTAAGCAGGTATTTTGGTTCAATAAGAGACGATGATGACAAAATAGTTTCCGAGCTGAACAAAAGTACCGAAGATGCTGTTAACCGTGCTATGGAAATTATTCGTAATCGAGTAGATCAGTATGGTGTAAGTGAACCTTCCATTCAGAGACAGGGAAGCAGAAGAATTATTGTTGAGCTGCCCGGTGTTGCGCGTGAAGAAGAAGCTAAACAACTCCTGCAAGGAACAGCGCTTTTAGAATTCAGAATTGTACGCGACCCTGATTTTGCATTTCCAATAATGCAGAGAATCGATGATGTGTTAGCTGGTAAAGTTGAGGATTCAACCGAGGTTACTGCAGACAACGAAAACGAAACAATTCAAAAAGATTCATCTGTTACTTCAGAAGATACTGCTGCTAATCAAACTGAACTCTCAGATGAAGAGTTTAAAAAACAACATCCGTTTTTTTCGATAGCCCTGTTAGATCCACAGGGCAGGACCTCGGAAGCATATGTTCACGCCGACGAAAGAAATAAGCTTGAGTTGATGTTAAAGCGACCGGATGTTCAAAAGGTAATTCCTAATAATGTCGAGTTTAAATTTTCTGCAAAGACTGATAAAGATGCAAACGGTAAAGACTACTATAAAATGTTTCTTGTAAACAAAGAACCGGAACTCACTGGCGGAGTAATAACAGATGCACAGGCAAATATTGATCCGAATACTTCAACACCAATTGTAACAATGACGATGAATTCAGAGGGTGCGACAGAATGGGCAAGAATAACAGGTGCAAACGTAGGTAAAAGAATTGCTATTATGCTTGATGGTGCTATCTTTTCTGCACCTGTAGTTAAAGGTAAAATTCCGGGTGGAAGATCACAGATTGAGGGAATGGCAGATTTAAACGAAGCAAAGCTTCTAGAAATTGTTCTTAAAGCCGGTGCACTTCCGGCACCAGTAGATATTATTGAAGAGCGAACTGTCGGTCCTTCTCTTGGTGAGGACTCTATAAATAAAGGTCTCACATCAGTATTTCTCGGTTACGTACTGGTAGGATTTTTTATGATAATTTATTATCGTAAATCGGGAACGATAGCATCAGCGGCACTAATTTTTACAATACTTTTCATTCTTGGAATATTAGCCGGATTTAAAGCAACGCTAACTCTTCCGGGTATTGCCGGTATAATTCTGACCATTGGTATGGCAGTAGATGCAAACGTGCTTATTTTTGAAAGAATAAGAGAAGAAATGGGAACAGGGAAAACAATAAAAGCTTCTATTGACAGTGGGTTCTCACGTGCTTACTCTGCTATAATTGACTCAAATATAACTACGTTCTTCACCGGTATTATTCTTTACCAGTTTGGAACAGGTCCAATTCAGGGTTTCGCATTAACATTAATGATAGGAATAGCAACCAGTTTATTTAGCGCATTAGTAATTACAAGAATAGCATTAGACATTATGGTTGCCAAAAATATTCCAGTAACAGTAGGTTAACAATTAAGGATTAAGGAGTTCTCTTTTACTATGAGATTTTTTGAAAATTTTAACTACGATTTCCTCGGAAAAAGAAAATACGCATACTTAGTTTCAGGAGGGTTATTTCTTTTAGGCGTGATAGCTGCATTTACAAGAGGATTTCATTTCGGAATTGATTTCAAAGGCGGAAGCGAAATAGTTCTTCAATTCGAAAAACCCGTTAACATAACCGAAGTTAGAACAGATGTTGAAAACATTGGTTTGGGAAATATTGAAGTAAAAACTTTTGGCAGCGAAACAGGGGCTATGATTCGAACAGAGATACAGGTAATTCCTAAAGCAGTATTTCCAAACGTAATTTCAGGTATTGAGAAGGAAATCGAAAAAATAATGCCCGGAGTACCAAGAAAGATTGTAGATTCCACAGCAAGCTCAGTTACTTATGCTTTTGAAAATCCTGATACAGCAAACAAAATAATAGACGGATTATTCGAAGCAGGATTTCAATCAGGTAGAGTTTCGGAAGAGCCAACTAATAAACAAATGCTTGTCAGTGTAGGAATAGCTGACTGGATTAAAGAAAATCTTAGAGAGAAAATAAAAAACAATTCTTTTACTGTCTTAAAGGAAGACAGGGTTGGACCTAAAATAGGTGAAGAATTAAAGCGTGACGCTGTGCTAGCGATATTCTTTGCGCTTATTGCAATACTGGTTTACTTGGGATTCAGATTTAAATTTATTTTTGCATTTGGTGCAGTTGCTGCGTTATTCCACGACGTGCTTATTACCTTAGGACTTTTTGCGGCACTCTACGGATTTGTTCCAGGTTTGAATCTCGATATCGACTTAACCATCGTTGCTGCATTCTTAACTCTTATCGGTTATTCTATCAACGACACAGTTATTGTTTTTGATAGAATCAGGGAGAATTTAAAAATTCACAAAACAAGACCTCTATTCGATGTAATAAATACAAGTGTCAGCCAGACGATGAGCAGAACCGTATTAACAGGTGGTACAACTTTATTGACAGTTCTGGTGCTTTTAATATTCGGCGGTGAGGTCCTTCGCGGTTTTGCCTTCACTTTATTCTTTGGAATTATTATTGGTACATATTCTTCGATATTTGTAGCAAGTACACTTGTCTATGAATATGCTTTGAAGTATCAAAAGAAAGTTGAGTTTTAATTCAAACATTAGCCGGAGAATTTACCCTTCGGCTTTTTTTTGCAAAGACTATTAAGCTCCTTTTCTTAATCCCCCACCATTTAACATCAAAGAAATATTTTTATAAAATTATATTCATTTGGAATTTGAATAATTAGTGCTATCTTATAACAGAATTTTAATTAACAATATACATTCATAAAAATAAAGGATAATGGTGAACACTAAATTATATGTAGGAAACCTTCCATATACACTTAAAGATAGTGAACTGTCAGACACTTTTAAACCTCATGGTAATGTAATTTCTGCTAAAGTTATAACCGACAAAGAGAGCGGTCGATCAAAAGGTTTTGGTTTTGTTGAAATGGAAAACGAGAATGATGCAAACAGTGCAATCAAAGCATTGAATGGAATGGAATTAAAAGGAAGAAAATTAGTAGTCGCAACCGCGAAAGCCAATTAAACAACACATACCTGATTCTTCTTTGGACCTTGATTAAAAAACAAGATTTATGTATTTAGAATTAAAAAGTAAATCCCACGGTTATTTGCAAATTATTACTCAAATAATTTTATGAGATCAAGTAGAAGATTCTTTTTTCATCATTATCAGGCTAATTACTCGTCAAAAAGTCTTTCAAGAGCGACATAATTATTGTGAACATTTTCAATTGCCTTTTCAATCTCGGAATCGTCTGCGTTAGCATTTTTCATTGCTTTAAGGTGTTTGGTAGAATCATATAGCTTTTGTGACTGGTCTTTAAATTCATCCGATTTATCCGAAGCCCATTTAGGTAAACTACATTTGTTCAATTCTTCTGCGCGCATTTCCAATTCATCTACGGCGGTGCCGAACTCCTCCATATCTTTATTTGGCCAGTAGTGATGATAAATCATATAAAGAACTTTATGGAATTCATCGACTTCTTTAGTAACTGGTTTTATTATTCGAACAAGCATTTCAAAATCAGAGTGAAGTTCTTCCGCTGACTTTAACATCTCATCTTCATCGGTTCCCTGCATTGCTTTGTTATATCTTTCAACTGAAGATCGAAATTTGGTTACTCCTTCATTCCATTCCGCTTGCTTATCACGTAAGATCCCGGGAAGAACGGCAGAGTAAATTTTCTCAGCACCGGAATTAACATCCGGCAGAAGTTCTTTGAACATTGAATAATTTTTTTCTGGATAAGCAGTGTGCCAGATAGGGTAAATAACTTCGTGAAAATCAAAAAGCTCAGGCACAGAGCTATTTATTTCTGAAGAGTGTTGATCATCCTGTGAAAATAAAGGGGAACAGGTAAGTAAAACTATTACTAAAAGTGGAAAAAACATTCTGTTCATCTGACTCCTTCTAAAATTTTATTTTGTTCTTGTAAAATTACTTAAAAAATTACTTTTAATCTTTCCGAACGTTTCCAGTAATACTTTAAATAAAATAAAAAACCCCGCCTTTGATAAGACGGGGTTAATGAAAAAACAGTAAAGCGAATTAAATTACTTCAATAACAAAAGCTTCTTTGTGCTAATAAAGTTGCCAGCAGTCAATCGATAGAAATAAACTCCGCTTGCTAAATTTGATGCATTCCACTGGTACTCATAATACCCGGGAACCATTTTTTCATTTACAATCGTCGTAACTTCAGAACCAAGCATATCGTAAATTATTAGAGTTACTTTCACTTCCTTCGGAATTCCGAAACGGATAGTCGTAGTTGGGTTAAAGGGATTTGGGTAATTCTGTGAGAGACTGAATACTTTCGGTACCATTGCATAATCAACCTCCAGCACATCAGAGTATGATTCTGTTCCGTCGAGGTCAAGCTGCTTTAACCTGTAATAGAATTTACCCTTGCCGGTTACACTTGCATCAACGAAAGTATATTCCTGCTTTTCGGTTGTTGTACCCTTTCCTTCTATAAATCCAATGCGTTCAAAAGATTTATTATCACCGCTTCGTTCAATTACAAATCCGGAGTTGTTAGTTTCTGTTGCAGTTTCCCATTTAAGTTTAATTCTGTTTTCATCAACATCTGCGTTGAATGAAACCAGTTCAACCGGTACAAAATTCAATCCGAAAAATTCAATTATTTTTGCCATTAACTCTTTTTTAGTTGATGGAAAGGTTCCATCTGACAAACCACCAAACTCGAAAGATGTACCAATCGTTTTGTAACCGCCTGCATCATAAGCAACTGCACAGCCATAACTTGGTGATTGGTTGCTAAATATCAGTTGCGCCGGTGTTATGTTAGATATACGATCCATGTAACTATTCTCTCCAACGTATGAAAAGCTCATTCCCTCAGTGAATGAACCTGCTTGTCCAAGCACAGTTCCCATATCACTACTTCCATCACTGATAGGATTTATATTAAACATTGTATGTACAGCAGTCTGAGAATCAAAACACCAGGTGTCTCCGCCTTCCATATAAATCATTCCACCTGCGTTCAGATAATCTGCTAAAATCTGTCCTTCAGATGAAGATAACACATGATTGTTGCTATAGATTCCTAAACAAATAAAGATTGAAGTATACAAACTGAGATCAGCAGGCACTGAATTCTGATAATCGTAGGCAACTCCATTAGAATCAAGTGCAGCCATTATTGCCGGACTTGAATTATGATTAGGATCCATACAGAGAATAAGCACCGGAATCTGACCTACAACAAGTGAGAATGATCCGCTTGCCGTTATACCTAATGAAGCTGTAATATTAAAATCAAAAGCTGTCGGATGACCAGTTGGAGTATTAATGTCCGCTGTTACACTAAAAGCTTTAGTCGTGGTTCCCCCAGCTGAAATATTGCCATAGCTTTGTGTACTTGTATTTATCGTTATGTAAGGATCGTTTGATAGTAATTCTCCCGCAACTGCTATAGCATCTGAACTTCCAGTGTTCATTATTTCAATTAGAACATCCACTGTTTCACCGGGATCGAGAATACCATTATTGTTTCCTGTCGGATCGGAAACAGTATGGTCTCCAAGTGCTAAATTTGGTGCGTGCGCCATCAAAGAAAAATTACTTAACCAGTTATTGGCACCATCGGTAGCAACAACCTGAAATGGAATATAATGACCATCCGGTACCAGCGGTTCAGCAGCTATAGTGTATCCATCAGCAATTAATTTTTGACTGCCAGCCTGAATAACTCCGTAAAATTCAATTGAATCTGTTATAGTTGTAAACTCATCAGTACTACGGAGAATTACATTAACATTAGTTGCGTCTTCAACTCCAACATTTCTTACTCTTAATGACAGCATTGGAGATTCACCGTAATCCAGTAAACCATTTCCGTTACCCGAAGCATCATTTACTATACAAGAATCCACCACAACGTAGGGACCTGAGGCAGGAACGACTGGAATCATTTCTGTATATCTGTAGTAGTTTTGTTTTGTTACAACAAGCTTAACATTCTGACCCGGTAGAATAACAGGTATATCAATGTTGACCGGTGACCCTGTTCCCTGAGCAACACCAAGCAATTCATTATCCAGTGATAGAGCAATTAGCGAGTTGTTATCAGCTGTTACGGTAAATTGAGTGACCCCACTAATGATAACTGGATCGTGAACCACGGTTAAGTACTGTGGTTCATTAGTATAGATTGTTGTAAAGGCGTCACCGAAGAGATGAAACAGATAATAGACAGTATTCTTACTCCCGGGATTATAGGGCCAGCTTGATGCTTCCAAATAATATTTACCATAAACATTTGCAAAACCTGGCAGCACTCTATCCGGTCCGCTTACTCCATAGCCGGGATCAAAGTCAGGCCACATTTCATCCCACATTCCCCATACATAAGCATCATTTACAAATGAGTATGAAACTTCAGTAGCTCCTATTACACCAAGTGCTCTTTTTGGATAACGATGCAGAGCTTCTGCAAAGCACTCACCGCTGTAATTGAATTTTCCTGTCAGGCAATTAATTGAAAAGAAGAAAGTAAGATCATCATTATTAAGACCTGATAAGTTGCTGGTTGTATACGAAGGTGAGCTCCATCCGTTTTCAGCACCATGATCCCTGTGCAATATTAATGAAGCGCCGTCGTTTATATCGTTGTTTATCCTGGTTGCATTTCCTCCCCAGTCAGTAAGAAATGCCGGTGTTGCAGGAATATAACCAAGACCGTTCGGACCGAAATAATTTACTACCTGGCTTGTGTTTGGATTTGATGACCAACTACTCATACCCGGACTTCCGCCAGCATATTCTCGCGGAGGTGTTTTAGATTGTTGATATTCTAAATAACCATGGCAAATTTCTGCACATAGAATAAACCAACGATCTGACTGCCATCCGCCAGCTATGATTGGGTCTGAATAGTAATTTGGATTTGTCGGTGGTTGAGTTTCATAATCAATAAATTTACGAACCATTATTTCCATCTGAGAATAATTATTACCAACCAATCTACCAGTGACAATATCCGGTAATTCATCTTCATCTACATCGGCATAAAGGTTATCTGAGATACAATAACCATCCCAGACCGGTACTATCATTGTCGTTCCGTTTGCACCCCCAGTTCCATAATCGCCGAGGAACAAAACGGCTGCAGGAGGTATCTCCCAGGTATTGTAAGCATTGTCAATATAATCTTCAATCAATGCGGCATTGTTACCTCCAATTTCTGTCAGAGTAACAATTCCTGTTCTTATTCCCTGCGATGTTCGCCAGTTTTTAATCGTGTCTGCCCAGCATAGATAATCCGGATTATCAGGAGTGATTATGAGGTACTCAAAATCTTCTGTTTCTGAATCGGAAGTAGTCTTGTATTTAACCTGAGGTAAAGAAGTATAATTAAGGAGGATGCTTTCAAGCATCGGATCCCACCATCTGCTTCTTAGCCTGTCCTCTCCAAAATGACCATTTCCACCCAGGAATGAAACCCGAACTTTAATGTCTCTGTAAACAATAAGTTCTTTAGTAACAGGATTATACTGGAAGGGTGTAATTCCAATTAATCTCGCATCAACACCTCTTACTTTTTTCGGTGTTGACAGAATAACCGGACTCTCAGGATAAAAATCGTTCTGAGAATATAAGTTAAAATCCTTTTTGTATTTTAACGGTCCGATATCTGTATCAAGAGGAATTTTCGGTGCAGGAGCTATATCAATATTGGTGAAATGATCAGTCCTGGACGAAGTAATTTCAATTGATGCATCAGCACCTTGTGGAAGTGCTATATACCTGGCTGTGCCTGGTAAATCCGGTTTACCTTCATTATTCGGAAGAAATACTCCCGGTAAATGTAAAGTTTTCATCGGGATACCATCAATATCTATTTCGTCTATTTCAAATTGAGTAATAGAAAAGTTGATTTGAACACCACCTGGATTTTCCATCTCCAGGGTAAAACCCGATTCTCCCCAACTATCCTGATAATTGACTACCTGAGGCTTAATATTAAAAGCCAACAGCACAATCAGGAATATTGTTAGAGAAATATATCGGCTGGTTGAAAGAGTAGATTTTTTTTCCACTATTTCCTCCCTTAATTTATATTAATTCCCGACTGCAGTTCAGGAGTTAATTCAGTTTATAGGTTTAAAGCTTACTGCTAATTGTAGAAGAAGATTTTTTGGTGGAAGCAATAATAAAATGCCCCTGCAGAATATTTTGAGCATCCCTTGTTTCCCCTGAATTTGTTAGAGTAAGCATATTATTTAATTCTATAAGTAAATGCGGCTAACAATTATTGCAGCCGTTGTGCAAAGTTCGGGAAATTAATGTTTAAAGTAAACAGGAATTAGAATTTGAATACTAATAAGTTGGAAGGATTTAAGCATTAAACCTAAAATTTGTCTCCTTATTAGAACGGTTGCCTAAACCGTTATAAATATTAAATACTACCCTGTTTTATTTTTGCTCAGGATTCAACTTTTTTTCTGATGTTTTCTTGATTTTTAGCTTGTAGAATTGATTCGTTCATTCTCTGAACTCTTTCGGGTGGAATTTGTATTTGAATCCTTTCCGATTCCCTGAATGTGTTTTCATTGTATTCAGTTTTGTTAACAATAGGTTCCCTGGAAGGATTTTCAGTATTATTGTTTGGTGCGTTAGTTCTGTTAGAATAAACTGTAAGTTTGCCACTTTTCCGGATCCCTACCATCACATAGCCTTTAGTTTTTTATAAAGACTAATTGAAAGAGCGATCAAAATTGTAATGTAGATAATTAGCATAACTCCCTCAACTACTGAGTGGTAATTTGTTTTTTTCAACAATAAAGCCATTTTATTTACACTATATTTTAAATATTACGTTGAAAGTCTATAATTATGCTGTATCTAAACGATAAATAGTATCAAAAGTAGCTTGTTATTAACCAACAAGAACCTTAAAGACGACAATTTTTGTTGGGAATTAATATGGTGATATGATTAGCTGTATTTTAAAGAGAAGCGTTTCAATTTTGGATCAGGTATGGAGACAGAGTATGAAATTATTCAGAAGTTTAGAAATAAGGTTTTTAACTACTAAAAAAGATGACATCATTCGATTGTCCGCCTGTAGCGGAAAAAGATGTCATCTTTATCAAATTTATTTAACCTTGGCTACAACCGTAATCATATCGACCTTAACAAAAGAGTTAAGTTATTGTGATGTAATTAGTTATGAACTGCCCAAAACAAAGATGCAAAAGGTTTTTTAAAGAAAATTACAATTAAGAATCATCATTGTAGAATTATAAATTTTTCTTTAATTAGAAAACCCTTCGAGGTGGAGGGCTTTAATAATTTATTTCATCAAGATCATCTTTTTTGTTTCAGTAAAGTCTCCTATCTGAAGTTTGTAAAAATAGTCTCCACTTGGTAAATCATCAGCTGCAAATCTTACTTCATATATACCATTTGGTTGTTCCTCCTTAACTAGCGTTGCAACTTCGCTTCCCAAAACATCATACACTTTTAATGTGACAAAACCTGCTTCAAGAACTTGGTATTTGATTACTGTTGTTGAATTAAAAGGGTTTGGATAATTTTGCTGAAGTCTTATATCCAGAGGAAATAGATTTTTATCTTTAATACTTAAAGATGTTACTGATAAAACGTCCCTGTTATAAACAGACATCTCGGCCGAATCCTTTGTACAAGCAAATCCTGAATCACGTAAACAATTCGTCCAGCCTTCTAAATTATTCTTATAATTACTCCCTAGTAAATCAGGATCAGTGTTACTAGGATCAATTGCAATTGGTGTAAGAATATATTTCGCCGAATACCAGGATACTGCACAAGGATCAATAGAACCTAATAAAACGTTTGTATTTACAGTATCACTTAAATTATTAGGACCAGATGCACTTGTCCAGGCAGCGTCAACAATTGTTAACTTAGGAAAGGTTACTCCCATTACTTTTGCCACAAGTGCATATTGACCAAAAAAATAATTATTGTGCATTGAATTGAATCCACCGTACCGCTCGTTTGGATAAGCCGTGGTAAGAACTCCAATCCAATTTTTCACTGCGATTGTTGATCCTGCCATAGAGTGAGCCTTTAATACAGGAAAATCAATTATGCAAAGACGATCAAGATCATAGTCTGAGGAAGTAGAATCCCAAATGCCATATTTTAATGAAATATAATAATTACCTGAGGGCGAAGTGAATTTTGGATAAGATATTTTTGAATCGGATTCGTAGACAAATCCATCATTGTAATCTCCAGCTGAATATTCCTGAGCTACAACATCCCAAACATTTTTCCAGTCCCTGTAAGATACCGGATACCCTTTAGCGACAAATGTGTTTACTACATCGATAATTGATTGCTCAGGGTCCTCAGAGTTATTATCGTCGTGATTAATACCTGTTCCAAAATTTTGTGTATTATCACAAATTATTATTTCACCATTAAATCCTTCCGGATGATTTAGTATCTGCCAGATCACTCCTTTTATTCGATCTGTACTTGTTGTGTTTCTGTTTGTCCACTGAAAGTTTCCTTTGAGTAAAACAATATCATTTGATCCAACGATCCCTGATGGGTGTGATACGGTTTTGTAAAAGTAAATATCCTTAGATTGCATCATCAAGAGTAAAGTATCAATTGCCGGATCAACAAGCCATTCATTAGGTACGGTAGAATCACCGGCAGCTAATGACCCTGCTGTAGGCGGGATTGAATCTAAAACAAAAACAGTTGAAATTGGGTTTTGAACTTCCCAGGTAGGTAAGGGATCGAAGGGGTTTATCTTCGTGTTCAAAACTTGCGGTACATAAGCAACTAGAATAGATATGCCTAATAGAATAGTTAGACTGAACAGTAAGTATCTTAGCAGTTTAAAGTATCTAAGTAGAAATGAAGATCTCATCTTAATACTCCTGAGTATTTCTTTCTAACTTAAGTTAAAATTGAAATAAAGGCAAGAAAAATAAAGCTGTTGGTTGGCAAAAATCATTTTATAAGAAGGAATAAATAAAAATCAGGGGAAGAAAGATGTTAGAAAGATCTTTTTATCTTACTTTTACGACTACTAGAGTCATATGTTTGTTTACAATTCTGCTAACATATTGTACTCCAATAGGTTACAAATGTAATTAAATTCAAGCACAACAAATACGCAACAAGTTTTCATTTATTAATGCAAAAACTATATAAAGAAATATTAGTAGATATAAATTAAAATTGTAAATAAAAAAAAGCCCCCGCTACTTTAAATATAGCAAGGGCATTAATATACTTTTCTTTAGATGGTTTTACTTCATTAACAACATCTTCTTTGTCTCAACATATTTCCCAGTTTTCAGTTGATAAAAATAAATTCCGCTTGGTAATCCCTCTGCAAACCAAGTTATCTCATAAGTGCCTGCTGGCTTTTCCTCATTAACCAATGTTTCTATTTCATTCCCAAGTATATCAAAGACTTTAATAACTACTTTAGAGGATTGGGGAATTGAGTATTTAATTTTTGTAACCGGATTGAACGGATTGGGATAGTTTTGTGAAAGTGAGAACTCTTTTGGTAATTCCTCATAAACCTCTAAAAATGTTATGCCACCACTTGTAGTATGGAGAATTGTACCATTTTCACCAACAGCAGTTCCATTATTCGAATCGGCGAATGATACTGCCATTAAACGGCGGCCCGTATTACTTACTTGATTTGTCCAACGATTACCACCATTTGAAGAATGTAGTATTGTCCCCTCATATCCAACAGCCGTTGCACTATTTGTCTCTGTATAAGAAACATCTTCTAATATTTTTGACGTCCCACTTACACGATTTATCCAAGTATACCCTCCATCTGTTGTTCTAATTGTTAAACCATTCATTCCAACAATTATTCCGTTAAGTGCATCAACGAAGTCAACTCCAAAAAGATATGCATATACTCCACTGTTTTGCTCTATCCAAGAATTTCCGCCATCATTAGTCCTTAATATTTTACTTGTTTGCCCATATTGATATATGGTTAGTATAGTTCCGTGCGAGTTATCGCTGAAACACATTGCATAGAGAAGATCACCGGGAAAATCCTTTAAAACGGTCCAGGATTCACCCCCATTTATGGTTTTCGCTACATATTTACTATAAATTATATAGCCGATATTTTCCTCAGGGAAGGAAACTGCTCGAATATCATAATTGGTTCCGCTTTGAAGGTTGAACCAATCATCACCCCCATTAGTTGTTTTGAGAATTATCCCTCCATTACCAACCACATAACCTAAACTTGAGTCATAGAAATCAACCCAATGTAGCGTATTAGTTGTTCCGCTTGTTTGAGCATTCCATAATATTCCTCCATTTGTTGTTCTTAAAATCGTGCCCAATGTCCCTACCGCAGAACCTATGTTGGTATCCGAAAATGATACTGATAGTAATTCTGCTGATGTTCCGCTGTTTTGCTGATACCACTGTGCGGATATAGAAATAGAAAGAATAAAAACCAGGAGAGATATTTTAAGGGTTTGCATAATTTCACCCTGTTAATATTTTAATCAATGAAACAAATGAAATTAATATGAGAAAGTCAAGAAAAATAAATTCAATTATTAAAAACAATTGCTGATTAGTAATCAATCACTATACATATATCAATTTGTACTTTATAAGCTCTATAGATGCAATTTAAAGCACTTTCTTTATTAAGTAGAGTAAATATGTGGACTTACTAAGTTGTAGGATAAACTGAAAAGAAAACGTGCCGAGTTTACATAAGCCAACATTATTGGACTTGATAGAAAGACAACATTCGTCCCGACTACGTTATAAACTTCGCCGGGCAGGAAAGATGGATAGATTGCCCACCAAAGGCGGATAAATTCAATAATGTTCGTTATGTAATACCGGCTAACAATACCAGGTTTAACTGAGTCAAACAAATGTATGGTGGCTTATCCCCTTCTCTAGCTTCTTCAATAATAAGCGGAGTTCAATAGTGAAACTAATGGATAAATAAACTGATTCGCAATTAAGATCAACTTGAGTTTCTATTTGGTAATAGTTAATGACTAATAATTAAATATCAAGAATTGTCATTTTGATTAGAGATTAAAACTTCATAGATTTAACATATATACTCTCCCAATCTGTTGATCAGACAAAAAAATCCTTGGATAAAAACCATCAATAAGGAGGAAAATTGTTATGAATAAAGCAGAATACAAAAATCTTCAAACGGCTATCGAAACAGCTAATATTCCTGAAGAAGAAAGGAAAAGATTATCCACTCAAGCTGAAAAACTTAAATCACCGCTTGATACTGATGT
>Ga0307423_1000891_pt1 | contig 19155 bp, 15 predicted proteins | sample SalMarWE160310MG_FD_202154 | JGI IMG/M metagenome (GOLD analysis project Ga0307423, IMG submission 202154) | Salt marsh sediment microbial communities from the Plum Island Ecosystem LTER, Massachusetts, United States - WE1603-10 | ecosystem: Environmental > Aquatic > Marine > Intertidal zone >...
GAGCTCATTGCGGAAAACCGTGACGTGGCCTGGGGGTTACTAGATAACTACATAGACAAAGGAGACCCAAACGACCCAAACGATGACAGGATACTGGGTCACGACACGATATTGAAAGATATAGCAGTCTGGACCTACTATCTTGAAAAATTCGATCCTAAGTTAAAAGACTGGCTCGATGGAATCTCAGACGGTTGCATGTCTAAAGGAGTCAAGGTTAGTTACGTCGACCTGGTGGCCCTTATGATTTTACCGCAAGAACTGTGGGCGCGTCCTAGTGGACCGTATCCAGATGAGACGAGCGTGGCCTTCATTCCAGGCAAAAGCAATATTCATTTCGCCAAAGCGCGCACCGATACACGGGCCATGGCCTCTTGCTCTGCCTTTGCCGCGACCGGGAGTGCTACGGGTGGTACTCCAATGGTCTCTCTTACTCTCGGATATATTAGCCAAATAAAGCAGTATGTTATTTTATTTGCATATCCTAGCGAGGGTGAATCATTTGTAAATTTGACCCCGGCCGGAAAAGTCGTAAACAATACGGGGATGAACAGAAACTTTGGCTGGGTGATGACGGCGGCAGTGAACTTTCCGGGACCTTGTGCAAGCGTTTGGGGGGTAACATCAGAATTCTACCATCACTATCTGCAACAATACTGCAAAACGCCTGCAGAAGCGGTGGAGTTTATAGACAAAACGCCTTCAGCAGGTGTGACCGGTATTTTTCTCTTTGCTGACAAGTCAGGTGATGTCTTTGCTTATGAAGTGAACTCCTGTCAGTCTGCTGCCAGGCGACCTGGTGATCTCAATGAAACCGATTTTGTTGCCTCTACAAACAACTACAATGGTCCTGAGATGAAAAACTACGCCATCCCGGCTGCTTGGTTTCCTGATACATATATCCGCTATGCTACTATTTATCAAAAAATAGCAAAAGAAGCACAATTGGGTACTATCGGCTTCGATTTTACAAAAAGCTTATGGGAATCCAATGACTGGTATGATGAGGCAAAGAATAAATGGCACACGGTTCCGGTTCCGAACGATCCCAATAACCTAAACACCTGTAATGTCCCTGGCAATAATTGCGAAGGTGGCGAATCTCAAACGATCGCGTTCCCCGCACAGAATACCATTTACCTGCAATCTGGTGGACCGCATGGTACTTCAATCCGGTATTACTGGCCTGATAGTCCCAAACCTACCGGAGAGTATACGAAGTGGAAATTACTCAAATCTATTGATGAGACTGCCAAGGCTGCATCTATCGATACGTTGAAGATGTTTGAAAGTGCTTCGAACTCGCTTGACCACCAGGCTAATATAACCTGGCAGGATAGAAAAATGATGAGGGATTGGCTTAATACGGCATGGGATGCATGGGTGAGAGCAGAACAAAGCGTATCCGGCAACAACGGGCAGCGCGATATGGTCCGGTGGAGTTCCGCATATACAAATTACGCTACTGCACAGCTTTATTCCCAAATGGTCTCTACAAAGCTGAGACGCCTGACAGTGAATTAATTGATATTTAAACTGTTCTCCGGTGGAATAAATCGACCGGAGAACAGTTTTCAGAAGGACAAGTTATAATGTATTGATATGTTTACCTCATATATAGTCAAAGCAGGAATAGGATGAAAGACTGCCCCCAACATTTGCCTATTTTAGATATTAATAACGGTTCGTATCCGGCGATACGCCCATATCCAATTCAACCCTATCGCATGGGGATTAACGATTGTACAGGCCTTCCCTCTTCCCCGTATAAAAATATAGTATCCTTTTATCATCAAACGCAAATAAACGAAGATATCAACCCTACAATCTATCCATCAAAAGGCGCCGCCATAGTCTGCATTATAGGCAACAACAAAGCCAGTTCAGTTTTAGTAGGTGCCCCCACTATTCCAAGAACACCAGAATATTTGTTTCCCAATGTTTGTTGCTTTGTTGCCATTTTTTGGCCGGATGCCGGATATGGTCTTTTTTCTGATTATATAAATGAAACGATCGACACCCACATCCCTTTAAATTATGTTTTTCCTGCCCTCGCATCCCGGTTTACTGAAGAAATGGCATCAGCAGAAAGCTTCTTACAGCGTGTATATATATTTGAAATTTATTTAAATCATATCCTAAGAAACCATACACCGATACCTATCCAACACAGACGGCTTTTAAACAAAATAATTGATTTTTCAGATTCATCATCTGCCAATGTCGCCGGACAATTGGTCTCTTCTGAATTCAGCAGTCGTCATGTTCGCCGGCTTTGCACTAAATATTTAGGCATTACACCCAAATTGTTGGCCCAAATCCATCGGTATCAAAAGACACTTCGTATTATGAATATGAACCCGTATATCAACCTGTCCAGTTTAGCTATAGAAATGGGGTATTCCGACCAATCTCACTTTATCAAAGAATTCAAAAGATTCCAAAACATGACGCCGGTTGAATTCCTTTCACAATTCGCCGATCTTGATAGCAGAAAATATCAGGAAACATTTCGTCCATAAATCATCTGTTTTAGGTGACTAGGGCGGCACTTGAACCCGGTCTAGTTGTTAACCATGAGTATTTTAAGTACCATTAATGTGGTTTTTTATTTAATATAATATCAGCACTTTGGCAGTGATTAATAATATTTGAAAGAAATCTAAACAATGAAGCTATTCCGTCAATACCCAGTATTTAATCATATTTTGCCAAACAACTACTTACAAAACTACTTACATGTCAAGCCATGATGTGCAGATAGGCTTATTGAGTGTGCAGCGCATAGCATAAATGTTTATATTTAAAACTTGGCTATAATAAAATTTTATAAAAGTTAATTGTCACACGCATCGTCCATAATAAATTGAACGGGTATCCTTTCCATTAGTTGATGCCTTCCATTAATTGAAACCCTAAAAACCTAATGATTTCGACTAAGGCATAGATAAATTTGGGGAATGCTGCTTTTGTCGACCGCCTTATCTCCCAAATGACGTTGCTCGCTCCCATCACTGGTCTCCTCTCTGCCCAAGACCAGATTCCAGGAACCAAAACCTAATGGTCAACCTCTAACTTATTTTTCCCGTCCACCCTGTGCCACTTTTGCTGACGATGAACAATCTAGGGCAAGTACCCGACTCTTTTTAGTACGTCTGGCCTGTTGGGCAGCGCTTTACATGCGCGATAGGGTGCGCTAATATGTCCTTGACAACCAGAGGAGCGGGAAGCATAGTTAAAAAATATTTAGGGTAAAGGATATGAACCGAGCCAAGAACCAAATAGCCAGTTGCATCAAAACAGCCGAAGCCAGCGGTGGCGTCGGCTTCAAGGCTTTCGGCTATTATTATTGGGAGCACACCCCGACGGTGAGTTGCCAAAAGGCCGGAGTTACTTAGCCCGAACATCAGCCCGAACACACAGCCCACCGTCAGTTGACGGTGGGCTTTTTTTATTGCCCCCGGAAGTTGACCCCGGGGCCAGCAACCAAAGAGGTGAAAGATGATTATCCAACTTAAAGCCAGTGCGGGAAAAGAAGGACTGGAACATACTGTCAACCTTTTGGCCGAAGATGGAGTTCCCCGGGAGAGATTGGACATCTTCTCCGGGGACACTTATACAATGGTAGGCGTCAAGGGCGATGTGACTAAGTTGGATATTGACAAATATCAGACCTTGAAATTTGTTCAAAACGTCCACCGCATCTCCGACCCCTTCAAGGAACTCTCCCAGCAGTTCCACCCTGCATCCACGGTTGTGGAGCTGAAAAACGGTCTGAAGATCGGCCAGGATTTGGTTATTATGGCTGGGCCCTGCGCCATCGAGACCCAATACCAGTTGATGAATACGGCTAGCATCGTGCTCCAGGCCGGGGCCAACATTCTGCGGGGAGGGGCCTTCAAGCCCCGTACCATGCACCGCAGTTTCCAGGGCCTGGGCGAGGAAGGACTGAGGCTCCTGGCCGAGGCCCGTGAGTCCACAGGATTGCCGGTGGTCTCTGAGATCATGGACGCCCGGGACATCCCTCTCTTTGAGAAATACGAGATAGACATCTGGCAGGTGGGAGCGCGCAACTGTCTTAACTACACCTTCCTGGACGCCCTGGCCGAGGTGAAAAATCCCCGGCCGGTGATGCTGAAACGGGGGGATCACGTGACCGTAAACGAATTTTTGGGCGCGGCCCTGCGACTTTATGAGGGCAATCCTCAGGTGATATTATGCGAGCGGGGTGATAAGACCGCCGATCGAGTGTACCGTAATGTACTAAACCTCAACAACGTGGCTTACTTAAAGCAGCATTACCATCTGCCGGTGATCGTGGATCCCAGTCATGGCACCGGGGTGCGGGAGTTGGTGCCTGCTCTAGCCTTGGCCGGGGTGGCCAGCGGGGCCGACGGGTTGATGATCGAGGTACATCACGATCCGGAGAAGGCGTTATGCGACGGACCCCAGAGCCTCAACGGGGAGTTCAAGCAGTTGGTACCGGTGGTGCGAAGCATATTTGATGCACGCCGCAACCATCTAGGCTAGTCCTCTCCCCCCGCGGTCTTTTTTAAATCAGCCCTCTCCCCAAGCCGGGACCCGGGTATATCCCGTGTCTCGGCTCTTCATATTCGCCAGCCACGGCCAGGACTCCATCCACCAGGTCATATTGCCGCCCTCAAGGGCCACCGAAATATCTACCTGTCAATCAGTAACTTATTTTACTTGATTTTTGTGTGCCACTTTTGCTGACGATGAACAATAGTTCCTTGGAATCATCGGGTAGTTCTCTGGGGCTGTGAGCCGGTGATGCGGATCATATCCAACAAGACGTTGGCCAGAGCCCCGGTGTCAGCCGCGTTCTGCTGCAGGTCAACCGGGTTGAGCATGTTGAAGAACTGGATGATAATCCGGTTTTCTGCGGGGTTGATGTACATGTTGCACATGGAGCCGGCCACGCCGCCGCTGTGGCCCAGCCAGCCGTCGAAGGTAACAACCCCCAGGCCGTAGCCGGCGTCGCTGGTCGTGGACGTGGAGACAGTGTGCATCTGCTCCTGGTGCATGGCCGGGCTGAGCAACTGGCCCGTGGCCAATGCCCGGGTCCAGACTTTAAGGTCGTCCACGGTGGAGACCATGCCGCCTGCGGTGTGGGCCAGGTCATAATTGATGACCCGGGCCAGCCCCGTGCCGGTGAGGTCCTGTAAGGACCCATCTTTTTTCTGATAACCGTGGATTGTCTGGTCCGGGTAGTTGAGGGACTCGGGCATGTAGGTGTGCTCGAGGCCCAGGGGCGTGGTTATTTCGTCGGCAATGACTTGGGCCACGGTTTTGCCCGAGGCTTGCTCTATGACCGGAACCAGCAGAAAGTAGCCCACGTTGGAGTAGTGATAGCCCTGGCCAGGCTCGAAATAAAAAGGCTTTTGGGCCGCCAGCTCTATCATGGTTTCCATGGTCCAGCCGCGGTCCGGATCGTTTACGATTGCCTCGCGGGTGGCATCGTCCTCGTCCCAGGAAAAAATGCCCGAAGTGTGCTGCAAGAGTTGGCGGACGGTGATCTGGTCGGCCTTGGGAAAGTCGGGCCGATATTTGCTCAGCTTGTCGTCAAGGCTAAGCAGCCCTTTGTCGGCCAAGCGCAAAACTGCCGTGGCCGTGAACGTCTTGGTCACGCTGCCTATGCGCCAGACGCCCGTGGACCGTATGGGAGTTTGGGTTTCCACATTGGCTAGGCCCCGAGCGGCGCTCCAGCTGACGTCGTCGGTCCACACGCCGGCCAGTCCGCCGGGTGCGCCAGAGGCGGTCATGGAGAGGGCCAGGGATTTTTCAAGGGCCAAGCCCATCTCGAGGCTGCTGGCCAGGGCCGAGGCGGGCCAGGTCATCAGCGTCAGCACCAGGAACAGGCATGCCAGAAGGCCCGTGCGCCTTGGTCCAGATCTGGTCCGGTCAACCATTGAGTTCACCCACCTTGTGACTGTATTGTTCGCGAAACTTTGTCTAATTTTGCTCCCTCAGTTTATCCCAGTTCAAGCCATTACTAATAAAAATGGATGAACTAATCTGATAACCCACTGATAAAAAACCTAAAAGATCGCTGCTGGCGTAAGTTAATTAAAAGGTCAAACCAAAATCAGCAATAACCTGATGGAGTCAGACCAGTTAATCATCGACCTGCAAATAACGGGAAAGAATAGGTGCTAGCCCGTTACTGACCTACCCCCACGGCGCCTGCCCCAAAACGAGGCCTTTGCCACCTACCAGTCACCGGTACTGGCTGCTTACACCAAGTCCCGACCGGGAGGCGGAACTCGTTCCCTTTCGCCTGGCAAGGTTTCGCATTTTGGACGACGGCTTACAATTGGCCCTAGTAATAACTTATTGATGTGTTTGGTGTATACGGCTGGACTCGCACCCGTACGGGTTGTTCACCCTGGAGATTTCAAGCGTATTTTAGGGTTGTCTTTGAAAATTTTTGAATGGTACAACTCAAACAGCCCAAGGCTGGAGGGAACCAAACCCCTAACTTAGAAATTTACCCCCTTGTGTGCCAAATCAGCTGACGATATACACATCATTTCCTCTCAGCCTCCCATACAAAGAAAAACTATCTATTGGATTGGACCATTTCCATATTTGCCTTTTTCCGCTGGTAGGTTGACGGCGGGCATGGAGGCGCCTGGTTCTGTACACTCCGAATTAGGCTACAAGAATCCAGCGCGGCTCCACCTGCTCCATGACGACTTAGCTAGAGCTATCCAACGGTCACGAAATCATCGCATGTGGGATTGGGATCCCCTGAGCGCTGCCGCCGTTAGCAGAATGGCTTTTCTTGCAACCCGCGGCCTAATTCCCTATCCCGCCTTTACCCTAAACTCGTAGGTCCTAGTCAGCAGATCCTCGAATAGTACCTCAAGGACGGTCAGAATCCGGTATAGATCCCGGCTTTCTTCCTGGTCCATGTTATCGAGGTTTTCCTGAAGCCTCTGGCTGAGGTCCCGGCACTGGCTCAGCATTTCCTGGGCCTTGCTGGTTTTGATGAACATCATGTCAGCCATATGGGCCAGACGCCGGGCCATCTTGCGCAGGCGGTAGTCCACCTCCAGCGAGCAGGGCCGGGTGGCTGCCATTTCCAGCCAAAAGTCATGCAACTCGTAAAGAGCCGCCCGGTTAGACGATAGCGCGGCCACCTGGGTTCTCCACCTTTCCAATGATCCGTTTAATTTTACGCGCCTTCATTAAGCTCCACCATCCCCGCTGAAAGCAGGCCCATGAGGAAATGCAAGCGCTGCAAGCCGTTTTTTTGGTTTCCCATCAACGCCCGCAAGCTGCTCTTGCCATCGATCCGTTCCAGCAATTTTTTATGCTCCTGTGAAAGCACGATCGGCGGGATCAATGGCGCCAGCAGGTAATCGATCCCCGGCCCCCTGGGCAACAGGGGCGGGACCTGACTCGGGTCCATGCCAGCCTGGGGCAGGAGAAACGGCGAACGGCGCAACTTAAAGGGGCCACGAAAGCGCGGCACCAAATGCCCCTTGATTTTGCCGGTGGCCTGGTGAGCGCGGTCCAAACCCAGGACCGCGTGCTGGCGCAAGTGGCGCTTCATCTCCTCCCCACGCAGGCGTTTTAGGATATCCGGCCCATGGCGGAAATACAAAAAACCGTGGTTGGTGGAAAGGCCGCCTACAAAGGGATAATCGTTTATGGCGAAAATTCGCTCCAGGCTGCTCAGGCGCTGGTAGAGGCGCTGCACCGCTTCGCGCGGCATGCGCTGCCGAGAGCTCCACACCGGCTCCGGGGTTATGAGGTCATTGCCTTCATAGTTTATGTAATCGATGCCGTACTTGGAGGGCTGGTTATAAAGCCGCGAACCGGGCAGCACCATCAACAAGCCGAGCACGTAATAGGAAACATGCTCCAGGTTGTCCTCCAGGAATTTGACCGTCTCCTCGCCGTCTTTTTCGGTTTCGCCGGGAAACCCGAAAAAGCCCATGGCCTGGGTAGCCACGCCCGCCTCATAGAAATTTTTAAACACCCGGCGGGTCACCTCAACCCGGTTGCCCTTGTCCATGGCGTCCAGCACCTTTTGGCAGCCGCTTTCAAAACCGATGGCCACGCTGTTCAAACCCGCCTGGGCCAGTTGCTTGCAAAGCTGGGCGTCGAAGGCCTTTTCCGCCCTGAGGTCCGTGTTCCAGGCGAAGCTCTTTCCCGCTGTTAGCAAGGCCTTGCTGAATTTCTTGAGATAAGCGGGGTCGATGGCGTCGTTGCTGAAGTTGAAATGGTCGCTGCCGCATTCTTTAGCCAAGGCTTCCATCTCGGCCAAGGCCTTTTCCACCGGCACCGTCTGGTATCGGCGCGGGTTTTGATCTCCATAGCGGCTTTGGCAGAAAGCGCAGCGCCCCCAATAGCAGCCGCGGCTTATGCAATAGGGGATAACTAGATGGGGGGACAAATAGCGGTTGGCTAAAAAGTCGCTGTAGTCCGGCGGCGGCTGGGTGGCCACATCGGTGTATTGCATTTCTGCGAAACGCGCCGGCTGGCCGGTATGGGAATCACGGTAGATAAGATTTGGCGCGCCGGCCAGATCGTCCCCGGCCTCCAAGCGGCCTAAGAACTCGGCCAAGGGCTCTTCTCCCTCGCCGCAGATCACCGAATCAGCTACCTGGAAAAGCGCGGATAACTGCTGCGGCCCCATGAGCAGCACCCATTGCGATAGGTAAGCGCCTCCCAGAGTGACATGTATCTCCGGAAAGCGCTCTTTGAGCAGACCGGCCAGCACCAAGGCCTGCACCGACTGGGATGCGAACACCATGGAAATGCCCACCACCTGAGGACGGCTCTGGGCTATCTGGGGAAGCAGGATCTCTTTATAAAATTCCACAAAGGGATTCAACGCGGCTTGCTGATGGCTTTGGATCGCTGGGAAGCTGCCCAAATCGCGCGCCGTGGGATACTCGGCCGGGGTGATCTGGGTGGGGAAATGGGCCGCGCTTAAGGCTTGGAAAAGGCCGCTCAGGGTTCTGGCCGCCTTTTTATACTGCTCATAATCGAAAAAGCGCTCCTCATCCCTGAATACCGCTAAAGCCTCCCCCACAAGCTCAGGCTGCAAAGCCAGACCCAGGGAACTCAACAGTATTGTGTAATGCTCGCGCTGGGCCGGGGTCAATTGCACCCGAGCCTCTAGGCCCTGGCATAGCTTTTCAATGCGGCTGAATAAGTCCTGCAGCCGGTCCTGGCGCGCAAAATAATAAAGCGCCTCTATGCCCAGATCCCTGGTTTGGACCTGATGGCCTCTCTTCTGGGCAAAGGCCTTGAGATAGGGCAATGCCGGATAGGGTCCGGTTATATCGCCCATGGGCGGCTGTATGAGTAATGCCTGCATTTGGCCGATCCTGCCTAGTTCCCCGCAAAGTGGGCCAGGGGCGAATTCTTAAGCACCTCCAACGAGACCACGCGGTAAGCGGGCTGGTTCAGGCGGCGGTAGCTTGGCGAATGCCCCAGCACGGGTATGGAACCGAACTTTTGCATGAAGTGGTTTATCTCGAAAAAGAACTGCTCCAGCACCCCGGGCTGATACGCGTAGTTCCGACCCTGCACGGATATCCCTCCCCGGTCGTTAAGGTGCTTGAAGTATTTGAGCGCCTCGAAAAAATTCTCCGGGCTTTCCTCGTGGTGATAGACCGAATCCCGGCAAAGCTGGGTCAAAAGCCAGGCCACGGATTCTATGTCTTCCGGCCAGGCTGCCCTTAAGGGACCCAGGTTGACCCTGAATTGAGCGCCGCCGGGCGCCACGTTTTCCAGCACCGGCTCATGAGCTTGGGCCTGGGCGGCCGCCAGTTCCCGCGCCAGGTTCCTTTGAAACGCCTCCGGGTCCTCGATCAAATGACCCACCCCGAAAATACCCTGATGCAGGCATTTATAAACATCGGCCGGGGCATGGGCCTTGGGGACTGTCGCCTCCGGTGCGGAGCCTTCCCTTGAAACAGACGGATGATGCCGGGCCTCGTGCAGGATGAATTGTTCGCTTAAAAGCTCCCGCAATGAATCCGGCGAAACGCTGTCCGGTTTTTTCTCAGGTTCGTTTCCCATCAATCCGGTCCCCCCGCGTTGAAGCGCGCACTCATTGCAACTCGGCCAGAAAGCTCTGCACTCTCTCCACGGCATCCGGGTCCTCTGCTTGCAGGGGATCGCTGAGCTTTATACGCAGGCCTTTGTTCATATACTTGTATTGCGCAAAGAAATGCTGCCCGGCCGAACGCCCCCTGGAATCCACCAGGTCCACTTTTTCCCAATCCTTTATCAGAACCTCCACTGGATGGCCCTTGCTCATCTTGATTATCTGGCCGCGCAGGCGGGCCCTGGTGTCTTGGGGAGGGGCTTCCAAGGCGCGGCGAATCTCTCCGGGTCTTAAGAGTCGATCCGCCATATCCAGATTCTGGCAGCGGTAAAACACGCTCCGGCCGGGATCGATATCGTGATAAAAGAGGTCCAAGCTCTGGGGCCAGCGCTGAGCATGTCCGCCCTGCCCTTCCTCCTGATAGCGGTTCAAGAGCCACAGCTTCAAAAGCCAATCCACTCTGCGCCGCAAATCGTGGGGATCGTCCTCCAGCCTCTTTTGATCCCGGCTCAGTTTAACTTCGCCCAGGCCCATAAGGGTCTGCTCCCATAGATTCAAGGTCTCTTGCTCTTGAGCGTTGGGCTGGCGGGAGTTGAAGAATTTTTGCACCTCCGCCAAGTAGGCGCCTTGAATATGAAGTGCGCTCAACGCCCCGGCTTTGCCTGCCAAGTCCAGGGGGCTATCCAAATGCCGCGAGGTTTGCTTGACGGCCTTTACCGGCGCGCCCAATTCGGGCAGTCCGCTGGGGTCTCCCTCCTCCAACAGCCGCAATACCAAGGCGGTTGCGCCGACCTTCAAGGCGATTGCGTACTCGGACATGTTGGAATCGCCCAGGATGATATGCAGCCTATGCGTGGAATCATGCCGGGGGAGATCGCGCTTGCGGGTATTTATGATGCCGCGCACCTGGGAGGTGCGGTCGCAGAACACATTGTCTATATAGTCTGCGCGGTGCGAGAGTTGATAAAAGATCCTGTCCGCAGGCTTGTCCTGGCTTATCTTGCCGGCGCCCGCGTATATCTGGCGGGTGACCAAAAACGGCACCAAATCCGCCAAGCGCTCCATTGCCCGCGATTCCACCAGGTAGTTTTCATGGCCGCCGTAGGAATTGCCCCAAAAATCGCCGTTGTTCTTGAAGGCCCGCAGTTGAGCGCTTTGGTCTTCCCTGGCCAGCATATCCTGTGCGCCGGAAACCAACTCCATTAATATGCGCTCCCCGGCCTTCTCATGGGCCACCAGCTCCCGCACGCTGCGGCATTCCGGGGTGGCGTACTCAGGATGCTCGCCCCGGTCGATGTAAAAGCGGCCGCCATTGGCCATAAATTCGCCGGCCCGGGGCCAGGGCTTGGAATGCAGGACCTTAACCAAAAGGGCGGCCAAACCGGTCAGACGATCATGCAGCTCTTCATCGGCCAGATCAGCGGCCGCGCTTCCGGCCGAGGCCCGGGAAACCAAGGCGAACTCGCACTCGGTGCCCAATACCCGGTCCTGCACCCTCTACTCCCCTTCCAGTTGCTTGAACTCATCCAAAAATTCTTCGCCCGCCTCGCTCAAGACGCTTTCCATGAACTCGTCCAACTCCTTCAACTTTTTTTTCTGGCCCGGCGACATTTCCAGCGGGGCAGGCTCCTCCTGCTTTTTCTTCTTGGCCTTTTTGGTTTTGCCTTTGCTGGTTTTCTGCATCTGCCCCATCATCTGGCCTCCACTGGGTTATGCCCAAGCTTCAAGAGCCCTATGCCTCTCCTTGCAGCAAGGCAAGAAGGATTTGCGCGTTTTGCGCCCGCTCCAACAAGGGTTGGCAGAGGCGCTTGGTGCCTTTCAAGGGATTCAGCAGCGGCACCATGCGATGAACCTCGCCGTCATCAAAGCCCACGATCTCCCAATTCACCAGAAAGAGATCGCGAGGGAACCGCTCAATGCACTTTCCCCGGAAATAGGCCCGAGTGTCTTCCGGCGGATGTTGCCTAAAATGTTCGATCCGATCGTCGTTTAACAAGCGCTTCACCAATCCCTGCTCCTGAGCGCGGTAGAACAAACTCTGGCCGGGTTCGATGTTGTGATACTGCAGGTCCAGCACTTTCAACTGGCTGGCGCCCCAGGCCAATCCCTTGACCGCGCGGAAGCGGTTGAGCAGCCAAAGCTTGAGCACCCAATCCAGCTTGCCGCAAAGATCGCCAGGATCTTCCTCTATTTCCAGATCATCCCCCAGCTTGAACGCCGCTAGGCCGTCCAAAGCCTCTTGCCAGCATTGCACGACCAATTCGGCCTGCGGCGGAGTTTCAGCTACACCGGCGCGCAAGTAGTCCTCCGCGGCACGGCAATAAATCTGCTGTAACTGGGCAGCGTTCAAGCGCCTGCCGTCGGCCAATTCCACCGCGGCGTCATGTTGGTCGGCAATAATACGCACCGCCGCCAGGGGATCGGCCAGGGCCAGGTCCTCCTTGAGGAAGCCGTCTTCCATCATCTGCAGCACCAACTGAGTGCTGCCCAGCTTAATGAAACCGGCAATCTCGCACATGTTGGCGTCGCCTAAAATCAGATGGAGGCGCCTGAACCTATGCGGGTCCGCGTGGTGCTCTTCCCGGGTGTTGATAAGGGGGCGTTGGTACATGGTTTCCAGGCCGAAAACCGCCTCCATGAACTCCGCCCGCTGGGATATCTTATAGGGCCGGCCGGGCCCACCGGCTCCGGCCACTCTGCCGGCTCCGGCCAAGACCTGGCGCGACACCAAAAAGGGCAATAAAAAGCGCAGCGCCGTTTCGGGATGTTCCACCAAAAAATCCTGGTGGGCCTCGGCCTCTATTAGATAATTCTCATGGCTCCCGAAACTGTGACCCTGGTGATCGATGTTGTTTTTATACAAAGACGCCTGATACCAGGGCAGGTCCCGGTTCAGCGAATTGAGCGCTTGAAGGAGTATCCTCTCGCCGGCCTTATCGCAGGCCAGGGCATCCAGCGCGCCCCGGCACTCGGGCGTGGAATATTCGGGATGAGCGTGATCGGTGTATAGGCGCGCACCGTTGGGCAGGCAGGTGTTGATGCGGCGGTTTTCCTCGGGGTCCACGATCTGCTGGCCCGTGCTCTTGCCGTTCTCCCCGCCCCGGATATCCTGGAACGGCGTCTCGTGGCCATAGTCCCAGATCATGCGCACGCCCGGCTCCCTGAGGCCGATCTCGCGCGCATAGCAGCCTATCAGGGCGTTGGAGGCGTCAAAAGCCGTCAGGTTCTCGTCGCCGGGCTTGAGCTTGATGGCGTATTCCTGCTCAAGACCCACTACCTTGGGGATGCTCACGCTGTCATCCTCGCCGTCTCCGCTTGGCTTTGATGGTTTTCGATCAACTCAACTCATCCCCCACTTTAATGGTTTCCCGCGCCCTTTCCGAGCCCTCTCTTTTAGCGCGGTCAGTTGCCAGAACGTACCTCACCCGGACCACCCGCTCCTCGCCCTTGCCGATTATGCGGTACCATTCCGCGGGATTGGTGTTGCTGGGCAGGTCCTCGTTTTCCTTGTATTCGCTGCGCAAGGCGCGCGTCAGGTGCTCCAGGCTGATGCCCTTGCGTCCCCTATCGATCAAATCCTTGATCGCCATGAACTTGGCCCGCCTTACGATGTTTTCGATGATGGCCCCGCTGCAGAAGTCCTTCATGTAAAGAACCTTGAGGCTGCCGTCGGCATAGGTGATCTCGATGATCTGGTTCTCCTGCTCCAGGCTGTACATCTGCTCCACCACCTGCCGGCGCAGCCAATCCGCCGCATCCTCGGCCCCGCCGCATTTTTCGACCAGGGGCTCGTCCAGGGGCAGATCGGCGGAAAGGTATTTTGAGATGATGTCCAAGGCCGCCTGGCGGTTGGGCCGGGGGATGAGGATCTTGCGGTCCAGACGGCCGGGCCTTAGCACCGCGGGATCGATCAAGTCCTCGCGGTTGGTGGCTCCGATCACCACCACGTTTTTCAGGGTGTCCAGGCCGTCCAGTTCAGCCAAAAGCTGAGGCACGATGGTGGACTCCATGTCAGAGGATATGCCCGAGCCGCGCACCCGGAACAGGGAATCCATTTCGTCGAAAAATATGATTACCGGCGTATGGTAGCTGGCCTGGTTGCGGGCGCGGGCGAAGATGTCCCTTATGGCCTGCTCGGTCTCCCCCACGTACTTATTGAGTAGCTCCGGTCCTTTTACGTTCAGGAAATAGCTCTCGCCCTTTTCGCCGCTCATTTCCGCCACCCGCTTGGCCAAGTTGTTGGCCACGGCCTTGGCGATCAGGGTCTTGCCGCATCCCGGCGGGCCGTAAAGCAGGATGCCCTTGGGAGGCACCAGCCGGTGTTCACGGAAATAATCGGGATATAGATGGGGGAGCTCCACCGCGTCCCGGATGACCTCGATTACCTCGTCCAGGCCGCCGATGTCTTCATAGGAGATGTCCGGCACCTTTTCCAGCACCAGCCGGTCCACCTCGCTTTTGGGCAGCAGGCTGTAGCAGAAAAGCGAGTCGGAATCGTATTCCACGTTGTCGCCCGCCAGGATCAAGGTGCTCTTGAGGGGATGGGCCCGGTTGAGCACCAGGCTCTCGTCGCCCGCGGTTTTGACCAAGAGCTTTTGCTCGTTCAGAACCTGCTGCACCTTGCCCAAACACCCGCAGACCAGATCGAACCCCCGGGATTCCAGCACCTGCAGATCGTTGTTCAGAAGCAGCAGCTCGCCGGTCTTGAACTCGCTGGACATTCGGTGCCGCGCATTTTCCTTTTGCTGGCGCAGTCCGTGAAAGGTGCCCTCCTTGGGGGGTGCGGCCTCATCTTCCTCCTCGGAAACCACCTTGCTTTCATAAAGCCTGCCGTGATGCCTGATCACCACCGTGGCCTTTTCGCTTCCCCGGCGCACGAACACCCCGAAAGGCTGGCCCCGGTCCTCTTCTTCCTCGCCCGAGAATCCCAGCTTCTTGATCTGCTCGCGGGATGCGTGCAGGGCCTCCGCCAGTTTCAGGCGCTTGTTCTCCGACTCCCAGAAGCGCTGCTCCAGCTCTTCCCGGTTGGCCTTGGTTTCCCCGGGCTTCAACCGTTCGGCTTCCTTGATGATCGCATCCGCCTTCCGCCGCCGGTCGCCGGCGGAATGCTTGGCGGAATCCGCACCCTTTTTTTTGCTTTTATCGCCCATGGCATTTCCCGGGGGCCGCTTATCCCGGCCTTGGCTTGGCGCTGTTTACTTTTTTAATCCCTTGCCGCCATAAAGGCGCTTGGTGTGTTGGTCGAACTCCACTCTATGCCTGAGCCAATCCATGGCTTGGCTCCGGTCCCATTTCTTAGCTTGGCAGACCAGGTCGATTACCCCGCCGCCCAGTTCTGGGCAGGTACGGCAAAAGAAGGTGTTCCTGGCGGGGTTGAAAAACAAAGATAACCCGTTCTCCCCCGCCGGGTGTTTTTCCGCCTGAAAGCACTCTCCCACGCTGCCCCTTACTTTTATGCCCAGCTCTATGGCCACCTGGGTTATGGCGTTTCGTCTCTCCAATTCGGTTGCGTCCATCTCCAACTCATCTTCCTTTTGTCAGGTCCGCGGCTTTATCAATGCACCAGGTTCGTATTTTTTTTCAAATCCTCCAGGAGCTGCGGTATCTCCTCGCGGCGCTTCGCCTCCGGTTTGATTTGTAGAAGCATCTCCAAGTCACGCACCGCCTTGGCATTGTCGCCGATCTGCTGGTAAATGAGCGCGCGCTCCTTGAGCTCCCGGGCCGCATGGGGGTTGAGCTGCAAGATCCATTGAATCATCTGGAACGCCATGAGCTGGTCGTCGTAGTGGCGGTATAGCCCCTTCAGGTTGCGCAGCAAGCGGATCAGCACTTCCTTGGAGCTAAGCGGCGCTAAAAGGACGGCGTCAAACGTTTTCTTGCCGTCAAACATTTTCAGCACCAGTTCACGGCAATCCGCCTCCTCTAGAACGGCGCCCTGATTGAAAACGTCGATTATGGTCATCTGGTTGTGGTGATACAGGCCCACCACGAAGTGGCCGGGCAGGCCTATGCCTTTTAGTTCAACCCCGGCGCCCCAACCCACCAGCATATAGATTAAAGACAAGGAAACTGGTATTCCCTGTTTGCGATCGATGACTTGATTTAGGTAGCAATTGCGCAGGTCAAAATAATTTTCCTGGCTTCCCCTGAAGCCCTCCTCTTGATGAAAGAGGTGATCCATTTTTTTTATGATAGCATCCGCGCTCGACTCATTTTTTATGCGGCCGCGCAGCCTTTGCGAAATGCCGGCCAGGCGGTCTAAATAATAATCCTCATCCAGGTTGGGATATTCCAGGCGGGAGATCAGAAAAGCGGCGCGGGCCAGGTCCAGTTCCTTGTCGGGCAGACCGGCTATCTGCTTGAACGCTTGCCGGATGGTTTCCAGAGTGTATTTCTGCCCCAAGGAAGCGGCCTCCTTCAGATTCATTTCAAACCCAACAAACGGGCGGCGTTCAATCCCAGGACCTCGAGCTTTTCCTTATCGCTCATATGCAGGTTCGCTTTCAGCTTTCCCACCAGGGCCGCCAGGCTCACCCCGTTGTGCAGAGGCATGGGATAATCCGTGGCGAAAAGCACCCGGTCGAAGCCTATGGTTTTACGGATTTTCTGGACTACCATCTCCCGGTCCAGCAGCCAATCCACGGCGGCCAGATCCAGATAGACATTGCGGTGCTTAGCTCCCAACTGCAAAGCCTCCTGCAGCCAGATGCCGGGAATCTCCTTGCTATAGGCGCCCGCGTGGGCCAGCACCAAGGGCACTTCAGGGAAGAGCCTGACCAAGGGCTCCCAAAGCGTGGGGTGCGAGGCCCGGCTCAGTTCGGGGAGTTCAAAAGGGCCCGGCCCGCAGCCGGAATGGGATAGAACCACCCAACCGTTGCGGCGGCAGAATTCAAACATGAGCGCAGCGTTTTCATTGGCCCGGCCCTCTTGGTCGGAAGGAAAGAAAAACTGAGAGTGGGGAAGCAGCTTGATGCCCTTGAGCCCCAATCTCTCTACGGAAGCCAAGCCCTGCTCCACGTAGTCCCTATCGCGCGAAAGGTTTACCGAGCCGAAGCCCATCAGGATATCGGGATAGTCCGCCACCCAGTCGGCCACGTCCTGGTTGGTGACGTGGGTAAAGGAATAGAGACTAGCTTTGGCGTGCCTCAACCAACGTTCAAAGGGAACTTGGGCCGACAGGGCGCAACCGCCGTAAGCCCGGCGCAATTCAACCTGCACCTCCTGGCGCTCCACGTCCTCCGGGTCCGTATCGGTGGCTAGAATCACGGCGTGGGTGACGCCCGCCTTGCGCAGGTCGCTCATGAACTTCAAGTCCGGCGACTTGGGATGTATATGGAAGTCCACCACCGGATGTAAAGTAGGGACGCCGCGCCCGGTGCGTCCCGGGCCGCCGTCCGGCTCCAGCTCAACGATCTCCGATTTGGTGAGAACCCCTTTTCCCCGGACCAAACTGTATGTATTGTCTTCGATGGAATAATGCAGGGCGTAAAGCGCCAGCCTGATTCTGTAGTTGATTCGGAAATCGCTTACCTCGAATAGTTTTGGATTGAGCCTTTCTATCAGGTCCTGTTTCTGTTCGGGCTCCTTTATACGGAATAAATCCCTGACCACCCGCCAGCGGACTTGAGGCGGATCGTTCACCAACGCATCCACGATGTCCTCTGGGGCAGGCAAGGGAGGAAAGCCTATGTAATTTTCGCTTTGTTCCATGAAAGCCTCTTCCCGGCGATGTAAACAGAAAGCCCCTTGGTAGCCAGGCCAGCCTCCCGGATCGGTTGAGAGCGTGATTGCCCAAGACCTAAGCCGCGGGAGAACCTGCAAGAGCCAATGTCGGCTCGTCTGCGTTAGGGGGCCGGCCCGCTAAGGCATCCCGAAGCGAAGCCGGCCCCGTGGGTCCTTATAACGGCAAAGTGCCGGATGCCAGCAGCCAGAAAGCGGGAACCCAAAGGCCGATGAATACCCAGACAATCAAAGACCAAGCTAATACTTTGGTTGAGAACTTACCGTGCCCGGCCAGCCAGACCTCCAGAGTCAAAGCGGCATAGCCGGCGCAAGCCAGCGCCAGGTAGTTGCTTTTGGCAACAAGCTGCTTGCCATCGGCCAGCACCGGACCGCCGGTGAAGAACAGGATCATGTAGATGATGGAAACCAGGGCCACGGTGAAGCTGACGTTGCCCATGGACCTGAGGTCTTCCAAACCGGTCAAAAGGGCATAGGACACGGTGCAGTACAAAAGGCCGTGCACAAAAAGCAGGCCGGCCGTAAAGGGATCCTTGAAGACCGCGGCTTGCAGAATCGCTCCGATGACCACCACCGCGCCTACGAACCCGGTGGCGGCTCCGGTGCCTTTGGCTTCTCCCTTACCCAAGAACATGAGCGCTACGGGCAACCACATGACACTTATAGCGACCAGTACGGCTAAAGTCATAGCTCCTCCCTCACTGTTTCAGAAAAAAGGTTTCTTACGCGTGGTTCTATCAAAAAAGCGCCCAATAATAGCTACCACCCCCTTTTTTCTGCTCGGGTTAGCCCCCAATGCTGTACATGCTCTTGCTGACTTGGAACGATTCCTGGTTGGGATAAGGATGCATCCGCGGTTTCAGCGCTATGGCCTGCCTAATGAGTCCGGCAAGCTCGTTTTGGCTACAATCGCCGCGCAGAGCGCTCCGCAGATCCACTTCCTTGTCGGAAAAGAGACAAGGCCTGAGCCGGCCATCGGGCGTTAAACGCATTCTGTTGCATGAATCGCAAAAGTGCCTGGAGATGGGGCTAATAAAGCCGATCTCGCCCTTGGCGGCCGAAAGCCGGAAGCGCTGGCAGGGCCCGTCTGGTTCCGATCCGGCGACGGGATGCAGATGAGCGAAAGACTCCAGGCGCTCTCTTATCTCCTGGCAGCTCACCATTTTTTCCGGCGACCAGCCGTTGCCGAGGCCGATGGGCATATACTCAATAAACCTGACTAGATACGGCTCTTTAAATGAAAGCCAGGCCAGGCGCTCCAATTCGCTATCATTTATGCCCCGAATCACCACCACGTTTATCTTGATGGGCTCGAGGCCAGCCTC
>Ga0307423_1000892_pt1 | contig 19133 bp, 19 predicted proteins | sample SalMarWE160310MG_FD_202154 | JGI IMG/M metagenome (GOLD analysis project Ga0307423, IMG submission 202154) | Salt marsh sediment microbial communities from the Plum Island Ecosystem LTER, Massachusetts, United States - WE1603-10 | ecosystem: Environmental > Aquatic > Marine > Intertidal zone >...
GAAGGAATCAACCTGAAAAAAGACCTTAAACTTAAGTTGGGTCTGTTTGGGGCAGAGCCTTGGTCCGAAAGGATAAGAGAAAGAATTGAAAAGGAACTTGAAATTGAAGCCTTCGACATATATGGATTGACCGAATTGTGTGGTCCAGGAGTTTCTGTAGAGTGTTCTGAACATAACGGATTGCACATATGGGAAGACCACTTCCTTATCGAAACTATAGACCCGAAAACAGGTGAAGTATTACCTGCTGAAGAAGAAGGTGAACTGGTTTTTACATCGCTCACAAAAACTGGTTTACCCATTCTAAGATTCAGAACCAGAGACATTTCAGTTATCGAAACTGAAAAATGTGAATGTGGACGAACTCATTCAAGAATGATGCGAATAAGAGGAAGATCAGACGACATGATGATCATACGAGGTGTCAACGTTTTTCCTTCACAGATTGAGTATGCCATAATGGGGCTTCCGGAGTTAGCTGCACAATATCAAATAATTCTTGAAAGACCTGATGCTCTTGATGTTTTCACAATAAAAGCAGAGTTGACAGAAAAAAGCGTAAACAGCAACCAGCAAGAACTGGAAGCATTGAAGCATAAAATCAAACAGAAAGTAAACAGCATTACAGGCCTTTCACCAATCATCGAACTAGTGAAACCCGGTGAACTTCCGAGGACAGCGGGAAAAGCAAAACGTGTATTAGACATGCGTTCAGGCAAGATTTGAAGGCTTAATCGGGATGAACGCGAAGATAGCCCTTGACAAACCTGGTAGTTACTTGTTGCTAAATGGCGACGAAGCAGTAGCAAGAGGAGCTGTAGAAGCTGGAGTGCAAGTGGCGACAGCTTATCCTGGAACGCCTTCAACCGAAATTCTTGAAACAATCGCTGATGCAGCCAAAAACTTTGGAATTTATGCTGAATGGAGCATAAACGAAATCGTTGCCATGGAAGTAGCTGCCGGCGCATCAATGGCTGGAGTACGATCCATCGTTTCTATGAAGCATGTTGGACTAAATGTTGCTGCTGACGCTGCTATGACCCTTGCTTATACTGGTGTTAAGGGCGGCTTGGTTATTGCTGTATGTGACGATCCACAAATGCACAGTAGCCAAAACGAGCAGGACACCAGATATTTTTCGGTTCACTCGGACATTCCCCTTTTTGATGCAGGCAATCCTCAAGAAGCCTTAGACATGACCCGCGAAGCATTCAAAGTAAGCGAAAGACTGCAGGTGCCCGTCATTGTTCGTTTAACTACTCGTGTGGCGCACGGAAAAGGGCGTGTAAAAATTAGGGACATCATAAAGGGTTCTCGAAAAGCAGAGTTTGATAAGGACGCTTCAAGATGGGTTATGGTGCCTTCCAACGCGATTAAAAGGCATAGAGTTCTTAAAGAAAAAGTGCAAGAAGCAACCGAGCTAGTGAACTCTTCAGACTTTAATGTGATCGAAGATAATGGAAAAGAAGTTGGGATTGTCGGAAGCGGCATAGGCTATTACTATGCACGGTCGGTATTGGATACAAAACAGTTTTCATGGCTAAAGCTGGGTTTTGTGTATCCGTTCCCTAAAGAAGTTTTCAAGAATTTTGCATCCAAAGTCAAAAAGGTTATTGTAATCGAAGAGTTGCGACCATATATTGAAGATCGTATCAGAGGTTTGCATCCTGAAATTCTGGGAAAAAACAACACAGAACTGGATGAAATCGGCGAGTTTACTCCAGACCTACTAAGAGACGCTTTTGCAAGTTTGGGATTATGTGAAAAGACTGAACTGCAGAACGAGCTAGAGTTGCCTTCACGTCCTCCAGTGCTCTGTCCAGGATGTCCTCATCGAGCATTCTATTATGCCTTGAATACGGTTAATCAGTTTGTTTATTGTAACCCCAAAAAGTGTAATGGATGCGTTGTATGCGAGTATGCCTGCTCGATGGAAAAGGAAGAAACCTTCAATCCAGTTAAATCAAGAATAAGAGCTGTAAGACTTGACACATTTTCGAACATCGCTATGACCTGCAGAACCTGCATCGATGCTCCATGTGTTGCAGCTTGCCCAAACGATGCCTTAACCCAGTCAACCGAAGACAAAACAATCATAGTTGACGAAAATAGATGCAAAGGATGTGGCTGGTGCATTGAAGCATGCGAATACGGCGCAATAACTCTGCATCCCCGCACCAAAAAAGCGATAGTTTGCGACATGTGCAACGGCGAACCTGTGTGCGTTCAATGGTGTCCAGAAAGTGCACTTAGCCTCAAAGGAAAAACAACAGACAAAATAGTCACAGGCGACATTGGCTGTTACACCCTCGGATTCATGCCGCCAGTAAATACCGTTCAAACTTGCCTCTGTATGGGCGCCGGAATTTCACAAGCTGCGGGAATGATTCACGCAGGAGTTGAAGACAAAACTTTTGCGGTTATAGGCGATTCAACATTCTTTCATGGCGGAATGCCTGGATTACTGAACATTGCTTACAATAAATCGAATGTCTGCGTAGTAATATTAGATAACAACACTGTTGCAATGACTGGGCATCAGCCGACCCCTGGCTCAGGAAAGAATGCCTTAGGCGAACAAACAAAGATTATCGAGTTGGCAGATGTTGCTCGAAGCTTGGGAATCGAGAACGTAAAAATTGTTGACCCCTACGATATTGAAGAAACAAGGAAGGCAATAAAAGAAGTTTTAGATTATCGTGGTCCATCGGTTATAATATCTCGCAGACCTTGCCCTCTGCTGGTTAAAAAGGGACCAAAAAGGGAGGTTCTGGAGCAATGCAACGCCTGCGGAGCGTGCGTTGAACATTTTGGTTGTCCAGCGATTTCATTAACTTCTGAACGTGCCGAGATTGATCCGACTCTATGTTATGGTTGTGGAGTCTGCGAAACTGTTTGTCCATTTGATGCGATAAGGAGCAAAGAGTAGAATGGTGCTGAACATCGTTTTTTCTGGCATCGGAGGCCAAGGCATCGTAGTGGCTAGTGACATCTTTTGTGAGGCGGCTCTGTTTGATGGTTGGGATGTTGCAAAGGCGGAGGTTCATGGAATGGCTCAGAGAGGCGGTTCAATAGTTGCGCATGTTCGGGTTGGCGAGAATGTTCAGGCTCCGCTGATAGAGACCGGGAAAGCTGATATAATATTAGGGTTTGAGATGCTTGAAGCGGCAAGAGTTCTGCCGATGCTGAAAAAAAATGGAACAGTTATACTAAACACCAAGTATATACCGCCCAGCACATCTGTTAGCTGCTCATCTGCTTTTAATGATGAAAAACTTTTAGGCTTAATAATAGACAGGGCACCCAAAGTTTATGAAATCGATGGAATCGGCATCGCCAATCGGCTGGGTAACATTCTGGTTGTTAACACAATACTTCTTGGAGCCCTTTCAGGCATTCCAGAGAATCCAGTATCTAAAGAGTCATTAGAGAATGCTATTGCAGGCAGACTTAAAGAAAAATATGTAGCTCTTAACCTTGAAGCATTCAAAATAGGCCGAGAACAGGTTAACTTGGGTTAATTTTATTAACACTTTACTTGCAATACTAACGAAGTTAGAGGAAACTAAGATGGTAAAAACTAAATTACTTGCTGCTGTAGTTATTGTGATTGTTATCGTTGGAGCCGTTGCTGCTTGGATATTAATTTCACCACCTACATCAGATAGAACAACAATCAAAATAGGTCTCGTTGCACCATACCAAATACCCGTCGGACAAGATATGGACCGTGCCGCCAGAATGGCCGTTGAAGAAATCAACGCTATGGGCGGCGTTTATGTGTCCTCGCTTGGTAAGAACCTTAATATTCAGTTGGTAACTGGAGACACAGAAAACGCTAATCCAGATGCTGCAGTAAATGAAGTCACGCGACTAATTTCACAGGAAAACGTTGACCTTCTAATTGGAGGATTTGGAAGCTCAGCTACTCTTGCAGGTGAAGTTCCCGCCATCGACGCCCGTGTTCCTTACATTATAACAGGTGCTTCAAGTCATCTTGTTACAAGAAGAGGTCCACAGGCTGACTATGGTGGTCTTCCAGCAGACTCTCCATTACGAATAACCGATGCAGATGGAATGAGTTACATGTTCCACTATTGTACCACCACATATCACTATTCAGAAACAGTTGCCCATTTCTTTGCTGAAGCCATGAAACCTTTGCTTGCAAGTGAATACGGAATTACAAGGAATCTTAGGCTTGCGGTTCTTTACCGTGATGATGCTTTTGGAAAAGGAGTCTGGGATGCAACCAAGCACTTCATCGAAGCGGACAACCTGCCAATCGATATTGTTGCCGAACAAAGCTATCCTGCAACAACAACAACCTTCCAAGCAGAACTAACAAACGTTAAAGCTGCTAAACCTGACGCAGTCTATGTCGTAGACTTTACAGCGAACACAGCCACCATTTACAAACAAGGCCAAAACGATGTTGGATTAAACAGTATTTACATAGCAGTCGAATGTTGCGAAGAGCCAGAGTTTTACACTGCACTCGGAGAATGGGGTGACCGCCAACTACTAGAATCAAAATTTGCTTCCTACGCTGGACCGCCATTCTATCTGTCGGCAATAGATGACTACGTGGCTGCTTACCTAGCCAAATACAATACGATTCCAGGAATGATGGGCGCAGACACATACGACGCATTCTACATAGCAAAAGACGCCATAGAACGAGCAGGAACATTAGACAAAAGTGCCGTTCGCTCAGCAATAGAATCATGCAATATGAACCAAATGCTGATCATAACTGAGAGTGGAAAAATCCAGTTCAGCACTGCTACCGAAGCATACCATGAGATTGCCCCGTTCACATTTGTGGAACAACTGTACTATGATGCAACCGTTGGCGAATGCAGACCAAAAGTAATCTGGCCTGAAACTGCTCCAATTGTTGGCACAATAAAGCAGGCAGATTTTGTGCTTCCTGACAACTACGCACCAGGAAGTCCCTGAGAATGACTTTTAACAGTCAACAGGAACTTCACAACCATCCTTTTTTCTTTATTTCTAGAATTTTTTGTTTTCCTCTTGAATTATCCTTATAGCGGAAATTTTAAGTAGAATATAGCTAAACAAACGGTTGAAAATCAAATGATTGACGCAACAACGCTGATTCTAACTTTGGTATGGGGCGTAGCAATAGGCTGTATCTACATTTTACTGGCCACAGGATTGAATCTGATTTTTGGCGTAATGAAGCTAGTGAATTTTGCTCACGGCGAACTCCTAATGATAGGTGCGTACGTATGCTTCTCAATAAGCACCGCCTTTGGAGTGAATGCCTACATTGCGCTGTTCTTGTCTATGGGAATAGTTGCATTAATTGGCGTAGCAGTTGAAAGATTGGCTTTCCGCAGGGTTTTAGGGACAGACAAACTTAACGAAATTTTTGTAAGCCTTGGATTGATTCTGATATTTGACAATATTGCTGTTCTGATTTGGGGCGAAAAAATTAAACAAATCACCAGTCCCTTCGAGAACATGAGCTTACAGTTGGGTGGAGTGGCCATAAGCTATGACCGGCTAATTTCTCTCGCTTTTGTTGCTGCTATACTTGTTGGGCTAATGTTTTTGATCAAAAAAACCAAGATAGGAAGGGCTATGAGAGCAACAAGCCAAAAAAGTCAATCCGCAATGCTCATGGGAATAAATATTGAACATATTTACATTTTTACTTTTGCGTTAGGCGCCGCATTAGCTGGAGCCGCAGGTTCACTTTATGGCATAATAGCTCCGTTCACTCCATACATAGGAGCAATACCAACCATCAAAGCGTTTGCAATAATAATCTTGGGTGGCTTAGGAAGCATACCCGGAGCAATAATCGGCGGGTTACTATACGGAATTGCAGAACAATCAGCAGTCATATTTTTTGGCGGCATCTGGAGAGACGCAGTTGCGTTTTCACTTCTAATAATTGTTCTTATCCTCAGACCAAAAGGACTTTTTGGAGAGAAGGGCGACTAAATGTTCACGAAAAAGTTCACGAAAGAAAACATTCTCAAGATTCTGCAGTCCACAAAAGGCAGAATAATCCTGATTGCAATCGCCGTTTCTTTGGCTTTTCCTCTTTTTATAAGCGACACTTACATTATTCGCATCTTAACACTTATCGCCATCTTCACGATATACGCTTCAAGCTGGAATCTATTAGCCATGTCGGGGCAAGGCTCACTAGGTCACGCAGCATTTCTGGGCATAGGCGGATTCACTTCATCGTTGCTTGCAATAAACTTGGGTGTACCACCAATAATCGGAATATTCATCGGAGCCGCATTCTCTGCAGGAATCGGCTTTTTGATAGGCGTAACCTGTGTAAGACTTCAAGCATGGTTCTTGGCAATGGTGACCTTCGGCTTTTCCGTTATCGCAGAAACCCTGTTCAGCCAGTTCGATGACTATACCCATGCTGTTCTTGGTTTCCCTACTCCATTACTAGTAGCGCCAGGATTACCATTCTATTACTTTGCAGTTGTAATCAGCATCATAACCGTGGCTGTGATATATCTTATAATGAAGTCAAAAATGGGTTTAGCTTTCAGAGCAATACATCAAAACGTAGCTGAAGCAAGCATGACTGGCATAAACACTGCAAAATACAAACTTTACGCATTTGTTCTCAGCACATTCTTTGCTGGACTGGCAGGCGCAATCTACTACCATTTTCTAAAATACATCAGCGTCTCAGTTTTTGCAGCAGACAACTCATTCAAGCCGCTGATGATGTCAGTTATCGGCGGTCTTGGCACCATCGAAGGTCCCATAATCGGCTCGGCGATAATGGTCTTTATTGACGCTCTTCTGCCAAACATAGATGGCACCCTGCAGCTTGCTCTAAGTCCACTCTTTCCAGCAGTAAGTAATGTGGGACCGCCAGTACGTTTGCTGGGGCTTGGCATCTTCCTTGTTATAGTGGTTGTTTTCCTGCCCAAAGGAGTAACCTCACTACTACACAAAATATACGACTATTTGCGAAGAGAACTAAAAATAGGCGAAAAACCTTGAATGGAATAGACTATTTTAGAGAACTCTTAGGAATCAAAGTTCTCGAAACTAAAGATGGATACTCAAAGATGTCACTGAAAATCACCGAAAAGCACACAAACGCTCATGGCTTCACACATGGTGGGGTGCTATTTTCTTTGGCTGACTGCGCATTTGCTGAGGCAGTAAATTTTGGTGACAAGCAGGCAGTGGCAATTCAGGTTAGCATAAACTACTTACGACCCACCGTAGAGGGAGACGTTTTGACTGCTGAGGCAAATACTGTTTCGGATGGAAAGACTTTAGCTTTGTGTAGTGTAGCCGTCAAGAAAGAAGGCAAAGATATAGCGTTGTTCTCGGGATTAGCGTATAAGATTCGTTCCGAATAGAAGGTTTAAGACTTTTTCTATTTTTCTTGTGTTCTCGCTGACACAAAAGGCTTAAAATGCTAATCCGTTTCCAGTTAGCTGTAATTGAGGGTGAAGATTATCAGAACGCTTTCCGTTGCCAAGTTTGGCGGAAGTTTACTAAGTGACGATGGCAAAACTATTCCTGCTATTCTGGATTGTGTAACTGCTCTTAAGAATCAAAGTGATTTAGGTCCAATCGTTGTTTTTTCTGCACCAAACGGATTCACCGATAAACTCATTCGGATAGGCGAGTCATACACACAGTCTGAACCACTCCCTATAGACGATATCTTTAACGTCTACGAAAACTTAGCCAAAAAGTACGTCAAAGGTCCGTTTCTGAAGCAAGCTGTTGATGAACTGAAAAGCTATCAGCGACAACTGGATGAATCTTTGGCTTTAGTAAACAAACGCTTTCATGGAACCGTCAAAGCAAAAGTTCTCACGCATGGTGGAGAATTACCCACGTCAGTATTAATGGACTATATCATGAGAAGCAACGGTCTTGACTCCTGCCACATCACAAAAGAGGAATGGCCAATTATAACTGACGATAACTTTGAAAGCGCTACACCCAATTATCAGCTGAGCAAAAACAAAGCTAAATCTCTAATAGAGTTAATTGAGGTAGGAAAAACTGTAGTTCTGGGCGGTTTTCTTGGAATAACTAGTGACGGTTTAGAAACATTGCTTGGAAGAGGCGGCTCGGATCTTTCAGCAGTTTTTGTTTCATGTTTGCTGAAGCGAAAATACAATGTTGAAACTGTTCTGTTTAAGGAGATGCCCGTTCAAAGTGCTGATCCTAGGATGGTTAGGGGTCAGGTAACTGAGCACATTGTTTCTCTTACGTATAATGAGGCTCATAAAGCGTCTAAGATGGGAATGAAGATTGTTCAAGGCGATGCAATCTCGATGGCTAAGCAATTCGAGCAGCCAATTAAGGTTATGTCAATGGTTAAACCCGAAGAGTATACGCTGATAGGCTCTGAAAGCGATTTTGATCAAACCGTGAAATGTGTTACAGGCAAATCAGGCTGCGCAATACTTACGATGGATGATGCAACCAGCAGGTCTTTTGAAGATGCTTTGAGAATTTGGGAAAACTGTAATGATTTTCTGGACTTGGGAATTGAAACACTTGAGACAGGAAAACGAATCCGCGATTTTCTGTTTCTTGATTCAGATTTTCTGCGAAAGAATGAAGAGCGCCTCAAGGGCTTCGACGAAAACTTGACGATAGAATATGGCGTTGGAGTTGTCACCCTTATTGGAGACGGAATGAAGTATTCTTCTGGGGTAGCGTCAATGGCTATCGGGGCGATTCCTCAAATAAACATTAAACGTGGAATCTTTGCGCCTCATACTTCGCAAATCATTCTAGTGGTAGAAGAAAATAAAGTTGGAGAAACGGTTGCTGCAATCTCCGCTAAAAGGCATGAAATGAACAAAAGCAAAGATCGTCTCTAAATGGGCACATGGATTTGTTACTGTTCCAGCAATTTTTCTGCTTCCTCAGTGATCAGCTTCCACACTCGCCTAACATGCTCTTCTCTGGTTGTTCTCTGAGCAATACAAAAACGAATCACATACCTGCCTTTGAGCATAGTGTGGGTTAACAAGGTCTTGCCAGTTTGATTGACGCTTTCAAGCAACCGCCTATTCAACTCATCTAGTTGTTGTTCGGACATGCTTTTTGGATTGCACCTAAAGCAAACTAAACTAAAATCTACAGGAGCCATAACTTCAAAACGTGGATCATCCTCTATCCACTGTTTTAGCGTTTGTGCCAATCTGATGTGCTCACGAACCATATTCTGAAGACCTTCAACCCCATAGGATCGCAGGACAAACCATAGTTTAAGTGCTCTAAACCGTCTTCCTAGCTGGATTCCCCAATCGCGGTAATTATTGACCTTGGCATCCATGTCCGTCTTGAGGTATTCAGGGTGAATTTCAAATGTTTTCTTGAGCGTTGTTGGGTCTTTCACGAAAAACGCTGAACAATCAAAGTTGGTTAGTAGCCATTTATGGGGATTAAAAACAAATGAATCCGAATATTCTATGCCGTCCATTATCCATCTCTTTTCTGGCAGTATAGCAGCGGCGCCTGCATATGCTGCGTCCACGTGAAGCCACGCGTTATGTTTCTTGCAGATGGCTCCAATCTTGTCCAAAGGGTCTACGCCCGCAGAAGAGGTCGTTCCTAACGTAGCGCAGACACAGGCCGGTTTTTTTTCTTCAACTATGTCCTCTAGAATGGCTTCTTCAAGCTTTGCGGGGACCATTGCAAAGTTCTCATCAGCAGGAATCAGTCGTATGTGCTCCTCACCATAACCAGCAATCTTTGTGCCCTTCACAACACTTGAATGAGCTTCCTCTGAACAATAGACCGTCAATGATTCAGCGAAGCCTTTGTTGTTAATCTCGAAGTCTGACGCCTTTTCTCTAGCGGCTATTAAGGCAACTAACGTAGAAGTGGATGCGGAATCCTGTATCACGCCTACCATACCCTCAGGCAGACCAACCATTTTCCTGAGCCACTCCAATGTCACCTCCTCTAGTTCCTCGGCTGCGGGTGAAGTCTTCCAGATCATACACTGCGCCCCAAGCGCGGCCGTCAGAAATTCGCCCAGAACCGAGGGTGGACTGTTGTTTGCTGGAAAATAGGCGAACCAGCAGGGATGCTGCCAGTGGGTAATTCCGGGCAAGATGATGTTCTGGAAATCGTTGAGAATGTCCTCCATTTTTTCTCCTTTTGTTGGCGCATTTTTCGGAAGTTGTGTTTTGATTTCTCCTGGCTGGATATCAGGATGCACAGGATATTTTTCGATGTTGTCCATGAAATCGGCTATCCAATCCACCATTTTGTGTCCATGTTTCCTAAACTGTTTGTTATCCATTTTTAGCATCTCTGTTCTGTTGTGACGAATTAAGGAGTTTGTGGGAGTGGATATCAAATTTTTGTTCCGTTTATATGTTATGGACGATTTCAAGCGATGAAAATGTTGGATACTTTTTTAGAAAAACCTGATTTATCAGTTGTTTCTAAGAGCTAAATGTGATTATATGACTAAATTGAGTTCGCAACAAGTCGCCGACTATTTTAATCGGAGCTACAAAGCTGTGGATGGACTGTGGTTTATGAACGTTGAAGAGAAATACGGATTTGACGCTGCTCTAGAATTGGATAATGAAGTCTGGAAAGTAATGCCAAAGATTCAGGCTAGACTAATCAAATCATTTTTGGGACTCGAAAACGGCTCAGAGGCTCTTCTTGAAAGTCTTGTAACAAAGCTTGAGTTGGAGGGATTCAAATTTAAGGCGGAAAAGAACGAGAATGGATTCAGAATAACAATAACTGATTGTCCATGGCATAATTTGATGATCAAAAGTGGAAGAAAAAACCTCGCTAAACTCGTTGGAACAACGATTTGCAATACTGAATATCAAGTCTGGTCTTCTGAAATTGAAAAAACAATTAAATTCAAACTCAAATCACAGAAATGTGACGAATCAGAACAGTGCATCTTAGATTTTGTGAGCCAGTAACCAAAAATAATACAGATGCGAGAGAAGGCACGGGCACTCACAGATTCTAAGTTTTCGTTGTCAGTTACGACACTGATTAAAAGTCAGTTTACCCTTTATTCTCGCGATACATATCAAAATAGCAATCGTAAACTTTAATTGTGGTTATCAGTGTTTTTTCAGAAAAACCAAGAGAACTAAAAAAAGTTGCTAGCCGACTAATTCCTAAAATAATTTAGTTTAGACTGTTCTGCTTATCTATACTTGTTCAGATAAACCATACAGAATTGTTATATGATTCTTGAATGTCCTTAAGTGAAAACGTGACGTGAGTGAAGAAACCATGAAAACTATAACTGTTGCAATGATAGGGGTTAGCGCTGCACTTTACGCGATAGTTGGAGTCTTAACAAACATGGGAATCGTAAGCCCAGTAGTCGGAGTAGTCAAGTTTTGGCCAGCAGTTATCGTTCCCGGAATCTTTGCAGTGCTTTTCGGTCCATGGGTTGGAGGAATAGGCGCGGCAATCGGAATCTTCGTAAGTGATATGGTTCAGCCAGGACACGGAATCGTTCTCTTAAGCCTCACTGTCGGTTGTACCTCAAATTTTGCAGGCTTCTATCTTGTTGGCTTGATTTCACGACAAAAAATGGAATGGCGTAACATACTCGCACTATTAGTTATTGGTAGTATGGCGTTAACTGGAATGATTGCTTACCTGTTCTTGATTAACCAGTTGACTTTGGATATTGTAGCCATGTTTTTGGGGGTCCTCTTCGCTAGTGATGCGATTGTAATCGGTTTTGGGTTATGGAAACCTGAATGGAACACTTATGGATTAGCATCTGTTATCGGGCTTCTCGTCGGAAGCACAATCATCGGTTTTGGTCTTTGGGGCTACAGCCAAATTCTTCCATTGCCCTTAACAACAGGGTTTGAACACAACGCACCCATTTATGCAAGCTTCTTTTGGCTTGTCTGGACCTTTGCCACAGAAATCCCGTTCCTCGTAACCATTGTTCCGCCTGTTGCCAAAATCTGCTACAGAGCCTTTCCTTTCCTAGCGCCTCCTGACAACAAATAAGGGGCGACAGATGTGCCCAAACGCGTCAGAGCCTTCTGTCCTGCGGGGATTTCCAGCTTCTTTGAAATCTGTGACCGAACATCTGATGGAAAACTGATTGCTGATCCCGAGCAGATTGGCGCTCGGGGTGGAGGATTTTCTCCCGACAAAGGCGTGTCAACTGAGGTTACTGTTGCTGAGGCTGAAGAAAAGCAGGTTCAAGTGTTCATTAACGGAGAATCTTGTCCAGAAGCTGAGACAACTAAAAGTGTTGTTGAAATGTTGACTGCGAAGGTTTCTGAAAAGTATGCGGTTACAGTTATACACAATGTAGATGTGCCTATCGGGGCTGGTTTTGGCTCTAGCGCCGCTGGTGCTTTAGGCACTGCTTTGGCTCTAAGCAAAGCTCTGGGCATCAATCTTACGTATAATCAGTTGGGCAGAATTGCTCATGTTGCTGAGGTGAAGTCCAGAACAGGTTTAGGCACTGTTGGTCCATTACTGTTTGGAGGATGCGGATTAACCATTGAACCAGGCGCACCCGGAATTGCTCGTTTAGACCGTATTCCCGTTTCTCCTGATTACCGGCTAGTCGTAGGCACCTTTAGACCATGCCCCACAAAGGAAATGCTTTCTTCCCCCGAAAAAAGGGAAATAATCAACAAGTGGGGACGAAAAACCCTCAAGAAAATTCTTGCAGAGCCTTCTCTGGAGAACTTTATGGGAGCTTGTAAAGAATTTGCTTTAGGAACAGGTTTTGCTACAAGCCGTGTCCAAAAGTTGATGGAACAGTCCGAAAAGGTGGGGGCTATTGGTGCTGCGCAGAATATGTTGGGTGAGGCTGTTCACGCCTTGGTTAGTGTTGACTCTGTAGCTGCTGTTCATGAAACTTTCAAGAAGCTATTGCCTAAAGAAAAAATATTAATAGCCAACATCGACTTTCAAGGGGCACGACTGATTGGGTGATGAGTTACCGTGGATAAAATGTTTGAAACCGTGGCTATGGGTGGAACCTTTGATTTATTTCACAGCGGTCATCAAGCGCTAATAGTGAAAGCCTTCGAGGTTGGAAACCATGTTCTCATAGGCCTATGCTCAGACGCTTTTTTGAAGAAAATGAGGAAGCCTCACACAATCGCGTCTTACGCCCAACGGCTTGAAGAGCTGAAAAGCTTCTTGAGAAGGAACGGTTTTTTGGAAATGACAGAAATTATTCCTTTGGATGATGCTTATGGAGTCACCTTGTCCGATACACGTATTGACGCTATAGTTGTGAGCAAGGAAACGGAGCCGCGGGCTCGCGAAATTAACGAAAAACGGAAGATTCTAGGAATGTCGCCCTTACCTATTGTAGCAGTAAAGATGGTTCTGTCTGACGACCATTACCCAATCTCGTCTACCCGTATTTGGTTCGAGGAAATCGACAGAGACGGCAACCTGCTCTAGTTACCCTCCGCAACCTGAGGGACTGTTTTAATCCTCCTTTTACCTACTTTAATTAGATAATGGTGATGCCGTGAAGAGAACAGGGGTTACGAATCTTCCGCTTCATTACGGTAAGGCGCCAAGATGGCTTGTTTTCCGAATGCAGAAACTCGCCAAAGAAATGGCATCGATAATCGTGGACGAGTATGGCGTGGACATGTTCCTGCGGAGAGTTTCTGATCCCTTCTGGTTTCAGGCTTTGGGTTGTGTTTTAGGGTATGATTGGCACTCTTCCGGCGTGACCACCGTCTTGACTGGTGTTCTGAAGAATGCGATAAACTCTAGAGAACTTGGGTTGACTGTCTGTGGTGGGAAGGGCAAGACCTCCCGGAAAACGCCTGCGGAAATTGAACTTTTGGGAGAAAAGTACAGTTTTTCGTCAAGCAAGATTGACGATTTGCTGTATTCTAGTCGGATGAGCGCCAAAGTTGACACCGCCGCAGTTCAGGCGGGCTATCCTCTTTATCATCATGCCTTCTTTGTCACCGAAAAGGGAACATGGGCTGTGGTTCAGCAGGGAATAAACACTGAGGATAAGTCGGCGCGGAGGTATCATTGGCTGTCCGAGCACGTCAAAGATTTTGTGGTTGAACCTCACGACGCCGTGTTTGGAGACACAAAACGGGAAGCGGTGCTCGACATGACCGCAAAAAAGAGTGAAGGCTGCCGAAAAACTTCCACAGACATCGCAAAGGAGGAACCGAAAAAGCTGAAGAAGCTGCTCTTGTCTATTCGTCCTATTCATCAGAGGTCTCTTCAGGAGTGGATTCCGCAGCCTCTGGGAAAAGAGTATGAAATCGACGCCTTCTCACTGCCTCGTAACCTTGATTGGACAGCAGTCAAGAGGGCGTATGATTTTCAGCCCAAAAACTACGAGCAACTGCTAGGCATCAAGGGAATAGGCCCTGCAACAGTCCGGGCGTTGGCTTTAGTTTCTGACTTGGTTTATGGTGAGAAACCCTGCTGGGAAGACCCAGTGAAATACAGTTTCTGTGTGGGCGGAAAAGATGGGGTTCCATATCCTGTGGACAAGCCGACCTACGATGAAACAATTGAGATACTAGAAAATGCGATAAAACAAGCCAAGGTGGGTAACAAGGACAAGCTCAATGCCGTTAAGAGGCTTCGGGTTCTCGCAAACCAGTGAGATTTCCACTCTTTTTTGTGGATTGAATTATGTTCGGAGTCAGATTTATATAAAAGCTTAAGACTATCTTATGTCTTAAGTTATTAATCATCTCTTAAAGTTGAACGATCCATGGTTAAAAAAGCTCATATCGTAATTAATTTGCTGCCCGGGGTTTATAATGCATCAATTATTCAAATTGAAGAGAAAATAAAGAACGAAGCAAAAATTCCTTGGTGCACTGAAATAGAAAAAGTAACAATCGAAGATATCGACTCATCTTACATGAACCTAAAAAATCACGGCATTTCAAGCAACGTAGCGAAAAACCTTATGGACCTGTACACTGAATAAACTCAGAACCAGCTGTTGCCTCGTTATTGTGGTAGCACTGAGCTATGTTTTTTCGCGGATTTCTGTGGTTACATTTAATTCGGCGAACATCTCTTTTTTGGCTTTGCATACTGGACAAACGAATGGGGGGTCTTCGCGGAAGCAGACGTAGCCGCATTGTTTGCAGTACCATAGTTTCATTTTGATTTCAGAGACCTCTTTAGGTTTCTCTGCCTTTTGTGTTGTCGTTTCAGTTGCTGGTTCACTGGAGATTGTGTATGCTCTTGCCTGTTTCTCTACGGGTCTTCGTTCGGGAATGGGTTGTATGGCTGTTTTTCCCTCGTGAACGTCCTTTCTGACGTATAGTCCACAGTAGCATTGTCCATATTCTTCTACGTCTGGGTCCCTGTAGTCGCATGGGCATATTATGTCCTTGTCCAGCTCCAGATTTCCAGAAGCCAGTCTGCATGGGCACGATGGATAGCCGTAGCGTTCTTCGTTTTTCTGGAGTCCCTCAAGAAGGTCCTGGAAAAGCTCTGGGTCCGGGGTTAGGTAGTAGCCGTGGGCTTTTGCGTCGTTTTCTGCTCTTTTTCTCACATTCTCTAAGCTTGTCAAATTTCCAGAACCTCTCTTAGCTTGTCTTGGGGTGCGCCAGTCAACAATATTTTGTCGTCTATGATTACTGTTGGATATGCTAGCATTCCTCCGCGGCTTTGGATGTCCTGCCTAGTTTTTTGTCTTTCTGTCATGCTGCACAGGTCGACGTCAACATATTCAAATTTCACATCATTATCTTTCAGAAATTGTTTGGCGCGTTTACACCAGCCGCAGGTGCTTATTGTGTAAATGAAAACTTTATGTTTGTTGTTCCTTCCCGGAACCTTAACTGTCCGCATCTAATCTCCACTTACTGTTATTGTTGTGCCCTGATTTAATGTTAATTGAATTTCTGCAACACGAAACCCTCATTAACTTGCCACGAAATCAAAACTGAAAAATAGAATCAATTTCTATGTTAAGATCATGTGATCCGCTGGCTTGCTACCCAACAGCAACCTGAAGTGGTCATCTTTTCCTTCTTGCTGCACTCGTTCAAGTTTGCCTTCCGCAATCACTGCTTCGCCATTTCTTGCGTGTTCACAGAATCTTCCTCGAAATGACACGATCTCTTCAAGGTGTTCAGTTTTTGGTCCTTCAAGGATTTGCACGTTGGCGAGCTTGTAGGTGCATGGTGTGAAGAGTGATTCTGAGTCGTCAGCAACTGTGGCTTTGATTCTTGCGTTGCCTTCCGGCTTGTAGATGATGCTGCCGTATTGTTCACTGATTTCGTTCAGGTCTTTCACGAAGCGTATGAAGAAGTGTTTTCCCATGAATTTGCCGTGGGAAACTTTTCGGGAGTCGGTTCGAACAAAATCTTCGAAAGATACGTTGGTATCCTTCGAACGAAAATCGAACAGTTCCCGCAGCCCATCCATGTCGTAGGCTTTGATTGGACTATCCTTGTCTTCCAGCATTTCTTTCATTGTTTCCGCTACCCTGTAGCCTGCTTCAGACCCGTAAACAACCAGGTCAATGTCAGAAGATGCTTCATGAAGCTTAACTAGGATAGACCCTGAAACGCCCAGTTTGCTCCATTCAGCTCCAGAATTTTCTTTGACTATTTCCATGAACCGTAAAGCCGCTGCTTCTGGCTCGTCCAAACTGTTTCTGTTTCGGAGCTCCTCTAGTCCCTGAGCGGGCTGGTAGTGCTGTTTTATGTCCTCTACTGGAACCTCGCAGAGTAGCGTATTGAAAACTGGATCATTCACTAGATATTGCGGGTATTCTCGTTTTAGTAGGTCGTAGCGTTTGGCGAGCGAATAATATTTGCTGTATCGTTTTCCGTTTCTTTTTCTGTTGCCGTTTGGATCTGGAACGTAGCGGATGAAGGCTACTACCCGGTTTGGCGGATGAACTAGCCCTTTAACATCAAAAACGATGTTGCCGAATGTTTCGAGAAGGTCGCCTTCGCGTGCTTTCATGCTGTTCACATATTGATTTAGAAACTCGTCAGCATTAATTTTCTGGTTGTTATCTCATCTTTTTGTGAAAATAAATGGGGGATGGTTTGGGTTAGGTTGCTGTTTGAGTGTTTTTAGCTTTTGATTAGACTGAATATTCCAGATTTTTTGAGGCTATAATATAGTGGCAAAGCGATGGCTGACGTTATGATTACCGCAACAATTCTTTCTACAGGGTAAATGAATATGATGCTGTTCCATACTGCGGCAGGCAGGTCAAAAATCCATATTGCTAAGCTGCTACCAAATATGTGATCGGTTAACGTGCCTACAAACGCGGCGACGGGGATTCCTAGACCCAACTTTTTTAGGTTAGACATATCCGTTGACCAAACTGCGAGTCGTGTTGAGAAAACTAATGCCACACCCACTGCTATTATGTGAAGAAATGGGTAAATTATGGCTTCTCGACCAAACGGGTGACTGTAGAACAGAAGAATTGATGCGAGAATCATTGCCGCTGAAATGTATCCTCGTTTTGTTATTGTGAAACCTGCGCTGAAAGCGCCTAGGGTTGCAGGCAAAAAGGATAGAGCGCCGAAGATTGCGCCTGCAGGGTTTATGAACATGCCAATGATTGAGCCGATTAGTACCGCTACGCCTCCTGATAATGGTCCAAGGAGTATGCCGACGAGTGGAGCGCTTATTACTCCTAGTGTTATTGAGCCTGAAACGCCTATCGCTATCGTGAATGGTAGAGCGCTTAAAACTGTGTGAAAAGCTGCAAAAACTGCTATAGCTGCTATTCCTTTTGTTGTTCGGAGATTTTCGATCATTAATTTCACCTGTCTATCGGTGTGTAATTTTTTACACTCTATCCCCGCTTCAGTATATAAGATTAACCCTTTTTGTTGCTTGGTTTTCAGAAAAAAACACTGTTTTCAACAATGTACATCTATTAGTTTCCTACTATGCGCGTGGTGGTGTAGTTTTTTACATAAAGTAATTAAATAACTGCTGTATCAAGTGACGATACACGCAAATTTCAGGTCGGCAACCATGAATAACATCTCATCCACAGAAAAGGCTGACTACATTTCTAGATGCCTAGAATTGGCTATTCTCTATGAAGTTAGTGGCTACCCGAAGCCCGGAAATGTACACAGAACAGCAGACTTTCCAGAAACCACGTTTGAGGATTTTCTTGCGTCAGCTGTTGCGATAGCGCCTTCGTTCAGGAGGGCGGCTGAGCAGGGAATCAGGGTTTCAGAGGGAGAAATAGGTCCCTCAGATGTGGGGATTGGTTCCGTAATCAAGGACGCTGTTGACCGTATGCTGGGGAGCCAGAGTGGCGGCAATACATTGTTGGGTGCGATAATCTTGCTTGCGCCCATAGCGGCTGCGGCTGGAATGACCAAGGTTTTCAGTTTGCCTAGGCTCAGGAAAAACATTAAGGTGATTGTCGAATCGACAACTCCTGAAGATGCGGTGGCTGTTTATGATGCGATAGCCCTCGTGAATCCTGGAGGCTTGAACAAGGCTGCGGAACTGGATGTAACTGACCCGAACTCGAAGAAGAAGATTTTGGATGAAGGAATCACTCTTCTGGACACGTTTAAGATTGCCAGTTCGTACGATTCTATTACATCTGAATGGGTGAACAATTATCCAATAACCTTTGATTTGGGTTATCCATATTTCGTTAAGCAGCTTAAAGAGACCGGAGACATTAACACGGCGACTGTACACGCTTTCATGAAGATTCTCTCAGAAGTGCCAGACACTTTCATCTCCCGGAAGGTGGGTCAATCTAAGGCGGAGAGCATCTCAGCCGAGGCTAAAAAAGTCTTGAATGAGGGTGGATTAACTACGCCTCTGGGAAGAAACCTTCTTGACAAACTTGACGGCAGCCTAAGAGACACAAAACACGACCTCAGTCCAGGAACAACAGCGGACATAACAGAAGCAGTGTTAGCCCTCAACAACCTAAAAGGATACAAACCCTAAGACTGTTTTTCATTTCTGTAATCTGCCCGTTTTTGTCAACATTGTAAAAATCTTCGTTTAGTTGCTTCAACCAAGCCGATGGGTCCGCTCATCATCACGTCGCCTGCCGGAGTTGCGAAATGAACTGGCATGCTTGTTTTTGCTAGAATCTTTCTGTTTGGTCCAGTCACCACAACTTTTTTGATTCC
>Ga0307423_1000893_pt1 | contig 19116 bp, 19 predicted proteins | sample SalMarWE160310MG_FD_202154 | JGI IMG/M metagenome (GOLD analysis project Ga0307423, IMG submission 202154) | Salt marsh sediment microbial communities from the Plum Island Ecosystem LTER, Massachusetts, United States - WE1603-10 | ecosystem: Environmental > Aquatic > Marine > Intertidal zone >...
TCGCTTGCTCGAGGGGTCTGCGAGCGGATCCGGCGGTCGTGCTCGGGTTCACGGCAGGTTTGATCCTGGACCTGCTGGGAAGCGCCCCACTTGGTCTCCGATCGATGGTGCTCACCACCGTCGCGTTCGCAACGGTTCGCACTCGCGACCGTTTCGAGATTTCGATTCCGACGATCGGTCTGGCGGTGTGGGGGATCACCCTCGGCGGCAGTCTGCTCCTAGCAGTCGTCGGAACGTTGTTCGGTCAGAAGATCCTGAGTGATCCGGACGTCGTCAAGCAGCTGCTGCTGGGTCCCGTCTACAACGTGCTGCTCGGGTTGATCGTGTTGCCCTTGATGACGCGTCTGTTCGGCTCCGACCGCGAACGGGAGAGCGTGCTGTGAAGGAAGGCTGGCGTCTCGGGGTGATCGGCGTGCTCTTCGTCGGCATGTTGACCGTGCTCGGTGTGCGTCTGTGGTACGTGCAGGTGGCAAAGGGGCCCGAGTACCGGGCCGACGCGGAGAACATGCTCGTGGGGTTCAGATCGCTTCCGGCGCCGAGAGGTTCGATCGTCGACAGCACGGGTACCGTCATAGTCGGGAGCGAGTTCTCTCCTGACATTGTTGTCGATAGGAAGCTGATTGCCAGCGAGGTCGAGGACTCCGTGGTCCAGCAGCTGTCCGGGTTGCTCGGGACGCCGGCGGGCGGCATCTGGACGGCGTTCAATGACGCAGGATCAGGAGGGTCCGTAGACCTCGGCCCAGTGGATACCGACACCGCCTACTACGTGTGGGAGCACCACGCCGAGCTGCCCGGCGTGAGTATCGAAGAGGTCCCAGTGCGTGTGTACCCGCTGGAATCCCTGGCTGGTCACATCGTTGGCTACACCGGGAAGCCATCGGACGCCCAGCTTCAGGCAAATCCGGATCTCGATGCCAACGCCATTCTCGGCAAGGGAGGCATTGAGGCGACCTATGACTCCTGGTTGCAGGGAACTCCGGGCTCGGAGGCATTCCAGACCAACGCTCACGGCAGAGTCGTGCAGGAGCTGCTGCGTGTTCCCGCCCAGCCAGGCAACACGGTGCACCTCAACGTGAACCTCGACACCGAGCGAGTCCTCGAGACCGCATTGACGGATGCCATCGCCCTTGCGAACAAGATCAAGCGCACTGAAGGGAGCTACAACGGTCTCGCCACCAAAGCTGCAGGAGTGGTGCTCGACGCCACCAACGGCGCCGTCCTCGCCATGGACTCGATTCCCGAGTTCGATCCCGCGCTCCTCCACAATGTCTCCACCAGTGAGCTTCAGGCTCTCGTCGACGACGGTGAGTTCTCGTACACCGATCTGGCCATCTCGGGTCAATACCCTCCAGCGTCGACCTTCAAGGCAATCACCTACCTGACGGCTGTCGAAGACAACGTCTATCCCGAGGGCGTGAGTGGCCCCAACGACCGAACCGAGTGCAGCGCCCAGTTGAAGGCACCGTTCACCGATCCAAGCCAGCGAATCTGGAAGAACTGGACGTACCCGAGAGACGATGGGATGCAGAATCTCCACGACGCACTCGCCCGTTCCTGCAATGTCTACTTCTGGGAGATCGCCCTCAACATCTGGAACCAGTACAAGGGGACCGACAAGGAGAACCTCATCCAGGACTGGGCCCGTCAGCTTGGTCTGGGTTCGAAAACGGGGATCGATCTCCCCGGCGAACAAGACGGGTTGGTCCCGGACAGGGTGTTGTTCGAGCACTACAAGGAACTGCAGCTCGCCAACCCCGATCTCGGTCTTCTCGCTGCGGACAGACTGACGACCGCAAGCCCCTGGTACGGCGGCGACCTCCTTCAGATGGCGACCGGCCAGGGTTCCCTGCTTGCGACCCCCCTCCAGATGGCGATCGCATATGCGGCACTCACAAATGGTGGAACCGTCTGGCGGCCGAGAGTCGCCGATCGGATCACCGATACTGATGGACGCGAGGTCTGGTCCAATGATCCGGAAGCCGTTCGCACACTGGACATCGCTCCCGACGTCGTCCAGATGCTGCGGGATGACATGCGCAAAGTCGTCACGGACGGCACGGCGGCCTCGGCGTTCCGTCAGATGAAGAGCAAAGCCGCCCTTGTCGGGGGCAAGACCGGCACTGCGCAGATGCCGAAGGTGTGTGTCGAAGAGGACGCCAACGGGAAGTGCACTCGTCTCCGCGACGCTGACGTCACCTCGTGGTTCGTTGGTGTTGCACCCATCGACAACCCTCGGTACGTGGTCGTCATCATGGTCGACGAGGGAGGGGGCGGGAGCCAGGTGGCTGCGCCTGCCGCTCGCTACATCCTTCAGTATCTGCTCGGCGAGGTGCCGACGGCTATCCAGGCCGGCGACAGGACGGAGTACTGATGGAGGCCGAACGGGCCGTCGTTGGTGACCGGCCGCGACCCGGACCCGACGTGGTCTTGTTCGTCGCCATGATCCTCCTATCCGGGCTCGGCATCCTGATGGTGTACACGGCGTCGCAGGCGTCACTTGCCGCCCAGGGACTCGATCCCACATCGGCGATGGTCAAGCAGGCCGTATTCGCTGTCGTCGGGCTCGTGCTGTTCCTTGGCGCCTCACTGATCGACTATCGAGACTTGGCCGGCTGGTCGGTCGTCATCTACGTCGTGACGCTTGGGGTGTTGGGTTTCGTGCTCACCACACCCGAACATGCCGGCACCAACCGTTGGATCCCGCTCGGTCCGTTTCAGTTCCAGCCATCTGAATTCGCCAAGCTCGCAATGATCATCGCGCTCGCCGCTCTCCTCGCCACATCGAGAGAAGAAGGTATGCGGTGGAGGCGTCTCGGCATCGCGATCGGCGCACTTGTGATTCCCGCCGCGCTCATCAGCCTCCAGCCCGACCTCGGAACAATGCTGGTGTTCGCCTTCATGGCGTTGGTCATGCTGTTTGTGTCCGGTACCACGCTGCGGCAGCTTTTCGTGCTCATCGTCGGTGCCGCATCGGGGATCGTTGCCGTGTGGAGACTCGATCTTCTGAAGGCCTACCAGGTGCAGCGCATCCAGAGCTTCCTCGATCCCTCCGCGGACCTTCTCGGCGCAGGCTTCCACCTCGACCGGAGCATCACGGCGATCGGAAGCGGAGGGCTGTTCGGAAAAGGTTTGCTTGGTGGACCGCTCACCAATCTGAGTTTCGTCCCCGTCCAATCGTCGGACTTCATCTTCACTGCCGTGGGCGAGCAGCTCGGGCTGATGGGAGGGGCCCTCGTTCTGGTGATCTACGGGGTTCTTCTCTGGCGCCTTCTCGTGATCGCTCGCAACGCCAGGGACCGGTTCGGGCGACTGCTGACCGTCGGTGTGGCGTCGATGCTGGCGTTCCAGGTATTCGTGAACGTCGGGATGACCATGGGCATCATGCCGGTGACGGGCTTGCCGTTGCCGCTGCTGAGCGCAGGAGGCTCGTCGTTTCTGGTGACCGCCTTGTCGTTGGGGGTAGCGAACTCGGTGTGGTTGCGCCGCACGCCCGTTCCGGGAGAGTCGTTCAACGCGTAGGCCGGCTTCGCCGGCCGTTCTCGGTCATCGGTTCGCGGTTCTTGGTGGTCGGTTCGCCCCGTGGTCTTGTGGCGCTGCAGGGTGTTGCCGATGACTGAGGACTGAAGACTGAGAGAGTAGCGAGCCGCTTCGTGCTCGCTACTCTCTTTCTCATGTATCGACGAGGCGATCGTGGGTGGGTCGAGGTGATCTCCGGCCCGATGTTTTCGGGCAAGAGCGAAGAGTTGATCAGGCGCGTCACGAGATCGAAGATCGCGAGGATCCCCGTGCAGGTGTTCAAACCTGTGATCGACACCCGCTACGCAGACGCAGAAGTGGTGTCGCACTCGTCACTGTCGGTCGATGCGATTCCCGTATCCGACCCGGCCACGATGCTGGACATGATCGAGGAGCCGACGGTTGTTGTGGGCATCGACGAGGGGCAATTTTTCGACGATTCACTCATCGACGTGACCGGATTTCTCGCGCGATCTGGACGACAGGTGATCGTTGCGGGCCTCGACCTCGACTACCTCGGCAGACCGTTTCCCCCGATCCCGTCGCTCGCTGCGAACTCGGAGTACGTGACCAAGATGCTGGCTGTGTGCCATCGCTGTGGCGCCCCTGCCGGGTACACCCAGCGCATCATTCAGTCGGACGAACTGGTCGTGTTGGGGGCGATCGATGCGTACGAGGCTCGATGTCGCTTGTGCTTCAACCCGTCGGAACCTGAGCAAACGCGACTCAACATGGACTGACGACCCCCACGGGTTCTGCTACTGTGTGGGGGCGGCCACCCCCTGCGGTGGCCCGTGTCTCGTGAATTCGGAGCGTTTCCGTATGACGACCTTCTCATTGGGCATTCCCTCAGTCCCATGGCTTTCACGCGACACGAAGGCGGGTAGGGCCGCCACTACTGCGAAGGAGTCACATGTCCTTGTTTCGTCGAAAGACCGAGGTTGTCAGACGGGGCACCTCGACGGGTTCGATAGAAGAGCGCACCACTAAGCGCGTCGGAGGAAGAAAGGTAGAGGTTCGTCGGGTCAAACAGCCCGCCGAATCCACCGCCCCTCGGGAGAGACGGCGCTCGAAGACGCAGAAGGCGCCGAATCGGCGTCCCGAACCACGTCCGGAGCTCGAGGAGATCATCGTCCCACCGGAGACCGAGCGAAAGCAGATGCTTGTGCGGGTTCTCCCTCACCAGACGCAGATCGTGGTACTCGAGGGTGCCGTACTCGTCGAACACTACGTCGCCCGGTCCGAGAACAAGTCGCTCGTCGGTTCGGTTTATCTCGGCAAGACGCGCAGTGTCCTGCCCGGCATGGAGGCCTCCTTCATCGATTTCAGCGCATCCAAGAACGGCGTGCTCTACGTCGGGGATCTTCAGAGAGACCCGGCGCAGAAAGGCAAAGTCAAGATCGAAGAAGTGCTCTCCAAAGGCGACGAGGTACTGGTGCAGGTCGTCAAGGACGCGATGGGGCACAAAGGGGCCCGCCTGACGAATCAGATCTCGGTCGCGGGCCGATACCTCGTGTTCGTTCCCGACTCCGACGCGCACGGCATCTCCAGGCGACTGCCAGAGGAGGAACGAAACCGCCTCCGCAGCATCGTCAGGGACATCAAGCCTCAAGGTGCCGGGTTGATCGTTCGCACGGCGGCCAAGGGTGCGACCCGGGCACAGTTACGGGCGGACCTCGCCAAGCTCATCGAGACCTGGGAAGCGATCAAGACCGAGGCGGCCAAGGGAGGCGCACCTCGGCTCATTCACGAAGAGCCCCCTTTGCTCCTCAGGGTGATCAGGGAGCACTTCACCCCCGAGTTCCGCCGACTCCTGATCGACGACGCAGACGCCAAGGACCAGGTCGAGCGGTATCTCAACGAGACAGAATCGGATCTCATCTCGAGGGTTCACCTCTACGAGGACGAAATGCCGCTGTTCGAGCGGTTCCACGTCGAGGATCAGCTTCGCAAGGCGCTCGACCGAAAGGTGTGGCTTCCCTCAGGTGGCCATCTCGTCATCGATCGCACCGAGGCGCTCACCGTCATCGACGTCAACACGGGACGCTTCGTAGGCTCGTCGAGTCTCGAAGAAACTGTACTGCAAAACAATCTCGAGGCCGCCGAGGAGATTGGCAGGCAGCTGCGGCTCAGGGACATCGGCGGCATCATCGTCATCGACTTCATCGACATGGAGATTGCGGAGAACCAGCGGGCCGTTCTGCGGAGGCTCCGAGAAACGTTGGCCAAGGACAAGACGAGAACGCAAGTGTTCGATGTGTCGAATCTGGGTCTCGTCGAAATGACCCGCAAGAACGTCTCCGAAGGCCTCGTGGAGTCCTTCTCCGACGTGTGTTCGTGCTGCGGGGGTCGAGGCGTCATTCTGCACGAAGAGGCAGCCACGATCGGCCTTCCCCTGGATGTCGAGGATTGGCAAGACGGCGGAAACGAGTAGAATCGCACGGCTCACAACGGGGAACAGTCATGTATGCAATCATCCGGGTCGGCGGGAAGCAGGCGAAGGTCAGTCCCGGCGACATCATCGATGTGGAGAGAGTCAAGGACGGCAGCGACACGCTCAGCTATGTGCCGCTGTTGGTCGTCGACGAGTCGGGAACGTCGATCACCGATCGATCGAAGCTGTCGAAGATGCTGGTCAGCGCCAAAGTGTTGGGGGAGTCACGCGGTCCGAAGGTCGATATCTTCAAGTACAAGAACAAGTCCGGGTACCGGCGCCGCCAGGGTCACCGTCAGACCTATACGACTATCGAGATCACCGGCATCGAAGTGCCGAAGAAGAAGGCAGCTCCGAAGAAGTCGGCGGACGCAGAGGAGGACTGAGATGTCGAAAACGAAAGCAGGCGGGTCATCCAAGAACGGTCGCGACTCGGCCGCACAGCGACTCGGTCCCAAGGTGTTCGACGGACAAGTGGTCTCGGCCGGATCCATCATCGTCCGGCAGCGAGGAACCCGCATCCATCCGGGGCTGAACGTCGGCATCGGTGGCGACGACACTCTGTTCGCGAAAGCGGACGGGACTGTCAAGTACGCACGCCGGAACGGACGGAGGCTGGTCGACGTCCACACCGATTGAGCGTGTTCTACGACACGGTCAGGGTCCACGTCAAAGCCGGTGACGGGGGAGCGGGCGTCGTCAGTTTCGAGAAGCGACGCGGCAAGCCGCGTGGTCGTGCCGTCGGCGGATCCGGCGGGCCCGGTGGTGACATCATCCTGAGAGCCGACGAGTCGGTCGCTACGCTGCTCGCCTATCGTCGCAACCCTCACCATCGTGCCGGAAGCGGCACGCACGGCCAGGGGGACCTCCGGGCGGGCAGGCGCGGAGACGACTTGGTGCTTCATGTCCCCTGCGGTACGACGGTCAAAGATGAGGAGGGGACCATGCTCGCCGATCTCGTCGTTGGCGGCCAGCAAGTCGTCGTGGTGGAGGGCGGTAGGGGTGGTCGCGGGAACGCGGCTCTCGTCGACGCCAAGCACCGCTATCCGACCTACTGCGAACAGGGCGAGTTCGGGGAGGAGGAGTGGCTCGAACTCGAGATGAAGCTGGTCGCCGACGCGGCGCTCGTGGGCTTCCCGAATGCCGGCAAGAGCACCCTGATTGCGACCGTGTCGGCGGCCAAACCGAAGATCGCCGACTACCCGTTCACGACGCTTCAGCCGAACCTGGGGGTTGTGTCGATCGACGGACGGGAGTTCGTGCTGGCCGACATACCCGGGCTGATCGAAGGCGCGTCGGAAGGAAAGGGCCTAGGACACGAGTTCCTGCGGCACGTGGAACGAGCACGGGTGCTCATCCTGCTGCTCGACCCTTCGACGCTGCAGCCGCTGCCCGTCGATCGACAGCTCGACGTGCTGGTGGGGGAGCTGCAGCAGTATTCCCCTGACCTTGCTGCGCGCCCCAGGCTCATCGCTCTCAACAAGACGGATCTTGTGCCCGATTCGGACGTCGCAGAAGGATGGTTCTCGATCTCCGCAGCGACAGGTGCCGGAGTACCGGCGTTGCTCCATGCGATCGCCGACGAAGTCGACGCAACGAGGCGGGTGGCGGAGGACCGCGAGGGCTACATTCTTCATCGTCCGCTCGGTGCCGGTTTCGCGGTCCGCAGGGAGGCCGGAGTGTGGGTGATCGAGGGTCGAGATGCGGAGCGGGCAGTAGCGTTCCACGACTTGACCATTCCGGAGGCCGCCGACCTCGCTGCCCAGCGTCTGCGGCGGCTGGGCGTCGACGACGCACTCCGCGAGGCCGGCGCAGTACCAGGCGACGATGTACGCATCGGGGATCTCGTCTTTCAGTTCGCAGCTGACAGCTGACAGCATTCAGCTCTAGCTCTACGACCGTATTCGTCGCGAGGGGGAGCGGGTTCCTACCGAAGACCGACGACTGAGAATCGAGAACCGCGAGCGCAGCGAGCTCAGCGGCGGCGAGCCAGGAGAAGGGCTCCCGCGGCAGCGAAGATCAGGACGGCTCCAAGCAGGAGCGTCGTCGTCGACACCGACTCGTTGAGTGGATGTCCGGCTCGGACGATCTCCAAGGAACCGACTTCGAGGTATGTTTCTCCGCCCCGGTCCGGATCGTGATACCGCCAGATTCCGGTAACGATCACGAGTGGCCCGGCACGGTTGTAGCGACCGGGAGGGTCGATACCGTCGAACAGGTCGGCTGCTCCGTGGATACCAATGCCAACATTCCCGCCCAGGAGGCGGCCCCCGTCTCTGAGGGGACTGAACGCGTACTGATCGTCGTTGAGCTGTGTCCAGACCGTGCCGTCGTCCCGGTGGCCGTAGTCGCCGATGAGTTCACCGGCGACCGTCACCTGTTGTCCGTCGAACGTCTGTGGCGACTCGAGGAGCATCGTCGCGGAGACCGACTCGGCTGCCATCGCGGGAGGACCGACCAGAAGCACCGCGATGAAGAGGAGTGTCGCAACTCGCATCATTTCCCCCTCGCCAGCGACCATAGGAATCCGACAAGCGCAAAGACCGAAATGAACTCGAGCCGTCCTGCCCACATCTGGAATGCATAGGTGATCTTGAGGACGTCTGGCATCGCCGGCGTCGTCACTCCTACCGAGAGGCCGACGTTGGCAGCAGCGCTGATCGACTCGAACAGGGCGTTTTGCAAGGGAATGTGCGCCGCGAGGCCGATTCCACCACCGAGGAGGTACAGGGCGACGTACAACAGGGATATCGCCATGACACCCTGCTTGAACTCGTCGGTGAGATGCCGGGGTCCGTTCTGATAGAAGCGATCGGAGATCACCGCTCCTTCGGGCAGAAGCACCTGTTTCACCTGCGACGCGATCGACTTGACGGTCAATCCCACTCGGAGCGACTTCACTCCTCCTGACGTCGACGATGCCATGCCGCCGAGCGCCATCGCGATCGTCATCCCTCCGAAGGCAAGACCTCCCCACGTCGCCAGCTCGGAGGAAGGAATCGTCGAGAACCCGGTGCCGGAGTGGGCGGAGAGCACCTGGAAGAACGCCTGCCGGCCGAGCCCGGCGGCCGAGCCGTAGGCCCGAGCCGCTGCGAGCCCGATCATCGTGAGCACCAGGGTGCCGCTGAACGTGAACAGGATCGTCTTGGTCTCCAAGTTGCCCATGACGGAGCGCCGTCGCCACAAGGCGAAGTGGACGCCGAAACTCATCACTCCGGCGATCATCAAGACGGCGATGACCACCTCGAACGGGGCGGAGTGGTAATAACCGATGCTCGTGCTCTGCGGAGCGAACCCACCGGTGTCGAAGGCCGCCATGAAGATCGTGGCCGCATGGAAGAACGATCTCATGAAGCCGAATCCGAGGTCCAGATACGCGACCAGCATCAGCGCAAGGATGCCCGCGATGCCGTTGACGATCGCGACCAGCCAGATGAAACGTGACGTCGAACGAACCGACGGGTAGATGCGATCGTCCCGGCCTTCACCGAAGTAGAGGGTCGCCGTGCCGGCGCCGGAAAACAGGCTCAGCGCCGCGATGATGATCCCCTGGCCACCAAGAAAGTGCAGGATGTGGCGCCACAGAATCATCGACGATGCCATGTGGTCGATGTCTTGCGCGAGGGTCAATCCCGTTGTCGTGATGCCGCTCATGGCGTCGAAGAAGGCATCCAGCCAACTCGCGAAGTTGCCCGACAAGAACAGCGGTACCGCGCCGATGACGGGCACGACCAGCCAGATCAAGGCCACTACCACCATGCCGTGACTCCAGTCGAGCCGGTCGTTGGCGGGTTTCAAGGCGACGCCGATCCCTCCCAGTAACGCGAACACGCCAATCATCACGAGAAAGTCCGCGGCTGGAGCGAGTTCTCCTGTGGCGACCGCCCAGAGCAGAGGCACCACCCCGGCGACCGCGGAAATCAGCAGCATGCGGGCGACGTTGTAGGCGATGAGCCGGAGATCGTTGGTCGTCGGTCGAAGCAGCATCAGGTGGTCAGCGCGAGGATGGCAACGGCCACGATGATCGTCACGACGAACAGCACGACTGCGACACCGAACTCGATTGCCAGAGTCATCAGTGCCCCCGTGACGAGATCGTAGAGCTGGCGACTGTCTCTGCTGCGGGCCGTCACTGGCTTGCTCCGGCACCCAGCGCCGCGCGCAGCTCGTCTTCTTCGAGCAGTTTGGTGACTGCCAGCACCCGGTCGCCTGGTCGGATCTCGGTATCGCCGTGGGGGATGTAGACCTCGTCGTCCCGTAGGAGCGCTACCAGGACGGTTTTGCCAGGTAGCGACGCTTCCGCCAGTCGTCGTACGGGTGTCTCGTCGGGTATGTCGACTTCGACGAGACTCAGCTCGCCTCTTGCGAGCAGAGTCACACGCTCGAGTTTCTCCGCCTCGAGCTGCACTTCGTGCGAGATCACTTGCACGATCATGTCGGTCACGGCGACGACGGGAATCTCGAGGGCAGAGAACGTGGGGGCGTTCATCGGGTCGTTCAAGCGGGCGAGGACGTGTCTGGCACCGAGTGTTCGCGCCAGCTGGCAGGCAACGAGGTTGTCTTCGTCCCGCCCGGTGACGGCAACGACCCAGTCCGAGCGGGCAGCGTCAGCCTTGTTGAGTACTTCCACCTCCGTTCCGTCGCCGATGATCACGAGCAACTTGGGCAAGTCGGCGAGCCTGCGTGCCTTCTCTTTGCTCTCCTCTACGACGGTGACGGTGTGACCCTCCTTGGTCAGCGCTCTGCCGAGGTAGCCACCGACCTTTCCGCCTCCGACGACGATCGCCCTCATCCCTGGTCCCCTTCTAGGTAGCGACGCAGCTTGTGACTGACGCCTTGGCGTGCCGCAGCGACGATCATGTCGCCGGCGCGGAGCACGAAGTCGTCTTGGGGAATCACCGTGTCTTCGCCCCGCCTGACCGCCGCGACCCTGAGGCGACCCGACACCTGGATTTCAGAGATGGTCATCCCGTCGGCCCGACGGCCGAGCCGCATGTCGACGATCTCGACTTCTCCGGTTTCGAAGGTCAAGTGGAAGTCGAATTCCTTCTCGACCACCTTCTCGAACATGACCCTGGATACGAGTCGCGAAGCCGGCACGTAGTCGATGTCCAGCTCCTGGTATGCAGGTTCGCGGAACGGGTCGTCGAGTCGAGCGATCGTCGTGGGCACCATGAACACCTGCTTGGCGAGCTGCACGGACATGAGGTTGGCGTTGTCGGAGTTCGTGACCGCGATGAACGCGTCGGCGTATTCGATGCCCGCTTCTCGCAACGTCTCTACGTCGTACGCGAGCCCGTGGTGCACGGAGCCGTTGAACGTCGTGCCCAGCAGCTCCAGGGCCGATTTGTCCACATCGACGACGGAGACGTCGTGGCCCCGGTCGGCGAACGCGTGCGCGAGATCACCGCCCACCCGACCGCTTCCAGCAATGACGATTCGCATGTTGGCGCAATCTTAGGGTGCGGTACCTTTCCTTCCTGTCGATCCGCCGGGATCCGCCCTGCGACCTGCCTCGTCGAGAATCGGCAAACAGGTCAAGGAACCATACGGGCCTGTCGATACTGGCGGAGAGTCTGCAGGAGGAGAAACATCGTGAGTCGGCGCGTACTGGTGGTCGAAGACTCTGCCGTGATCCGCCGTCTCATCGACGTGTGCCTTCGTCCGGCGGGTGTGGAGGTCGTCATGCGTGAAGACGGCCCCGGTGCTCTCGAGGCCGCACTGTCCGAACATCCCGACCTCGTAGTCCTGGACATCGGCCTTCCGGAGATGGATGGCTGGGAAGTTCTCGACCGGCTTCGTTCCGACCCGAGGACCAACTTGCTTCCCGTGCTGGTGCTGACTGCCCACGCCGAGGAAGAGTCTCGCAAGCGGGCCAATGAGGGTGGGGCCGATGGTTTCGTCACCAAGCCATTCCAGCCCGACATCCTGCGCAGCGAGATCCTCAAGATCATGGCGGACAAAGCGATCGGCACTGCCGTCTAGATCGGTCCGGACAGCCCCCTTTTCAGCGGATCGGCTCATCCGTACGATCCGGTGTGAAGGGGGTGTGTGATGTTCAAGATCGTTGCGGGTCTCGTTGCGCTGTGGCTTGCGATTCCGTGTGATGCTCCTCCCGGTGTCGTGGAAAGATCATTTGCTCCCGTGGGGATGTACGAGGGGCACTGGGGCGTCGACTACGCGATGGACGTCGGGAGCGACGTGATCGTGGTCGCAGACGGCGTTGTCACCTTCGCCGGCACGGTCGCCGGTATGGACTCGGTCACGGTCGATCATGGTGGCGGTCTTCGTACCTCGTACTCGTACCTCGAGGCCATCAGGGTGCGGCGTGGCGAACGCGTTCACCGAGGCGATGTCCTCGGCACGAGTGGGACGGATCATGGCATTGCAGCACTTCACTTCTCGGCGAGAGTGGGCAAGAGCTATATGGATCCCAGCTTCGTGTTCACCTGCACGGGGGGAAGGCTCCGTCTCAGTCCTCTCGGTCCCTAGGGGGCACGCTCGCGATGTCACTCGCCTAAGCTTCCGACGGTGCGAAGGGGCTTGCTCGGCGGCACGTTTGATCCTCCTCACCTGGCGCACCTCGTCGCGGGAGAGGTGGCCTATCGCGACTTGGCGCTCGACATCGTGACATTCCTTCCGGCCGGGTATCCGTGGCAGAAGGCCGACGAGTTCGTTACGTCACCGGAGGATCGTTGGGAGATGACACGCCTCGCCGTCGACGGGGTCGCCTACTTCGAGGCTGATGACAGGGAGGTGCGACGCCCGGGTTGGACCTACACGATCGACACACTGGCCGAGTACCCGATCGATGAGGACATCTTCTTGATCCTCGGCTCCGATGCAGCGAAGGCGATCACGACGTGGCATCGGTGGGAAGACGTTCTGGATAGAGCGACACTTGCCGTCGCTCCTCGGCCCGGTATTTCGCGCGACGAAGTCGCCAGTGGGATCCCTCGTCCATTCGTGTGGCTAGACATGCCAACCCTCGATGTGAGCGGGACGATGCTGCGCTCCCGGGCGCAGGAGGGGAGATCCATTCGGTTCATGGTGACGGAGAGCGTCTGGCAGTACATCGTCGATCGGGGCCTGTATGGGTGATCATCGGAAACAGCGCCGGGCCCGGGGCGTGACCGTTCGGGGAGGGGGAGGAACTCGACAGAAGAGCGGCTTGCTCGACGAGAGTACACCGCGGGAGCTGAATCGGGCGGCACGAAAGGCGATTCGGGGAGTGGCTCGTCGAAGGGTGTTGCTGGCGATCATCGGTGCCCTCGTGATCATCGGTACGTCCGTGGGTGTTTCACTCCTGGTCCGTGGCCGGCCGTCGAGCACCACGGAGCCGCAGGCGATCCCCTCAGAGGCCGGCGCCTCCCTCCTCATCGCTGTCACAGATTCGACCGGACGTGACCTCTCATTGGCCCTGCTCGGTACACACGACCAGGATGCGACGGTCGCCCTGTTTCCGCCGGGCCTGCTGACGGTGCTTCCCGGTTTCGGGGACAGAGAGATATCGGACTCGACACGATTCGGCGACGAGGATCTGCCCGCGTTGACGGTCGCAAACCTGCTGGGTGTGCGCGTTGACGCGACAGCTCAGATGACCGTCGACGAGCTGGCCGGTCTGCTCAACACCGATCTCACGGTTGACCTCACATCGCAACTCGTGGTGGCCAGCAGCTCCTCAGAGATCGTGCAGATGGACGTCGGATCTGCGCCGAGGTCGCCTGGCGAGATCATTCAGCTCTTTTCCCTTCAGGGTGTGGGAACGCAGCTCGAATGGCTGGATCGACAGGGTTCGGTCTGGAAGGCGCTGTTCGATCGTATGAACTCGAGTGCTCAGCTCGTCGAAGGCGTGCTCGCGCGGGTCGTAGGCGACCCGGCACTCGCGAAAGACGCTCTCGCCGGCGTGGCCACCGCCGAGGACCCTCAGTTGACTGCCGTACCGGCAGAACGGATCGAACGTCCAGGAGGCGATTCCGAGCTGTATCAGATGAGCGGGGAAGACGCGACGGCGTTCGCCGCGGAGCGCTACGCCTATCTCCGGTTCACCACTGGGGAGCGACCCCGGGTTGAGATCCTGAACGGCAACGGCAGGATCGGGACGACCCGACCGGTCGCGGCAGCCCTCATCCGGCATGGCTTCCGTGTGGTCCGGACCGACAACGCGGACAGCGCCGACTACGCGGAGACCCAGATCATCGCGCAGGGAAGAGACCATCAGCAGGCAGCACTAGACGCTCGATCGGTGCTGGGTAGGGGAGAGGTGCTGATCGAGGTTCGTCATCCCAGCGGCGTGGTCGATGTCACTATCATTGTTGGACAGGACATTCCCGCACAGGAGGCGTGAGCGCTCATCGAGGACAGGATTGACAGTCGAGAGGTCGCCCAACTGGTCGCGAAAGCACTCGATGCCAAGAAAGCCACCGATGTCGTCCTCCTGGATGTGTCGCAGCTCCTGTGGATCACCGACGTGTTCGCGATCGCGTCCGGTACCTCCAACCGTCACGTGCAGAGCCTGGCCGACGAGGTCGAGTTCAAGCTCCGTGATATCGAGCGGAGACCATTGAGGGTCGAAGGGCGCAACGAAGCGGAATGGGTACTGCTCGACTACGGGGACGTCGTGGTGCATATCTTCCAGCCGACCGTTCGCGAATACTTCAGTTTGGAGCGTCTCTGGGGCGACGCGCCCCTCATCGAATGGGAGCCCGCCGCGACCGAGGCGTGAACCGGTCCTGGTACACTCCACGTCCGGACTCGGGGCTGTAGCTCAGTTCGGCAGAGCACTTGCATGGCATGCAAGGGGTCAGGGGTTCAAATCCCCTCAGCTCCACTTCACGAAATCCCCTGTGTTGTGCAGGGGATTCTCGTTGTTTCCGGGCTGGACCGACGTGCCTCCGAATCTGCCCAGAGTCCGCGGAAAGTCCGCGGGAGATCCCGTTGCTGCTCTGGTGTCGGTGTTGCTGACGGTCGCGGCGTCTGAGGAGGTTCGAGTTCCCCGAGGAACTGAAGCGCGTTGCCGAAGGTATCGCCCATCCGTCGTTCAATGTCGCGACTCTCTTCGAGAATCCGCGTGACTCTTCGAGGTTTCCTTCGAGACTCGTTGCGCGGCCAAGAAGGCCGAGGGTGAGCTCCAGCAATCGATCATCATCGAGTCGCTCGGAGACTCTCCTCAAAGAGGGCCTTGGCTGTTTCGATCGGCGTCAGATCGAGCTTGCACGACGACCGCCACCGGCGGCGTTTGTTCGAATCTCCACAGCGGGACGAGCTCCTCGCAACACGACGGTTCCGATGGCGCCTGCGGTCAGCGATCCGGCGAGAATGCCCACCTTGGCAAGGTCGCCGACAGAGGGGTCGGTGAAGGCGAGCCCGGTGACGAACAGGGATACGGTGAAGCCGATCCCGGCGACCGCCGCCAAACCCACGACATGCCGCCAGGTCGTTTCCGGCGGCAGCTTGGCCAGCCCGAACCGCACGGCCGCGAAGGAGGCCGCGGAGATCCCTACCAGCTTGCCGAGCACCAGCCCAGCACCTACACCCAACGACACGGGCGACGTGACCGCCTCGACGATGTTGACCCCGCGAAAGTCGATGCCGGCGTTGGCGAGGGCGAAAATCGGGATGATCACGAACGAGCTCCATCCCGCCAGCGCGTGTTCCATCCGGCTGAGGGGCGCCACGGACTCGCCGCTGATCTTGGACATCAACAGCGTCAGATGATCCGCGTGCTCCCGGGAATGTTCACCCGATGCGTCGGTGGCAAATCGTTCCATGATCGCTCGGGCTCGTTGCTCGAAATCATGTCGGTTGTAGTAGGGCAGGGCGGGTGTGAGAAGACCCAGGGCCACCCCGGCCAGGGTGGCGTGGACACCCGACTCGAGTGTGAGGTACCAGATCACGAGCGCCATCGGGATGTAGAACCAGAGCGCTCGCACCTGCACCTTGCCGGCCACCCACACCACGATCAGCCCGCCCAGGGCCGCCGCCAGGTAGCCGACCTTCAGGTCCGAGGTGTAGAAGATTGCGATGACTGCGATGACACCGATGTCGTCGGCGACGGCGACAGACAGCAGGAACAGCTTCGCCCCGGAGGGGATGCGTGGGCCGATGAGCGCCACGATCCCGACGGCGAAGGCGATGTCGGTCGCCATCGGGATCCCCCACCCGCCGGCGATCTCGGCACCTTGGCCGGCCGTGATCGATACGTAGATCACGGCGGGGACGATCATTCCTCCCAGCGCGGCGGTCACCGGCAGGACCGCCGCCTTCGGGTCCTGGAGATCACCCACGACTAGCTCGCGTTTGATCTCCAGACCGACCACGAAGAAGAAGACCGCCATCAGGCCGTCGTTGATGATGTGGAGGACCGACTCGTCGAGGTGAAAGGCTCCGAGCTCGAGGACCAGGTGGGCGTCGAGAATCGAGCGGTAGGTGTCCGAGCCTGCGCTGTTGGCCCAGACCAGCGCAACGACGGCCGCGGCCAGCAGCACGATGCCCGAGGATGCCTCGATCTGGCCGAACCGAAGGAGTGGCCTGATGAACGCCTTTGGTATGAATCTCTCCGACGTGGCCCAGGTTTGGTGACTCGGTTCCATGTCAGCTGCCGTCCACCTTTCGACCCGGGCGTTCGAGCTGCGGCGCTCCGCACTCGCGATCTGAAGACCAGCTGTCGCGCGCCTGGCGGGAAGTCTAGGTGAGGGCGGATGTGCTGCGGAGACGCCGCTCACCTCTTTGCGAGCCCTTCCCCGCCGTCAGATCCTCGTTCGTCTCGTCTCGGGGGAGCGCGGGACCGTCGCTCAGGTGATCGATGCCTCGTAGATGGACTGAATCGACTCGTCGAGCATGTGGTTGAACTCTTCGTCCGTCTGTTGAGCGGAGAGCCCCTCCGAGAGTGCACGGCTGAAGCTGGCGGTCAAACCGTGGTTGCGGACAAGACGATCGTTCGCCTCTGCTCGGCTGTACCCACCAGAGAGCGCCACGACGCGCAGCACCTTTGGATGGGCGATCAGGTCGGCGTAGAAGTCGTCCTCGACCGGGATGCTCAGCTTCAACATGACTTGCTGGTCGGCACCGAGATCACCCAATGCGGCCAGGATTTCTGCCTTGAGGAATCGTTCGGCCTCCGACCGGTTCTCCATGAAGATGTCGGCCTCGGGTTCGAGAATCGGCATCAGCCCACCGGCGAGGATCTGTTTCCCAACCGTGAACTGCTGGTCAACGATCGCCTTGATGCCCGCAGGGTTCGGCTGTTTGATGACCGACCGCATCTTTGTGCCGAACACGCCCTTCGAACGGGCGCGGGCCACGAGTCCCTCCAGCCCGGGAATCGGCTTCATGAGCTGTACGCCGTCTGCTTCGGCGGTGAGGCCCTTGTCGACTTTCAGAAACGGAACGACCTGCTTGACGTCCCAGAGGTATTCCGAGGATCCTCTGCCTTCGATCTCACGATCCATGGTCTGTTCGAAGAGGATCGCTCCGATCAATCGATCGCCGGTGAACGCCGGACTGGTGATGATGCGGGTACGCATCTCGTGGATGAGATCGAACATCTCATCCTCGTTCGAGTAGACACCCGCGTCGATGCCGTACGCTTTGAGCGCCTTCGGGGTGCTGCCGCCGCTCTGATCGAGAGCCGCGATGAAACCCTGCCCACGGCCCGCCTTCTCCATCTGGTTCATGGGTCCTCCTCCAATGGCATAAGGGTAGGCGGAACGATGGCAAGGTGAGAATGCTGGGGTCAGACCGTGTCCGGGCTGTCGGGCACAGCGCACCTGCGAGTCGGGTGGAAACCCGCCCCGTGAACGACCCTCCATCGACGAGATCGCGCCGGGTCTCGCATGGCAGCTGGGCTCGGTTGGCGCGGTCCGGAGCGTTCCCCCGTCGCAGGCCGTGTGTTCAAAGCGATCATCTGTCACGCCATCCATGGCCGAGATCTGCGCTAGCTGCTGAACGAGAAGGGTGCTGTGGCCGCGACGGCCCTCCTCTGCACCTAGCCGCTTCGCCCGCGGGGTAGGCAACGCCGACCCGGCCCCGATCTCGAAGTGCTCAGCCAGGTGTGCGATGAAACGCTGGCACTTGTTGAGGAGACGGCAGACGCAATCAGCTGACGACCGACTACGCCGGTGTCTCTCTGGTCTAGCGGATCCCTGTTGTCGAGTCCCGGCCTGCTATGGATTCCCGCCGAGCTACTGCTCGCGCAGGATCTCGTAGAGACGAATCGGCTCGTCGACATGTTTCAGATTGGCACTACCGAGGTCGACGACGCGGATGTTCGCCTTGTTCCTGATGGTGTTGAAGACCGTGTCAGACACGAGGACTTGTGCTGGCGCAGCGGCTCCCTGAATCCTCGCCGCGATGTTGACCCCGCTGCCGAATGCATCACCACCGGAGATAGTGACTTCGCCCAAGTGAATGCCTATTCGGAGCCTGAACTCGCCCGTCCCGTCGGCGGCATTCTGAAGGTCGATGGCGCACTCGACGGCACGAGAGGCCGAGTCGAAGCTCGAGAGGAAACCATCTCCCAGCTCTTTCAGCAACCTGCCGCCGTGCTTGGCAACGAGTTCACGATGTATCTGCGCCGAAGCGTGGAGTGCGCGCAGCGCCCTGGCCTCGTCCCTGGCCATCATGGACGTGTAATCGACCAGGTCGGAGAACATGATGGCGGCGAGTTGGCTCGTTTCGACGGCATCGATCCCTGTTCTGATCGCCTCGTCAAGGAAGTGACGTTTGCCTCGGAGCGCGGATTGGTACTCGTCAGGGGAGAGAATGTTCTCTTCGAGCTGGAAGTCTGTCTTGAGGAGGTTGTCGAAGAAGGCGTCGAGTTTCTCCGGATGGTGCCGGACTTCTTCTCTGAGGAAGCGGGTGTCGATGTTGATGCAGATCGCTCCCACCAGACCGAGGTCTGGACGGAAAATGGGGATCGTCGTGCACTTGAACTGGCGTGATCCGAGGTTGAGCTCGTAGTTGAGCTTGTCCTGATGCTGATAGCGACGCGTCTTGAGATCGAGAACCAGGTTGGTGGTGCCCATCTCCAGCTTCCTACCGGTGACCTCACCGTTCTCGATGGCGACAACCGATCGCGATGGATTGACCAGGTTGTGCAGGAGGATCTCAATTCCTGTGTGAGGGAACGATCGCCCCATCAGGTGAACGATTCGTTTGTAGTTCTC
>Ga0307423_1000895_pt1 | contig 19068 bp, 14 predicted proteins | sample SalMarWE160310MG_FD_202154 | JGI IMG/M metagenome (GOLD analysis project Ga0307423, IMG submission 202154) | Salt marsh sediment microbial communities from the Plum Island Ecosystem LTER, Massachusetts, United States - WE1603-10 | ecosystem: Environmental > Aquatic > Marine > Intertidal zone >...
CCTGCGGCTCTTCTGCCCTGGCAGCGGAGCAGGCAAGACTCAATCCGACGAAAGCGATGGTCGCGACGATGAATATGCGCAACACGATGGCACTCCTCACTGTAGAAAGAGACTGATCTGGACGTAGCAACGAGCGTGCCAGCCTGAGGCAGGGCTGACGGGCCACCTCCTGCGCGGAGAGCGCCATCACGAGTGCCATCCTGCCAACTCAGGCGGCGTTGGTGCATCCCTGGGATGCAGTCTAAGCGAGGAATGCAGGAAGACTTTTCGGCTGCATCTCTACCTGGCCGGCGCGGGTGGGGTCGTCGAGTCGGGGGGGGTCGGGCCAGAGCCACGCGCAGAACGCCGTCCGCGCTTTCCGCGGGAGCCCCTGCGTCGTCCGCGCCGCCGACCGCTCTTCCCCTCCTTGGCCGACTTCTCGTCCTTGCGCCGGGAGCCACTGCGGTTTCCCCTGCCACGGGCCGAGCGCCGCTTGCGGTCCCGGTCCTTTCCCACCTTGGGGGGGGCCAGAGGCTCCCAGAAGCTCTCGGGCCGGTCATCCTGACCGCGGCAGCGGTCGCACATCCCACAGCCATCGATCTCCTTCTCCCCGAAGTACTCGTGGAGGAAGGAGGCGCGGCAGTTCTGATGCATGGCATAGGTCGCCACGGCGTCGAGCCGCCGTGCGTCCTGGGTGCGAAGGGTCTCGAACTGTCCGGCGAGCTCCCTGGAGCGTTCCTCGATTTCGTCGGCGGGGACGGTCACGAAGACCGCGGTGGTGTCCCAGCGAACCAGCGTGGCCTCCTCGAGCAGTGCCAGCAGTGCTCCCGTGGTCCGCGTGCCGAGCTCGGCGGAGAGGGCCAGGGACTCGAGGTTCGGAATCTTCTCCTCATCTGCCCAGGCGGCGAGAGCCCTTCCCAGCTTGTACAGCTGCTCCGGCCGGACACGGCTGCGGGCGAGCAGGGCCTCGTGGATGGCGCGATCCTCCGGCGAGTAGAGCATGATGCAGTTCGCCCGCCGGCCGTCGCGTCCGGCACGCCCCGCCTCCTGGACGTATTGCTCGAGGGAGGCGGGCGCCTGGTAGTGCATCACGTAGCGGATGTCCGGTTTGTCGATGCCCAGGCCGAAGGCGTTCGTTGCCACCATGACCGTGCGGCGCCCGCGCTGCATGAAGCCATCCTGGCTCTTGCTTCGCTCGCTCGAGGACATCTTGCCGTGGTAGCGGTAGCAGGGCACGCCGAAGCGCTGCAGCACCGCGTAGAGCTCGTCGACCTCGCGGGTCGTAGAGCAGTAGATGATGCCCGGCCGACGCACGCGCAGCGCGAGTCGTGCCAGGGCGCGGTGCCGCGCCCCGCCGCTGCACAAGAGTACGTCGAAGGCCAGGTTCGATCGGTGGGGCGAGCTCGCGACGATGCGCGGGTCATCCATTCCGACGAAGCGCTGGATCGCACTTCGCACCTTCTCCGTGGCCGTGGCCGTGAGCGCGAGGATCGGAGCTCCGCCCAAGGTCCGCAGCCGCTCGCCGATCTGCAGGTAGGCGGGCCGGAAGTCGTAGCCCCACTCGGAGATGCAGTGGGCCTCGTCCACTGCCGCCAGCGAGATGCCCGAGTGGATCAGAGCCTCGGCCGCGTCGGAAGCGCCCAGGGTCTCAGGGGTCGTCATCACCAGCACCGGCTCTCCGGTCCGGATGCGGTTCAGGGCCGCCTCGCGCTTCTTGCCCCGGATCGTGCCGTCCAGGCGGATGCAGGGGACGCCCAGCTTCAGCAACTTCTCGTACTGGTCCCGCATCAGCGCCAGGAGCGGGGAGAGGACCAGCACGGGTTTTGTCAGGATCAGCGAGGGAATCTGGTAGCAGGCGGACTTTCCGAATCCGGTTGGGAGCACCATCATCACATCCTGCCCGGTGAGGACCGCGTCGATCACCTCCACCTGCTCCGGGTAGAGCTGGGAGATGCCCAGGCACTCGGCGGCCGTCTGCATGGCGGAGAGGCGCTCCGCCTGGGTGCCGAGCGATACCGGTCCGAGCGGCAGACTCGGCCGCGTGGCCACCTCTCGCGCGTAGGAAGCCGTCTCCGTCGGGTTCGCCTCCTTCCCGCCCGCCTCCTCCTCCGCGACGGGCTTCCTGCGAGGCCTCTTCCTGGCCGTCACGTCTCGGATGGACGCCTTCTCCACAGGCAGATCCTCGCCTCGCGAAGCCGCCGGCCGATCATTCCGCGCTACCGCGTCCTTCGGATTGGGTTCCGAAGATTCGTTCGCCGCTTTCTCGGGCACGTTTCAATTTCTCGCGTGCAGGTCGCCCAATCCCGTGTCACCGGGCGATTCCGAGACCGAACACAGGCGGGTCTCTCGGAGTCGACGACAGGGCGCGACCGCATTGTCCGTCCAGGAAGTGCTCAGCGGTCTCTCTTGAATTAACGAATCTTGGAGGAGTCCGCCCGAAATTCCTGCACACTGGTCGAGAAAACCCTCTTCGGAGGCTCGACAGGTCCCCATTAGCCCCCAGGGGGAAGAGTGGCGGGCCGGGTGCTCGGAGTCGCTCTCCGAGCGGGAATCGCCGAAGATCCGGTGGGGGCCGTGACACGGGCAAAAGGGGGGCGACGTTCCGCAGGACCGACCCCCGAGAGGAGTTGCCGTGAGAGTGTTCGCCTTCGCGATCCTGCTCATTGTCGCCGGAGGCACGGGTGCCCTGGCAGGCACGCTGATCGAGACCGAGGCTCGAGGTCTCGGGAGCGATCCGTTGCCCACCAGGCGGGGTGTCATGCACCTCGAGCCCGATCGGATGCGCCTGGATGTCCCCGAGGTGTCCAGCGCGATCATCTATCGCGGCGATCTGGATCTGGTGTGGATCGTCGATCACCGCGACCGGTCCTTCGTCCGTATCGACCGTGCCACGATGGACGAGCTGTCCCGGCGCATGGCCGAGGCGAAGGCCGAGCTCCGCGCGCGCCTCGCCGCGATGTCGCCGGAGCTGCGCGCCGCCATGGAGCGCATGCTGGGGAAGGTGACCGACCCGGGGGCCGAGAAGGGCACGGAGATCAGCCTCCGCGAGACGGGACGGACGGAACGGCTGAACGATCTGGTCTGCGCCGAGGTCGAGCTCCGGCGCGGGGAGGAGACGATCGCAGTGGCCTGCACCGCGGACTGGGAGAGCGCCGCCGTCGAGCCGGAGAGCTTTCGCCCCATCCAGGAGCTCGGCTCCTTCCTTCACCAGGCCCTGTCCGTGGTTCCCGTTTTTCCCAAGGACTCCATCCGTCCGGGCGAGCTCGATGCGCTCGACGCGATTGGCCGGCTCGACGGGGTGCCGCTGCGAATCCGGATCTACGAGGCCGCAGCGCCGATTCGGGAGATCCGGGTCACGTCGATCGAGCCAAAGAGCTTCGAGGGGGAGACCTTCGAGATCCCGGCCGGCTACCAGCAGGCCGCCGTGCCCTTTCCGTGAGCGGGCCTCGCAGGCGACCCGGTGAGAAACGCAGGCTAGAGTCCAGCCATGATCTTCAGAACCGACGATCTTCGAATCCAGGACCTCCGCCCGCTGATCCCCCCGGCGATCCTGATGGAGGAGATCCCCCTTGGGGAGAAGAGCTCCGAGGTCGTCGCGCGTAGCCGGGAGCAGATGCAGGCGATCTTGCGGGGCGAGGACGATCGCCTGATGCTGGTGGTGGGCCCCTGCTCGATCCACGACCCCGACGCCGCTCTCGAGTATGCCAGGCGCCTCGCGAAGGTCGGCGGCGAAGTCGAGCGCGACCTTTTCGTCGTCATGCGGGTCTACTTCGAGAAGCCGCGCACCACCGTGGGATGGAAGGGCCTGATCAACGATCCCTTCCTCGACGAGAGCTTCGCCATCAACCAGGGGCTCCGCTTCGCGCGCCGCCTGCTGCTGGACCTGGCGGAGCTGGGCGTTGCGGTGGGCTGCGAGTTTCTCGATCCGATCACTCCCCAGTTCATCGCGGACATGGTTTCCTGGGGCGCGATCGGCGCGCGAACCTCCGAGAGCCAGGTGCACCGCGAGCTCGCCTCCGGACTCTCCATGCCCGTGGGGTTCAAGAACGCCACGGACGGAAACGTCCAGATCGCCATCGACGCGATCCGCTGCGCCGCGTATCCCCATTGCTTCCTCTCGGTGACCAAGCAGAGCGTCGCCGCCATCGTCGAGACGGCGGGGAACGAGGACTGTCACGTGATTTTGCGCGGCGGTGCGTCGGGTCCCAATTACGATTCCGAGAGCCTCGCCGCGGTGGGGAGCGCCCTGGGCAAGGCGGGGCTTCCGGACCGGGTGATGGTCGATTGCAGCCACGGGAACAGCGGCAAGGATTTCACCCGTCAGCCCGAAGTCGTCGCTGATCTCGCTGGCCAGATCGCGGCGGGCAACCGCAGCATCATCGGCCTGATGATGGAGAGCTTTCTCGAGGACGGCCGCCAGGACTACAGGAAGGAGGTCGATCTGGTCTACGGCCAGAGCGTCACCGATGCCTGCATGGGTTGGGAGCGGACGCTGCCTCTGTTCGGACTGCTCGCGGAAGCGGTGCGAAGTCGGCGCGAGGCGACCTAGGTCGGGCTTGCGGTGTTCTTCTCGCGCAGCTGTTTCAGCAGCTCGCTGGGGTCCTCGTGGCCAAGGACCTCCGCGAACTGTGAGCGATAGCTCGCGACCAGGCTCACGCCCTCGATGATCACGTCGATCACCATCCAGGGGCCGTCCTCCTTCCTGTCCTTCCTGCGCAGGCGGTAGTCGACCTCGATTCCATCGGCCGCTCCGCCGTCGATGCGCGTCCCCACCGTGACGTCGCCGTCGCGCTCGAGGCGGTGGTCGACGATCTCTACCCGCTCCTGGTCGTAGCGGATGATGCGGCTGCCGTAGTTCTTGGAGAGCTGGATCTTGAACTGCTCGACGAACTCCTCCCGCTGCTCGGGAGAGAATCGCTTCCACCCGCGGGCCAGCACCAGCCGGGAGATGGTCGCGAAGTCGAAGCGGTCGTAGGCGATCTTCTCGATCTGCTGTCTGCGCTGATCATCGTTGAGGCCCTCGATGGCCAGGACCTCGAGGACCTGATCCACCGTCGTCCGGACGATCGCCTCCGCCTCCGCCGCATCGTCGGCGATCGCGGGCGCCGCGAGCAGCGCGACGGCGACCAGGCCGATGGCCGATCGCCGAATCCACTGGTTCCTAGTCATCTTCGAACTCGTAGAGGTCATCCTGTGACTCCGGCGGTTGCCCGGCCGCATCTTCGCCTTCCATTTCATAGAGGTCATCCTGCAGCTCCGGCGGTTGCCCAGCCCTATCGTGCACCCTGTGCTCGCGGATCTGGAGATAGGCGTTTCGCACGAACACGTAGTAATCGAAGGCGGATTCTCGAGCCTCGCGCAGCTCCTCCAGGTAGTAGGCGCGGATGTTGAAGTTCTCCACCACGCGTAGCGTCAGCGACGCCCAGATCGGGACGAAGTAGTTGAGGGGTCTGGCCGCACCGTCGACCGGATATCCCCAGACGTCCCGGGCCGTCGAGGGCCCCAGCAGAGGGACCATCAGGTAGGGCCCCGGCGGGACGCCGTAGCGCCCCAGGGTCTGGCCGAAGTCCTCTTTGTTGGCGGGCATCTCGATCATCGATGCCACGTCGATGAGACCGCCGATTCCGGCGGTGGTGTTGACCACGATCCGACCGAGATCCTGCCCGGCCGCGCCGAGCTTCAGCTGCAGGATGTCGTTTGCCAGGGTCACCGGCATGGTGGTGTTGTCGTAGAAGTTCCGAATACCGGTCTGAACCACTTCTGGCAACAACCAGTCCCATCCCGTTGCGATGGGCTCGAGAAGGTGCTTGTCGAGCCCCTCATTGAACGAGAAGATCGAACGGTTCCACCTCTCGAGCGGATCGGGTCCCTTCGTCGCGCAGCCGGGGAGGAAGCCCACCAGGGCCAGAAGAAGCCCGAGCCGGTGCAGACGAGATCCTCGCGGGTTCATTCGCCATCTCCCATCCGGGTGTCATGGACCAATGTTCCGACCAGCAGGTAAATTCTGTCAAAGGACTCCCGAGGCCGCCAGGCTGCTCCCGACGCGGCCATGATGGAGGATCATTCCGTCGCGCTGCTCAGCCGCGCTCGACGAATCTGGCCTCGGTCACCTCGAAGGTCTCCTCCGCCAGGTCGCCCCGGTCCTCCAGCCGGTGCTCGTCGCAGCGGGTTGCCGCCAGCACGTCGGGGAGGACCGGCCGGAGCCGCTCCAGGGTGGCAGGAGCAGCTGCCAGGATCAGGCTCTCGACCTCTCTTCCCATCGACACCTGGGCCTCCGCCTTGGCCTTGTTGATGGCGGCATGGGCGAGGACGGCGATCTCGAAGCTCCCGGCGTCGGCGGGCGCGGCGACCTCCTCGAACTCGTCGATGCAGGGCCAGGGAGCCCGGTGAATGCTCTGGTGGCCGGTCTCCTCAGCGAAGACCCAGGACCAGACCTCTTCGGTGATGTAGGGCATGAAGGGGGCGAAGAGGCGGAGCAGAACACTGAGACCGAGACGCAGGCTGGCCACCGCCGAGCCGCGCGCCTCCGCGCCCCCGGCGTCTTCGTTCCGGGCTCGCGCCTTGCTGAGCTCGATGTAGGTGTCCGTGAAGCGGCTCCAGAAGAAGGTCTCGGTATCCATCAATGCGTGGGCGTGATCGAATCTCTCGAAGGATTCGGTGGCCTGCACCACCAGCCGCCGCAGCTCCTCGATGAAGGCGCGGTCCAGCTCGGCGGTGATCGGATGCTGCCCAGCGGTCTGGCTCAGCACGAACTTGCTCGCGTTGAAGATCTTGGTGACCAGCCTCTTGCCGATCTTGTAGACCTTGTCGTCGAGCGCGGTGTCCACGCCGAGGCGCGCGTTTCCCGACCAGTAGCGCACGCCGTCCGCGGTGAAGTCGTCGATTATCGGCAGGGGGGTCACCACGTTTCCCTTGCTCTTGGACATCTTCTTGCGGTCGGGGTCGAGGATCCAGCCGGAGATCGCTGCGTGATGCCAGGGAACCGAATCTTCGTGGAGGAGGGCCTTGGCGATGGTGTAGAAGGCCCAGGTACGAATGATGTCCTGCCCCTGCGGTCGCACATCGGCCGGGAAGAGCGTCGGGTGACGCCCCGGATCGACGCGCCAGTGGGAGCTGATCTGGGGCGTCATCGAGCTGGTGAACCAGGTGTCGAAGATGTCCGGCTCCCCGGCGAAGCCGCCCGGTTGGTTCCTCTGGCTCTCCTGGTAGCCGGGTGGCGTCTCCTCCATGGGATCCATCGGCATCTGCCCGGGCTGCGCGACGATCGCAGCGTCGAAGACGGGCGCTCCCCGGTCGTCGAGCGGGTACCAGACAGGGATGGGAACGCCGAAGTAGCGCTGGCGGCTCACGCACCAGTCGAAGGCGAGATTCTCCGTCCAGTCCCGGAAGCGCTTCCCCATGTGTGCGGGATGCCAGTGGATCTCCTCACCCTTGGCGATCAGCGCCTCCCTCTTGTCGAGGAGGCGCACGAACCACTGGCGGTTGGAGACCAGCTCCAGGGGCCTCTCTCCCTTCTCGTAGTACTTGACGGTGTGCTGGACGGGCCGCGGCTTCCCCTGGAGGGGTGGGTCGTCGCCGGCCGCTCCTCCCTCGCGCTCAGCGAGGAGCTCGACGATCCTTCGCCGCGCCTGCGCCACGTCTTCACCGACCAGCTGGCGGTAGTAGCGGTTCGCCGCCTCCGCATCGAGGCTCTCGAAGCCGGGATCGCCGAACCGGACCGGGGTCAGCCGGCCGTCCCGTCCCACGATCTCGCGCAGGGCCAGCTCCTGCTCGCGCCACCACAGCACGTCGGTGGAATCGCCAAAGGTGCAGACCATCAGGATTCCGGTTCCCTTCTCGGGATCGGCGAGCTCGCTGGCAAAGATCGGCACCGGAACCCGAAACAGAGGGGTCACGGCCCGCTTGCCGAACAGATCCGCGTATCGCTCGTCCCCGGGATGGGCGGTCACGCCGACGCAGGCGGCCAACAGCTCCGGCCGGGTCGTGGAGATGACGAAGCTCTGCCCGCTTCCCTCCACGCCGAAGCGGATGTCGTGGAAGGCACCGGAGGTGGGCCGGTCCTCGGTCTCGGCCTGAGCGACGGCACACTGGAAGTCCACGTCCCACATGGTGGGCGCCTCGCTGCTGTAGACGTGTCCCTTCTCGAAGAGATCGCGAAAGGAGAGCTGGGCGATGCGACGGCAGTGATCGTCGATGGTCTGGTACTCCTGCCTCCAGTCCACCGACAGGCCCAGGCGCTTCCAGAGCGTCATGAACGCCTGCTCGTCCTCGGCGGTGACGCGGTGACAGAGCTCGATGAAGTTCGCCCGGGAGACCTCGATCGGTGGCTTCTTGCGCCGCTTTCCGGTCGCCGCCTCGATCGAGAGCTGCGGATCGTGGGGTACGTTCGGGTTGCAGCGGACGTGGTAGTAGTTCTGCACCCGCCGTTCGGTGGGAAGGCCGTTGTCGTCCCAGCCCATCGGATAGAAGACGTTCAAACCCCGCATCCGCTTGTAGCGGGCCACGATGTCGGTGTGGGTGTAGCTGAAGACGTGTCCCGGATGGAGCGAGCCCGAGGCCGTCGGAGGCGGCGTGTCGACGACGAAGGTCTCCTGGCGGGGCCGGGAGGGGTCGTAGTGGTAGGTGCCGTTCTTCTGCCACGTCTCGTCCCAGCGAACCTCCGCCGCGCGCGAATCGAAGTGCTTGGGCAGCGCGGACGGATCGACGGAGCGGAACTGGTGAGTCTCGGCAGGCATCTGCTCTTCCTCGATGGAGCGCATAGCCTAGGAGCCTGATCCGAGATGGGCAACGAAGGACCGGCCCCCGGGCTCCCGTTCTCGACGTCGGAATGGCCCCGAGAACGGGCCCAAGATAGGCTCTCGGCCGATGGACATCTTCAACGTGGTGGCGCTGCTCATCGCCCTGACCGCGTTCTTCGCCTACCTGAACCGCTGGACCCTGCGTCTGCCCACCACGATCGGCGTGATGGGACTCGCCCTGTTCTTCTCGCTGGTACTGATCGCCCTGGGGCGTGTCGGCCTGGTGGGAGAGTCCTGGACCTCGTGGTTCCAGGAGGTGGATTTCGGTCCGACCCTGCTCCAGGGCATGCTCGGATTCCTGCTCTTCGCCGGCGCCCTGCACGTCGACCTCGGAGACCTGCTCGATCAGAAGTGGGTGGTCACGTTCCTGGCGACGGTCGGCGTCCTGCTCTCGACCGCTGCCATCGGTGCGACCGCCTATCTGGTCTTCGGCGCACTGGGCCTCGAGCTTCCCTTGCTCTACTGCCTTCTCTTCGGCGCGCTGATCTCGCCCACCGATCCCATCGCCGTCCTCTCGATCCTCAAGCACGCCGGCATCCCGCGGAGTCTGGAGATGAAGATCGCCGCGGAGTCCCTCTTCAACGACGGAGTCGGCGTCGTCGTCTTCCTGGGGATCGCGGGGGCGGTCGCCGGCGGATCCGAGGTGACCGCTTCGGACGTCGCGCTGCTCTTCGTGGAGGAGGCGGTGGGCGGAATCGTCTTCGGCCTGGTCGCCGGCGGGATCGTCTACCGGATGCTCCGAAGCATCGACGACTACCAGGTGGAGATCCTGCTGACCCTCGCTCTGGTGACGGGGGGCTACGCGCTGGCGACGAAGCTCCACCTCTCCGGACCGCTGGCGATGGTCGCCGCCGGTCTCCTGATCGGGAATCACGGACGCCGCTTCGCCATGTCGGACAGCACCCGGGAGCACCTCGACAGCTTCTGGAAGCTGGTGGACGAGATGCTGAACGCCGTCCTCTTCGTGATGATCGGACTCGAGGTGCTGGTGCTGAGCTTCGACGCTCGGCTGCTGACTGCCGGTCTCCTGGCCATCCCTCTGGTCCTCGCAGTGCGTTTCGCAGCGGTGGGGCTCGGCGTGCAGCTGCTGCGACGACGCAGGTCCTTCAGCCCCCACGTCGTCAAGATCATGGCATGGAGCGGGATCCGCGGTGGAATCTCGGTGGCACTGGCGCTCTCCCTGCCCAGGGGTCCCGAGCGGGAGGTGATCCTGGCGGTTACCTACACCGTGGTGGCCTTCTCGATCCTGGTCCAGGGTCCGAGCGTCGCTCCCCTGGTGAAGAAGCTCTACCGCGCTCGGTGAGCGAAGTCGGCAGCGGAGCGGATCGCGGTACACTGCGCGGGCCATGCATGGAGTCGTCGTCGGTCCCATCCGCCTGGTCGTCGACCACCGGGCTCCCGGGGTCCTGGGAGGACCCACCCTTCGCGTCGTCCGGAACCAGGACGGCCGCGAGCTGCTTCGCTTCGACTGCTTCGTCCAGGGCGCTCACTGGCACCTGGATCCCGCTGGCCGTGACGAGATCACCCAGCTTCGCCCGAGCGTCGATTCCCTGGAGTGGACCCTCGCCGAGCTGCGGGCCAACCTGGCCGGCTACCTGGATGAGGCGGGGTTCCCGGCCTCACTCGACGAAGAGGAGGTGGCGTCGGCGCTGGCGCGGGTCGAGCCCGACCTCCGCAACCCCCCTACCAAGCTCGACGATCTCGATGTCTCGCTGCTCCGCCAGCGAAGCGGTGAGAAGTGGGCTCTCTATCCCGAGGACGTCTTGCCGCTCTGGGTCGCGGACATGGATTTCCCGGTGGCGACGCCGATCCAGCGCCTGATCCAGCGCCACCTCGACCTCGGCGATCTCGGCTACCCGCTGCATCCGCGTCCGACCCGGCTCCCATCGGTCTTCGCCCAGCGCGCCGAGGAGCGTTTCGGCTGGAGCGTCGAGGCCCGCAACGTGGAGCTGATCACCGACGTGGTCCAGGGCCTCTACGTCGCTCTCCACCAGCTCACCGCGGAGGGGGAGGGCGCGGTCGTCCAGACTCCCATCTATCCGCCTTTCCTGGCCGCGGTTCGGGAGATGCGGCGAACCCTGGTGGAGAACCCCCTGGTGCTCGGGGATGGGGGCTACAGCGTGGATCTCGACGGACTTCGCGACGTCATCGACGAGCGCACCCGGATCATCCTCCTCTGCAATCCTCACAACCCGAGTGGGCGAGTCTTCCGGCGAGAGGAGATCGAGGGGATCGCGGAGGTCGCCCTGGCCCGTGATCTGGTGGTGGTGAGCGACGAGATCCACGCGGATCTCGTGTTTCCAGGATCCCGCCACATCCCGTTCGCGTCGCTCTCACCCGAGATCGAAGCGCGCACCCTCACCCTCACCTCGGCATCCAAGCCCTTCAACATCGCCGGCCTGCGCTGCGCCGTGGCGATCTTCGGGAGCGCGGAGCTCCGGAGTCGCTTTCTCGGGCTTCCCCGGCATCTCCGCGGAGGACTGGGTAGCTTGGGGATTGCCGCCTCCGAGGCGGCCTGGCGACACTCCCAGCCCTGGCTCGACGAGGTGCTCGCCTACCTCGAAGCCAACCGGCAGCTGGTGGCGGAGTTCACCTCCGCGCAACTCCCGGGTGTCCGCCACTTTCGCCCCGAGGCCACCTATCTCGCCTGGCTGGACTGTCGCGAGGTCGGTCTGGAGCCCTCGCCCTACGAGTTCTTTCTTTCGCGGGCCAAGGTGGCGCTCAGCGACGGCGCCGCCTTCGGAAGTCCGGGGCGGGGCTTCGTGCGCCTCAACTTCGCCACCCCTCGCCGGATCCTGAGCGAGGCCTTGGAGCGGATGGCAGAGGCGCTCCGCGAGCGCCCCGGCTGAGCGGTGCCTGCGGGCCCGCTCGTCGCTTGCCACCCCCTGCCATACTGCCCCGCGGGGTTCGGAGGCGAACTCGGGTCTCAGATTCGGGTTGGGTTTTCTCGGTGAGACTCCGATACCCCCGTTGATGGCTGAAGCTGTGGGTGCGACTGGGGGGGAAGAGCCGCGATCGCCTCTGACCCTGGATGAACTTCTGGGTTTTCTGACGCAAGCGGAGTTCCTGTCCCGCGAGAAGGCCAAGGAGATCTCCGCGCGCTCCGTCACCCTGCGCAGTCAGGTGCTGAAGGAGCGGGTGGGATCGGTTCGCTCCCAGGCGGCGGCGCGCTACGAGGTCTCACCGGCGGAAATCGTCGCCGCGGCGGAGATTCCCAATCCGCGCAAGGGCGGACGCAAGCTCGACGAGGACGCCATCGCCCAGTGCATCGCTGCCGAGACCTCGCTTCCCTACCTGAAGATCGACCCGCTCCGGATCGACAACGAGCTGGTGACCAAGACCCTCTCCCGCCCCTTCGCCCGGCGCCACGCGGTGATCCCCGTTGGCCGGGAGAACGGGCGATTGCGCCTGGCCCTCACCGATCCATTCGACAGCTCGCTGCGCGATTCCCTCGAGAACCTGATACAGCTGCCCCTCGATTACGTCGTCTCGTCGAAGCGCGACATCCTCGCCATCATCGACCGGGTCTACGGCTTCCGGTCTCAGGTCTCCCGGGCCCACGAGCAGCTCGGCGGAGCCGGGCCCGGAGGGGCGCTCTTCGAGCTGGTGGAGCTGCGCTCCAACGACGAGCTGGCCACCTCGAACGACGAACACGTGATCGCCGCCGTCGACTACCTGCTGAACTACGCCTTCGACGAGCGGGCGTCGGACATCCATCTGGAGCCGCGTGACGGAGAGGCGGTGATCCGCTTCCGGATCGACGGAATCCTCCACGACATCGAGCGGCTTCCGATTCCCGTGCACGGCGCCATCACCTCCCGCATCAAGGTCCTGGCTCGCATGGACATCGCCGAACGCCGGCGTCCCCAGGACGGCCGCATCAAGACCTCCCGGGCGGATCGGGAGGTGGAGCTGCGAGTCTCGAGTCTGATGAGTGCCTTCGGTGAGAAGGTCGTGATCCGCGTCTTCGACCCGAACGTGTTGATGACGGATCTCCAGGCCCTCGGCTTCGGCATCGACGACCGCGAGAGCTACGAGAGGTGGATCACCTCGCCGAGCGGACTGATCCTGGTGACCGGCCCCACGGGCTCGGGCAAGACCACGACCCTCTACTCCACTCTGCGTTACCTGGCGGGTCCCGAGATCAACATCACCACCGTCGAAGATCCCATCGAGATGGTGGATTCGCGCTTCTGCCAGGTGCAGGTGCAGCGGCAGGTGGGGGTCAGCTTCGCCAGCGCGCTGCGCTCGATCCTGCGGCAGGATCCCGACATCATCATGGTCGGAGAGATTCGCGACGAGGAGACCGCCCAGATGGCGGTCCAGGCGGCGCTCACCGGCCACCTGGTCTTCTCCACGGTGCACACACGCGACGCAGCGGGTGCGATCATCCGGCTGGGGGAGCTCAAGGTAGAGCGATTCCTGCTCTCGAGCGTGCTTCGAGGCGTCCTGGCCCAGCGCCTGGTCCGCTGCATCTGCCCCCACTGTGGTGTGGAGGGTTACCTGAGCCCGCTCCAGGTCGATGCCCTCGGGATCAAGGTTCCGATGGAGCGTCGCGAGCAACTCCGGGTGCGCTGGGGTGAGGGCTGCGTCGAGTGCCGTCACACCGGGCTCTACGGGCGAAGCGGCGTGTTCGAGATGCTGGACATCGGTCGCAGGGTCCGCACCCTGATCAACGAGGGGAAGGACGCCAGCGAGATCAGCCACGCCGCCCGCGTCGAGGGAATGGAGACGCTGCGCGAAGCGGCGATCCGCAAGCTCGCCGAGGGTGGCACCACCTTCGAGGAGGTGGTGCGGCTGACGGCGGACTCGCTGTGAACGCCGAATGCGTCCAGGAGATCTCGCTGCTGCTCCGGGCCGGCTGGAGAGTGATCGCCCTGGAGTCCTTCGAGGAGGAACGCGCCCTGCGGGTCATCGAGCGCGCCGCGCGATCCTCGAAGCGCGAGCTGCGCACCTGGTCGGTAGCCGCGGGTCTCGGGCCCGACGGAGAGGGAGGCGGCTCTCTGGACGAGGGCCTTCGCGCGATCGCAGCGGTCCAGGAGCCCACCGTCTTCGCGATTCTCGATGCCCAGGTCCCCCTGCAGGATTTTGCCGCCAGCCGGCGCCTGCGGGACATGCTTCCCGAGCTCGCCAGGCGGCGGCAGGCAGTGGTTCTGCTCGGCGCGGTGATCGAGCTTCCTCTCGGTCTCGAGCGAGAAGTGGGGCGCTTGACCCTGGCGCTACCGGACGCTTCGGACCTCCACGGTCTCTTCGAGCGGGCGGTGGAGTCGGTGGAAAAGATCGATGTGAAGCCCGAGCTCCTCGACGCCTGCGTCCGCGCGGCCCTCGGCCTGACCGGCGCCGAGGCGGTGCGCGTCTTCCGCAAGGCGTGGCTGGCGAACGGCGCCATCGACGAGCGTGCGGTGAGCGAGATCATTCGCGAGAAGCGTCAGGCGCTGCGTCGGACCCCGGCCCTGACTTTTCACGACCAGGCCACGGCTCTGGCGGACGTGGGCGGGCTGGGTGAGCTCAAGCACTGGCTTCGGGAACGCCGCCGCGCCTTCGGACAGGAAGCACGGGGCTTCGGCCTGCCCGAGCCTCGAGGGCTCCTGCTGCTGGGCGTCCAGGGCTGTGGCAAGTCTCTCTCCGCCAAGGCCATCGCCAAGGAGTGGGGCTTCCCGCTGCTTCGTCTCGATCTCGCTGTCGCCTTCGGCGACGCCACCAGGAGCCCCGAGATCACCATCCGCGAGGCGACCTTCATCGCCGAGTCGCTGGCCCCGGTGGTGCTCTGGATCGACGAGATCGAGAAGGGATTCGCCGCGACCGGATCCGATCCCAGGGCGAACCGGGTCTTCGGCTCCTTCCTGACCTGGCTGGCGGAGAAGCAATCTCCGGTCTTCGTCGCGGCGACTGCCAATGACGTCACCCGGCTTCCCCCGGAGCTGCTGCGGCGGGGCCGCTTCGACGAGCTCTTCTTCGTCGATCTTCCCAGTGAGCAGGAGCGGGTGGAGATCCTGTCCATTCACCTGCTCAAGCGCGGTCGCGAGCCATCCCAGTTTCCCCTCCACGAGCTCGCCGTCCAGGCGGAGCGCCTCTCCGGCGCCGAGCTCGAGCAGGTGGTGACGGCGGGGCTCTACACCGCCTTCTCGAATTCCCGGGATCTGGAGGAGAACGACCTGGCGAACGCCATCCAGGAGACGGTGCCCCTCTACGAGACCTACGAGGAACGCATCAAGGAGCTCCGCAACTGGGCCCGCACCCGCGCCCGTCCCGCGACCCTCGACGTCAAGATGATCGATCTCTTCGAGACTTCCTGATCCGCGCGGGCCAGGACTCCCCGAGATCCGGGTGCGCGTCGTGTCAGCGCGCGGATTTCTGGATCCACTTCCCCGAGCTCGTCATCACGTACTCGCCCGGCGAGGCGCCTTCGACGAGCTTGGCGCCGGCCAGCACCGCTACTGCCTCGACACTGGTCCCCCTCTTCTTGGCGATCGCGCCGTACTTCTCGCGCCGCTTGCCGTTGATCTCTTCGACCAGCGCCTTCACCTCGGCTCCGGCACCCCCGCCGACCACGCCGAGATAGCCGTCCGGGCGCTCCCCCACACTTCCCGCCTTCTTCGCGTCAGCGAGCTGGTCGGCCAGCACGACGCCGGAGGGCACGGCGAGCAGCGCCAGAGCGAGGAGGGCGGCGACCCCGATGCGGAGGCAAGTGCGTCTCATGAGGTTCTCCTTTCCTAGAAGAGATCTTGGTTCTCCTCGAAGAGGTTCTCCAGATCCTTGTCGACCTTGACGCGGATCTCGTGCTCGATCTTCACGTTGAGGTTGATCACGATGGGCTCCTTGGGTGGCACGACCTCCACCGTGGGAGTGCAGGCGATCGCCAGCGCGAGCAGGGCGAATACGAGCTTCATGGGACCTCCGGCACCTGGAACCTCTCGAGCTCCTTCAGGATGACCTCAGGCACGCGATAAGCGACGAGCCCCGCGCGCAGCAGGTCCGCGAGCCGGGCGTCGACGTTCAGGTTGAGTTCGACGCGGCGACCTCGCTGATAATTCGGATTGAATCCCCCCAGGTGAACCGCCACCTCCACCTCTCCTTGGGCCTCGCCGTCGACCGTGAGTTCGAGGACATCGTAGTGGAAATCGTCGAGGGCGCCGAGCAGCTGATCGATGCCGTATCCCTGCTGCGCCAACGCCTCGGAGGCGGAGGCCGACCGGTAGCGGATCCGTCCACCTTCGGGGGTGCTGCGTAGCTTACCCTCGCGAACCGTCACGATCTCGCCGCTGCGGAAGACCGGGATCTCGCCTTCGAGGGTGCCCGTCCCCTCCAGCCCCTCCAGGTCGACCAGGGCCAGAAGCTCGCTCAGATCGACGCCGTCCACCTCGAGGACGGCCGCTTGGGAATCCGCCATGGGGTCGAAGAGGCCGGCGGTTCGCACCACGCCACCGGCCCATTGCCACTCGGCCTGCCGCAGCTCGAGCAGGCCGTCGGGGCGAAGCTGGAACTCGATGAGTCCATCCGTCAACTCGAGGCCGATCTCGAGCAAGGCGATGGAGACCAGCTGTCCCGGTGGGGTGAGGGGGGGCAACGGTCCCCGGATCTCGATCAGTCCGTTCACTCCGGAGACCTCTGCGGCCCCGGCCGCGAAGCCGATCTCGCGCAGGGCGAGACCGATCTCGCCGGCGGCCCGGACTCCATCCCAGTTGGCGGTGCCCGCCCCCTCGACGCTTCCCCGCGCCCCCTCGATCTGCCCATCCAGGAACGGAAAGATCGCGGCGGGCTGGAGCCTCCCCTCCTCCAACACGACAGGGTGTAGACGAAGCTCGGCGCGTGCACTGGGAGCGGTTGGATCCGCCGAGCCCCAGGCCTCGAGGACGAGATTCTCCGCCGGGTCCGCCAGCTTCAGCTGGAACTCGATGCTGGAATCCCGGATCTCGAAGCTCCCGCGCAGTCCCAGCGGCTCCACCCGGGCGGGCTTCTGCAGGTCTCGAAGCTCCCCCACGCGAAGACTTCCCTCGCCGTTTCCTCCCTCGACACCCGCCGAGACCTCGATCTCCGCCACCGATAGCTCGTAGTCGCTCAACTCCAGGCGACCGCCGCGGGTCTCCAGGTCGAGCCCGAAGGCGGGACTCCCCGCCGGCCTCCGCAGCTGGAGGTGGAGCTCGGGCGTTTCACCCTCGGCGCGGAGAAGGCCGCCCGCGATGGAGACGGGGACCGGGTGCACCTCGGCCTCGGCCTCGAATCCTCCCTCCCGGAACCGGAAGCTCGCGTCGGCACGGAGCGCCGAGTCGATGCGGAGGTCCGGCATCGCGAGCGGCGATCCCTGGATGCGGAGGGTTCCCTCGAAGTCGTCTGGAGTCCCCGCGATGGAAGCGCGGCCGGAGGCTTCGGCCAGCGGGTGGCGGACCTCGAAGAGCGCCTCTCCCTCGAGCTTTCCGTCGCCGCGGTCGTCGATTCCGACCTGGAAGGGAAGCGAGACTGCACCGCCCGGGGCTTCGATATCCGCGCTCGCATCCGCGACCACGATCTTCCTGGCCGGGAGACCGGCTGCGCCCTCGGAGTCTCCCTCCAGAAGCGCGTCCAGGGCGCCCAGCGAGAGGCCGTCGTCGCCGAGCGAGGCGCGCAGCCGCAGCCCCGAGACGAGCAGCTCGTCCAGGAAGCCGTTCCGCAGGCCCGCCGCCGAGTAGTGCACAGCGATGTGGGCGATCTCCAGTGCCGGAGGCTCACCGATGCGGAGATCGGCGAGCGTGAGCGCTCCGATGCCGACCGCCTCGACCACCAGGGAGGCCTCCTCGATCCCGGCTCGGTGGATCTGGCCGAGCAGCAGGCTCTTCACGATGGCGCGGCGCTGGCTCACCGCCACCGCGGCGGCCATTGCCAGGAGCAGCAGCCCCGCGAGCGCGAGCAGCGACCCGCGGGATCTTCGGCCCGTGCCTAGAACGGCGCCAGCGACAGTGCTCGTCGCTCGGTAGAGACCCGGAGCTCCTGCCAGATTGCCGCCTCGATGCGCCGGGCGGACTCCGAGTCGATCTCCTCCACGTGGGCGTGGAGCTCGATCAGGAGCGTTCGCAGTCCGTCGTTGCTGCGGTTCAGCTCGGAGATGCGCAGGCCCTCGTCCTCTTCTCCGGAGGCGGCCTCGAGGCGCCCGCGCAGATCCGGGTCGCCGATCTCCGGGGCGACTTCGGCGAAGAGCCGGCGCAAGGTGCGGTTCTCCTCGACGCGGCGTGCCGCGGCGCGGTCCCACTCCTCGGCGGCACTCTGCAGCAGCATCGCCGTCAGCATGCTGTTCCGCTGGGTGTAGTCGTCGGAGATCTTCGGCGCGATCTCGGTCATCAAGCTCGCCGCGATGAGCTGAAGGGTGGCGTCGACGTCCGGTTTCATTTCAGGTGCCCCATGACTTCGAGAATCGCCCGGTTCTGGGAGTTCGTCAGCCACCAGCCCGTGAAGCCGAGAATGGTGTCGTGGTTCTTGCCGGTGGCGTACTCGTTCCCACCCGAGATCCAGATCGCGAGCGCCTTCAGGTTGGAGAGGAGCTCCCACCAGTGCAGCGCCTCCGGATCGGCGCGAAGACCGCTCGCCTCCTCCCAGAGCGCGATGGCCCGTTCCCGCGGCAGGAGCCCTCCGGGCCGGTCGTCCCGCGCCCAGCACCAGATCCGAGAGATCGACCAGGCCAGGTCCTCGATGGCGTCGCCCAGGTGGGCCATCTCCCAGTCGAGGATCCCGCGAATATTTCCCTCGCCGTCGGCCAGGAAGTTGCCAGTGCGGAAGTCGGCGTGGACGACGGAGATCTTCTGGGGCGGCGGCGGAGGGTGGCGCCGCAGCCAGCGGATCGCGGCGCGCCCGATCGGCTGGGGCGTCATCTCGTCCTCGTCGATGATCTTTTCCCAGTAAGCGAGTTCCCGCTGCCAACATTCTTCCGGCTCCACTGTCGGCATCAGCTCCGCGAGTCCGAGTTCACGGGGGTCCGCCTTGTTCAGCGTACCCAGGATTCGCCACTTCTGTTCCCCCATGCGCTCGATGTGGTCCTGGTAGGGGGGAGTCGTCAGCAGCGTCTGTGGGCTGGACTCGCAGCCGGTGATCTGCTCCATCACGAAGAAGGGCCGATCGAGCCACTGCTCGTCCTCCTCCAGCCAGAGGGGCTCCGGCACCGGGACCGCAGTTCCATGGAAGGCGCGGTAGGCGTGGTACTCGGTGGAGCGCTCGGTCTCGATCAGGCTACCGGATGGATCGCGGCGCAGAATCAGCGGTCGTTCCTCCGCGACCCCGCCCCGCCGGAGCTTGAGAAGCAGCCGGTAAGTCTCACGGGATGCGC
>Ga0307423_1000896_pt1 | contig 19062 bp, 15 predicted proteins | sample SalMarWE160310MG_FD_202154 | JGI IMG/M metagenome (GOLD analysis project Ga0307423, IMG submission 202154) | Salt marsh sediment microbial communities from the Plum Island Ecosystem LTER, Massachusetts, United States - WE1603-10 | ecosystem: Environmental > Aquatic > Marine > Intertidal zone >...
GGTCGAGGGCGACGGTGGCCATCCCGAGGCGTTGCCCGTCGCTTCCTTCGGGCTTCCATCGGCCCATGTGATGGCTGCAGGCGACGACGCCCGGCCGGATGCCCTCGGTGATCCATGCCTTCACCACGAAGTGACCGATCTCCGTCTCGACGCGCACGAGATCCCCCGTCGCACGGACGCCCAGGCGCGCGGCGTCGGACGGGTGGATCCAGAGAGGGTTCGTGTGCGCGATCTCGTCCAGCCACTTCGCGTTCCCGCTCCGCGTGTGCACGTGGACGGGAAGCCGGAAGGTCGATATGAGGCACAGCTGATCGCGGTCCATGTTCTGGCGGTGGACCTGGCTCTTCGGGTATCCCGGCGTCGCCAGCTCCGGCCAGCCCCAATCGTGCAGCGTGCGCGACCAGAACTCGAGCCTTCCGGTCGGCGTCGGGAAGCCGCGCAGGATCTCGCCGTCGACGCGCACGCCCACCTTTCGGCGTCCTTCCGCGTCCCCCTCGATGGGGGGCAGCGGCACGACGTTCGGGGAATCGGGCGCCTCGGCGCGCGTGTAGACCCGACCGGCCTCGTCGACACGCACGTCCTGGAGCTCCGCCTCCGGGACCATCTGTTCGTAGACGGCGCCGACCTTGCGGGCGACCTCGAAGGCGCCGTAGCGGCGCATGTACTCGAGCGGCGTCACTCCCTCCGCGCTCGCCGCTTCCGGGAGCCCCGGCACCGAGTGCTCGAACATCCAGCCGTAGTACTCGTCGAGCGTCATGCGCTCGCCGGGGTTCGTGCGCGACTCGAAGAATCCACGGATGCCCAGCGCCCCGTCGGGGTCGATGCGCCAGGTGAGGTCGATCCAGAATTCGTTCTCCTCCCACACCTCGCCCGGGTTGACCTCGCGGGTGTCCCGGATCGACTGGCCGAGTCGCGCGCGCGCCGACCTCAGGACGGGCTGGCGGAAGGCGATCCACTGGCCGTCGTATTGCTCGTACGACGTCAGGTCGTGGCGCTCCGGGCCGTGGCCCATCGGCAGCACGTAGTCGGCGAAGAACGCGCTCTCGTTCCAGGTGGGCGTGAGCGCCACGTGGAGGCCGATGCGCTCGGGGTCCGTGAGCATCTCGATCCACCCGAACCCGTCCGGGTTGGTCCACACCGGGTTGTAGACGCGCGTGAAGTAGACGTCGATCCGACGGTCCCGCTCCTTCGTCAGGTAGGGAAGGAGGAACGACATCTCCATGAGCGCCAGCGGGTACTCGCGGGGCCACGTCAGCTCGTTCCAGTGCGCGGGGTGCCGGGGCGGGAGGCGGATCGGACGGGGAACGAACTTGTTCCAGGCATTCGGAAACGTCCCCCCCTCCGTCGCCACCGCGCCAAGCAGCGCGTTCAGGAGGAAGAGCGTGCGGGAGACCTGCCAGCCACCGAGGTTGCCGGCCGACGCGCTCCGCCAGTTGTGCGTCGCCAGGCGCGTGCCCGCGTCCGCCACCAGCGCCGCGACCTCCCGCAGCTTGCCCGCGTCGATCCCCGACTCGGCGGCCGCGAAGTCGAAGGTATATCCCCCGTACTCGGCGTCGAGCGCGGCCTCGAAGTCCTCGAAAGACGCGTCCGGGCGACCCTTCACCGCGTCCATGTATTCCTGCCAGTTCCACCACCGTCGGACGAACTCGCGGTCGTAGCGGCGCTCGCGGATCATCCAGGCGGCGATGGCCAGGAAGATGGCGGCCTCGGAGCCCGGGTAGGGCGACAGCCAGTGGTCGGCATGCGTCGCGGTGTTGGACAGGCGGGTGTCCAGGACGATGAGCTTGGCGCCGTTCTTCCGGGCCTCGATGATCCGCTGGGCGTGGGGGTTGAAGTAGTGCCCGGCCTCGAGGTGGCTGCTCACCAGGAGCATGACCTTCGCGTTGGCGTGATCGGGGCTCGGCCGGTCCATCCCCATCCAGAAGTGGTAGCCCGCCCGCGCGCCGCTGGAGCAGATGTTCGTGTGCGAGTTGTGCCCGTCCACGCCCCATGCCGCCATCACCCGCTCGGTGAAGCCGTCCTCGCCGGGCCGGCCCACGTGGTACATGATCTCCTCGTGCCGGCGTTCCTGCAGCGCCGTGCGGATCCGCCCGGCGATGTCGTCGAGCGCCTCGTCCCACCCCACCCGCTCCCACTTTCCCTCCCCGCGGGCCCCCGCGCGCTTGAGGGGGTGCAGGATCCGGTCCGGGTCGGTGATCTGATTGATCGTCGCGGGCCCCTTGGCGCAGTTGCGCCCCCGCGATCCCGGGTGCTCAGGGTTCCCCTCGAACTTTCGCACCTGGAGGGTGTCGCGGTCGACGTAGGCCAGCAGCCCGCACGCCGACTCGCAGTTGAAGCACGTGGTCGGCACCAGCATGTAGCGCTTCTCCACCCGTTCGGGCCAGGACTTCGAGTCCAGCTCGACCCAATCGTTCCACCGCTCGCGAGGAGGAAAGGCGGCGAGGTGCACCCGGCTCGCGCCGGGATAGAAGGTCTCGCCCCGCGCTTCCACTTCGGCCCGGGCGGCGGACACCCTGCGGTTGAGCTCGTTCAGATCCATGAAGCCCTCAGGCCAGCGGGACGGATTGGCCCGCCTGCACGTAGGCGTGCTCGTACGCGAAGAGACCGACCAGCCCGGCCAGCGCGCCGCTCACGGGCTCGGCGGGAGCCACCACGATGGCGAGCCCTGCCAGGATGACGCCGGCCCAGAAGAACGGGGCCCACCGTCCCCGCACCATCGCCCGGGCCGCGAGCGCCGCGTGGGCGGTGGGGTGGCCCACGGTCGCCTCGCCCAGGACCAGCAGGAGGTGCAGGACGAGGGCCAGCCCGTAGAAGCTCACCGCCGGCGCCCGCGCTCGCCCGTCGTTCAGCACCAGGAGCAGCACGGCGCCACCGGCCACGAACGCCTGCACGAGCAGATGGGCGGGAAGCAACGGGCTCTGCCAGAGGTCGCGGGCGCGGGCCTGCGCGAAGAGGTAGGCGGTGTAGATCGCGGTCATCGCAGCCAGAGGGCCCCCGATCCACCCGAGGTGTGGCGTCAGATCGGCACGGCCGAAGAGCGTGATGCCCAGGTGTGCGCTCAGGAGCGCGCCGTAGGCCGTGATGATGAAGCCCCCACGTACCAGCCAGCTCCGCCACTGGGGTTTCAGCAGCACCATCCAGAAGCGCTCGGGGTGCTCCAGGTCCCACACGAGCACGGCGCCGGTGGCCACCAGCGCCACGAGCGCGACCACGGGCACGGTGACACCCCACGTGCGCGACGCCCACGGCAACAGGCCGAGCACACCCAGGAGCAGCGGCATGAGGTAGGCGCCGGCCGCGATCGACTTCGTGAAGGTGTACAGGCTCACCCTCCAATCCCACGGCGTCCTGTGCAGGACGTCGTAGGACACCACCGCCGCCGCGGAGCTGTTCCAGGCACCCGGATGTCCGGCGTGCACCTGGCCGCCGACGCTTCCCTGCTCGCTCCACATGAACAGCCCGCCGTCGGGACGACGCGCGGCGAGAGGGTCGAGCGTGGCCTGGTCCGCGCCCTTGTAGAAGAGCTTGGGATGCGTCGCCTTCTCCGGCCTACGCACCGCGACCGCATCGCGATGGATGATCTCGCCCACCGCAGAGAGGGGGTCGTTCATGTCCCCGACCATGAGCGCCTGCGTGGGGCACACCACGACGCACGCGGGCTCGAGGCCGACGTCCAGCCGATGCGCACAGAAGTTGCACTTCTCCGCCGAGTGGTCCTCGGGATTGATGAAGATCGCGTCGTAGGGGCACGCCGCGATGCACGCCTTGCACCCGATGCAGATCGACTTGTCGAAGTCGACGATGCCGTCCGGTCGCACCTGCATCGCGGCGGTTGGACAGGCGGCCACGCACGGCGCGTCGTCACACTGGTTGCAGCGCGTGACCTGGAAGGAGCGCCGTACCTGCGGGAACGTCCCCGTATCCACGTACTTGACGTACGTACGGGTGACCGAGAGCGGCACCTCGTTCTCGGACTTGCACGCGGTCGTACAGGCGTGGCAGCCGATGCACCGGGTGTGGTCGACGACCTTCGCCCACTTCGGCGGCATGGAGGACGCCGGGGGCGCGAGGGTTCCTGGCATGGCGGGCAGCGGGAGGATCGGAAGAAGGACGGCGCCAAGCTATCGAATGTCCCGATCCCGCGATACCGCCGGGAGCGCGGGCGTTTCGGCGATCAACCGGCGGGCGGCATGCTCCGCAGTCCCTCGACCAGCCAGTCCGGAATCTTCAGCCGGTCCCTCGCCGATGTCCCGTCCGCGCCGTGCAGGGCCTGGAGGAGCCGATCGAGCGCGGCTTCGAGGAGCTCCTGCGCCTCCGGGTCCGTCCCCGCGGCTTCGATGACGGGGTCGGCCGAGACGCGCGGGCCCCGGATGGGCTCGTAGCTGATCCTTCCCTTCAGCTTCACCATGAGGTCGTGCAGGGCCAGCGCAGACGCCGCCAGCTCCCGCACGCGCGCGTAGTGCTCGGTGCGCCCGGTCCGGGACGAGGAGAAGTCCTCCAGGGCCGTGGCCATGCGCAACGACCGCACCGGTCCCGACACGCCCGCTTGCGCCGCCGCCCTCAGGTACGCCTGGCGGTAGAGTGCCGCCTCGCGGGCCTCTGCGGCGTCGGCGAACGCCATGTACCGCTCCCAGTAGGGTCGCACCTCCGGATACGCCTCCGGGTCCGCGAGGTACGCGCCCTCCAGCCAAGCCCGCGGAACCGGGCCAGGCACCAACTCCTGCTGGAGGCTCTCCATGCCGTCGACGAATCCGTGGTACGCGTCCTCCCGGATCTGCTCCTCCGTGCGGGTCACGGCGCGCGGCGCCCTGACGGACGCGTCCCCGGTCACCTCCTCGGTGGGCGTCTCCCCCGTGCCCAGCTCGGGACGCGCCACGCGCGTGGAAACGATGACCGCCACCAGCAGGACACCGAACAGCGCCGTCATGCCCAGCGGGCTCCGGCGCACCGGCGTGGTCTTCCGCTTCGGAGGGACGGGCCGCGGTCGAGCGGTGGGGGCAGCCCCGGGCTCGAGCCCCGCCCTGAAGGTTCCCGACCTCCCGACGACGTCCGACTGGGCGGTCACGAGGGGGAGGTCGGAGGGCTGGTCGGGAACGTCGAGCTCCTGCCGCCGCTCCTCCTCCATCTTCTCGATGAAGGCCCTCTGGGCTTCCTCCGGTGACTTCTGTTGCGGCGATACGAGGTCGAGCTCGATCTCTTCCACGACCTCCCCCGCGGGCTCGGCCGACGCGTCCCCTCCGGCCGGCGCAGTCGCCTCCTCAGCCGGCTCGGTCGCCTGCTCTTCGCCCGCGGGCTTCGGGAGGGGACCGGCGTTGGGGTGGACGACCAGCGGATCCTGGAACAGCGCCACGATCGGATGCTGATCGGCAGGCATCCAGACGCCCATCAGCGCGTCGAAGATCTCGTCTTCCGGTCGCACCACGCCGGAACGCACGAGCTCCGCGAAGATCTCCATCGTTCGCGGCTCAAGCAGCCGGCCTTCCCGGGTTCGGATCCGGAAGCGCGCTTCCATCCCCACCAGCTCTGTCCTCTCCCCTCAGCTCGTGCGCCGGTCGGGAAGACGCCCTTCCCTACGCGGCCACCGACCCTTACCGGGTCGGGCGGACCGGCGTTTCGACAGGAGCGGAGGACGCGGAGCGATCGCGTTCTCCTCCGAATGAACGGTAGGCTCCACGCGCTCCGGGACGCAAGGAACTCGGACGAGGTCGTGCACTCAGCTCCGCCCCTCGGCCTCGATCCGCTCCCGGAGCCTCGCCACCTGCTCGACGAGGGAGGTGCTGAACACGTTCTTGTTCTCGTCGAACCAAACCCCCCACGACGGCGTCCGCCTCAAGTGATCCTCGAGCGTCCGGTCGTAGGCCTCCCACATCTGCTGGTCCAGCGCCCCAACCCTGAACTGGTACACCAGGTTGCCGAAATGCCGGTAGACCGAGGTCATGTACGCGTCCCAGCGCATCTGTTCGGCCGGCGACAGCGACCCCGGGTCCGTCTGCGCACGGTGCAGGAAGTCGGCGAATTCCGAGTCGCGGAAGGTGTGCTCCAGGAGCCTGATGCTGTTCTGCACCATCGAGTTGAACGACGCTGCCCGGACGGACGTGGTGTTCTGCTGCATCTCCTTGGCGAGGTAGACCATGGAGAAGACGACGCCCAGGGCGCCCACGAACTCGCCCAGGTTTCCCAGGTTCTGCAGGGTGGTTGGATCGAACACGCGGCGTTCGTAGCGGTGGGAGGAGGTCCGACCCGGAAGCTACCGCGGCCTTCCCTCGCGCGGGGGCGGACCGCCCTCCGGATCGACGGGCGACGAAAGATACCGAACATACGTACGAAGACGAGCGCCCTCGGAAAGCTCGCGCGAGCGCCGCCGCCGGCGCATGGCGAATCCGACCTGGAGCGACGACCCGAGCACGAGGGCGAGGGACGATACCACCGCGGTCAGCCCAGCGGCGGCACCGAGGGGCCGGAGGACGGACACGGCGAGCAGGCCCAGCGCGGCGACCACCTCGACCAGCGGCAGAACGGCCAGCCCGAGGCCGACGCGCTCGGCCGCACGGAGCTTGATCAGGCCGGAAGCGAGCAGCAGCAGAGCTGCCAGGACGACGAGGAGCCGGACGCCCATGGACGGCTAGCCGAGCAGCTCGTCCACGAGGAAGAGGTCGGTCGGGTGCGCGCGGTCGTCGAGCGCCCCCCCCACGGCCGCGAGGAACTGCCGGAGCGGGCCTCCCGACTTCGACACCTGGTCGCCGGACACGCCCTGCGCCGCGTCCGCCACCGCACCCCCGGCCACGCGCTCGCGCACCCGGGTGATCTCGACCTCGTCCATGCCGCGGCTCCTCGTGAGGGTCGGGGAAGCGTCAACATAGGAATCGTTCCCGACGCGCGCGAGCGCCGCGGGCGTCCCCGCACGCCCATGGGTCGGGCGGGGTGGACCGAAGGCTGCGAACCCATCACCTTCCGGGCCATGCGATCCAGCCGCACCGCCCGCTGGCCGGCCTTCCTCGGGGCTCATGCCCTGCTCTTCGCGCTCCCGATCACCGCCGGAGCGCAGGTGCGGTCGTTCGGACCGCTCACCTTCGAGGAGGGCTCCCCGCTGCAGCGGATCTCGTACACGCACACGACGGAGGCGGCCGATCCGGTCCCCCGTGGGACGCTGGAGACCTCGGTGTGGATGGGGTACTCGAACATCTTCGAGCGCGATTCCACGGCCTCCCACGACCTCTTCCTCGACCTGGAGCGCCTGATCTCGACGGCGGGCGTCCGCTACGGGGTCACGGACGACTTCGAGGTCGGGGGACGCCTGTCGTGGGAGACCTCGGGCGGTGGGGTCCTCGACACCTTCATCTCCGAGTGGCACGAGACGTTCGGGCTGGCGAACGCCGACCGGGGCCGTTACCCGAGCGACGCCTACGCACAGCGCCTCCGCGACCGGACCGGCGCCCTCCGCCTGGACGTCCCCCCGCGGACGATGGGCCTGGACGACGTGCGCCTCTTCGCGAAGTGGAGGGCCCTCCACGGCCGGCGGGGCCGCCGCGTGCTCGCCTTGCGAGGCGTGGCCCGCTTTCCCACGCAGGAGAACCAGGCGGGCCCGGAGCGGGCGGACGTGTCGATGATGGCGCTGGGCCGGCTCTCGTGGAGCCGGTGGCATGTCCACGGGACCGTGGGGGGCGCGACGGTCCGGGTGGCTCACGATTACGGCGGCCTGCTCCGGTCGTCCTCGTGGTTCGCGGACCTCGGTGTCGAGCGGAACCTGACCTCGTCGTTTTCGGCGATCGCGCAATACTCCCTCGCCAACGCACGTCTGCGGGGAATCGGCGACCCCGAGCTAGACGGATTCGTGGGGAACTTCGTGTTCGGTGCCGCAGGGTCGTTCGAGCAAGCCTGGCGGTGGGAGGTGAGCTTCCAGGAGGACATTCCGCCCCAGAGCCCTTCCGTGGACTTCACGCTGGGGATCGGCATCCGACGCCGCTGGTAGCCGGGTTTCGCCGTGGGCGGGCAGGCGTCGGGTGGAATTCCCGACGGCGTACCACGCGTCTTTCCCGACTGAGCAGGAGCGCAGGACATCTAGGATATACACATGCGGGACATCCTGAATGCGCCGGCACGGCTTCCCATCCTGTCGCAAACGGCGGAGCACGCCCTCCGAGCGGTCCTCTACCTGGCACGGAACCGCGATCGGGGGCTCGTTTCCGCCACGGAGGTCGCCGAGGCCCTTGGCGCGCCTCCGAACTACCTGGCGAAGACCCTGCGCCTGCTTGCCAAGCGCGGCCTGCTGCGGAGCCTGCGAGGTGCCCGGGGCGGTTTCGCGCTGCGGGTCGCACCCGGCGCGCTCAGCACCGCACAGGTCGTGGAGGCCGTGGACGAGGTCGTCGCGGCCGCGACGTGCCTCGTGGGAGATCGTCCCTGCGACCCGGCCCAACCCTGCGCGACCCACCACCGCTGGGCCGAGCTGCGCGACCGGGTCCTCGCACCGATGACCGAGACGACGATCGCCGACCTTCTGGCCGGGAGCGAGGAGGGCCCTGCCGCGATTCCTCCACGGCCCCCGTCGACCCCGGACTAGAAAGCGGGAGGGTCGCCCGCCCTCACCTCTACGTCATTCCCTCCGCACCGCTACGTGCGCGTGCGTACAGCCCCCCACCAGCCTCCCCGGCACATTCGGGTCGGAGCCACGGAGCGGCTCCCCCTCGACCCTCATTGCGGAGGCATCGCACCATGAACGCTCCCACTGCCCACCGCGCCCGCTTCGCGCGGGCTGCGCTCGTCCTGGTCGCCCTCTGGGGCTGCTCGGACACGACCGTCCCCACGGCACCCCTCCCGAGCGAGCTCGTCCGCCAGGACAGCTACTGGATGCCCGGAGAGGGCAACGAGCCCTTCAAGGTCTTCACCCAGAACACCTACCTGGGGGGCGACACGGGGCCGCTCTTCGGCGGGCTGGATTTCAACGACATCCCTGCCGTCGTCGCGGCCACCAACGTCTTCTGGGCCCAGGTCCAGGACAACGACACGCCCGGCCGCGCGGCGGCCATCGTCGACGAGATCGAGGCGCGCCGTCCGCACCTCGTCGGCCTCCAGGAGGTCGTCCGGTTCGCCGTGGTGGACGCGACCACCGGCCAGGTCATCGGTGGCGCCGACATCCTCGCCTCCATCCAGGCCGAGATCTCGGCACGTGGCCTACCCTACGAGGTCGCCCGGATCCAGGAGAACACCTCCGGCATGCTCCCGCTGGCCTTGGGCACGACCGGAGTCACGAAGGCACTCTTCTTCACGGACCGCGTCGCCGTGCTGCGCCGCACGGACGTCGTGGTCACCGGGGGCGCGCAGGGAAGCTACGCCGCCCGCTTCACGCTGGGGCCGGTCACGCTGAAGCGCGGATGGATCCGCCTGGACGTGGATCGTGACGGGGCACCCGTCCACTTCGTGACCACGCACCTCGAGACCCAGGCGTTGGCCCCGGTCCAGGCAGGCCAGGTGCAGGAGCTGCTGGGGAGCGTGCTGGCCGGTCTGGACGGCCTGACGATCCTCTCCGGGGACCTCAACTCCGACGCAGCGGCAGGCCCGGGGGCGCCCTCCTGGACCCCCACGTACGACGCCCTCGAGGCCGCTGGGTTCACCGACGCGTGGGAGCAGGACGGCCACGGCTCGGGCTACGTGGGTTACACGTGCTGCCAGGACTCGGACCTGAGAAACGGGTCGTCGAACCTCGACCAGCGCATCGACTTCGTGCTGCTGCGCGCCGCCGGCAATCCCGCAGCCAGCGGGCGCATTCCCGGTAGCATCCAGATGGACATCGTGGGTGAAGAGCAGGCCGATCGGACGGCGACGTCCGGCCTGTGGCCGGCCGATCACGCCGGGCTGATGGCAGGGATGCGTCTGGCGACGCTCACAGCGGCGAACGACGGGACCTGATCCGCCCCTTTCGGTTGCGCCCCCCCGCCCCGCCCGGCCACGGCCGGGCGGGGCCCACGCGTCCGGGCATTCCCAACGGCCCCGGGCCGGTCCATCTTGGAGAAACCCTCCGCGAGCCCGCCACCGGTGAAGATCGTTCCGATGCCCAGACGCCTCGCCAAGGTCACCGTACTCCTCTCCCTCCCGCTGCTCCTACCCGCCGCCGCCCTCGCCCAACGCGCTCCCCTCGGGCCTCTGGGCGCGGAGGAAGGTGCGCCGCTCCAGCGCCTCGGCTACACGCCCATGGTCGAGGCGGCCGCTCCCGTTTCGAAAGGGGCGGTGCGCACGGACCTCTGGGTCGGCTATGCCAACATCTTCGAGCAGGACTCCACCGCCCAGCACACCCTCTACCTCGACATGGAGCGCATGATCACCGCGCTGACCCTCCGCTACGGGCTCGCCGACGGGTTCGAGGTGGGCGCCCGGGCCACGCTCGAAACGGCGTGGGGCGGATTTCTGGACGGGTTCATGGTGTCCTTTCACAAGGCCCTGGGACTCGGTGTGCGCGGCCGCCCGAGCTACCCCAACGGCGCGTACGGGGAGTTCCTGCGCGACGGCGACGGCCGCACCCTCGTGGACGTCCCCCGGCGCGAGCTCGGGGTCGGTGACGTTCGCATGTTCGCGAAATGGAGGATCGTGGGCGGGGGCGACGCCGGGGGCACGCTCGCCGCCCGAGCGGTCGCCCGGGTGCCCACGGCTCAGCCGCGGGTCGGCTCGGAGCGCGCCGACGTGGCGCTCATGGTGCTGGGAAACGTCGCCTGGCGCGGCTTCTGGCTGCACGGGATGGCGGGCGGCTCCACCGTTCGGCGGGGCCCGGACATGCTGGACGTCCTGCGCAGCCGCGAGTGGTTCGCGATGGCCGGCCTGGAGCGCCCCCTCCGTGAGAGGCTGTCGGCGGTCGTCGAGCTCACCGGGTCCACGCAGCTGCTACGGGACTTCGGCGATCGCGACGTGGACGGAGCGCCCACCAACGTGGTCTTCGGGTTGGTGGGCGTGACCCACGGAGGGTGGCGATGGGAAGCGGGCATGCAGGAAGACCTGCCGCCGAGTGGCCCCTCCCTCGATTTCACCATCCAGCTCGCGTTGGGACGCGCCTGGTGACCCTCGAGGACCGGCTGTGGTCCGTGGAGTGGAGCAGAGGGGGCTCGAACCCCTGACCCCCGCCTTGCAAAGGCGGTGCTCTCCCAGCTGAGCTACTGCCCCGATGGCACGATGATACCGGCAGCGCGCGGACGCTTCAAGATGGCCATGGCCGGTACCTTTCGTGCTCTCCTACATTTCGGGCGGGCGCTCGTTCCCGAGTCGACCAGGGAGCGCGGCGCGTGCATCACCCGGGAAGGAGAGCACGTGAGATGCTGCGGTGGATCCGCAAGGCGCGCCTGGATTTCAGAACGGGGATCATCGTGATCATCCTCGCGCTCATCGTCTGGGGCGTGGTGGCATGGGTGCGCGTCCGGGACTTCGTGCCGGAGGAGTTCAAGGAGCCGCGGAGCGAGACACCCGTGCGGGTGCCCTGAGGGCGTCCGGTCAGCTCGGCGCCCCGCGCAGGAGCACGTAGAACGTGCTTCCCCCGCCCCGCTCGGAGTGGACGCCCACCTCTCCCCCCATGCGCTCCACGGCCTTCTGAACGATGGCCAACCCGACTCCCGTGCCGGGAAAGCGGCCCGGGTCCAGGCGCTCGAACGCCCGGAATGCCCTCGGCACGTCTTCGGACGCGATCCCGACCCCGTTGTCCCGGATCTCGAAGCGAACGTGGCTCTCCTGGCGGCGGGACCCGATGCGCACCTGCGGCAGCTTGTCGTCGGGCACGAACTTGAGGGCGTTGGCCATCAGGTTCTCCACGACGCGCTCAATGAGCATCCGGTCGGCCTCCACCGGGAGCAGATCGCCCTCCACCTCGACCGAGCCCCTGCGCTCCGCGATCTGATCCGCCAGGGAGCCCCGTACCACCGCCACCGTGTCGGCTAGCTCGACACGCTCCAGGCGGACGGGTGCACGGCTCACGCGCCCGTAGCTCAGGATGTCCTGGACGAACGCGTCCATCCGCTGGCTGGCCGTGAGGATCCGGTCGACGAACTCCCGCGCCTTCTCGCCCATCTCCTCCCGGTGGTCGGTCCCGAGGATCGACGCGAAGCCCCCGAGCGTAACCAGGTGCGTCCGCAGGTCGTGGGACACGGAGTAGGTAAACGCCTCCAGCTCGGCCGCCGCCGCCTGCAGCTCGCGCGTGCGCCGCTCGGCCAGCTGGTGCAACGCCCAGTCCTGGGAGACGTCCCGGATGGATCCCTGGTACTGTACGATCCGACCCTCGGCGTCGCGCCGGGCCGTCGCGGTGATCAGGCAGTCCCGTACCTCGCCGCCGCGCGCCCGCACCTGAACCGGGAAATCCTCCACCCATCCGTCCCGATCGATGCGTTGCCGAAAGAGGTCCCGATCGCCGGGCTCCGCATACAGCTGCGCGACCTCCAGATCCAGGAGCTCCGCTCTGCTGTACCCGAAGAGGCGCACGAGGGCGTCGTTCGCCTCCACCACGCGCCCGTCGGCCGTGCTCACGTACATGGGATCGCGCGAGCGCTCGAAGAGGACACGGTATCGATCCTCCGTCTCCCTCAGGGCACGCTCCGCCGTGCGCCAATCGGTGAGGTGTCGATCGAGACGCAGCCCGAGGTCCCGGAGCAGCCCGACGACGCAACCCACGACGATCACGAGGGCGGAGCCCTCGGCGCCGCCCTCGCGCACGATCAGGTCCCACCCCTGCTCTCCCACCATGGTGAGGAGGAGCGCATTCAACGGCACGCTCGCAACGCCGGCGACCAGCCCGCCCCACGCTCCGAAGAGCCACGCCAGGATCACCACCGGGAACATGGACAACGCCAGCACGGCGGTGTCGCCCTCCCGGTACAGGGGGACGAACCCGACCACGTAGACCGCCACCACGAGGAGGGCGAGCACGAGGCGTCGCCACATCGGCTCCACGACCAGACTGGCGCGGAACGGGTTCCGGCGTTCGGGCCTCACGTGTCCGCTCCGTCCGGGCTGGCCTCGATGGCGATCTGGAACACCCTCCGGAAGATGTCGAGGTATCGTCGGAAATCCGTCGGCTTCTGGAAGTAGCCCCGCGCGCCCAGGTTGAACGCGTGATCGGCGTCCATGGGGTTCTCCGAGGCCGTCAGCACCACCACCGGGATCCGCACCAGCGGTGGCATCTCACGCATCCACTCCAGGACCTGGAAGCCGGACACCCTGGGGAGTCCCAGGTCCAGAATCACGACACCCCCACGCAGTGCCTCCGGATCCGCCGCTCGCTTCCGCATCCACGAGATGGCCTCCTGGCCGTCCTCGACCTCGTGGACCGGGACGTCGGTCGCGACGCGCCCGAGTGCCTCTCGCAAGAGCACGCGGTGGTCCGGCTCGTCCTCGACGAGGAGGATCCAGCCTACGGGAGCCATCGCTCGGCGGTGCGGGTGTACGCGGGCAAGCGGTCCCCAAGGGAGAGTGCGCTGAATTGTCGGGTGGGGGGTGCTTCAAAGATGGAGGCGGGGATCACGGAACGCCAAGGTTTTCGCGGGTGATCAGCCCTCCGCGTCCCTCCGGTGACGCTCCAGGAACTCCTCGGTCCCGTCGGGAAGGAGGAGGTCGTCGGAGATCGCTGCGATCTCCTCCGCCTCCTCCCAGGCGCGCTCCAGGCGCCAGAGCTCGCCCTCGAGCGCTCGACGTTCCTCCTCCTCGTGGAGCGCCATCTCCACGGCGAGCCGGGTCGGAGCAGGCAGGCTGGCGAGCATGCCCGTGCCGGACCGGAAGGTGTTGACCCCCCGACTCGCGGCGGCGGCCCGGATGACCGCGCCGGGCTCACCGTGCTGGTCCAGGAGCCGCACGGCGTCCTGGACGGCCGACTCCTTCGCGCCCCGACGGTTGATCCGGCTGACCACGATGCCGGCCGCGTGCTGCGCGTCGTCCCCGTCGAACCGGTACTCCTTCCTCCGCTTCTTCAACACCAGCGACCACGCCCCGTCCTCGTGCTCGATGCGCGCGTGACGCAGGTCGGGGTTCTTCAGCTTCAGGACCTCGCCCCCGGGGGTACGGACGCGCGCGAGGGTCCGACCGTTCACGAACATGTTCACGAAGTTGCCCGACTGGCCAAGGAAAGCCCCGCTGATGGCGCCCGTCGCCACCCCGCCCACCACGACCACGCCGAGCACGGCGACGCCCCCCACCCCGTAGAGGATGGCGCGCCTGCGCCGGCGCCCGAACTGGTCGCCGTAGCGCCACGCTGCGAACTCCGGCCTGAGGGGCTCGCCGATGCGCACGAGCTCCAGCCCCTCAGGATGGCGGGCGAGGCCGATGTTCTCGGTGGACACGCGCACGCGGGTGCCGCGGAAGAGCCGTTCGCACGCCTCCACCGCCTCCCACCGCTCCTCCAGAGGGGAGAGGTTCCACCTCTCGCACTTCCGACAGACGACCCAGAGCCGTCCGCGCTCCGCGTCGAACGCCAGCCGGCGTCCGACGGGGAACGACTCGACGACCTCGTTGGCTCCGAGAGGCTTGTTGCAGAACATGCAAGTGGTGAACACGGCGCTCTCGAAGGTGAGAGGGATGTCACGCTCACTTCGAAGGTACGCTCGCCGAGCGCCGGTCCTTCACGCCGGGCTTGACCCATCCCGACCCAACGCGCCCATTGCCGGGACGCCCGAGAAGGGGGAACGCCACGATCACCGAGAGCCCCGATGACGCCGGAAAGCCCGACGACGGTACTGTCCGACCCGATGGCGGTGTTCGCGTTCCACGCTGCACTGGTGGCGTTCATCTTCTGGCTTTCGGGCCTCGAGCGCCTGAAGAAGACCTTCGACGTGATCCCCCCGGTGATCTACGTCTACTTCCTGCCGATGATCGCCACGACGCTCGGCATCACCCCGCCCTCGTCGGCAGCGTACGACTGGACGACGCGCTATCTCCTTCCCTTCGCGCTCCTCCTGCTCATGATCTCCATCGACCTCAAGAGCGTGGCGCGCCTCGGGCCCACCGCGCTCTTCATGATCGTCGCGGGCACGGTCGGGATCATCATCGGCGGGCCGATCGCCCTCCTGCTGTTCAAGAGCTTCCTTCCCCCCGACGCCTGGATGGGCTTCGCCGCCCTCTCGGGAAGCTGGATCGGCGGCACGGCCAACATGGTCGCCATCGCGGAGAGCGTCGGTACGCCCGATTCGGCGTTCGGCCCCGTCATCGTCGTCGACACGGTGGTGGGGTACGGCTGGATGGGCGTGCTCCTCCTCTTCTCGGGCTATCAGGCGCTCTTCGACCGCAAGACAGGCGCGCGGACCGACGCGCTCGAAGAGACCAACCGCCGCCTGTCCGAGATGCACCAGGAGCGCGAGCCGATGACGGTGCGCGACGCCGCCGTCATGATCGGCATGGGCCTGGCCGGGGCGGTGGCGTCGGTGGCGCTGGGCCAGAAGCTGCCGAAGCTGGGCGATCCGACCATCATCAGCAACACGACGTGGGCGGTCCTCGTGGTCGTCACCGGCGGGCTCCTCCTGTCGTTCACCCGCCTGCGGGACTACGAGAAGGTCGGCGCCTCCGGGCTGGGCTACACCGCGCTCTACCTGCTGCTGGCCGGCATCGGCGCGCAGGCGGACCTCAGGGCCGTCCTGCAGGCTCCCCTCTACCTGGCGGCCGGCGCCGTGTGGATCGCAATCCACGTGGGCATCCTCCTGGTGGCGGCCCGGATCGTGCGGGCCCCGCTCTTCTTCGTGGCCACCGGCAGCATGGCCAACATCGGCGGCGCGGCCTCGGCGCCGGTCGTAGCCGGCGTCTACCACCCCGCCATGGCGCCCGTCGGGCTCCTCATGGCGGTGGCGGGTTACATCCTCGGAATCTACGGGGGGCTGGTGTGCGCCTGGCTCCTCGGCCTCGTCGGAGCATGACATGACCTCCACACCCCGTTCGCCCCTCGTCGCCCTCGCCGCCTGCACGGTCGCGCTGCTCGTCGCGGCTCCGTTGGCCGGACAGTCCGGACCCGAGATCGCGCGGGCGTGGCGCGACGCGCACGGCCCGGGCATCATTCGTGACTACGCGGAGTTTCTGTCGTACCCGAACAACGCGAGCGACACCGAGAGCATCCGGCGCACCGCGACCTGGATCCGTGACCGCTTGCGCGGGGAGGGCGTCGAATCCGAGCTGCTGGAGCTGGACGATGGGGTCCCCCCCATCGTCTACGGACGGCTCGACGTTCCGGGCGCCACCCGCACGCTGGGCCTCTACGTGCACTACGACGGCCAGCCGGCGGACCCGACGAACTGGACCCACGCGCCGTGGGAGCCGACGCTCTACAGCGCCGCGATGGAGGCGGGCGGAACGGTGCGTCCCCTCCCTCGCGACGGCGAGGCGGTGGACCCGGAGTGGCGCATCTACGCGCGCTCCGCGGGTGACGACAAGGCGCCCATCGGCGCGCTCCTCCCCGTGCTCGAGGCGTTCAAGGAAGGCGGGGTGATCCCGACCTCCAACCTGGTCTTCTTCTTCGAGGGCGAGGAGGAGGCGGGCTCGGACCACCTGGGCGAGTATCTGGACCGCTACAGGGACCGCATCGACGACATCGACGTGTGGCTCTTCTTCGACGGTCCCGCGCACCAGAGCGGGCGGCCGCAGCTCACCTTCGGCGTGCGGGGCGTGACCGGGATGGAGGTCACCGTGTACGGACCGGTGCGCCCGCTGCACTCGGGGCACTACGGAAACTGGGCACCCGTGCCCGGGCAGATGCTCGCTCAGCTCCTCGCAAGCATGAAGGACGAGCAGGGCAAGGTCCTCATCGACGGCTTCTACGACACCGTGGAGCCCCTGGGACCCGAGGAGCAAGCGGCGCTCGAGGCGTTGCCGGATTACGACGAGGAGCTGAAGCGCGAGCTCGGCCTGATGTGGACGGAGGGAGAGCCGCAGACCCTGGCCGAGCGCCTCCTCCTCCCCTCCCTGACCGTGCGGGGCCTGTCCAGCGGCAACACCGGGAAGCTCGCGCGCAACGTGATCCCCGCGACCGCCACGGCCACGCTGGGGATCCGCCTCGTCAAGGGGAACGACCCGGAGCACATGGCCGACCTGGTCGAGGCGCACATCCGCGCCCAGGGATACCACGTCGTGCGCGAAGACCCGGACATGGCCACGCGCCTGACGTATCCGAAGATCGCGAAGGTGGCGCGCGGCAACGGCTACCCGGCGGCCCGCACGTCCATGGACGATCCGTTCGTCCAGGAGGTGATCTCCGCAGCACGGGCGGCGGCCGACCAGGCCTTCGGAGACAACTCGCTCGTCCTCACCCCCGCGCTGGGCGGCTCGCTCCCCCTCTACCTCTTCTCCGACGGGCTGCACAAGCCGTTCGTGAACGTTCCCATCGCCAACCACGACGACAACCAGCACGCGCCTGACGAGAACCTCCGGGTCGCCAACCTCTGGTACGCCATCGAGCTGTACGCCCAGCTCCTGACCATGCCCAGGAAGGTGGTGCCGTAGACGAGCTTCCCGTTCGCGAGGCGCTGCCGGCGCTGCGCGCCGCACTGTCCGACGACGTCTCGGCGGTGCTGATCGCCCCGCCCGGTGCCGGCAAGACCACGCTGGTGCCCCTCGCCCTCCTGGACGAACCCTGGCTGGCGGGCAGGAAGATCCTGGTGCTCGAGCCGCGCAGGCTGGCGACGCGGGCGGCGGCCGAGCGCATGGCCGCGCTGCTGGGCGAGCCGGACGCGGGGGGCACCGTCGGGTACCGGATGCGCCTGGAGACGAGGGTCGGGCACGACACGCGCGTCGAGGTGGTGACCGAGGGGATCCTGACGCGCATGCTCCAATCGGACCCGTCGCTGGCGGGCGTGGGACTCGTCGTCTTCGACGAGTTCCACGAGCGCTCCCTGCACGCCGACCTGGGCCTCGCGCTCGCGCTGCACAGCCGACGGCTGCTGCGCCCGGACCTCCGCCTCCTCGTGATGTCCGCCACGCTGGCGGCCGAGCCCGTCGCCGACCTTCTGGACGGCGCTCCGGTCGTCCGCTCCGAGGGCAGCCTCTTCCCCGTGGAGACGCGTTGGCTCGACCGCCCGGTGGAGGGATGGATCGAGCCGCAGGCGGCGCGCGCCGTGCGCGAAGCGCTCGCCGACGAGGAGGGCGACGTCCTGGTCTTCCTCCCGGGAGCGGCCGAGATCCGACGCACCGGGGAGGCGTTGCAGGACGCAGCTCTGCCCGCGGGCGTCGACGTGCACCAGCTCTTCGGCATGCTACCCCGCGAGGCTCAGGACCGGGCGCTGCGCCCCGCGCCCGCGGGACGGCGCAAGGTCGTGCTGGCTTCGGCCATCGCGGAGACGTCGCTGACCATCGAGGGGGTGCGTGTGGTGGTCGACACCGGGCTGATGCGCGTCCCCCGCTTCGATCCAGGCACGGCCATGACGCGCCTCGAGACGACCCGCGTCACCCGCGACGCCGCGGACCAGCGGCGCGGGCGAGCCGGACGTACGGGGCCGGGGGTGTGCCTTCGGCTGTGGACCCGGCACGAGGAGCGCGGCCTCGTCCCCGCGCGCGCTCCCGAGATCCTCGAGGCGGACCTCGCGCCGCTCGTGCTGGAGCTCGCGCTGTGGGGCGCTGGACCGGGAGAGCTCCGTTGGGTGGATCCCCCCCCGGAGCCCGCCGTCGCCCAGGCACGCGAGCTGCTCGCCGAGCTCGACGCGCTCGACGCCGGGGGAGCGCTGACAAGGCACGGGCGGGAGATGGCCGCGCTGGGCCTGCACCCCCGCCTCGCGCACATGATCCTCCGCGGCTCCGCGCTGGGCGTGGGTGGCGTCGCCTGCGATCTGGCCGCCCTGCTGGAGGAGCGCGACGTCCTGCGCTCCACGAGCGGCCCGACGCCCACCGACCTGCGCCTGCGCACGGAGCTGCTGGCCGGGACCGGCGGGGGCGCCCGCGCCGACCGCGCCGCGCTCGACCGCGTGCACCGCCACGCGGACACGCTCCGGCGCAGGATCGAAGCACGGCGGAAGGGACACGCCAGCGACTCGGCGTACGTCGGGCTCCTCACCGCGTTCGCCTATCCGGACCGGGTGGGCCGGCTCCGTCCAGGCACCCGGGGGCGCTTCCTGCTACGGAACGGGAAGGGCGTGG
>Ga0307423_1000898_pt1 | contig 19029 bp, 15 predicted proteins | sample SalMarWE160310MG_FD_202154 | JGI IMG/M metagenome (GOLD analysis project Ga0307423, IMG submission 202154) | Salt marsh sediment microbial communities from the Plum Island Ecosystem LTER, Massachusetts, United States - WE1603-10 | ecosystem: Environmental > Aquatic > Marine > Intertidal zone >...
ACGCGATCCGATCCAGCGTGGCATCGCCATAGTAGTCGTTGCCGAACCCGTTACTAAAGGCCAGCGACGACACCGCACCGGGCGGCAGGTAGAAGACCGGGCTGCCGCCAACCGCCGTCTGCAGGAAGGTCAGGTGCGCCGTGAGGTTGGTACCCCAAGCGGGCAGCACGCCGACGCCGTTACCGGGCAGGATGCTCGGAACTCCCAGCAGGCTTTCAAGCGTCTTGTCCACATCGTTAAGCATACCTGGGTAATAAGCGCCGGCCGCTCCAGCGTCAACCGCGAGGACTTCAGCAGGCACGGCAGGACCACCCGGATTGGTCAGGTAGGCCGCATTGGACATGAGTCTTGCGTATGGGCCGACCTCGTGGGGCAGGAAGTCAGCAAGGTTCCCGCTGCCGCCGACGTCATACCGAGGCGCCTTGGCATACGTGTAAGCGTTCGGCTTTGATATAGATCCACCGGATTTTTTCAAAGCCTCGGCCTTGGTCAGGCCGGCCCACATATGCCGCCCCTGGGTATCTCCCTTGGTGTCGGGCACATAAGCCGAATAGGGCGTGAACTCCCTGGCATCCAGATGCCTTGCATCCAGATGGGTGAAGCCCGGATAGAACCCAACTTGCGAACCGCCGGTATTGGGAAGCGGTGCGAGATAGGTTCTACCCCGGGTGATCAGGCGCTGGTCAGGGCATCCCATAACGTCCGCGCCTTCAAAAATACCCCAGGCCAGGGTCCGGCCATAGCCGCTGCCAAACCAGAAGTACTCTGGGAAGACATGGGCCGCCGCGACGACGTCAAACATGAAGGTGCCGGTATATTCCTTCCAGGTTGCGCCGGCGGTAGGAACGCCTGCCACGGCCCAGAGAGGCAGATTGCCGGGAGCGAATCCGCTGGCGGCCCAGCTCCAGAAGTTGCTTGGCTTCCCGATGAAGCCCATCAAGCTTTCCGGGTGGGGGTTGCTCATGCTCAGCGGATTTGCGTTCAACGGATGGTTTCCACCCACCTGCGGGTCAAAGGCCGGCCCGCCGTACATGATCTCGTGGAACTTCTGCACCACGGCTGCGTCATCACCGCCGGGCGTGGGATCATATGGCTTGGTGGTCACACACCCGGGCGTGTAGGAAGACGCCTGCGGCATCTTGCCGGTAAAGAGCGCCCCGATCTGATGGGCCAAACGGCGGAACTTCAAGGCCCGCACATACTGGCCGGCAAAATACGGGGTCAGATCTCCCAGCGCCCCGGCAGGAATACCGGGGTTGGCATTGGGAGCGTTGTTCACGGTGTATGCCGGTGCCCCGAGACCGCCGGTCTGGAGGATGGGGTCAATGCCCCGGGCATAGTAATTGCTGTCATAGTTCGGGGCCAGGAACCCCTTGGGGATCAGGCCCGTGCCGTTTACATCCACATAATCCAACGCCACCAGGTGGTAGAAATGGAGAATGTGGGACATGAGATAATTGCAGGCCATGCCCAGATTCCGGATGATCCGTCCGTTGTCCGGCACGTCCTCGGTTAACTGGCCCTTGACGCCTGCGCCAGTGTTATCGATGTTTGTGTGACTGTAATCCACCTTGAATCCGAAGGCCTCACCAACAGCTTTATGGCTCGCCGAGCCATGTGTGATCGGTCAGACCCCTCAGGTACGGGGGGTAATAATAGGCGCGTCCCTGGGGTCGCGCTTTACCATGATGTTTTCGATGCCCCGGAACATGACAACCATGTTCTTGATGTCACTGACGACCGTGTTGCCGTCGGTTGTCACCTCCAAGTCCAAGTGGCCTTCGAGACGATTCACAGGTGCTATCTTAAAAGTCTGATTTGCCATCTAGGTCTCACCTCCTTGTTATTCGTTATAGAATCCCTTGATTCGTTTGCTCGTTTTCGCCCCGCCGTTTCCTGTTAGGCCCTGCCAATCCGGAAAGTCAGGCATGATGCATCCCTGACACACGTGCCGGGCCTCACCAAGATGAGAAACAGCCGGCCCGCCGGCGTGGTTCTGGCCGGAGGCACCAACGCACCAGTTCATGGAGAATCCGTCATCAGAGGTATTCTTTCCTCGGATAGGGCAATCTCCCACCGTGTATGGGCCCTTGCAGCCCAAGCCGCCAACGCATCCAGAATCACCCAGTTCCTGGGCCTGCTGAGGCGTGCCCTGAGTGTCCTTATTCGGGCAGTCATGACAGAACGGGGTGCTGTCGTCCCCCGTGCTTCCCGAGAAGACCGCACGCGGCCGCCCATAGCGATCCAGGGGTGGAATCGCGAGGTTGAGCCCACCAGTCGTTGTGCTGTTGGCCAGAAGGTAAGCCACAGGATAAACCGTCCAATCCGGATGGGGCGGACAGCCGGGGACTCTGATCACCGGTGTGTTAATCCCCTTACCGGCCAGGTAGTCGGCGACGTTCGTGGCGCCGGTCTTGTTCCCCTGGCCTGCGGGAATGCCGCCAAAAGAGGCACAAATCCCCTGAGCGACAATCCCGAGACAGCCGGGCGCGGTCGCCAGCCATTGCAGGGCCTCGCCCACGGTCACCGGGTCTCCCAATGGAAGGGTGCTGATGACCTTGTTGCCCTGATGGTCTATGTTATCAAACACGTAGCAGAATCGTTCTTCACCGGCAGGGATAGCCCCGTCCACAACCAGGACGAAGGCGCCCAGAATGCCCCCGCCGTTTCGAATGCTCGCCAGGTGCTCCGTTGGAATATCCCCTGCGGCAGCCATGACCGTGGTGTTCCATTCCAGGGTGATATAGCCTGTGGGGAATCCACCCGCGTAGGCATCCAACAGGGAGCCGGGGAGAACGCCGGACACATCGTCCGCCCATGCGTTGCTTCTCGTTATTCCCGTCAAGGCCCTCACGGCATCGCCGACCAGCAGATCGGCCGCATCGTTAACCACCCGAAGCGGCAAACCAGCCGGATCGTTGCCCAGAAGTCCGGGCAGGGGAAGCGACGTTCCATACAGGGCATTTAACATGTCCGCATCGTAATAGGGATTACCCGCATAGCTGTTCACCCTGTTGAGCAGCGATACCGGGCACCCCGAGCAAGCCTGACCTGTCAGCCAGATCACCGAGGGTGAAGGCTGACTGGTTGCCGGCTGCGGTGTTGCCAAGGCCTTTTCCAATTTTAGGAGGTCGGTTTGGCTCAGGCCCAAGGCAGCAGCAGACGCGGTACAGTACTGCATAAATTGCCTTCGAGTTATATTGAAATTCACTCTATATTCCCTCCCTTCTCATGTATATGTAGGGGTTAATAATTGTTTCTTCTTCCTTTTCCACCTTCCCTCTCATTTTATGTTTTGGGAGGGGAGAGCCGTTCGCCCTCCCCTCCCCGCATATATAAAGGAAAGGGGGGTTAAAGGTTATGGGATGATCTTGATGGCACTTCTGTTGCTCACTTGGCCGTCCTTCACGACCCATACATACTTCGTGCTGGGTATCCAGGCGTTCTTCACGCCCTGCTTGAACTTGACGACGACCTTGGTGTTGCTCCAGTTCCGGACATTGCTAAGGACGCTGCCCTTGTTCAATGGATCCGTTTCGTACTGGCTCTTCTTGCCGATGCGCACCTCATCGCCGGGTTGCTGCGTCGGGCCGAAGTTGACGCCAATGATGCGCAGCTTTGAGCCCTTCACAATGGTCGTGGGATTCAGCGCGGTCACATACGGGTCATCGGTCAGCTCAAAGATAAGCGGATTGCTCGACTCCACCTGGTACATGATGTCGTCGCTACCGGAGTAAGCGCCGCTGGAGTCCGAATCGCCGTAGAAGATGTATTTGATGAAGACATTCCACGTGCCCAGAGCAAGCCCGTCGCACCATTCGATGGTGGGCTCGTTGGCATCCTGGAAGTAGTCGCCATCGAGGTCTTCAAAGAACCGCTTGAACTTGAACTTCACCTCGGTGTTTGACCAGGTCGGGACCTGCAGGGCGATGTAATTGCCCTGGGAGGCGCTCACCTGAACGACCCGGAAGACACCGTCCGTGGCGCCGGCAGCGGTCAGGGTATCCTGGGCCGCGCCAAAGCCGATTCCCGTCGGCCCGGCCAGCGTGATGTTGTTGGTCGTGCAGGGCCCGCTGTCCGGGGTGATGGTCGTGGGACTGTTGCAGTCCATGACGGTGAAGTTGACCGAATTGCTCTTCTTGTTGGCTGCGGGGCTCCGATTGTCGTCGAATACCCGAACCAGATAGTTGCCGGGCGCCAGCGTCCAGGCCGGGACCTCAAATACGATCTGGGTGTCGGTCCAGGAATGAACATAAACATCCGTCCAGTTGCCCGAAATTTTGAACTGGACCTCTCGGCCGACGATCTGGCCTATGGTCTCAGGATCAAAGTTGGTGCCCGTAAGGGTGACCAGCGCACCGGGACAGCCGGCCGTCGGCTCGATGCCGCCGGCAGAAATGACAGGTGCAACGTCCGTAACCAGGTCAATCGTAGGCACGGCGTCGCCGTGGCATCCAAAGCACTGCTCATTGGCTTCAAAGGTCCGATAGACCACGGGTTCATCATCCCCCGAGCCGGGCACATGGAAGCCCACTTTCTCCCAACCATTGACTGCATCCCCGCCGCCGGTCCCCGGAGGACCTACGTGCTCGTAGATCGTATGCAGGGTGCTTACGTCGTGGCAGATCTCGCAGTAACGGATCAGTTCCAGGTCGGTGGGATCCCAGTTCGGGCTGTTCGGGTCATTGGCGTGACACTTCTGACACTCGGGCGCCACATTGCCCCAAATACCCTGGTGATGGTTATCCCAGTTGGACAGGATCGGTTTGGCGTACTCAAAGTAGCCGACAGGGTTTCCCCATTGATCCTGATGGTCAAAGGTGGAGGGGTGACCGGCCAGGTTGGCCGTACCCTGTGTGCCGTCGAAACCAACTTGTGCCGCCGCCACGTCCTGATCCCAGTGACAGTTCTCACAGGAGAACGGCGTGGGCGTCACAACCGATGGCGGATACTGCTGGAAGCTCGAGAACGGTGTAATCTCCGCCACAAAGTTTCTGTCATGACAGGCCACGCAGTTCTCAGACCCGGACAGGTCCGTAGAATGGTGCCAGCCATTGGGCGGAAGGCCGCTGTCATCCATCTCACCGACATCGTCCCAGGAATGGCAGCCGCTCGTGGTACAGTCTCTGATAACGACCACGCCCGGCGGTTCCGGGAGGATCTCGTGACAATCGGTACACCGGTTATAGATCAAGACAATGTTGCTGTAATGATGTCGGTCTGCCAGGCTGTCACCGTGGCATGCTCGACAGTCACTTTCCACCAGGTAGTCGTATCTCGTATCGTAGATACCATTTTCCTGGGGAACATAGTCCATCAGCGGGTTCGGGCGGTTGTAGTCGGCATTGCCGACGGCCCATGCGGCCCCGACCGACGTGGCCAAAACTATGGCCACGAAGCCCGCTAAAAATAGGAATTTCTTACCATGCATGTTTTTTCCCCCTTTCTCATGAAATGTATCTTGTAATCCTTACCTACCTGTAAAACTTGTTCTCACCTCCTTGCCGCGCACTCGTGGGTCTTGTTGTCGCATTGCTTTTCACAAAGCCTATAGCGCTGCGTCTTATCACCTCCTTTTTCTGCTCGACCTGCGCTCACCCCCTGGATTTTCCCAGGGAAAAACGGTGGCAAGATGTTCTCGTGCGCTGTCAGCACGAAGCTATACTTTGCACGATGCAAGGTGTACCCCACGCCCTGCAACGACGCAATCGGGACATTTACGCATCTTCTTTTCGGAAACACCTAATTTTTACAGGGGAAAAATGAGAAACACCGGACAGGTGCAGGAGAACTGCACCGTCACAGACGGAGGGCAAGAAGCTATTTTGAAGATATTTCGGCAGGAAAACGAGGAGATACCCGTTCTTTCTGGATAATCTCCTGGAATATTACTGCATCTCTACTAGGAAACATGCTGTTGCTCACTCGGGTAAATAGCACCATGAAATACTGCCTGGCGCCTCTCCCGCTCCCGTCATGTCTGAACGGAAGTGATGCCTTTTCGAATGGCATATTTCGTAAGACCGGCAACGGTATGAATATTGAGCTTATCCATAATCTGCTGGCGATGCGCTTCCACGGTTTTCACGCTCACGTGAAGCCGCTGGGCGATCCTCTTGGAGGTCTCCCCTTCAGCCACGAGCTGCAGGACCTCCCGTTCCCTTGCGGTCAGCTCCGGCGCTTTGGTGAGCTGTTCCTTCGACAATTCGCGGCGGTAGTCTTCGACCACGATGCTTGCTATCCGGGGACTCAGGTATGTCTCGCCCCCAATCACCGCGCGAATCGCCTGGCACAGTTCTTCTGAAGCACAATCCTTGAGAAGGTAGCCGGAGGCCCCTGCTTTCAACATCCCGGCAACAAATTGCTCATCGGAATGCATGGACAAGGCCAAGACCTTGACATTCGGGGACTCAGCAAGTATCTGGTGTGTCGCTTCCACCCCGTTCAGATCGGGCATCGTAATATCTATGATGACCACATCCGGGGTGACTTCTCTGACCAACCTGACAGCCGTGCGTCCGTCTGACGCCTCCGCCACAACTTTCATGTCGGACTCTTTCTCAAGCAACGAACGAAGGCCCGCTCGCATAATCCTATGGTCGTCGACCAGCAAGATCTTGATACTCATGACACCACACTCCTTTCCCCCCGTCCCTCTGCCTTGAGCGGTCCGGTCAAAGTTATCCTTGTGCCTTTACCCGGTCTGGATACCACCTGCACATGTCCACCAAGAGGTTCGAGCCGCTCTCGAATACTGAACAGACCAAATCTGCTGCTTTGATCCACGCCCGGACCAATCTCCGCGGGGTCAAATCCTGCACCATCGTCTTTCACGTCAATACGAATCTGATCGCCGTCTCGTGCGAGCAACACGATAGCGGTCCGGGCCCGGGCATGTCTGACCACATTGGCCAGGAGCTCCCGCACCGACTGAAACAAAAGGACGCCAACGTCATCACTCAACGGCTTGGAGTGGCCGTCGTCTTCAAAATCGAGCGCGATACCGTGCCGTTTACTCATCTGCTGGGTGAGCCACTCGACCGCGGGCACAAACCCCAGCTCATAAAGAATCGGGGAACCGAGTTCAGAAACCAGAGCCCGCGTGTCCTGGATGGCTTCATCAACAAGCTTTATGACGCGATCCACCTCTACCTCGACGTCGCCGGACAGGGGGGATGACAGGAGGGTCCCCAGTTTGATCTTGGCAAAAGCCAGGTTCTGGCCGATATGATCATGCACTTCCGTGGCGATGCGGCGCCGCTCCCGTTCTTCGGCCAGCGACAGCCTTGAGGCCATGACCCGCAGTTTGTCGTGATAGACAATGAGCTTTTCTTCCGCCTCCTTCCGATCCGTGATATCCCTGACGACCGCCAGCAACCGGTGCTGGCCGCTGATGAGGGCCCGTTTGAGATTGACCTCCACCCAGAATTGCTTCCCCCTCTTGTCTTTGGCCTTCCATTCAAAAAGCTGGGCTTCTCCTTTGGCAGCCTTCTTGAACCATTCCGAGGCCTTCTCCGCCGTGTAAGGCGGCTCACCCGTCGACAGGGGTTCTACGTGATCATGATACAACTGCTCGGCACCGCCCGGAGAGACGCCGTACATTTCGAAGAGTTTCCAGTTCACGTCCACAATGTCTCCGGTTTCCACATCCTGAACCAGAATGGCATCGTTGACGGTATTGAAAATGGCACGGTAGTTGGCCTCCGAAGCCCGGCAGGCGTCCTCGGCGCGCTGGCGTTCTTCGATTTCCTGCAGCAGCCGGGCGTTTGCCGCCCGGAGTTCGCCGGTCCTCTCTTCGACCCTTTTTTCCAACTCGACATGAATTTTCTTGAGGTTCTCTTCAGCCTTGCGGAGTGCTGTTTCGGCCTGCTTCCGCTCTGCGATCTCCTGCTTCAAGAGCTTGTTGGCCTTGGTCAGTTCCACCGTCCGCGCCTGAACGCGATGTTCCAGCTCCTCCCGAGCCTTTCGCAGCGCATCCTCGGCCCGCCTCCGCTCCTTGATTTCTTCATTCAATTGCTTGGCATAGATGATCGCCTGGTCATAGGCAACCTGAAGACGCTGCACGCTCTCTTCATGGGAGTCCGGATCACAGGCCCTGTTGTAGGCTTTTCTTTCCAGTTGCGTCACTGTTCGTTCCAGATCTTCAATGCTTGTTTTCTCGTTCATTCAATCTCGCTCTTTTCAGGGATTTGGAGATCGCCAATCACACCGGCGTTTCCCACGCACGCCACTCGTCCAAATCGCCTGAAATTCCCAGTTGTTCCTTACGATATCATGAAAATCATAGGGCATGCCAACTTTTTTTTCAAACCGCCCCCGGTATCCGCGAGTGTGTTGTAATTTGTCAGCCCGGCCAAGTCACGGTCGGCGCCCCCTCGAAATCCCCCTTCTACCCCCCTTTTGCTAAAGGGGGGTTGGGGGGGATTTCATCGCCCGCAGCAAGGCACTGACTTGCCATAATAAAGCAACCGTATTATGATATTTTTGTGGCAGGAGGCAAAAAATATGCCATCAGAGAACGGTATTCAGATTCAGAGAACAGGGAATTCAGATGATTCTATATAAAAGGATTGATGTGGGCCGTGGTTGCAACAACAACTGCCTTTGCTGTCCCGTCAGTCAGGAAGGCGGCACTCCCTCTTTATCGGACATAACGGCCCAAATGAACGGGAACCGGCGCTTTGACAGCGTGGCTTTCTTCGGGGGTGAACCGACTTCGAGGCCGGATTTCTTCGATATGCTCCACGCAGCCCGGCAGGCAGGCTACAAGAGGATAAAAATACTGACCAATGCCAGAGCCTTTGCCGACATCAACGTGGCTGCGAAAACCATCCAGGCGGGATGCTACTTTTTTGAAATCAAAGTCCACCACCACGAGCCAGCGATCCACGATGCTGTGACCCGGGTCCGTGGCAGTTGGGATCAAACGGTGCAAGGCATTGAAAACCTGCGGCGAATAGACATGCTGGATGATGAGCCGTTCCATGCTTTCCTGCACCTGAGAATCCCCCTGTCCAGAGAGAACTATCGGGATGTCGGCAACGTGGCGCTATCCTTTGTCCCCTATGAAATAGATCGCATCACCCTCTCCTTAGACGACAGTGCCATGAGACTCGCCGAGGTTTTGCCCCATGTTCGGAATGCCATCAACGCCGCCATTTTGAATCGGGTATGGATAACGACCCGGAATATTCCTCTTTGCGCCATGACGGGTTTCGAACACCACGTCGAGGAGATTTACTCTTCTGCTGAGGGGACGTTCGAAAAATCCAAACTTTGCAAACAATGCGTTTATGATGAGTTTTGCCCCGGCATCAGCCCTTCTTATTTGGACCGCTTCGGCTTCAGGGACCTGAAACCTGTTTCACAGAGCAGGCACGCCGAGGATATCAGGAGGTTGCGAAATGAAGAAAGTTAAGGTGGCCCTCATTGCTTTCAATTGGGCTGACCACTTTTCACTATCCAACGGATATCTCAAGGTCTATGCGGAGCAAGACCCGTTGATTGAGAAAAACGCTGAGATTCAGATTGTAGATTTTGACGCAGAGAATCACGATGTGCGACAGGCCCTGTGCTATCTTTCCAAGGAACGCCCAGACATTGTCGGCTTTTCCTGTTACTGCTGGAACATGGAGATGGTTTCGCAGCTGGCAAGACTATTGAAGCTGCTCTACCCGGAGATACAGATTGTGCTTGGCGGCCCCGAGGTGGGCCCGATACCGGAGAAATGCCTGGCTGAGAACCCGGCAGTGGATGTGGTGGTCACCGGGGAAGGAGAGGTCACTTTCCGGGAATTGATGAAATTTTACCTGAAACGGCTTCCTTCCATGGCATCGATCCGGGGCATTGCTTATCGAAAAAACGGCGAGATCGTTCGGACAGAGGAAAGACCCCTGATCGAGGATCTAGGAGAGATCCCCTCACCTTATTTGAACGGTGCTTTGACCCCAAGGGACGGGGTCACCTATATTGAAACGTCCCGGGGATGTCCTTACCGGTGCGCCTTTTGCTTTGAGGGAAAGAATTTTCCCGGGCTCAGGTTCTTCCCGGAAGAACGCGTCAGGAAAGAGATTGAATTTATCACGAGCCATGCCGCGATTCGGAGTTTCCACGTGGTTGACTCGGTATTCAATCTCAAGAAAGACAGGTTGAGGAGACTGGCGCAGATATTTCATGATGCCAACCGGTCCGGCGCCGGCCTGACCACGGTTGAAGTCATGACCGAATCGCTTGACGAAGAGACCGTCGAACTGCTGAACAAGGCAAAGGTCTTGAGTGTGGAGACCGGTCCACAAACCGTGAACACCGACACCATAAAGAATATAGCCCGATACTATCGGAAGGAGAAATTCGACCGGGGTATTCAGTTGCTCCTTCGGGGGGGCATCGAGGTCTTAACCGATCTCATCATCGGGTTGCCGGGCGATAATTTCTTCAAGTTTCTGAGGTCAGCCAGGGCCATGATGAGACTTCGACCCACCAGAATCATCTACAGTATACTCCACGTCCTGCCGGGGACCGAGCTTTACGTGAACGGGGACCGGTTCGGTCTGCTATTCGATGAAAAGCCGCCTCATCTGATCCTGCAAAACGAGACCTTTCCCTATGAAGAAATCGACAAGGCCGTCGTGATGGCCGTCAGTATGGAAAGGGAATATAATCTGAAGCTGTAAACCCCCCGGATCGCATTTTGGCGCCACGTGAAGACCCCGCACAACTTTAGGCACTCTATCTCACTTTAGGCACTTTAGACACTTTAGCTCACTTTAGACACTCTATCCCACCCCCCCAAGGTCCAAGGGACTTGCATTTATGGGGCCGTATTAAGTCCTCGACTCACTATGGAGCTTTTGATATAAGAACAAAAAAAGCCATCAACAAAAGGCTGGTGGGAAAATCAGGGCGCTGCTTTGCTCGGGACCCGCGGTGGGTCCTGGAAGGCGGAAAAGGAATCCGGCAAGTGGAAAAAAAGGTGAAATGCTGGGAACGCTTCGAATGCGAGGAATCGGAATGCCCGGCACTGAGGTCTGACGCGTTGAAATGCTGGCTGGTGCCCGGAACTCTCTGCCGGGGTGAGATCGAGGGGTCCTTCCTCAGCAAGATGGAGATGTGCCTGCAGTGCGAGGCGTTAAAGGCGAACCTGGATGCCGTTTCCTGGGAACATACGCTTCGGGTTGTGTGTGAACGCTTCCAGGCCGTCAGCCGGATCGTTGAGGAACGGGACCAGGAGCTCGAGGACATCAGCATGGAGTTGGCCCTCGGGCTCTCAGAGGTCTTTGACGCGCTGAACAGAATATCCTCGGGGGACACCCAGGTCCGGATACCTGAAACATCGGAACTGGAGCTCGTTGCCCAGCTGAAACGCATCGTCAACTTAACGGCGGCAAACCTTTCCGAAATCATCGATCTTTCCCATGATTTTGCCATAGGCCTTGCCGAGCATTTCGGCGTATTGGACCGGGTCACCAAAGGCGACCTGGAGGCGCGGGTTACCGGAGATTCCGACGTGGAACTCCTGGAAGCCCTTAAACGAATGGTCAATCAGACAATTGAAAGTGTCTCGATCGAGATCAGTGACCGGAAGCGGGCGGAAGAGGCGCTCAAAAAGGCTCGTGATGAATTGGAAATTCGGGTTCGGGAAAGAACGACCGAATTGAGGGCCGCCAACGAATTGCTGAAGCAGGAAATCGCGGAACGCAAACGGGTTGAAGATGCCCTTCGGGAAAGTCAGGCCCATTATCATTCTGTGGTGGAAGATCAAACAGAACTGATTTGCCGTTTTACACCGGACGGCAGGCTCACCTTTGTAAACCGCGCCTACTGCCGATACTTCGATAAAAAGGCGGAGGACCTGATCGGGCGCAAGCTCATCACCGATATCCTGGACGACATGGATCAGGATCTCCTGAGCAGTCTCTCCTCAATGGGTTCGGAGAACCTTATGGTGACACGGGAGTACCGAGTCGTTGTGCGTGATGGAGAAATCCGGTGGCAACAGTGGAACATCCGGGCCATCTGTGATGAACAGGGCCGGACCGTTGAGTTTCAGGGGGTGGGCCGTGACGTCACAGCTCGAAAACGCGCGGAAGAAAGGCTCCTGACCTATCACAAGCGGCTCCGATCCCTCGCGTCAACGCTCTCCCTGGCCGAGCAGCAGGAGCGGCGACGCATCGCCACTGAAGTGCATGATCATATCGGCCAGAACCTGGCCTTTACTAAAATCAAGCTGGGAACCCTCACGGCCTCCACCACCTCTGCCAAGCTCAAGAAGGAGGTTGACGATGTGGTCAAGCTTGTTGATGAAGCCATCCAGGACACGCGGTCTCTGGTTTCTGAACTCGGTTCCCCGATTCTCTATGAGCTTGGGCTTGTGCCTGCCGTAGAGTGGCTCACCCAGCAAACGCACAGGCGTTACGGCATCGTCATGGACTTCAAGGACGACGGTCGGGTCAAGCCGCTGAGTGATGACGTTCGTGTCCTTTTGTTTCAGGCGGTCCGGGAGCTTCTGGCCAACGTGGTCAGACATGCCCGGGCCCGGACGGCCGAAGTCGTGATTGTCCGAAGCGGCGACCAGATTCGCGTTGAGGTCAAAGACGACGGCATTGGATTCGACCCGGCGGATATTGGTCCCGGCGTGGATCAAAGCACTCGCTTTGGCCTGTTCAGTATTCGAGAACGACTGGAGCCTCTTGGCGGACGTGTGGAGGTGGCATCCAAACCCGGACAAGGCACACGTGTGACCTTGAGCGGGCCGCTCCAGCCGGATGTAGAAAGTAATACAATCAAGATCTCCTGAAGGAGGCGTCATGGAACAACAAGAACGGGACCGCTTGCAAAACCTTCAACTTGAAGAGAAAGTGGAAAAATCGAAAGAGATTATTAGAGAGGCCTTGAAGCGTTTTGGCCCAGAAGAGCTTTGTATCGCGTGGACCGGCGGCAAGGACAGTACGACCATGCTGTGGCTTTATTGCGAGACATGCAGGGAATTGGGCCGGCCCTTGCCCAGGGCCATGTTTATTGATGAGGGACATGTGTTCGAGGAAATCCTGGAGCTGGTGAACCGGGTGCAAAAGGCATGGGAAGTGGAGGTCGCCCTGGTCAAAAACAGAGACGTGAGCGACAAAGCGGAAAACGTGGGGGACCTCATCAACGTGGCGGCACTGAACGAGAGAAACCGTCGAGAGGTGGAGAAAACGGGCTTTACGGAAGAGGCGTTCCCCTTCGAACCTGAATCCTATGTCGGCAATCACCTCATGAAAACCGTGGCCATGAATCTGTTTATAGAAGGCAACAGCATTAAGGCCCTTTCTACGGCCATCCGATGGGACGAGCAGGAATCAAGGGTGGCCGAAGACTACTTCAGTCCAAGAACGGATCCGGATCACATAAGAATTCATCCCATACTCCATTTCAAGGAACGAGATATCTGGAATGCCATCCACAAATATAAGATCCCTTTCTGCTCCCTTTACTACCTCGGATACCGATCCCTCGGCGCAAAAGGGTCCACAACCAAGAACTCGGACATTCCTGCCTGGGAGCAGGACCTCGAGAACACGCCGGAGCGCGCAGGCCGGGGCCAGGACAAGGAAGAGATTATGGCTCAGTTGCGTGCGCTGGGGTATATGTAGAATTGGAGTGTTGCTTTTTTTCCAATACTCCATCACTCCAGGTTTCGCGGTGGTATCAAATCGGCCATGATTGTTCTTTTCGGGGGTTTACAGATAGTCCGGTTATTTATTTGGGACAGGTTTGGTTTCAAACACTATCGAAAATGGGAGATGGAAGAGAAACATGGGTTTGTTCGACAAAAGAAAAAATAAGGGTAGACCAAAGGCCGTGGTTCTGGGCCTTGATGGCGTGCCTTACACGTTGCTCAAAGACTTAAAGGCCAGGGGGCTTATTCCCAACATGGCATCCATCTTTGACCGGGGATATTTTGGTCAGATGAGCGTGTGCATTCCGGAGATCTCATCCGTGTCGTGGTCATCCTTTATGACGGGTACGCAGTCCGGCGAGCACGGGATCTACGGATTCATGGATCTTCAGCCCGGAACTTACAAGATGTATTTCCCTAATTTTACTCATCTCAAGGCCAAAACCCTCTGGGACGACCTTGCGGCACAAGGGCTGAAAACCGTGGTCATCAACATGCCCGCCACCTATCCCGCCAGAGAAATCAACGGCGTCCTTATCTCCGGTTTTGTGGCCATCGACATCAACAAGGCAGTCTATCCCGCATCGCTGATACCAGCGTTGAATCAGATGGATTATCGTATTGATGTGGACACCATGAAGGGTCGGGATGACCACGAGTTCCTGTTCCGCGATCTGGAGGCAACGTTAGCGGGTCGCGAACGGGCCGTCAATTTTCTCTGGCAGCGTTTGGACTGGGACCTGTTTATCGTTGTGGTCACCGGAACAGACCGTCTGATGCACTTTCTCTGGGAAGCCTTTGAACAGGAAACCCATCCTCACCATCAGGCTTTTCTGGAATACTTCCGCCGTGTCGACGCCTTCGTGGGACGGGTCTATGAGAAGTTCCTGGATTTGGAAGGCTCTGAAGAAGGAAGAAACCAGTTTACCATGCTTTCAGACCATGGGTTCACACAAATCAAGACGGAAGTGTATCTGAATCGATGGCTCCAGCAAAATGGGTATCTGAAATTCAGCAAGGACCAACCCGACACCATCATGGACATTGGCGAGGGCTCAACCGCTTTCGCCATGGATCCTTCGCGCATTTACATTAACTTGAAGGGAAAATTTCCGCTGGGAGCGCTGGATCCCTCAGACTACGAACGGGTACGGATAGAATTAAAGGAGGGACTCGAAGCGTTGACTTTCTCGGACAACGAAAGGATTTCAAAGAGGGTTTTTCTAAAAGAAGAACTCTACCGGGGTCCCCATGTGGATTGGGGGCCTGACCTGGTCGTGCTTTCCCATCATGGGTATGACTTAAAAGCCAAACTGAAATCCAGAGACGTTTTCGGGCGGACGAAGCTCGTGGGCATGCACACGCAAGATGATGCCTTCTTTGCCAATAACACGGGTGTAGGCTGCGAGTCGATCTTTGAAGCCGCTTCCATCATCGCAAAGATCCTGACCCGGTCTTAGAATCCGGGCACTGCCCCAAAGGCGATTCTTAACGTTTGCTAACGATAAGACCGTTTTGAGAAGTGATGGAATGTTGGAATTCTGGAACAATGGAATGCTGGGCGTAAGAGCGATGGGCTAAACCCATTATTCCAATATTCCATTATTCCACCTTTAATAATTCCTCTTCGTATACCTCCAGGCCTTTCACATATTCATGAATCTTCGCCCCCTGCGGGAGGGTATCCGATAGCGCCTTGATTTTGTTCTTGATGCATGCCGCGCAGCACATCAGGAGTTCCTCCGCAAGCTGCTCGTCAGGCAGTGCGGTACATGCCCGACAAATGGCAATGCGGTTGGGACCCAAGAATATCTCCTCCGGGACTCCCTTCCCCACGTGCCGGCAGCCCAACCACATCACCTGTTCTCCATGCCTGGGACATTCGCCCATTTTCTTTTCATAGTCCCCTGCCTTATACGTCATTCTGGATCTCCTTTTCATTGATGGCGCCCTCACATCCATGTGCCGCGGCCGAAAACACCTTGCCGTGTTATACCAAAATCAGGAGTATTGCAGTAAATGAACCACATTCCTCCGAGGTGAAGCTTAAGTCGGTTCATCTTCAGTCCCACGTATTGAAGGGCGTTTCAAGATCTTGAAGAGACATGTCAATCTTAGTGTCCTTCTCGATCCGCTCTCCACGCCGCAGCTTGGCCAGGAAGGTCTCAATTAAGACCATCGCTATCTCGTTCTCCGCGGCCCCCAGACTCACATCTTCGCCTGAAAAAGGAACAGCAAGCTTCTCGCGAAGCAGAGCCTTCAACATATCCATTTGCCCGTCCACGGATGAAGACAGAAACTCGTCTGAAAATTCTACCGCAATAGCCTTGTCTTCTGAAAAGGCAATACGAAAATGATCTTTCTTACTCATAACTTCGGTTCCTCAAGCCCATTTCAAATGCACGGGCTAACCCATCATACCTTTTTTGCGCAGGGCATCCGATACATGACCCACACATCTTCACTTTCCAGGTCCCAAGTTTCATACCTTTCAACGGTCATTTCATCTGACAGCGGCTCAAAACCCTTGGCTTGAATGTCTGTGACCAGTTCTCCTATCTCCTTTTCAAAATCAACGTCTCCCTCTTCATCAAAGAGCGGCTTGGGAATCTTGAAAACCTTGCCATAGTAGGTCATCTCACCGCCTGTCTGTTGCTGGGTAACCCCTTTTGTCGTCGAGTAGTAAGCCACTGTAACCTTGTGTCCCATGATACCCCCTTTTATATCGAAAATCCTATCCTGTTCTTTTCATTTTTAACCCAGATCCCGTCATTTGTCAAAACCCCACACCCGGGCACACCTCGGACCGTGCAGGGCTTTTGAGGACAGCCTGCAGCGCGGTATTTGCTCTGTGCCGCTTCAAGCGGTTGGATCTCGTTGATCGCCGTCAGGGCGTCGTAATTTCAACTTTCCTGCAGTTGCTTTTCATCCCGTCCCGCTCAATCCACACATATCGCACCTGACCCGCCCATTTTTCAGGCCCCGTCAGCTTGACAACGATCTTTGTATCGCCCCAGGCGGTGACAAGATCCAGGAGCCTGCCCTGGCCCGAGTCGCCACCGTAGTGCGATTTCTTTCCAACGCGAACTTCAGCACCGTCCTGGTCGCTTCCGAAGTTGAAACCCACGATTTGAATCTCCTCGCCCAAGAGGATTAATTGGGGCTTCAGCTTCTTGATGTACGGCTCATGGGTCAGCCCAAATAGAAAAGGATCGCTTGATGACACCTCCAAAATGACATCACCGGGACTCAACCCTCCGCTTGCGTCTTCGTCCCCGAAGCGAATCGTTTTGACATAGGCCGTGTAGGCTCCCGGTTGCTGCTGCTCGCAGTTCTTAAGCCTGGGTTCCGCCCGCGACAAACCGCCTCGGCGATCCCGGACAAAATTTCGTTCCCCTGTGCTCGGATCGATGCCATCTTCAAAAAAATCCAGGAACCTCACCTCAAACCGCGTACTGCTCCAGTTTCGATATGCGAGGGCTGTATAGACGCCGGAGGAGGAGGCAAAATCGACAACCCGATACACACCCTCATAGCTGTCCAACATTTCCTCCTGTGCGTTGCCGAAGCTGCCGTATCGGAATTCAATCCACGTCCCACAGGGGCCCGACGCAGGCCACAATGGCGCGGGGCCGCTGTCCAGGTAGGTCAATCCCACCTGGTTGCTGAAGTCGTATCCGCCGTCCTGATTGCGGACCCTGACCTCATAGTTGCCCGGGGTGAGGGTGGCGTAAGGAATCTGAAACGTAATATCCATATCCGTCCAGGCCCGGACGACGAAGTCCGGCAGCTCAATCCATGCCGCGCCGGCGGACCTCTTTTTCAGTTGAAGGGCCCTGCCAGCCCCGTAAGCTTCACCAAAGTGTTCGCCGGTAATGGCCACGAGCCCGGCAGCAGAGGCTGAGTTGGGAAAGATGCCGCCCGCCTCTATTTGGATGGCCGGGCTGTGCTCAAGGGTATAAAAATAGGGGGTGGGCGGGCCGCCGCTATGACAGCTAAAACAAACCTCGTTCCTCGTAAAGGACCTGTAAAACGCCGGCTCCAATTCAGAGCTGCCGTTCACGTGAAAACCGGTTGCCTCCCAGCCCATGGCTGCAACGCCGTCTCCCGGGTCGGGGCCGCCCCCGTGTGCCGGAATCAGGTGAAGCGTATTAAGATCGTGGCAAGTCTCGCAGTATCGGATCAGTTCGGGGTTAAAAGGATCCCAGCCCGGATCATTGGGATCACCGCCGTGGCATCGGTCACAGCCGCTCGCCCCGTCTCCGTTCACCGCCAGATGATGGGTGTCGGAGAGCGCAAGAATTGGGCGTTTGTACTCATGATACCCCCGGGGCTGTCCCCACACATCGTGGTGGTCATACGTCGAAGGGTGGCCGGCGTCAGCCTGTGGACTCGTGTCCGGGTCGAAACCATCCGCAGCTGCCGCCACGTCCTGATTCCAGTGGCAGTTCTCGCACGAGAAGGGCGACGGCGTCACCACGCTGGGCGGGTACTCCGCAAAACTCATGAATGCAGTGATGGGCGAAACGCCGTTCGGATTATGGCAGGCCACACAGTTATCAGGGGTGCCGAGGTCCGTGTCGTGATGCCAACCATTTAAGGAGATATCCTCCCCGCTGTGACAGCCGCCGGTGAGGCAGTCGCGTGTCACAACAACGCCCGGGGGCTGGGGAACGAACTCATGGCATGGAAAGCAGAGATGATCCTTCAAGACAATCGATGTGTAATGGTGCCTGTCCGAGGTGCTGTCGCCGTGGCAAGCCCGGCAGCCTGCCTCGGATAGGTGAGCATACGCGCCGTCATAAACGCCGGTTTCCTGGGGCGCATAATCCATGAGGGGCAACGGCCGGTTGTAGCCCGCATTCAGGGACCACGACGGCGAGGACAGCCCCAGCATCAGAATCCCTGTTGAGAGGAAGCACAGGAGTCGTCGGGCTATTCTCCTAGTCATCCGTTTCTCCCTTCGCTCTCTCTAAAACAAAAAAAGGCGGGACCGACCGTTCTCCCACCCTACAGCAAACCCTTCCGTCGCAAGCTAGCTTGTGGGTTTTACGAGCCTGCAAACCCGCACGGCGACAATCGTGAACCAGACGAGCCAGCTGTATATCAGCACCTGGTAATACTTGCATATGGAGATCGACAGATTCTTGCTCATTCCCCTCTCCACCAGGCGGCAATAAACGTGAAGGGGATTCAGGTGGTGTTGCATATTCAGGAAGTTGTTGAGCACGGCCTTTCTTCCTCCAGGCTCTGCCGTGGAATGCCCGACGGCTAAAACGACTCGGGACTGTTGGCGTTCAGCCTATCCCCGGTCATGTCAGAATGCAATTAGGAGATGTCTCGATTTGAAATTTGAAATCACCTGATTTTTC
>Ga0307423_1000899_pt1 | contig 19027 bp, 16 predicted proteins | sample SalMarWE160310MG_FD_202154 | JGI IMG/M metagenome (GOLD analysis project Ga0307423, IMG submission 202154) | Salt marsh sediment microbial communities from the Plum Island Ecosystem LTER, Massachusetts, United States - WE1603-10 | ecosystem: Environmental > Aquatic > Marine > Intertidal zone >...
CGTCTCCGAGAACAACTCAATTATATCACGGCTCCAGTGGTGCATGAAAACGAACGCTTCGAAAGCCTCTCAGCTCGATGCCCGGATGGGTTCTCCAACTTGCGAATCTCGCCCGGTAGTGGAGCTCGGACACCAATTGGTGAACGATACAGGAGAGGATCTCCGAGAAAGCAACGAAGTCGAGCAGGGAGCTTGGCTCCACGGGGTCGCGAGACCATCGCGGCGCTTCGCACGCGGAAAGCGAACGTTCGTTCAGTGAACCGTGTTCTGTAAACGTTCCCGCAGTTGCTCGAACTCCTCCGGTGTGTTCGCGTTGAAGAGCGCCGATCCATCCGGATCCACTGCGCGGAGATCCGGCCCCTCCAGATAGCTCACGCGAAGCCCTTCGAGGAGGTCGACGAGCGCGAGCTCGCCGGCGGCCAGGCGCCGCCGTGCCAAGGTGCGCACCGGCTCACGGCGATACAGTGCACAGAGGGGGTGGGCCTTCGCGCCGGTCCGCGGGACCACCGCGTCGGCCTCCGGCCAGACCAGGAGCGCCAGGAGCAGCGGCGGTGAGAGCGACATCAGATCGGTGGCCACCACCAGGACGCGTTCCGTCGTCGCGGCCTCGAGGGCGCCGACCAGACCGCGGAGCGCGCAACGGGGACCTTCGGGATCGGGAACCGGCCTTCCCGGGGCGTCCCGCGGCGGATCGCCGCCGACCAGGAGCACCTCCTCGAAGAGTTCTCCCAGCATCGTTGCGAGACGGGTCGCCGCCGCGACGCCCTCGAGCGGGAGCTGCGCCTTGTCGCGACCCATCCGCGAAGAGGTGCCGCCCAGCAGGAGGGCGGCGGAGACGCTCGCGATGCGACCCTTCGGACTCAAACACCCGACTCCGTCGATGCGAAGAACTGTTCGTCGATGACCTGGACGCAGACCTCGGCGCCGGCCTTCATCTCGGTGGCGTCGGCGGGAAATACCATCAGCCCATGGGCGAGGGTCATCGAACGCAGCACGCCGGAGCTCTGGTTTCCCGTGCTCGTGGCCTCGATCCGACCGTTCCTCTCGGCCAGCTGCACGCGCACGAAGTGCAGTCGTCCCGCCTTCTTGGTGAGTGTCTCGGTGAGCCTGGCCCGCACCACGGGGCGGAACCAGGCGCTGTGACCGGTGGCCTTGCGAATGGCCGGGCGAATGTACTGCTCGAAGGTCACCATCGCCGAGACGGGGTTCCCGGGCAGACCGAAGACCAGCGGCCCTTCCCCCTGCTCGAAGCGACCAAAGGCGAGGGGGTAGCCGGGCTTCATCAGGACTCCCCAGAAGAGCAGCCGACAGCCGAGCTTCTCGAGCACCGGGCGCACGTAATCGTGATCGCCGACCGAAACCCCCGCAGAGCTGACCAGGAAATCCGCGCGCAGCCCGTTGCGGAGCAGGCGCTCGAGGTCCTCGGGGGAATCCCGGGCGATGCCCAGGTTGATCGGCTCGGCTCCGACCTCGCGACACTGGGCCGCCAGGGAGTAGGTATTCGAGGAGACGATGCGGCCGCCGGCGGCATCTCCATCGGGATCCACCAGCTCGTCGCCGCCCGAGAGAATCGCCACGATCGGGCGCTGGTGCACCTGGACCAGCGACCGGCCGAGAGAGGCGAGCACGCCGAGGTGCGCCGGTCCCAGCAGCGTGCCCGCCTCCAGCACCGCATCGCCGCGCCGAATGTCCTCGCCGGCCTCGCGAATGTTCTCCCCGGGCTGTGGGACGATCCGGATCTCCACCTTGTCACCCCGGGCAGAGGTGTCCTCCTGGACCACCACCGTGTCCGCGCCGGGAGGAATCGGTGCACCGGTGAAGATGCGCGCGGCTTCCCCGGCTATCAGGGGGCGTTCGCCCTTCCCTCCGGCTGCGACCTCGTAGACCACGAAAAGCTCCACCGGAGCCGATTCCGAAGCCCCGGAGAGATCCTCCACTCGCACCGCATAGCCGTCCATGGCCGAGCAGTCCGCCGGCGGGAGGGTGCGGCGGGAGATCACGGGCGCCGCGAGCACCCGCCCCAGGGCATCGACGCTGGCGACCGTCTCGCACCCGAGGACTTGGCAGGCATCGAGAACGATCTGCTGGGCTTCGGCGACGGAGATTCCAACCTTCATGAGAAGCACCTTAGCGCCCAGACTAGGCGGTGAAAGCGACGGACGACACCTCGACTCGGGCGCAGGTCACCGCTAGTGTGCCTAAAATTCAGGCAGGTGAGGAGCCGTGAGCGACTCGCCGGTACCCGAAAGGCCATGAGATGGCCCGCGACCTTCGCGACGTACTCGATGCGATCCTCGCAGGAGTGGTGGTGATCGACGCCGAGGGAATCGTGGAGCAATTGAACAGCGCTGCCTGCGGCATCCTCGAGCACTCGGCCCAGGCGGCGGTGGGGAAACCGGTGGAGCGTCTTCTCGGGCCGAGTCATGCGCTGGCGCGGCTCGGCCGCAAAGTGCTCGCGACCGGTATTCCCAGCAGCGAGAGCGGCCAGCAGATCGAAGGCCGCTTCAACGAAGGCCTGAGGGTCGACTTGGCGGCATCGCCCCTGTTCGACGAGACCGGGGTGCTCGACGGTGCCGTCCTGGTGCTTCGCGACCGTTCTGCCCAGCGACGCCTCGAGCGTTTCGAAGCCGAACGGGAGCGCCTGGCCTTCTTCGGCCGCATTGCCGCCGGACTGGCCCACGAGGTAAAGAACCCGCTCGGGGGGATTCGCGGTGCGGGGGAGCTTCTGTCCCTGCGGGCCGAGGACGGCAAGACCCGGGAGACCGCCGATCTCATCGTCAGGGAGTCCACCCGGATTGCCAATCTGGTCGACGACTTCATGGTGTTCGCGCGTGGCGATCGACTCCGGCTGGCTGCGTCCAACCTCCACCGCATTCTCGACCGGGTGCTCGATCTCCTCGCCCACGATCCGCTGAGCCACCACTGCAGCATCGAGCGCGCCTACGATCCCTCCATCCCGGATCTGCTGGCCGACGCCGACCGGCTCATCCAGGTCTTCCTCAACCTGATACGCAATGCCCTTCAGGCGATGGGGGGCGGGGGCGGACGCCTCACCCTCACCACGCGCATCACCCTCGATCACCGCGTCTTCACCGAGTCGGGGCGAATGATCCCCACCGTGGCCACCTGGATCCGGGACACCGGCCCGGGCATGGACGAGGAGGAGCTCCGGCAGGCGACGATTCCCTTCTTCACCAAGCGATCCGGCGGAACCGGGCTCGGACTTTCCGTCGCCGAATACTGGGTTTCCCAGCACGGGGGCACGCTCCAGATCGAGAGCGCACCTGGTCGAGGAACCACCGTTCTCGTGACTCTGCCCCTGCGGAGGGAGAAATGAGCGACACCGCCCGCGTGCTCGTCGCCGACGACGAGCCGTCCATTCGCTTCGTCCTGCGCGAGACGCTGGAGTCGGCGGGCCACGAGGTGGTCGACGTCGATTCCGGCGACGCCGCGCTGGAAGCCCTGGCCGGGAAGAGCTTCCAGGTCGCCTTCTTCGACATCCGCATGCCCGGACTCACGGGTCTGGAGCTGCTGGATCGCGTCGGGGCACTCGGAGAGGATCTCGCCGTGGTCATCATCACCGCCCAGAACACCTTCGAGAACGCCGTGGAGGCGATGAAGCGCGGGGCCCTCGACTACCTGGTGAAGCCCTTCGGCACCGCAGAGGTCCTGGCGCTCGTCGACAAGGCGCTTCGCACCCGTTCGCTCCAGAGCGAGGTTCGCAGGCTGCGACGCGAGGTGAGCGGGCGCGCGGTCCCCGGCGAGCGCCTGGTGGCCCGCAGCCCTGCCCTGGTCGAGGTCTTCAAGACCATCGGCCGGGTGGCCCGGAGCGACGTGGCGGTGCTGATCACGGGCGAGAGCGGCACCGGAAAGGAGCTCATCGCCAACGCCATCCACAACGCCAGCCCGCGTGCCGATCACCCCCTGGTCGCGGTGAACGCCGCCGCGATTCCTCGCGAGCTGCTCGAGAGCGAGCTCTTCGGTCATGAGCGCGGTGCCTTTACGGGGGCAGTCGAGGCGCGACCGGGACGCTTCCGCGAGGCCCGCGGCGGAACTCTCTTTCTGGATGAAATCGGCGACATGCCCCTGGAGCTGCAAGCGAAGCTGCTCCGGGTGCTCCAGAGCGGAGAGGTGATCTCGGTGGGGGCACGGCACCCGGAACGGGTCGACGTGCGCATCCTGGCCGCCACCCATCGCAATCTGGAGACCGCCGTCGCGACCGGAAGGTTCCGGGAGGACCTCCTCTACCGCCTCCGCGTCGTCCCGATCCACGTGCCCCCTCTTCGCGAGCGCCCGGAGGACGTCGCTGTCCTCGCCGAGCACTTCATCCAGCGCTATGCCGAGGAGCTCACCGGCGAGCTTCATTTCCTCTCCGAGCAGGCCCTGGAACGGCTGAGCTCCTACGACTGGCCCGGCAACGTGCGCGAGCTCGAGAACGCCATCAAGCGCGCCCTGGTACTGGCGGGCGGCGAGGTGCTCTCCCCCGAGGACTTCGCCTTCCTCGAGACTGGCGAACCGGGGACCGGGAGCGCTGCGGATCTGGAAGGGTTGCTCACCTCGGAGGTGAGGGCCGCCCTCGCCGATCCCGAGCCGAATGAGCTCTACCGCCGGATTCTGGCGCGCGTGGAGCGTCCGCTCCTGGAGACGGTGCTCGCACACACCGACGGAAACCAGATCAAGGCGGCCGCCTTGCTGGGAATCAATCGCAATACACTGCGCAAGAAGATCACGGATCTCGACATCTCCGTGCCGAGCCGCTCGTGACGCCGGAGGCGCGACAGAGCGCGCGGAAGCGGCTTGCAGGCCTTCACGTTCTCGCCGACGACGATCCGCGCTGGAAACGCGATCCGGTGGCGCAAGCCCGCGCCGCCTGCGCGGGGGGCGCCGCGGTGGTGCAGCTGCGAGCCAAGCGCGCGATCGATCGGGAGGCGCTGGCATGGTGCCGCGCGATACGGCCGATCACCCGCGAATCCGGCGCGCTCTTCATCGTCAACGACCGCTTCGATCTCGCCCTGGCCGCGGAAGCCGACGGCGTCCATCTGGGTCAGGACGACCTCCCGCCCGGCCGCGTCCCCCCCGAGGTGCGCGAGCTGCTCCTGATCGGGCACTCCACCCACGACGCCGAGCAGGCTCGGCGCGCCTGCCAGGAGCCGATCGACTACCTGGCTTTCGGCCCGGTCTTCGGAACCACATCGAAGCAGAGCGAGTACGACGCCCGCGGGCTACCGGCCCTGGGCGAGATCGCCGCACTCGCCGGACCTCTTCCGCTCGTCGCCATCGGCGGGATCGACCTGGACCGTGTGGCAGAGGTGATCCGGGCCGGCGCCGCCGCGGTAGCCGTGATCTCGGCGGTGGCAGCGGCAGAAGATCCCGTCGCCGCCACCCGCGCCCTGGCGAGCGCCATCCAGGAAGCGGCGCGGTGACGGATCTGGCACTGCGCCTGGTCTCGTGCCTCGGCCTCTTCGGGCTGATCGTGATCGCCTGGATCTTCTCCACCCAGCGCCGAGTCTTCCCCTGGCGGGTCGTCGGCTGGGGGCTCGGCCTCCAGCTGGCGCTCGCGCTCCTGCTCCTTAAGACCGCCTTCGGCCGCGCCTTCTTCGTGGCGGTGAACCAGGCCGTCGTCCAGTTCATCGGCTTCACCGACGCGGGTGTGGTGTTCGTCGCCGGACCTCTCAAGGAACTGGGCTTCTCCTTCGTTCTCGACGTGCTCCCGATCATCATCTTCATGGGCAGTCTCTTCGCCATCCTCTATCACCTGGGCGTCGTCCAGTGGGTGGTGGGCGCGCTGGCGAGCATTCTCTCTCGCTCCATGGGCCTCTCGGGCGCGGAGAGTCTGGCGGCGGCAGCCAACATCTTCGTCGGCATGACGGAGGCGCCGCTCCTGGTGCGGCCCTACATCGAGCGCATGACCCGCTCCGAACTCTTCGCGGTGATGTCCACGGGCATGGCCACCATCGCGGGATCCGTACTGGTGGCATACGCGAAGATGCTCGGAGAAGGGACCTTCGCCGGTCATCTGGTGACGGCGAGCCTGCTCTCGGCGCCGGCGGGTATCCTGATCGCCAAGGTCATGGTTCCCGAAACCGAGATCCCCGTGACGGCCAGCGGCGGTCAGGCGACGGTGGAGCGCACCTCCGTCAACTTGATCGACGCGGCATCCCAAGGTGCACTCGCCGCGCTTCGTCTGGCGGCCTACGTGGGCGCCCTGCTGATCGCCTTCGTCGCGCTGATCGCCATGTTGAACGGCCTGATCGGCTGGGTCGGGGGGCTGCTGGGCTTTCCCGACTTGACCCTCCAGTGGATCCTGGGCGTCCTCTTCGCACCCTTCGCCCTCTTGATGGGCATTCCCTGGTCCGAGGCCGTCCAGGTGGGATCGCTCCTCGGGGTGAAGACGGTGCTGAACGAATTCCTCGCCTTCCGGGATCTGGCAGTGCTCATCGAGGCGGAGTCGCTCTCCCCGCGCTCGATCGTGATCGCGTCCTACGCGCTCTGCGGCTTCGCGAACTTCGGCTCCCTGGCGATCCTGCTGGGCGGTGTCGGCGGCATGGCGCCCAGCCGCCGCGGAGACCTGGCGCACCTCGGGCTTCGCTCGATCCTGGCCGGAACCCTCGCCACGATGATGACAGGCTGCGTGGCGGGCATCCTGCTCTGACTGGAACCTGTATTACTGCCCCTCTCCGGTGGGGAAGAGCAGCGTCGCCAGCCTCTCCCCGACCCACTCCCCCGCTACCACGTTGCCGAGATCGCTCAGGTGGGTATCGCCGCTCCGGTAGTTCTCACTCCCGCCGCGCAGCACCTCCGTGGTGTCGAGAACCGGCAGTCCTTCGACGTTGGCTTCGATCCAGCGGCGCAAGCGCTGGAGATCGTACCCCTCGGCGACGAGGTCGCGTCCCAGGAGTCTCCGAAGATCGGCGTCGACCAGAATCCGGTCCGGAAAGACGACGAGCACGAAGGGAAGGCCGAGCCGGCGGGCACGCTCCTCCAGGCCGGCCAGCGCCTGCGCCATCACTTCCGTCGCCGCCCGCGATCCCTTCGCCGAGTAGTTCGCATCGAGTCGCCGCTCCACCATGGCGCGGAGAGCGTCGCCGAGCTCGGTCAACTTCTCGCCCTCGATGCGACAGCTCCCCTCGCGGCGTTGCACCTGCTCACGGATGCCGGGATCGAGGCGGCTGGCGCGAGCGATGAAGAGCGCGTAGCGAAAGGTCCGGGAGTTCAAGGGGTGGAATGTGCGCAGGAACCACGAGACGGGGAAGCGGAAGTTGATCCCGGCGACCACTCGGCGCTCGGTTCCGGGAAGGTTGTCGGTGAAGTCGTTCTCCAGGAAGACGCTGTAGACGACGGCATCGAAGCGGTAGCCCTCGGCGACGAGGTGATCGAGGAGGTTCCGAGCGTCCACCGGGCCGTAGCCCCCGACACCGGCGTTGATGGCCTCGACCGGAGCCCCGATCCGCTCCGACAGACTTTGCGCCGCCACCTCCGGGTAGTTGCATCCGGGTGCGCTGCCACTCCCCTCGGTGTAGGAATCTCCGAGGAAGAGGATGCGCAGGCGGTCCGCGCGCTTCGCGTAGGGCGAGGCGGTCCGGAAGCCGTAGGGAGACCCGGCGTGGGCCTTCTTCACCCACACCCAGCCGCCCGAGGCAGACTGGAACTCCCGGTAGGGACCTCCCAGACGGGACGAGGGGCCCCGCGACACCAGAGTCACATCGGCGGCAAAGAGCAGAAGCTCCAGGAGCAGGAAGGAGGCGATCAGCCCGCGGAGTACGCCGGCCAGTGATATGGGCTTGCGGCGAAGCATCTCGGCGGCGAAGAGGACGGCGACGACCGCAAAGAAGACCAGAGAGGCGGCGGAGAGCCACTCGTACTCTCGGCGACCCTCGTTGAAGAGTCCGAGGGGTAGCGCCCCGGAGTGATCCTGAATCCAGATCGCCGCGAGGACGGCGATCACGTAGAGAAGGAACGCACTGCGCACCAAGAAGGCCATTCGATCACTCCGCTGGCCAAGGCTCCGTACCATAGCGAGACGCGGGTGGCGACGGCTTCCCCGCTGAGAGGTCCCGGATCTTCACGCGTCCGCAGAGACGGTGGGAAGCTTGACGGTGAAGCTGGAACCGCTCCCGGGCGCGCTCTCCAGAACGATCTCGCCGCCGTGGGCTCGGGCGATCTCGCGAGCGAGGGGTAGGCCGAGACCGACTCCCGGCGCCTCGCGCCGCCCCGCGACCCGGTGGAAGGGCTCGAAGACCCTCGACGCCTGCTCCGGATCGATCCCGACGCCGGTGTCGCTGACGATCACCTCCACCCACGCCTCCGCCGGCGTGATCGCAACGTCGATTCGTCCGCCGCCCGGCGTGTACTTGACCGCGTTGTGGAGCAGGTTGGCGAAGAGCTGGTGAAGCCAGCTGGGATCGCCCGGCACGGTAACGGGATCGGCGGGCTGGAGGGATAGCCGCACCCCGGCGTCGCTCGCCAGCGGCTGGAAGAACTCCACCACCTCTCCGAGAAGAGAGGAGATCTCGACGGGAACCCGCTGCTCGGGCTGAAGCCCCGCCTCGGACTGGGCCAGCCGCATCATCGCGTGTACCGAGTTCGAGAGCGACTCCACCTCCTCCGCCATCTCGCCGAGGATTCGCCGGTACTCCTCGGGCTCGCGCTGTTTTTCCAGGGTCACGTCGATTCGACTGCGCATGGCGTTCAGGGGGGTGCGAAGCTCGTGGGCGGCGTTGGCCGAGAAACGCTGCATCCGCCTCACGCTGGCGCGGATGCTGGCGATCATGTCGTTCAGCGTGTGAGCCAGATCGTCGAGCTCGTCGCGGTTCCCGGTGGTCGGGATCGTCTCGTCGAGGTGCGTCCCGGTGATGCGGCGGGCGGTCCGGTTGATCTCCTTGATGGGCCGCAGGCTGCCGCGGGCCAGCAAGGATCCGAGCACCGCCGTCAGGAGCAGGAGAATCGGAAGCGAGTACAGGTAGATGTCCCGGACGGTCCGGGCATTGCGGACGAAGCGGCGGGTGTAGAGCGCACCCTGGACGAAGCAGTTGTCCGCGGGCATCTCCATCACCAGATAGCGGTACTTGCCTCCGAAGTCCGCCTCGTACGAGACCCGCCCACCGCCCCTGTCGCGCAGCTTGCCGGAGAGTCCGAGATCCTGGTGGGCCAGGGACCCTCTCTTGAGCAGAACCCTGCCCTTGGGGTCGAAGATCTGCACACCGAGCCTGAGATCGGACTCGGCGATGGCAATGTTGCGGTCGATGATGTCGATCACCGAAGGTGCCGTCGGCCAGGAATCCCGGATCGCGTCGACGATCTCCTTCACCTGCAGCTCCAAGTGGAGCTCGGCGTCTCTCTCGGTACGCCGCTCCACCTGCGAGTAGGTGTATGCCGCGAAGATCGACACCGTGACCAGGAGCGCCGCCGTGTAGCGCAGCGTCCAGCGGGTGCCGATCGAGACGCTCCGCCTCACTCGCCCTCGCCGGCCTTGCTCCGGTCCTCCAGCATGTAGCCCACCCCTTTCACGGTGTGGATCAGCTTCGGCCCGAGATCCTGCTCGACTTTCTTGCGCAGGTGGTTGATGTGCACATCGATCAGATTCGAGTAGGTGTCGAAGCCGTAGCCCCACACCTTCTCGGTGATCATGGCCCGGGAGACCGCGTGGCCCGCGTTTCGGAGCAGGTACTCGAGGAGGTCGAACTCCTTCGGCGTGAGCTCCACGGACCGACCGGAACGCTCCACCGCGTGGCGCCGCAGGTCGAGGACGAGATCACCCACAGCGAGACGCCCGTCGTCAGGCTCCGAGAGGCTGCGCCGGGCCACGGCCTGGATGCGCGCCAGGAGCTCGGCAAAGGCGAAAGGCTTCACCAGGTAGTCGTCGGCGCCCAGGTTCAGGCCCTGAATCCGGTCCACCACGTCACCGCGGGCAGAGAGGTAGAGCACGGGAACGTGCACGCCTTTGGCGCGAAGCGAGCGAAGGACCTCGAAGCCATCCGAGTCGGGGAGCATGACGTCGAGGATCAGCAGGTCGAAGGGATCGCGAAGCGCGCGCTCGACACCGCTCTTCCCATCCTCGGCCACATCGACGGCATAGCCGTGCTCCGAGAGCCCCTTGCGAATGTACTCCCGGGCGGTCGGGTCGTCTTCGATGTAGAGAATCCGAAGCAGCTCCCGTCCTCCCAATAACCAGTGGCTGGATTCTCGCCGCAGCCGGTGAAGTCTCCGTGAAGTGTGCCGCCTTCCCGGGCCCCGTCACCCCCCTGTATTCCCCGGGGGCAACCTGCACTGGAGGGAGTCCGTTCCCCCTCGCACCGGATCGGCATCAGTAGGCCTTGCCCCCGTGGAATCTTGACACATATGTCCAGATTTCTATTCTCTGCTGGATGCAGCTCATGGCCCAGGAAGAATACGGCCTGCGATGCCTTCTCGAGCTCTCCCGCCATTCCGGTCCGCAGCCCCTCACGATCCAGGAGATCGCCAAGGCCGAGGGGCTCTCACCGGACTACACGGCAAAGCTGCTCCGCGAACTCCGCCGCGGAGGACTGGTGAGCAGCCGGCGCGGCGCCACTGGTGGCTACCGGCTGAGCCGGGACCCGGAGGAAATCACCATCTGGGACGCCATCGAGGTCCTGGGAGGCTCGCTCTTCCCGGATCGCTTCTGCGAGGGTCATCCGGGACGGCACCCCCTGTGCGTGCGGGGGTCGGATTGCTCGATTCGCAGCATCTGGCGACTGGTGGACGAATCCGTCCGCAGCGTCCTCAGCCGCATCACCCTGCGAGACCTTCACCGGGCCGAGATGGCCATGGGCACATGGCTGGAGACGCGCCCCCAACCGTTACGGAGATCCCAATGAACCAGACCACCGTTGCCCAGATCCTGGATGCCCTGCGGCCGATCGTCGACCCCGACCTGGGCAAGAGCATCGTCGATCTGGGCTTCGTCAAGCATGTCGTCATCGACGGACCCCGCGTCTCCTTCACCATCGAACTCACCACACCCGCCTGTCCGGTGAAGGCCGAGTTCGAGCGCGAGGCGAGGGGAAGGGTGCTCGCCCTCGAGGGCATCGAAGACGTCGAGGTCGAGATGAGCGCCGCTACGCGAGGACGCTCCGTCGCGAAGGAGGCAGTCCTGCCCGGAGTGAAGAACGCCATCGCCGTCGCCTCGGGGAAGGGCGGCGTCGGCAAGAGCACCGCTGCCGTGAACCTGGCCGTGGCCCTTCACGCAGCCGGCGCGAGCGTCGGTCTGATGGATGCGGATGTCTACGGGCCCTCCCTTCCCCTCCTGCTCGGGGTCTGGGATCACCCACACGGGGAAAAGAGGGACGGGAAGGAGTGGATCGTCCCCCTCGAGGCCCACGGCCTGAAGCTGATGTCGATCGGCTTCCTCCTCACCGATGACTCACCCGTGATCTGGCGGGGCCCGATGGTCCACGGAATGATCGGGCAGTTCCTGAGCAACGTCGACTGGGGCGAGCTCGACTACCTGGTGATCGACCTGCCTCCCGGCACCGGGGACGCCGCACTCACGCTCACCCAGCAGGCACCGCTCTCCGGCGCAGTGGTGGTGACGACGGCCAACGACCTCTCGCTGATCGACGCGCGCAAGGGTCTCCGGATGTTCGAGAAGGTGAACGTCCCCGTGCTCGGCATCGTCGAGAACATGTCCTACTTCGTCCCGCCCGACCTGCCGGACCGGAAGTACTACATCTTCGGCGAGGGCGGGGGGAAGCGCACCGCCGAGGAGCTCGGCGTCGACTTCCTCGGGGAGATCCCCATTGATCCGCGGGTGGTCGAGGGCGGAGACGCGGGCAAGCCCATCGTGACCTACGCTCCGGATAGCGCCACCGCCGAAGCCTTTCGGGAGCTGGCTGGAGCGGTCGCGCGCAGGCTCGCCGTGATCGCCAGCCGCACGCCCGCCATCGCCGACGCCAACATCACCTGGTCGGACTCGTCCGGCTGACCCTGGTTACAGCGGCTCCGGCTCTGCCACTACCTTCAGGAGAGCGGCGGCGCTCCCGCGGCGCGTCAGCACCAGGGCGATCCACCCGAGGGGGATCCACAGCCAGAAGCTGGCGAGGCGGAACCCGAGAACCACCAGCGCCATGTGCTCCGCCGGCACCTCCATCCAATGCAGCGAGGCGCCGAGCACACCATCGACGACGCCGATCCCACCGGGGGCTCCGCTCACGGCGCCAAGGACCGAGGCCAGAGCGCTCCCGAGGATCGCCTCCACCGCCCCGACTCCCCCCGGCAGACCGCGCACCAGCACCCAGAACGCGGCGCCGTAGGAGAGCCAGCAGGCGGCCTCGACGGCGACGATCCCGAGGGTCGAGGGCCGCCACCAGAATTCGGCGGGCAGTGCGAATCGCGTACCCTCCAGCCAGCCCGATGCGTAGCGCCCGGCGGCGAGACCCGTCACGGCCACTGTGAGGGCGGCTGCAGCTCCGGCAATCGGGCTCCAGCGCCAGGCCACGAGCCCGGCCATCAGGGCCAGCACCGAGAGGGTGTCGAGCACGAAGGTCGCGCCCTCGGCCTCGAGACAGCGGGCCATGTCGCCTCGCCCCAGGCTCACGAACCCGTCGGGACGAATCAGGCGGTTGAGCTGGGCTGGGAGCAGCAGCCCGGCGCGGATCGCCAGCGAGGCGAGTGCGCCGCGGATATCGAAGGCGCGGATACCGAAGCACTCGTAGACCCACATGGCTGCTAACGCCTCGAGACCTACGTCGAGGGCTGCCAGAACGAGCACCACCGGCAGCACGTTGAGCCGGCCCCGCCAGTACTCCAAGGCCACCCGCCACTCGCCGCCGGCGAACTGGTAGATACCGTAGGCCGTGACGACGCCGAGCAGGGCGAAAGCTGCGACGCGGCTCCGGTGTATCGTCCATCTGTTGCCGCTGTCAGTCACTCAGCTGCGATTCCCCGCCTGATCAATCTGTCGGGCACCCGACCCGGGCGCCGCAGCGCGACCGGGAGGAGGGTGAAATCCACCCACTGGCAGCGCGACCTGCTCGCGTCCCGTGCCTCCGGCTGCCACCCTTCCTCAGCTCCTGAGCTCCCGAGCTTCTTCCTGGGATCCCAGGCCCACCACCCGCGTGACGTCACCCCCTCCTCCCACGATCGCCTACGCCGCGACGATGGTCAAGCGGAGCCACCGGCCGCCGTCTCTACCCCCCCGTCGATGCGCCGGTAGACGATGCCCTCCGACGTCGCGAAGACCTCCTCGTACTTCTCCGACAACAGACGGCGTAGGTACGGGTACTTCGCCGGCGGGTACTTCTTCGCCTCGGTACCCGGGTCCGTGTCCACGAAGAAGAGCGGCGGATGCTCGGCGAACTCCCGCTTCAGCGTCTCCCACGCGCCCGGGAGAATGCGCTCCGTGGTGTCGTAGGCGGGATCGTCGGCCAGCGGGCTCCCGAAGACGTAGCCGGTGAGCGGAAAGCAGAGGATGAAGCGCGACGCTGGCCGCCGCTGTGCCTCGGCGTAGAGCCAGTCTCGCTGGCCCCAGAAGAACACCTTGTCCTGCGGGCCGGAGTGAAGGCGGACGTACTGGCTGAGCGGGCTCGGAGTCCGCCACGGCCAGAGCCCGACACCGTCAACGACCAGGAACGCCACGGCGGTTCCGGCGAGCAGGAAGCCGAGCACGCCGCGGCGGAGCGGGGGGAAGTCGTACGCCACTGCGCGCGTCCAGATGGCGGCGAGCACCGGGGCGCCCAGCAGCACCAAGGCCGGGAGAAGCTGAAAGAAATAGTGGGAGTAGAAGCGCCCGCTGGCGCAGACGCCGATGCAGGAGACACCGAAGAGGAGAACGAGAGCGGTCAGCTCCGGCTCGTGCCCCCTCCAATAGCGGGCCCGGTCGCGGATGGAGAAGACGCAGCAGGCCAGCAGGGGATGCCAGGCGGCGGCCGTCGCGAGTGTCTCCTTGCCGCCCCGCTGCCAGAAGACGGGGTCCGTCGGACCGTGCGGAACATCGTGGTCGCCGAAGGTCCAGTAGAAGGCGTCGGCGAGGATCCCCTGCCGATGCAGGATGAGCACCGCGGCCCCGAGTGTGAGGAAGTAGCTCGCGGTCAGCAAGCCAGCCTGGGCGACGGCGTGGTGTCGAAACAGATGGTTCCGGCTGCGATACGAAGGCAGCAGGAGGTAGAGGGCCACCGGTAACGCGACGATCGCGGCGGGCTGCTTGATCAGGAAGGCGCTCGCCAGCAGCACGCCGCTCGCCGCCAGCTCGGGGCGGTTTCGTGAAGAACCCGGCCGCAGCGCGAGAAAGAGACCCCAGACGATGGGCAGGTTCATCATCAGCTCGCCGTTCAGGGCGAGGTCCACCCAGTCGGGGCGCGCCGTGCAGATGGAGTACAAGAGCGCCGCCGCGAACCCGACCTCCCGAGAGAAGAGCTGGCGCGCGAGGGCGTAGAGCCCCGCCATGGTGAGCAGGATCCAGGCGACCCCGAACAGGTGGAACGGGAGCCAGTTGTACTGGCCCACCACGCCGAAGACAGCTGCGTAGATCCAGAAGACAAGGGGCGGCCTGCGGTCCAGCGCGCTTCGATAGAGCGTACCGCCCTCCAGCAGCTCGTGGGCCACGACCGCGTAGCCGCCCTCGTCGTCCAGGGTCATCGGGTGGACGATCGCCGGAAGTCGAAGCACCAGGGTGAGCAGGACCAGGAGCAGCCAGGCTCGACGGAGGGAAGGCCGGGGCGCCATGCCCCGGAGTCTGCCCGCGTCGAGCCGCTCTGCAACTAGCCAGCCTGCATCACTCACCAGGTCGCTGTTGCGGCCGCCCAGAGCACCGCATCTTCACGGCCTTCTCCCTCCGGGGTGCGAGCCAAGAGTCCCAGGGGGCGTTAGATTCCGCCCCGTGAAAACGCTGCTCTTGAACCCGCCCTCCTACCAGGGCTTCGACGGCGGGGCAGGGTCCCGATATCAAGCCCGGCGTGAGGTCCGCTCCTTCTGGTATCCGACCTGGCTCGCCCAGGCCGCGGCCTTGGTGCCGGAGAGCGTCTTGATCGACGCCCCCCCGGATGGCCTCACTCTCGAGGACGTGATCGATCGGCTCGCGGAGTTCGACCTGGTCGTCATCCACACCTCGACGCCCTCTCTGCCCCAGGACGCGAAGACAGTGGCCCGGCTGCGGGAGGTCAAGCCTCGCCTGTGCATCGGGCTGGTGGGTCCCCACACCATGGTGCTACCCGAGGAAACCCTGCGGACGGCACCGGCAGCCGACTTCGCAGCCACCGGCGAGTTCGACTACGTGGTGAAGGAAGTGGCCGAGGGGCGCCCCCTGGGCGACGTGGCCGGCATCGTATGGCGCCGGCGCGACGGGAGCCTGGAACGCAACCCGGACCGCCCGCCGATCCGGGACCTCGACGCGATCCCCTTCGTCACCGACGTCTATGCCCGGGATCTGACCATCGAGAACTACTTCATCGGCTACCTGCTGCACCCGTACGTCTCGCTCTACACGGGGCGCGGATGTCGGAGCCGCTGCACTTTCTGCCTCTGGCCACAGACCATCTCCGGGCACGTGTACCGCACGCGCAGCGTCGAGCACGTGCTGGCGGAGATGGCCCACGCCAGGGAGCTCCTTCCGCAGGTCGAGGAGTTCTTCTTCGACGACGACACCTTTACAGACGACCGACCCCGGACCGAGAGGATCGCTCTCGGGCTCGGCGAGCTGGGCCTCACCTGGTCGTGCAACGCCAAGGCCAACGTGCCCTACGAGACCCTCCGGGTGATGCGGGAGAACGGCCTGCGCCTTCTGCTGGTGGGCTTCGAGTCGGGCAACCAGCAGATCCTCAACAACATCCGCAAGGGCACCAAGATCGAGCGGGTGCGGAAGTTCGCCGAGGACTGCCACGAGCTCGGGATCCTCATGCACGGGACCTTCGTCCTGGGGTTGCCGGGCGAGACCCGGGAGACGATCGAGCAGACCCTCGCGTTCGCCAAGGAGATCGATCCCTACAGCCTTCAGGTCTCATTGGCGGCGCCGTACCCGGGCACCGAACTCTACCGCCAGGCCGTGGCGAACGGCTGGCTGGCCGGTTCCTCGGGCGCGGGACTGGTCCAGAGTGCCGGGATCCAGGAGGCCGTGCTGTCCTACGACGACCTCGGCGTCGAGGCGATCCACGAGGCCCTGGAACGCTTCTACCGCTCCTTCTACCTTCGCCCCGGCCCCATTCTTCGGATCCTTCGAGACATGCTTCGCGACCGCCAGCTGATGAAACGCCGCCTCCGCGAAGGCTGGGAGTTCTTCTCCTTCATGGCGCGGCGACGCCACCGCCGCGGAGACGAAGCGACGTGATGCGCAGCCTGATCGTCACCGGCGACGATTTCGGCGCGCTCCCGGGGGTCAACGCCGCCATCGCCCGCGCCCACGACGCGGGCATCCTCACCGCGGCCAGCCTCATCGTCACAGGGGAGTTCGTGGACCAGGCGGTGGCGCTGGCCCGCGAGCGCCCCCGTCTCGCCACCGGGCTCCATCTCGCCCTCTGCGACGCCAGGTCGGCGTCTCCGCCCGGGGCGATTTCCGACCTGGTCACCGCCGACGGCCGCTTCCCCGCCTCGCCGGGACGCACCGGAATCGTCCACTGGATCTGGCGGCGGCGGCGGCGCGGGCAGCTCGAGCAGGAGATTCGCGCCCAGCTGGAGCGCTATCTGGAGACCGGTCTGCCCCTCGACCACGTCGACGGCCACCACCACCTCCACATGCACCCGGTGGTCTTCGACATCCTCCTTCGCTGCATCGAGGACTACAAGATCCCCTGGGTACGCCTGGTGCACGAGGACCGCTGGGCGCGCCGCCGAGGCGATCCACTGCTCGGGGAGATCGTCGCCGCGATCTTCGGTCTCCTGGCTGCGCACCACCGCCGCGCGCTCCGCCGCCTGGGCTCCACGCTCGCTCCAGATCGCGTCTACGGCCTGCGAGCCACCGACCGTCTCGACCTCCCGGAGTGGCTTCGGATGCTGTCGCGGATTCGAGCGCCGAGGGTGGAGGTCTACACTCACCCCGACGAAGAGACCGAAGAGGGCCGTCTCCAGCTCGAGGCCCTGTGCGCGCCCGAGCTACGCTCCGCCGTGGAGGCGGCGGGCTACCACCTGGTCAGCAGCCGCGAGTTCAGCAGGGGCGCAGGCGGAGGTCCATGATGAGCGCGGCGATCGCCTTCCTCGTGACCTGGCTGGTTGCGGCCGGCGTCTACCGCTGGCTGGCGCTGCGTGCCGTCGAAGCGAAACTGAAGCCGCGCGCGAGCCGGGCCGAAGCGGTTCCACCGAGCGGCGAGGTCGTCCTTCTGCGCCCGCTCCGAGGCGCGGGACAGTGGCTCGAGAGCTGCCTCGAGAGCCTGTGGAACGCTGCGGATCTCAGCCGTACCCGGGTGGTGGTGGGCGCGACGGACCCCCTGGATCCCGCCCTGCGGATCGTCCGGGAAGCACTCGCCGCTGAGCACCGACCGCCCACCCAGGTCTTGGTCGCTCCCGGACCGGCCGGCCTGAATCGAAAGATGGCGAACCTGATCCAGATGAGCGAGGGGTTGAAGGCCGAGATCCTGCTCTTCTCCGACGCGGACGTCCGCGTTCCCGACGACTACGTCGATCGCGCGATTGTCCCCTTCAAGGAGACGGAGGTGGGCCTGGTGACTTTCCCCTACCGCAGCGTTCCGGATTCGAGCCTGGCGAACCGCACCGAGGCGCTGATCACCAACACCCACTTCCTGCCGAGCGTCGCGATGGCCCTCGAGATCCAGGGCCTGCACTTCGCTCTCGGTGCGAGCATCGGCGTGCGCCGCGAGGCGCTGGAGCGGGCCGGCGGTCTGGAGGCGCTGCTGGACGTCTGCGGGGACGACTACGAGATGGCCAGGAACATCGAGCGGGCGGGATACCGGCTGGAGCTGGTCCCGCTGATGCTCGAGCACCATGTGGAGGGCGCGGGCTGGCACGACTCCGCGAGCCGCCAGCTGCGCTGGGCGCGGGTGACGCGCGCCGAACGTCCGCGCGGCTATCTGGGCCAGGGCATCACCCACGGAGCCATCCCGGCCCTGGCGCTGGGGGCGGTGGCCGCCTTCTCCGGCGCCGGAGCCGCGGGCTGGCTGATTCCGGCGGCGTGGTGGGCAGCGCAGGCGGCCGGGCTCTGGCGCCGCCGCGGCATCCTGGCCGTGCGCAGCGCGGACCTCCTGCTGCTGCCTCTCGTGGACGTCGCGGCCTTCCTCGTCTGGGCGGGCGGCTGCTTCGGCCGACCGCGCCCCAGCTAGCCTGCATTCGGCCGTCTCTACGGAGCGCGGGCTGCGTTCCGGTCATTCGTGGACCAGGGAGTCGACGATGTTCATGGCCGCCGCCTTGCGCGCCGGGTAGAGCCCGAAGAAGAGGCCCACCGCCAGCGACACGCCGAAGGCCACCACGACGCTCGTGCCCGAGATCGGGACCGGCATGCCGTAGAGGAGACCCGCGTAGGCGGGCCCGCCGACGCCGATCAGCACGCCGAGCACGCCGCCCGTCACACTCAAGATGCCGGACTCCGCCAGGAACTGGAGCAGGATGTCGCGCCGCCGCGCTCCCAGCGCCAGGCGGATGCCGATGTCGCGGGTGCGCTCGCTCACCGTGACCAGCATAATGTTCATGATTCCGATGCCGCCCACCAGGAGCGAGACGCCGGCGATCGCGATCAGCACCAATGTGAGCGCGTCCGATACTCGCCGGACCAGCTCGAGGTAGCGACTGAGCGACGCCACATTGAAGCTCTCGAGGCTGCGGTGGCGCGAGGCGAGCAGCTCTCGCACCTGCGCCACCACTTCGGGCACCCGCTCGGCGCTCTCCGCCTGGAGATAGACCACGTCGATGTCGCGCTGGTCGGCCACGTTGCGGAAGGTCGAGAACGGGATGAGCGCCGTGAATCGCGAGACCTCGCTCTTTTGCACCGCGGCGGCGCTCTCCACACCCTCGCGGAAGACCCCGATCACGCGAAAACGAAGCTCGAAGAGGCGGAGGGCCGCATCGCGCGGCGGTTTGCCGCCGAAGAGCTTCTCTGCCAGCTCGACCGAGACCAGGCACACCTTGTCGGCGT
>Ga0307423_1000900_pt1 | contig 19021 bp, 18 predicted proteins | sample SalMarWE160310MG_FD_202154 | JGI IMG/M metagenome (GOLD analysis project Ga0307423, IMG submission 202154) | Salt marsh sediment microbial communities from the Plum Island Ecosystem LTER, Massachusetts, United States - WE1603-10 | ecosystem: Environmental > Aquatic > Marine > Intertidal zone >...
GAGTCCAATCAATCCTCCAAGTGGTTGCAGGTTCCATCCTAGATGTCGCTATGCAACTGAGAAGTGCCAGGATGAAGTTCCCGAGCTTCGTGATATGGGCGATGGACACCTCGTAGCATGTCATTATGCGGGTGATTTGGATCTCACTTACAAGCAGGAACTTAGTCAAGAAACTAAATACAGTACAGAAGTATAGAACGTTGTACATGGTATGAGCGTACTTCTAAGAATTTTTTAGGGTACGCTCCCACACCTTGTTTTGAAGGAGTAAAAAAAAATGTCATTCGAAGACGATGAAGCCCAGATAGAGTCGACCGACACAAAGGAATATGATTGGCGAGATTATGGCGACCATGACCAATCATCACACCCAGATCTTGATGCTAAAGATATCGTTGCAATATTTGTTGCTGCACTACAAACAATATTTTTACCACTGGTTCTCCTTGCAGTTGCCATGCTCCTGATTGGAATAACTATCGGATTGATCTTCTAGGAGCTGCATGGTTTTTGTGGGAAAAGGACTTTGAACGTGGAATGATTATTGGAACTGGCTTCATGATTACAAACCTCCTAATCGGATTTATCGCGACTATAGTTCTCGTAACACCAATGACTGGCGTCATTGCCGGAGGCGGTGCATTTCTGGAGATGGGAATCTTTCTTATTTTAGGAGCTTGTTTGATGAGCAGACAACCATTGAAAGACGAGGACCGATACAAAGAAGATGGTTCTCCCAAAACTAGTTGGAAGATGGCAATAATAGGTAGGCAACTGATTTTTACTGGAATTTTTCTCTTTACTTTTGCAGCAATTATCGCAATCATATCACTGTTCATTGTAATATAATCTACAATCTCATACCTTCATCCTTTACGATTTTGTTACGCATTGATCTAAATGATAGTCCAGCAAGTATGAGTATTATTGGCCCAATGATGAAGAATACCATTAATGCAAGTGGCATTGAAATTATGGCAAGTGGTTGGAACATATAGGTATAAGCGATACCCAGGAATGATGCAAAAATATATGCTACAATTATTGGTATCTCTTCACCCCAAGGTGCTGCAACCATTGTAATAGTCCCAATTAGAATGAGATTTCTTACCCAATTTCTGATTGCTCTTTGTGAAACTCTGGCATATGCAAGGTCTCCCATTTTAAATGAGTCAATATCCTGTTCTATCTGCCATTTAAGGAGGAGATTTGAAACCTCTAATTGACCAGGGCCTCTTATTACAAAAACAGAGAGAATGAATAAGACTAGAGATGTACCAATCATGTTGTAACTTTGAAATAGAATATATACAATAATAACAGGAATGAGGCCAAGAAATATACTAAGCAATATAGTGCCTGTCACCGTTCTATTCATCATGAAGTTGCGGAAACCTTCTGACTTCTCCAAGTAACTTCCGTACACGATATTCTTCATAACCCATTTATGAGAGTCACAGTTTGTGTAATGTTTTTTCCCAGACGTATCTGGTTCACCCAATCGTTCACTTAATGGTTCTATGAAACAATTTACTGCATGCAGTTTTCTATACCATACAAATGCCAGAAAGAATGAGAGTATACTCATAAGGATGAAGCCAATAGTCATGTACATTGGTTCTCACCTATCCTAATCGTTTCTGAAGAGCTCGCAACCACAGGTCCACTTTCAGACCTTCATATGGTTGGTCGTTTTCATCGACCCTTGTTCCTAACAAGAAGTAAACGTCACCAAGCATCTTAGTAGGCTTTCTTTTACCCACTTTTAATGTGACATATTCACCTGGAAGAGAGATAGCAACTCCATGCTCGTAATACACCCTTGCATGATCGGAGAAATCATAATCTAGATCATCTCTTGGTTGAGGATAGGTTTCTATTATTGCTTCCTTGAGTACAATTTCTATGTCAAGTTTTTCAAAGATATAATTTGGCACGGTTTTCCTACTTTCAGGCATTCCAAATTTTCTCGCGATAAGTTGGCTCTGTTCAATGAAACCGGAAAAGTCCCCACCTTCACCCTCGATTTTAATCGATGGAGTCTTATCCAGAGATAACCTGAGATTGTTAGGATGGACCTGCCATCTCTTAACAGCTTTTACATTGCTGGTCTTTTCTGAATTTTTATCCCATGCGCAAAGCGGTATTGTGGACATAGCTAGCATTTTTTCAGGTTCATGGGATTTTCGTTTCATCATTTCCCAGAGTCTGTCATTAATAACAAACAATGATAGAGAAAGGGGAAGGATAGACTGAGAAAACTTCACTAGAAACTCATCTATACCATCAAGAACAACCATCTGATCTATAATGAAATCAAGTTGTTCATCAGTAAGTAGAATGGATTGACCGTTATCTAATGCAGATTCCTGACTGCTAGTCAAACCAAGATCCAAATCGAATTCGTCAAGTAATTGTCGATACGCCTTGGCAGGTTTTGCTATCTTCATGGTTACATCGCTTCATTTCTGAGTATTGAAAACAGTTTCGTTCTGGGAATACGTACACGGCGATACATCTAAATCTCATATGACTCTCTCGATATGCTTGTGACCTATAATGAATAACCTCTATGGAAGAGACTTAATCACGACACAAGACTGGAGTATCGAAGAAATAGAGAAAGCTCTAAGTCTGGCTTTTGAAATGAAGGCAAATCGCTACGATCACCCTCTGAATAATAGTCTAGCATTACGAACTTTTTTCATGTTCTTTTACAATCCTTCTGTCCGTACAAGACAGTCCTTTGAAGCGGCTGCAACTGAACTGGGAGGCCATGCACAATTTCTTGAACCAAAATCAATGCGGCTCAAGACATCGAAATCTGCTGGAGAAACCATTGAAGATGCTGCTCAGGTCATGAGTAGATATGCTGTTGGTATCGGAATACGAATCCTAGAAACTGCAATAGATTACTATGGTCAAGGTGACGAAATCCTTCGTCAGTATGCAGATAATGCATCAGTACCTATACTCAGTATGGCGCATGATAAATTCCATCCATTCCAAGGACTTGCTGATGTCATGGGCTACAGGCAACATGCAGGTAAAAATCTCAAGGGTAAGAAGCTCGTTCAAGTTTGGGGTAAAGGCGCACTTGTTCGTTCATGGTGCAGTGTTCAAGAAAGTATCTTGATCAATTCACGACTTGGTATGGATGTGACTCTTGCTTATCCTAAAGGCTACGACCTTGATCCTCAAGTTATCAAATGGTGTGAGGAGAATGCCGCCGCTGCAGATAGCAACTTCGAAATTGTTCATGACCTTGAAGAAGGTTACAAGGATGCCGATATTGTTTACTCTCGCAACTGGATGACCTCTAATTTCTACAATGACATGAACAAACATGGTGTTGATGGTGCAAAACAGATTGAGATCGAGAAAGCTGCAAAACACGATGATTGGATTGCAAACAAAGAATGGATGTCATTAACCAATGATGCATTCTTTACTCATTGTGGTCCCGTCGATCGGAATGCTGAGGTAACCGATGAAGTCTGTGACAGTCCAAAGTCCATTGTGTACGATGTTGCTGAAGCTCGTCTTCATGTTCAAAAGGCTGTCATGGCACTTACAATGGGTGTAAAATAGATTGAGTCGGGCTTTAGCCCTTCTCTCTTCTTTTTTCATGCACAAATGTGCACATCTGCTAGATTTTCGGAGTAATTGACATTAATCATTTAATAAATTGATTATTTTGCGCAAGATGTATATATCAGGGCAATATATTTTCTTATATTGAGCCGGGAGAAAACCAATCGCAACAAGTAGGTGTGTGTTCATTCCAAGAAAAATTACCAAAGTCCGAATACGCGGCCTCATTGTTTAACTTGTTAATTGGAAACTCACGTGGGCGCAATTGACGCCCACACCTCATTCTTCGGAAATTTCTTGCCAGCGATGACATCGGATGAAGTGATCTGTTTCAATTTCGTCCTTACTGGGTACAACAGTTCTGCAGATATCTTCTGCGTATTGACATCGTGGATGGAATGAGCAACCTGGTGGAATATCAGCGAGATCTGGAGGATCACCGGGAATACCGCGTAGCCGAGGTTTCTTCCCTGCTTTCATCTGCATCATCGCAATTGTTGGAAATGATGACATGAGCCCCTTTGTGTACGGATGTTTGGGGTCGTGAAACATCTGGACAGCAGGTCCTGATTCCACAATTTTACCACAGTACATTACCGCAACAATATCAGCAAGTTCAGCAATTACACCAGCATCATGACTGATTAGAAGAAGAGATACACCGAATTCTTCCTTAATCATCCTGAGAACATTCAGTATCTGACGTTGCATTGTCACATCCAAAGCTGATGTCGGTTCGTCTGCAATCACCATATACGGTCCTGAGATAAGAGCCATAGCGATGAGAATTCTTTGACTTTCACCACCAGAAAATGAGCCTGGGTCCATAACAAATCGAAGTCCTGCATCTGCAAGTTGGACAATCCCAAGGTATTCGAGAACTTTCTTTTTCATCTCAATGAGCCTGACTTCTTCATCGTGAATTTCCATGGGCTCTGCGGTTTGGTGACCTATACTGTGTTGAGGATTGAGTGCGTGACCTAGTCCCTGTGGAATAAGACTGAGTTGCTTGCCACGGATTTTGACCAGATCTTCTGCTGGTAGACCTACCATTTCCTGGCCTCTAAATACAATACTGCCTTTAACCCCAGGCTTATCAGCTTCACCCTTGAAACCCTTTGCAAAGGCTGTTCTCAGCTCGGGATCATTTGAAGCTCCAGCTGCAAATTTGGCAACTCTTTCAAAGAGTCCTAAGATGGTTAATGCCATACTGGTTTTTCCTGAACCACTTTCACCCAGGATACCTACACATTCTCCTTCCCTTACTGCCAGTGACACATCATCTACAGCTTTCACTAAACCTTTCTTTGATGGATAGTATGCCTTAAGGTTCTCAACAATGAGTAGAGGATCACCCTTTGCCATATTGTCACCAACTTGAGCTTGAAGTCTTTTGCTATTAAAGAGTGTTGAAGACGCAGTAATCATTAGAAGTGTTACCATATCCATTAAAGAGGTCTTTTGCTAATTCATGCAAGAGGATTTCCAATGACTGCGCTCAAAGTATTCTTTGCTGATCGACTGACTCGCTCGGACTACAATATGCTTGACAAATTAGAACATGTCTTCAGAGAACTCGATTTGATGGAGACGATTAAAACTGGAGACAAGGTGATGATTAAAACTCACTTCGGGCTATACGGTAATACTAACCACATTCGACCTGCATATGTCCGAAAACTCGTTGACCTTGTGAAAGATGCAGGAGGTTTCCCTTTTATTGCTGATACTTGTTCACTAGCATATGGCACTGAAGGTCCTTACGGAGGTCGAACGACGCAACCGGAGTATTTAATGCGCGCCGCAATGAATGGGTTTACTGAAGGCACTCTTGGCGCTCCAATTGTGATAATTGACGGATATTGGGGAGTGGATACCTACCATGTTCCGATAGATGGGGACCACATCCTTTCAGTTCCTGTTGCCGCTGCAGTCCTGAATTGCGATAAGATCATCCTCCTGACTCATGCAAAATTCCACCATATTGGAATAGCTGGGTCTTTGAAGAATATAGGAGTCGGTATGGTCGGTAAGCAAGGAAAAGCTGCTGTACACTGTCCTGGAGGACTTGAAAGCTATCCGGAGAGATGTTTGGGAGTAGAATGTTCAAAGTGCGTTTCTGTCTGTCCTGTGCGATGTATTGAGGTTGCGGGTGGGCTCATGATTGATACTGATAAGTGCGTAACTTGTGGTCATTGTTCATCTGTTTGCTCTTCTGTCAATGCTGGTGCATTGAAGATGACATGGACTGGAAAGAATATGGCTGAGAGAATTGTTGAGAATGCTGTTGGTGTCACAAAATCAATTGGTTCAGACAAGTTCTACTACATTAACTTAGCAATCGACATTTCAGATATGTGTGATTGTATACGTGTAGGTGCCCCTCTTATGATGCATGACCTCGGCATCTTTGGTGCGACTGATCCCGTAGCTATTGATCATGCTACATTGGAATCTATGAAAACAGCAACACTCAATCCTGCATCACCGAAGTATGATGATTTTGATAGACTGACTGAAGCGTCTCAAGCATTTTTCTTGCATGGAGAAAAATTCGGACTTGGTTCTACTAAGTACAAACTAGTGACTCTTACAAAGACAAAAAAATAAGGTCCATGATAGGAACTCTTAAACGTAAGAGTGTAAGAAAACAAAAAAACACAGACTGCTATAATTCTGCAATCTGGGTATGTTGTATCCAATAAGATGTATCACTGTGATTCCTCGATGTGGGTGCGGTAGAATAGGGGTGCATTCGAGGCTAAATCACAATGATGGAACAACGAGAATCATGGATAACACTTGCCAAGGCAGTGGCACTAGTTCTCGTTATATTCATACATTCCATATACAGAGATGGTCTCTCTAGTTACCTCACAGGTTTTGTAATGCCTGCATTCTTCATACTCTATGGTGTATCACACAACACCCATAAATGTCGACATGATCTCAAGAAGTATATTTCCAATCGTGCGCGAGCTCTGATGATTCCATATCTGATCTTAAGTCTCGTTATGGTTGTGATGTATTTTATTGTATATCCTGTTATTGACTTAGGATTTTCACCCACAGATTTTGTATTCTGGATGATCTATGGCAATGGTCCTCTTGGACGAGTAACACATTTGTGGTTCTTACGAGTAATGTTCTTTGCGATTATTCTGTTTTCACTTATTGATCGTTACCTACACGATAAACCTGCCATTTTCCGTCTATTTATACTAGCAGTCTCTCCTGCAATCGGAGTTACGCTAAAATTCAGTACTGGTGTAGTGTTGGTGCCTTGGGGCATGGACGCAGTTCTAATCTCATTGTCCTTTATGCTGATTGGAAGTGAAATTCGACGGTATCGCCATCTATCACCATGGAGTGTCAATCCTTGGGTCGACCTGACTGGTTTGATTTCTGCAATAGCTGTCTATTCCGTTCTTTCAGTAAGCAATAGTTTTGTTAATATCGGTGAAAGCATCTATGGAAACTCCATCTATACCTATATGATCACAGGACTTCTAGGAACTTACATCGTTTGTCTATTATCCTTCTACACAATCAAAAAATTCCCATTAATCGCTCGGTTAGCTACATCATTCAATAAGTATGGCCAAGAGATTTATGAAGTTCATCCATTAATTATCGAATTTAATTATCAGGTTCTTGGTGGCTTTGCTATCTGGTACTCAACACTGAATTTCTATCCCGGAGCACCTTTAGTCATTATTAACTTTCCACTGGCAATAATCTTGTCATACCTATTTGCGTCACAGGTAGTTCGTAGGTCAGATACTCTTCGTTTGATGTTCCTAGGTTTCAGAAAATCCCGAGAAATTCAACCCAAACTTACGTTCCCTGTACCTGAACCTAATGAGGGTAGAGGAGCCGTTTGCCTCGAGGAAATAGCTGCTGAGAATTAAGTCATAGTTTCTAATTGAACTAGTAAATTCAATGTCCTAAATTGGAAAATTACCACTCTGGTAGCTCTTCAAATCTCCTGCACATGACAAAATGACCTTCTTCAATCTCACGAAATTCTGGAACGCTCGTTTTGCATTCTTCTTCACAGTACTCGCATCTTCCACTAAATGGACAACTCACGAGTGGTTCTGAAAGATCCGGAGGTTGACCAGGAATGCCTCGTATTCGAAGTCCTCTCTCTTTCATCTTTCGAATGATTTCCATCGTTGGATTACTCATAATGAACGCACGTGTGAACGGATGTCCAGGAGAGTTCATTATAGTTGCTGTAGTTCCGAACTCAACGATTTTCCCTGCTGTCATCACCGCAACTTTGTCGCATGTTTGAGAGATTGTTCCCTGGTTGTTACTTATCATCAATAAAGATAGGTCTGTATTCTTTCGAATGATTTGGATAGCATCAAGAATTCGCAACTGGATTGCCATATCCACTGCAGTAGTGGGTTCATCTGCAATCAATAATGCTGGATTGGGAATGAGTGCCATTGCAATCAATACACGTTGATCTTCACCAACACTAAACTGGGATGGTTTCATATCCTTTCGAATGTCTACATCACCAAGTTCCACAAGATCTAGTGTTTGTAGGACTCTCTTCATTACATACCAATCTGTGAGCTCATTATCTTCATCATGTGCACGTAGAACTTCCGCGGTTTGTTCTTCAAATGTTGAATAGGGGTTTAGTGATTTCGCGGATCCTTGCGGCACATATGTGATTTCATTTCCACGAATTTGACGATATTCTTTTTCATTCAAGGTAAGAAGGTCTTTACCTTTGAACCAGAGATGTCCTTCAACTCCTGGTAGCTCTTCGCCAATGTCCTTAGAGGTCAATCCCTTATTTTTAACCTCATCTTTAAGTTTCCAAAGTCGTATATTTTCCTCATTAGCTGCGGTCGATGAATATTTCCGTGATAAATTTTCAAAGAGTCCGAGAATTGCTAATGCCACGGATGTCTTCCCTGCACCGGACTCACCAAAGAGACCTACTGATTCTCCTTTTCGTATTTCAAAAGAGATGTCATTTACTCCTCTGACAAGACCTTTCTTAGAAGTATAGAATGCCTTGAGATTTTCCACTCGAAGAGTAATATCGATATCTTCGGCTGTCATAATTTTTCAATATATATACTATTGAAATACTCTGTGGCTAGCGCAGAAACTTGATATCAAAGAGGGATTTCATCATCGTCCATAGTAAATGCCTTGTACATGCAAATCATGCAGAGCCCAATGAAGAGTATGATTGCTAGGAAACTTACCATGACACCTGGACCTGTAAATTCATTAAGAATAAAGAAGGCTCCGTGTTGTCTTGCCCATTCATTGAGTCCCATATATTCAGCTATGAACTCAAGTGAAACTCCCATCAACAAGATTGACATCACCGCGCTGAATAGAAGTCCAGTTCTCTTCATCCAGACATGTTGATACCATGGTTTTCCTTTCTTTGCCGCTCTTTTCTCTGCCTTATACCAAAGCAGACCGCCAGCAAAGCTAATTGTGAGATTCATGAGGTAGAATGGTATATAGTAAAGATCTGATGGCCACCCTAATACGACCGGAAAAACTGGAATATGCTGGTTCATTGCATCTTCGAGAGAAACCAGATGATACACTATTGACATATAGAATATTTGAAAGAGTAAGATGTGATAGGACGCTCTCCCTGCTTGCTGAACAAATCTTTGAAATCTTCCCGTAGGTTTCTGAGGAAGAAGTGTCATTGCACCGATAAATAGCAGTGCAGCGTATCCGTAGAAGAGCAGTGTATAGTCACCCACAACGAAAATCTGAACTGCTTGCATAAATTCACCAAAAGAATTCGGTATTGCTCCGAAAATACCGATTTGAGTGCCGGGTGAAAACGTGACATAATCAATCATGAACATTACGCTGATTGGAAAGTACAGAAACATGAACCAATTCCTTTTATCACGAAGATTGTAACCTTTTGAGAACCAGAGCCCAAGTCCCACCGCAGGTAGATAGAATATGACATTGATTCTAATCGCTGTGATAATGAAACCCTCTAATGCTGACCCAATCAAATAAGGGGTTGCAATGAACAGGGTTGTTTCCATCACAATCTCCCCTAGGAAACAGAGAATTAGTGTGAGTACAGGTTGCTTATTGAAAAGCCAATATACAAAGGGAAATACGATTATTGAGCCAAATAATAGCGCAATGAACCAATTACCAGGTCCCCAAAATGGAAGGAATCCAAGGAGTGTATATTCACTGAATCTCAATAACCCCGTGTATATTCCAAGCAAAATTGAACCCATATACAATACTGCAAAGGGGAGTACATAGCGAACAATCTTACCCTTGAAATATTGCTTGGAATATAACCCTCTTAGAGTAGTTGCTCCACTGTATTTGAAAGAATATGCCATGTTGAATCCCATTATGATTAGGAAAAATGGGATAGAGAGTCTCTCCCAGAATAGACTGCCCATTGCTCCTTTGACATCCCAATATAAACTGTGATCCATCACCACAAACGCAATTGCAATAGCTTTCAATACATCCAGTTGAAAGAAATATGGTCTCTCTTGTTTAACTTCATGCTCGAAATCTATCTCGACCTCATCCAGAGTAGTTAGTGATTCTGAATTTGACATAGGGATTCGAAGAATTCACTGATTCCTCGATAATATACTATCCCACATGCGCAATCCCTTGTGAAAGAGGACATCATCTGCATCCTACCTACAAGTTAACTCCTTAAGGAGGCTGAGATGGATTTTGAGTTTAATAGCAGAGGTTCCCACAGAATGGCAATTTTTAATCGTTCAGTTGCATCAGTGTATCTTGCATATGGTCTCCAGTCAACTGCGCAAGCTATAAGCTGGCAATTTGTAACATTCTTTGTCAAGCACGATTTAAATGCCACATCCTTTGTAGAACTATCACTTGCTAATGCTCTACCTGCTTTCATCATTATGTTGATGGCTCCAGTATGGGGAACACTATCGGACCGTAGGAAAAAACGTAAAGTATTCATGATCATCGGATTTATTGGATATGCATCAACGTTCATCTTCTATGCATTTGTCGGGGATATCATTCAGTACCTGATGGTGGCTGCTATTGGTGCTTTATTTTCATCAGCAGCACTCCCTATGGGCCAAGCTCATCTGACAACGAATGCGGGTAACAAAGGCGAAAGGTTAGGATATTTTGTTGCAGCTCAATCTGCAGGATGGTTTTGTGGAGCTCTATCTAGTGGAATACTCTATGACTTCGTTGGAATGAGATTCCTATTTGTTGTTGCTGCTGCACTATCTTTGGGTGCAACCGCAAGCTCTGCTATATTAATCAAAGACATTCCCTTCAACGAGGTTATTGATTCAGGTAAGTATCAACTAATAGATATTCTACGAAAACCTGGGATGAGTCGGTTAACAACCGCAGTTGCATTTAGTCAGATTGGAATGAACGCAATAGGAGCATTCCTTGCGATTATGATTGTTGATGAGCTTGGAGGTAGTACTGCTTTTGTCGGGCTCGCCAATTCAGCTGCAACGTTTATTGCTGTAATCTTCACTGGGTATCTTGGAAAAATAGTGGACCGTCGAGGTCCGATCAAGGTTCTAATAATAGCATATTCCTCCTATGCAATCTTTTCTTTTCTATTCGGATTAGTCCAGGATCCAATAGTTGCAACTATCATGTGGGCTTTGCCTATCTACCCATTAGCTTCTACAGCAACTTCTGCATTGGCTGCGCTCATTTCTGGAGAAGACGAAAGGGGCAGAGCAATGTCTCTTGTGTATGGGGCACAAAATGCAGGGGGATGGATTGGCCCGATAATCGGAGGTATCTTTGCTGAGTATGTCTTCCTAAGAGTTCAACCAATTGCATTCATCAATTCGGCATTTAACTTCGTGGCACTTCTTCTGGTAATCTCATTATTACGGTCTATGGGTTCGATGAAAGAACAAAAAGTAACTACGACAGATAATTTTAGTTCTCTATACCAGACTAAAAACGAATCTTTCAACGAAGAATAATGTTGATATGCTCTGTTTCATCAGGGATGCTCATGCCGGATGGATGTACTGCAGGTGCCAAAATCATTGGAAACCGCTTTTTCTTGTTAAAGAATCGCGACTTGATTTGGGGCGGTTTTAGAGATGCTCTCGTCTTTGAGAATGACGTATTCTTTATCACTGGAATTAATGTTGCAGATGGTGAGTTTGAGGGTGCTTCCTTCGGATTCAATAGATACGGTTTAGCTGCCTGCAATACAACTGTGCTGGTTACTCCTAACAAACCATACGATACTCTCCTTGAGCGGATTTTGAGAGAAAGTAAAACAATCGAAGATGCCTTTGAGTTAGTCCAGAATGACTTAGAGAGTGGAGAGCGATATCAATGGTGTAATTTTATTCTGGCATCCACAATTGGAGTAGGTGTGATCGAAATAGGAGATGGTGTTGCAGTTTTAGAACAAGATCCAAAAATCATCACGCGTACGAATCATCATCTTATACTCCCTACTGCAGATATCCTTCGCCATGCATCTCTTGCAGAACGTGAGGCAGGGGGCCCCTTGACTACTAGTCAACGTAGACGTCAGCAAGCTGCAAAGATTCTCTCTGAGGCAACATCAATGATGGATATGACTCAATTACTCAGCACCCATTCGGAAGGCAGAGGTTTTGATTCAATCTGTCGCCATCAGTCATCAAATCCGAGAACTGAACCCTATAGGGGAGAAACAGTCTACAGCTACATTGCAGAAGTTTCTGGGATTGATAGTAGTCAGCTTGAGTTCAGAATCAATGTGACTCCAGGTAATCCTTGCACTGGATTGTTTAAGGAGTTCATCATAGATTTTGATTCTCTAGAGAGTAAGTTCAATTTACTTAACAACTATCCATAGGTCTCAATCGAGCAATATTTCAGTGGGATTCTCATAAATAAAACTCTGAAGGTGACCTGATGGAGCCAGAAGAATTCAAGAAAATACTAGCAGGGTATTCTGTAACTACAGCTACACCGTTTACTCAGGATTTGTCTAAAATAGATACTGATGGAATTGTTAAGAATATCGAATTTCTACTCAATCACAGGGTTCCTTTATTGATTCCAAATGGGAATACCGGAGAATTTTATTCCTTATCGGAACATGAATGGTTTGAAGTTCTTCAAGCTACTATCGATGCCACAGGAAATGAAACCACAATTATGTCTGGAGTAGGTCATTCAACAAAGACTGCTATCTCCCAGATTGAAAAGGCAAGGTCTCTTGCAATCCCTGCTGTGATGATAATGTACCCCCAACACGTATTTGTTTCTGAAGAGGGTATTTTGGATTACTACCGTGCAATTCTAGAACAATCTGATGGAATGAATATCGTTCTCTACAAAAAAGGTCCATTACTTTCTGATGCTGTCCTTCAAAAACTGATGAAATATGAAAATCTTGTAGGAGTTAAGTATGCCTTTGGAAGGATTGTTGATTTTGCCAGGACCGTTCAAGAGTTAGGTCCATCGATAATCTGGTCGTGTGGATCTGCAGAGCGTTTTGCTCCATTCTTCTGGTTAGCTGGAGCTAGAGCTTTCACAAGCGGTCTTGGGAATTTTGCTCCCACGATAACTGCTAGCATGTATAGTGCTCTTGACAAAGGAGATTACTCGAAGGCAATGGAAATTCAGAAAATGATTACTCCACTTGAATATTTGAGGGAGGGTCGAGATAAAGCAAACAACGTTCCAGTTGTAAAAAGAGCGTTGGATCATATAGGCATGGTCGGAGGTAAGTGTAGACCACCAATTCATCAACTTTCTGATGATGAGCAAAATGCTATTGTCAATTGCATCCAAAGTTGGAATTTGTGATTACATATAGCTTCTACTCGATTGAATATCCAAGTCTTTTGAACAGAATGGGCATCGAGCTTCTTCATCCCCAATCCATTCTAGGCTTCGAATTGAAATTTCTTTTCCGCACTCAGGGCATGCTAAGGGAATTTGAATTACTTGCCACTGCCTCTGTTTTGCAATCTGTTTGAACGATGTTTGAACTGAAGTTGTATAACTCCATGTCATTACTCCAGGACCAAAAGAAATGAGAAGTATTCCCACAATCAAAGACAATATCCACAGGTAGAGATTCGATAAGAAATCACCAAATATCAAAATCTGAAAATACAACCAAAAGAAGTAAACTCCTACCAATGTCATAATAATACCGATTGTAAATGGTAATCTTCTCATAACCGATTCCTCGTTTATTTCAGAGATACATTATCGCCATTGATGAATATCTGCTCGACTTTACTGTAGAATTCAAAAGGGTCTCCAGACCAGATGACAATATCTGCGTCCTTTCCATTTTCGAAGGACCCAACCATGTCTTCTATTCCAAGGATTTCCGCAGGATTGATAGTCACGCACTTCAGGGCATCTTCTTTGCTCATCCCCTCCTTTATGACACTCATTGGTAGGATTGGGAAGTAATTCATTGGTGTTAGTGAATCGGTCTGTAGTGCAACTTTCACCTTTGCATTGTTGAGCAAAACAGCAGTTTTGAAGCCCCGCTCTCGTGTTTCTGGTTTGCTGACCCAGTACATTGTTGGACCTATTACTGCAGGGAATTTAGATTTGGCAATGAATTTGGTTATCTTATGACCTTCTGTACAATGAATCAGTACCGCTCGAATATTGAATTCATTTGCAATTCTAATCACAGTAGCTATATCGTCTGCGCGATGGGCATGTGCGTGAATTGGAATTTCACGTTTGAGAACTTTGACTATTATTTCTAATCCAAGATCTCTCTTTGGTGGATTTGGAGGTGCTTCTCCTTTCTTTGTAGCTTCATCTGCTTTTGAAAGATAACTTTCGAGTTCTCTCATATGGTTCTGTCCATCTACTAGAGCCTTTCTAAGAACCGCAGCGACTCCCATACGAGTTGATGGGATTCTCTTTTCAGCACCGTGTACCCTTTTCGGATTCTCACCAAATGCAACTTTCAATCCTGAAGGCGCTTTGACAATCATCTCATCAACAACCCCACCTCCAATTGGTTTAACAACAAAAGCTTCACCCGAAATCACATTTCCTGAACCCGGACCTGTGTTTATGCATGTGACTCCACCCATAACAACCTCATTGAGTGAAGGTTCTGAGGGATTGAAGGAGTCGATACCTCTTACTTCTGGGGTTGTTGCATTCGTCATTTCATTTCCATCTGAACCTGCCCAACCAATAGAACCATCAAAGAGACCTTGATGTGTATGTGCATCGATGAACCCTGGAACTACGAACTTTCCTTCTGCATCTATAGTCTTGGTTCCATTTGGAATATCAACAGTCTTGCCAATTGCTTTGATTTTCTTATCAAATAGAATTGTACCACCTTTGATGAGTCCATTAACAGGACAGAAAATTGTTGCATTGACGATTGCTTTCACATTCATTCTCCTCTGACTGTTTGACGAACCTCTTGGCACGTGAAAAGTGTTCTCATATGTGTTAGATGTTATCTTGATTGGAATTCGTGTATGTGTGCCGACCAACCTGCAATACGTGCAAGAGCGAAGAGTGTAGTATTGAACTCCGGTGGAAATCCAAATGTAGCATAGGTTGCAGCATTGTATAAGTCAACATTGGGAAACGCATTGATTCCTTTGAGACCTGCAAGAAGTATTCTCCCTTTATTTGTCACTTCTTCAATAATCTCGATTAACCTGCGCGTTTCCGAGTTGTCTGCCCGTCGATATAGAATCTCCCGTAAAACATAAGCACGTGGATCAAATCCTCGATAGATGCGATGCCCCAACCCAAAGATCTTTTGTCCGTTCTGTATTCGATATCTGAGAATCTCCTCAACGGAGTCAAGTTCTTCCACCTCATTGAACATCTTCATCGCTTCTGCTCCTGCTCCATGATGTAAAACATCAACGTGTGTTTCTAGAGCTGCTTTCATACTCTCAGATATCGATCTACCCTCTGCAAGATTTCTAGACAATGTTGAGAGTGATGGATTGTCTGGATCGTCCATATGTAGAATTAGACATGTCTGAAAGTCCCGAATGTCCCGAGGGGATGATTCCTTGCCATTTACTATCCATAGGAAATTAGCTAAATGACCCAAATCTGAATTCGATTTTTGTATATCTCTCGCTTTGGATTTTGCAAATGATGATGCCACGGCGATTGCAGAAAGTGATACAAACGCTAGAAGGGCATCTTCTTGTTCTAATGAGTTCTCTAACATTAATTTGTCAAAACAGTCAGCAAGTGATTGTAGTGAATCCATTTCTTGAGAGTAGAGGTCTCTAAACGATATCATCTTATTCTTGATTTTATCATGTTGCTTTGCTGATGGAAGTGAACCATGTACAAGTAAATAATATACTGATTCATAATCTGTCTCTTTTGATAGATTGGTTACATCAATTCCTCTAAAATAGAGCTGATTGGTAGTAGAGTCAATTCTACTTATTGGTTCCATAATTAGAATCAATCCTTAGATAGGAAAAAATGGAGTTCCCTTTTACTGGGAACTCAATTTTTAATTCAATTTACAATTTCTTTGCAACGAATGCAGCAAGGTCACCCATTCTTGTTGCATATCCTTGTTCGTTGTCATACCATCCAAGAACTTTGACCATGTTGCCAACTACAACAGTAGTAAGTGAATCAAAGCTACATGAATGAGGGTCTCCAATGAAGTCAGAGGAAACCAATGGTTCGTCAATGTACGCAAGATACGGGGCCAGACTACCACTCTCTGATGCCTTCTTGAATGCTGCATTTACTGATTCAATTGAAGCATCTTTTTCTACTATAACATTGAGATCGACAATTGATGCGTCCATTACTGGAACTCGCAATGCCATCCCATCCAGCTTTCCCGCAGCTTTTGGATAGACAAGACCAATAGCTTTTGCCGCTCCCGTAGTGGTCGGGATGATATTCCAGCATGCTGCACGAGCCCTTCTCAAGTCACTATGTGGCATATCCAGCATCCGCTGGTCATTTGTAACTGCATGGATTGTAGTCATGAGGCCTTTCTGAATCCCAAAAGATTCGTCAACAACTTTCACGAGCGGTGCTAAACAATTGGTGGTACATGATGCATTAGAGATCACATGGTGATTTTCTGGTTCATATTTATCATCGTTCACTCCCATGACAACGGTGAACATCTCTCCCTTTCCAGGAGCGCTCAGTAGAACTTTCTTTGCTCCAGCTGCGATATGTTTCTCTGCGTCCTCCCTCTTTCTGAAAAATCCAGTTGATTCAACAACAATGTCAACACCCAATTCTTTCCACGGGAGTTTAGCAGGGTCTCGCTCAGAGAGAACCTTGATTTCATCACCATTTACAGTAATTGTGCCTTTGCCGGTTTCAACTGTACCATCAAAGCGTCCCATCACTGTATCATAGCGCAATAAATGTCCGAGGGTCTTTTCGTCTGTTAGATCATTCGCAGCAACAATGTCAAAATCCTTGTTACCTTGAACTGCTCTCAAGAATCCTCTTCCAATTCTTCCAAATCCATTAATTCCAACACGAACTACCATGAGAATGCACACTCTCTATTATAGTATATGCAATTCTCCAAATAGGTTTGTTATATTCCTTGTGCCTTATGCTATACTTACTCTTGAATTGGTTCTGCAATTTGCTCTATTCGTGTTTGTTCATACTGTCTCATACCATATACATAGATTGGGACTAATATGAATCCTGAGAGACCTACTAGGAGAAATGGAGCAGATGGATCCAAGAAATCCCAGAGGAATCCTCCGACTAGCGGTGCAGTAAATCTTGAGAAACCCATTGCAGCTTCAAACATTCCGAATCCTTCACTTGCCCTACCTTCATATGCTGTACCAAATACTGATGACATAACAGTATATGCCATAATTCCTGTAACACTTCCAATGCTAAAGAGAATTGCAATTGATATCAGATTGAACGGCCATGATAAAATAAAAGGCATGAATACTAGTGCAAGCGTGCTAATCGCTCCAATTATCACTGCCGCTGAAACAATCACTACCTTGTTTTTGTGGTCTGCAAATCTACCCAAGTGACTACCAAATACACCTGAGATGATTCCTCCAGGTAAGTAGATCAGTGCAATAAGTGACAAATCAGAAGTGAACTGATCAATGATAAAGAGTTCAACGAATGGCGACAATAGAGCAGTGATGAAAGTATCAATAGCTGCTGCAATGATTAATGTTGCTATCCCTAGTCCGATAATCCTTTTAGCACCAATCGGTCTGATATTGTCAGAAATCTTCTCTAGTGGTGGTCTCTTCACGATAACAACAATACCACCCATGATATTCATCACTGCAAAGAAAAGGAATACTAAAACTAAACCTGATTCTGGAAAAGATAGAAGAATCGTGAAACCCAAGGTCGCACCAATTACACTACCTTTTCCATTTGATGCCTCTCTCTTTCCAAAAGCCTCAGCTCGATTTTCATGAAGTACACGTTCAGAGATTTCCGCATCGCTTCCGACTCTATAGAATGCTGCTCCGAGACCCCAAAGTAAGCTATTAATGATTAGGATGTACTTATCATTCAACATGACCGAAACTGCCATTCCAATATATGCAATAGCTCTAACGGTTGTTCCAACGAATATAGTACTCCGACGGCGTCCTCTCTTTGCAAATTTTCCTGCTATTGGTGAGAATATTGCTATGCCCAAGGTGAGTAAGGAGAAAACCAAAGCAACCTCCATTGCAGTTGCACCCATACTTTCGTAAGCAATTATAGGAATCAGGAATCTCACGACGAAGAATCCGAAGCTACAGAAGAATGCAGAATTATATACTGAAGTGAGTGCTTTCCAATCACTTCTTTTTGGTGCGTCTGCAATCATCTCACTCTCATCACGTACAACCTGAGACTAGATAAAATTGTATCTGAAAGCATCTATTTACTAATCCTTATTACAGAACTTTACTATTATACCTACATAACGAGGTAATCATTTTGAGTGACCATAAAGAGCACATGTGTGAATTTGCAAAACATAATAGTGTAGAGAAAATGCGTGAACGAGTAAAAGATGCTAAATTCATTTGCGAGGGCTGTGGAAGAGTTGCCAATAAGGAAGACTATCTCTGCAGACCTGTGAAGCTCTGATACTTCTCATATCTGAATACTACAATTCTGGAGGAATACCTGCACGAGTTCGCAGTATCCCCCCAGACTTATTTCTAATCAAACCAACATGCTACAAAACTCCCAAGGACTACTTCTTGAAATTGTGGTTTATCTGGTTTGCACTGTGGACCAAATTCCTGATAACCATGTTTGAAACGACAATCTAGTAGCAATTCAATATGTGCCGGAGTAACATACTGACCATCATCTGTACTAATTATTCAATGTCCACTTTCTTTAACTAATCTGCTTTGATGATATCCAAATTTACTACGACCTTCTACTGCCTTTTTTA
>Ga0307423_1000901_pt1 | contig 19007 bp, 18 predicted proteins | sample SalMarWE160310MG_FD_202154 | JGI IMG/M metagenome (GOLD analysis project Ga0307423, IMG submission 202154) | Salt marsh sediment microbial communities from the Plum Island Ecosystem LTER, Massachusetts, United States - WE1603-10 | ecosystem: Environmental > Aquatic > Marine > Intertidal zone >...
TGGCGCGACACCGCGGGCAAGGTGACCCACTTCGTCAGCTCCATGGGCACCACCGGCACCATCATGGGGACCTCGCGTTACCTCAAGGAACAGAATCCGGCCATCGAGATCGTCGGCGTGACGCCGGCCGAGGGCTCGGCGATTCCGGGCATCCGCCGCTGGCCGGCGGCCTATCTGCCCGCCATCTTCAACGCGTCCAGTGTGGACCGGACCATCGAGGTGACGCAGGCTGACGCCGAGGCGACCACGCTGGCGCTGGCAGCGCGGGAAGGTATCTTCGCCGGGATTTCCTCGGGCGGTGCCGTGGCGGCTGCCCTGTCCCTGTCGCAGCAGGTCGAAAACGCCATCATCGTGGCCATCATCTGTGATCGCGGTGACCGCTACCTGTCGACCGGAGTATTCCCCGACTGAATGCCATGCCCGGACAACGGGTCATCGCCGTCTTGCTGCCCGGGCTGTGCCTGCTGGCAGTCACGACCCTGTCCAGTCTCGCCCTTGACGAGGCCGCTATCCGCCTTGGCAGTCTGGCCGGCCCCGGCTGGTCGGCCGAGAATGTCTCGCTTTCCATTGGCTGGCCGCAGACCGATACCGCCAGTGTCCTGCTGACCGCGTCCAGCGCCGAGCTGCCGGAGCCGCTTGGCCGTGTGACCGGGCTGAAGTTCGTCTGTGCGGCGGCACGACTTGGCACGCAGGATATCGGGTGCACGGCCGGCGTGCTGGAGGCCCGGTCCGGTCTGCTGGGCCGTCAAAAGATCGATGTCACATTCAATTACCGTGTCAGTGATGGCCGGCTCGTGGCGCAGCTGCGCGGGATTCGTTTACTCGGCGGGCAGCTGGCGCTGGCCGCGCATGTCACGGCAAAGGACTGGACGCTGGACATCGACGGCCGCCAGCTGTCATTGCAGGCCGTCACGGCACTGGCCGGCAAGCTGGGTTATGCGCTGCCGATTCTGGAGGGTGACGGGCACATTGCACTCACGGCACACGTGCGCGGTGCCGGGAGCGAGCTTGCCGACGCCGGTTTGCAGGCGCGCCTGCAAGGCACGGGCTTTTCCAATGCCGCAGGCAGTATCGCCGGTGAAGATGTTGATCTCTCCCTGGACGTGCAGGCCAGGCCATTCACCGCCGGCTGGCACCTGCAGCTGGAGGTGAGCGGTGATGGTGGCGGGTTCTACGTCGAACCGGTTTACCTCGCCGTGTCCGATCAGCCCGTGCAGGCTACGGTGAAACTCGACTGGCTGACGCAGCGCAGGGTGCTCGTGTTGCATGACGTGGACTACCGGCATCCCGGTTGCGTAGAGCTTGACGCCCGGGGTCGCATCAGCTTCGCGGCCGCGACACAGGTAACCGAGCTTGCGGTCGACATTCGGGAGGCTGCGCTGGGGCCGCTCTACAAGAGCTACCTGCAACCCTGGTTGGCCGGCACGGTAGTCGGACGCCTGGATGCCGCCGGTGCACTCGCAGGCCGGCTGGTCGTGCAGGACAATACACCCGTCAGCGCGCACCTCGGACTGCAGGGCGTGAACGTTGCCGACCAGGACGGCCTGTTCGGCTTTACGGGGATGAACGGTAACCTGGACTGGTCGGACACGGACTCGCCCGAGTACTCGGAATTATCCTGGCAGGGTGGTCATGTCTACGGTATCGCGCTGGGTCCGGCGCAGATCGAGTCGGAATCGGTCGGCAACAAGATGCAACTGGTAAGGGCGGCGGAAATACCGGTGCTGGACGGCGTGCTGCAGATCGATTCGTTCAAGCTTGCCCTGATAGCCGATCAGTCGTTGCGCTGGCAGGTGGATGGCCTGCTCACACCGGTGTCGATGAAGCAGCTGACCGGTGCGCTGGGCTGGCCGGAATTCGGTGGCAAGCTGTCGGGTGTGATCCCGTCGGTCAACTACGAGGACGGCAAGCTGGAGGTCGGTGGTGTATTGCTGGTGCGTGTATTCGATGGCGTGATCACGCTGCGTAACCTGCGCATGGTCAGTCCGCTGGGGCTGGTGCCGCGTCTGCAGCTCGATGCCCTGATCGACAACATCGACCTGGAACAGCTCACCCGCACCTTCTCGTTCGGTCGTATCGAGGGCCGCCTGGACGGTCACATCGACGGGCTGCGCATGCAGTCCTGGCGGCCGGTGGCATTTGACGCCGCCTTTGCCACACCCGGGGATGACAGGTCACGGCATCGCATCAGCCAGAAGGCCGTGGACAATATCGCCAATATCGGCGGTGGCGGGGTCGGTGGCGCCGTGTCACGCAGCTTCCTGCGCTTCCTGGAGGACTTTCCCTATGACCGGCTCGGCATCCGCTGCCGGCTGGAGAACGGCGTATGCGAGATGAGCGGTGTTGAGCCGGCGAAACAGGGTTACTACATCGTCAAGGGGCGCTTCATTCCGCCACGTCTCGACGTGGTCGGCTATGCGGACCGGGTAGACTGGAACAAACTGGTGGCACAGATAATTTCGGTCACCGGCACGCAGGAGATTGTCGTAGAATGACCCGGCGGGCCGGCATCGCGTTAACCTGCCGGCCACAATCCCGTTAACCGGTATGAAGACATTCTGAACATGCCTATGAGAGGTCAAGCCATGAGAGCACTGCGCATCCCGATGTCCCTGTTTCTGCTGCTGTTCGCCACCGCGTGCGTTACCATCAACGTGTATTTTCCCGCCGAGGCGGCTGAAAAGGCGGCAGACCGGATCATTATGGACGTGTATGGCAGTCCCCCGCCGCAGGCCCCGCAACAGCCGCCTGCCGGGCCGCAGTCGCAGATCGAGGCGCCTGGTTTTCCTTATCGGGCAGTGGCAGTCGTGCTGGACTGGCTGGTGCCGCCGGCCCATGCCGAGGCCGACCTCTCGGTAAACACCCCGGCGATCCGGCAACTGACGGCAAGCATGGAGGCGCGCCACCGGACGCTGGCACCTTACTATGCCTCCGGGGCCGTTGGCATGACGCATGACGGGCAGATCGAGGTGCGTGACCAGAAGCTGGTCCCCCTGGCGGAGCGCAATTCGATCAGGAGCCTTGTGTCGGAAGAAAACCGCGACCGCAGCGCGTTGTATGCCGAGATCGCCCGTGCCAACAATCACCCGGAATGGGAAAGTGAAATACGCTCAACGTTTGCACGCCGCTGGGTGGATAATGCACGCGCCGGCTGGTGGTACATGGACAGTGCCGGTGCCTGGAAACAGAAATAAAGACAAGATAAGGACTTGCCGTAGAGGGCACAGAGATCACAGAGGAAAGAATTCACTCTGTGTTCTTTGTGTTCTCTGTGGCCCTGATTTTTTGCCATGAATATTTTTGTATTCGATATCGAGACCGTGCCGGACGTGACGGCCGGCCGGCGCCTGTACGAGCTCGATGACCTGGATGACAAGAACGTCGGTCGCGTCATGTTCCACAAGCGCGCCGAGGAAACCGGGGGTTCCGAATTCCTGCGTCACCATTTGCACCGCATAATCGCCATCTCCGTGGTGTTGCGCACGCCGGACCGGTTCAAGGTCTGGACGCTTGGCGATGCCGGGGCGCCCGAGGCGGAACTGCTGCAGCGGTTTTTCGACGGGATCGAACGTTTCACGCCGACACTGGTCTCCTGGAACGGATCCGGCTTTGACCTGCCGGTTATCCACTATCGCAGCCTGCTGCATGGTATCGCCGCACCACGCTACTGGGATACGGGCGCTGGCGACAGGGACTTCAAGTGGAATAATTACATCAGCCGCTATCACTCGCGTCACACCGACCTCATGGATGTGTTATCAGGCTATCAGCCACGCGCCACTGCAAAGCTGGATGAGATTGCAACCCTGCTGGGTTTTCCCGGCAAGATGGGCATGAGTGGCGCACATGTCTGGGACAATTACCTGGCCGGTGATATCGAAGGCATCCGCAATTATTGTGAAACGGACGTGCTGAATACCTACCTTGTTTACCAGCGCTTTGAACTGATCCGCGGCCACCTCAACGAGGACCAGTACCGCAAGGTGTGCGACGAGGTACGCCAGGAACTTGCAGCAATGGACAAGCCGCATCTCGCCGAATTTCTGGAGAACTGGAAAAGCTAGCCATAGAGAACACAGAGCGCACAGAGAAAGATTAACTCATGGTGTTGCATGTAAACCATGGAAATCTATGCACACTCTGTGCAGCTCTGTGGCGGCCGTCAGGTTTTTCTAGCTACGAACTATGAGCAAACGCACCCGCAAGCAGCGCCTGCCCGGTCCGGTTGGGCAGGTCATGGTTGAATCACTCGCGCATGACGGTCGCGGCGTGGCGCATGTCGACGGCAAGGCCGTGTTTATCGAGGGTGCATTGCCGGGGGAACGGGTCGGCTTCGAGTACCTGGCAGTGCGCAGGAAATTCGACGAGGGCGTGGTAACCCGGATACACGCGGCATCGGCGGACCGCGTCACCCCGCGCTGCCCGCATTTTGGCATCTGCGGGGGCTGCAGCCTGCAACACATGGAGGCGGGGGCGCAGATCCGCGCCAAGCAGCAGGTGTTGCTGGATAATCTGCAGCGGATTGGAGGCGCGGCACCGGAAAACGTATTGCCGCCGCTGACCGGTCCGGTATGGGGGTATCGCAACAAGGCGCGCCTGGGTGTCAAGCACGTGATCAAGAAGGGCCGGGTGCTGGTCGGCTTTAGGGAGCGGCATGCGCCCTACGTGGCCGACCTGTCGCGCTGCGAGGTGCTGCACCCCTCCGTCGGTGAACGCTTCGGACTGCTTGCCGGCATGCTGGACACGCTGGATGGACGCGCACGCATTCCGCAGATCGAGGTTGCCGTTGGTGACACAGCCACGGCGCTGGTATTTCGCCACCTCGATGCACTTAGCGAGGCCGACCTGGCGCGCCTGCGGGCGTTCGCGGACGAATCCGGCATGCATGTTTACCTGCAGCCCGCTGGCCCGGACAGTGTGCATCCCCTGATGCCGGAGATTTCAGAACTATCCTATGGATTGCCCGACCAGAACATCGAAATTCGTTTTCGCCCCAACGATTTCACCCAGGTCAACAGCACCATCAACACCCGGATGATCGCGCTTGTGCTGGACCTGCTGGCACCGGAACGTTCCGATGTCGTGCTCGACCTGTACTGCGGCCTGGGTAATTTCACACTGCCGATGGCGCGGCTTGCAGGCGTCGTCACCGGCGTGGAAGGGGAGTCCGGGCTGGTTGGCCGTGCGCGTGGCAATGCCCTGCTTAACGGTCTCGGCAATGTCACTTTCCATGTCGCGGACCTTGACAAGGATCAGCGGGATGCCAGCTGGGCGGGCGGTGGCTACAACAAGGTATTGCTCGATCCGCCACGCAGCGGCGCGGCCGGGGTGATACCTGCGCTGGGCAACATCCATCCGCAGCGCATTGTCTACGTGTCCTGTCATCCCGGCTCACTGGCACGCGATGCGGGTACCCTGGTCAACGAACTGGGTTACCGCCTGCTGGCGGCGGGCGTGATGGACATGTTTCCGCATACCGCACACGTGGAGTCGATTGCGCTGTTTGAAAGCAGATAAGGCGGAATCGGTTGCCCGCTGGCACGGGCATCATTCCAGTCGCAGTACGCCCATGCAGAATTTCACCGGGCGCTTTGGATCGACGGCAAACAGCATGACACCTGCGATGTCTGACATGTCCATCTGTCGGTGAGCCGGGGCATTTCTGACTTGCGCCAATGGCACGCGTACCCGGTTTTGCCCCTGCGTGATTCTCAGAACACGGCTGAACCTGTCTGCATAGGACTGGTCGTGCCGGCCGTCATGAATGCGCAGGGTCAGTTCCAGGGGGTCGGGCCGCGCGGAAAATATCTCCACGACGAGGTGCTCGTAGCCCGTCCAGTCCGGTCGCGGTTCAAGCATGGAGATTCCGGTATAGTGCGCGGGTTCCAGCTGCACGCTGACCAGCCGGTCAGACGACGGTGCCATGCAGATTGACGGGTCGGATACCCGCGCCAGGGTGGCTTGCCGGTGTTTCAGGAAGGCTCGTGCCCAGTGCGCCGTCAGGTCGATGATGACAGGAAAGGCCTGTTCACGTTCGTGGTATGCAAGGACAAGAGAGGCCAGCGGATAACTGCTGGCGATGCACAGGCTGGCTGTCAGGGCCAGCAGCCCGGTTCGTGATGCGCTGCCGCGTATCGCATACCCCGTCCGCGGCAGGCGCGGATCGAGCAAGGCGCAGATGCCGAGCGCGATAAGAATCCCGGCCAGGTCGCGCATTACGTCCAGGGCCTCGGCGTCGCCACCGCTCGACAGCTGCAGGAACTCGACCGCGATGCCGGTCAGCAGGCAGGCAACGCCCGCTGCCAGGTAGCCGCGGAGTGGTCTGCGCCGGGCAGCGGGCATGATGGCCCCGTAGCTGCACCAGGCCAGCAGGGTAAGTATGCCAAACAGCAGGGTATGGCCGGTATTCTGCAGCTCACGCCAGAGCAGGGTGTGGCCGGGCAGACGCATGAAGGAAAGGGCGAGAACAATGGCCGTAAAGGCCGGCACAGACAGATAGAGGCTGCACCGTGGCCAGGCTGAATCAGTCGTTGCGCTGCCGTTCATTGTGCTGGCCTGCGAAGACCGGTTCCCGTCAATGGACGCACGGTTTCCAATCCGGAGAGATTACTGACGATACCAGGTTTTCCTGAGCGCCGTGAAAACCCGTCTCGGGTACCAGTGCTTGCCGACGCTCCCGTTATAGCGCGCCAGCGCCTTGTGCATGTTGCCTCTTTCGCGTTTCAAATAGATGCCGAGGATGGTACAGCCAAAGCGAAGGTTGGTGGCGATGTTGAACAGGTTGTCATCAGGGTGGCCGATCTCGTCCAGCCAGAAAGGCATGATCTGCATCAGGCCCTGCGCGCCGGCAGTGGAAATAGCGAAGCGGTCAAAATTGCTTTCCACTGTAATCAGCGACAGTATGAGTTCCGGATCAAGGCCGGCCCGCCTGGCCTCGTAATGCACCTGCTTGAGGATGTACAGTCGCTCTTCCGGCTCCTCGATGCGGGACTGAAGCCGGTTGGACATGTCGGTCAGCCAGACCTCGGCTTGGAAACGGTCGGCGAAGCTGTCGCTGGAGTTGATTGCGTCGATCAGCACCTGGCGCATCTCGGCATCCGGGCGTTCCTGGGTGGCTGGCCAGACGGGCGCGGCGTACAGCAGCAGCCCGGCCAGCCAGGCGGTGAGCAGGCATCGGTGGATTTGCGGCATGATAGGCTGCATACCGGTTTAACGGCTCAGTCCAGCAGCAGTTGATCCTGCAGGAACTCGACGAGACCGCTGTGCGGAATGTCGCGGCTCTCGCTGTCGCGCCGGGACTTGTACTCGAGCCTGTCGAGATCGAGGTTTTTTTCGCCCACCACGATGCGGTGCGGGATGCCGATCAGCTCCATGTCGGAGAACATTACCCCGGGGCGCACCGGCCGGTCATCGAGCAGGACCTCGAACCCGGCCGCCATTAATTCCTCGTAGAGCGCCTCCGTCGCCTCGCGTACCCGCTGTGACTTCTTCATATTCATCGGCAGCAGCGCGACCTGGAACGGTGCGATGGCGGCTGGCCAGATGATGCCCTGTTCGTCATGATTCTGTTCGATTGCGGCCGCGACGATGCGTGATACGCCGATGCCGTAGCAGCCCATGACCATGGGTATTTCCTTGCCCTGCTCATCCAGCACGGACGCCTTCATGGCCTCGCTGTAGCGGGTGCCAAGCTGGAAGATGTGGCCAACCTCGATACCGCGTGCAATAACGAGCATGCCCTTGCCGTCTGGACTGGGGTCGCCATCCACGACGTTGCGCAGGTCGACGCTTTCCGGTGCGGGCAGGTCCCGCCCCCAGTTCACGCCGCGCAGGTGCCTGCCCTGTTCATTGGCGCCGCAGACATAATCCGCCAGCTGGGCCGCCGCATGGTCGACGATGACGGGGATCTGCAGTCCGACCGGCCCCAGCGAGCCGCTCGGACAACCGGTTGCCGCGAGGATCTGGGCATCAGAGGCGAATTCCAGTGGCGCCTGGATGGCCGGATGCTTTTCCGCCTTGACGGCGTTCAGTTCGTGGTCGCCGCGCAGCACCAGCGCGACCACCGTGTCTTCGTTGCCCCTGACCACCAGTGTCTTGACGCATTGGTCGGGCCGGACACCCAGAAACGCACAAATGTCCGCAATGCTGTGCTGTCCGGGTGTCGCCACGCTCTCCAGCTCTGCATGCGGCACTTGCGGCGGTGCAGCCGCCGGTGGTGCCGGGACGGTTTCGACGTTACCGGCGAAGTCGCTGTCAGTGGAAAATGCGATGGCGTCCTCGCCGGAGTCTGCAAGCACATGGAATTCCTGTGACATGCTGCCACCGATGGCGCCGCTGTCTGCACGGACTGCCCTGAATTTCAGGCCGGTGCGGGTAAAGATGCGCGAGTAGGTCTCGTACATTACCTGGTAGGTCGCCTCCAGTGACGCCTGGTCGGCATGAAAGGAATACGCGTCCTTCATGAGGAATTCGCGCGCACGCATGACGCCGAAGCGGGGGCGGATCTCGTCGCGAAATTTGGTCTGGATCTGGTAATAGTTGACCGGCAGCTGCTTGTAGCTGCGCAGCTCGCGACGCGCAATGTCGGTAATGATTTCCTCGTGCGTCGGTCCGAAACAGAATTCGCGCTGGTGGCGGTCGGTGAGGCGCAATAATTCCGGCCCGTACTTGTCCCAACGTCCGGATTCCTGCCAGAGCTCGGCCGGTTGTACTGCCGGCATCAGTAGTTCCAGTGCGCCTGAGCGGTCCATTTCCTCACGCACGATGGTCTCGACCTTGCGCAGCACGCGCAGGCCGAGCGGTAACCAGCTGTAGATGCCGGCGGCCTGCTTGCGCAGCATGCCGGCACGCATCATGAGCTGGTGGCTGATTACCTCGGCATCGGCCGGGGTCTCTTTGAGTGTCGAGAGCGGGAACTGGGACAGACGCATGGTGACTGGAATGTGTGGTTTGACAGGCTGCCGATTGTAGCGGTCCTGCCGGTATTGTACAGATCAGCGCTCGCCATCGAGCTGGGGCGGCACCGGCAGCACGTTGAGATCCTCGCGGTAGATGAGCGTCTCGAATTCGATGCCTGGCGGCGGCTGGGTGTCGGTAACCTGCCACTCGCCACGGGTATTCCGCCATTTGTACAGGCGATCGGACTTGAGGGACGGGGCGGCCGATGGCAGCCGTGTCTTCAACCCCGCAGCGGAATCGGGGTGGGTGTAGAACCAGATCCCGGCGCCGATGACCAGGATCGCCAGCAACCAGGCCAGGCGCATCAAAACGTGCCGTTATTCCAGCCCCACATCTTGCGGGGCGCATCGGCGAACTCGATATAGATGCGTTCCGGGCCGATGCCGGTTTCCCCGGCGACCAGCTGGCACAGGGCCCGGGAGGCTGCCGCCGTACCCGACTCCGGCAGCCCGATGCTCTTGAGTTCCAGATACGCCAGCGGGGCATCGGTGCCGGCAAACGTCATGGCGGGATTGTGCTCGACCGAGGTCATGACATAACTTTCCGGTTTGCCGAGCTGCTCCGCGACCAGCGCCGAGGCCTTCGCGGCGAGGGTCTTTGCCTGTTCGGTCGGCAGTTCGCTATTGGTCAGGATTTTGAGAAACGGCATTACTCGCTTTCTTTCTTGCAGAACTGCTCGATTTGCCGGTTGGCCTCGTTGATGCGTTTCTGGCGCTCTGCCTCGCCCATGTTGACATATTCCCCCTTTTCATTGCGATAGCGGAGGTGTCCACCCATGTCGAGCTGGGCCAGGTTGTTACGTGCGATCTTGCAGTTCTCCCGGGAAATGCGCGCCACTTCGGCCTCGTATTCGGACTGGGTTTCTGCGTCCGTTTGCGTTTGCCCCTCCTCTGCAGCCGGTTCCTCGCCGGGCGCTTCGCTCTCGGTTTTGTCCTCGGCCACAATCGGGTGCTCGGCCGTCTGGATCAGGATGTACTTGATGCCGGGGGGTGGCGCCATCTGGGTGTACTGAACCTCGTTGTTTTCATCAACCCATTTGTAAACATCCGCAAATACCGGGCCCTGTAGCAGCAGGCATCCCGCCAGCGTTAAGGCAAACATCGGGTTACGTGACACAGCAGGCAAGTGGGCGAAAGTCATGGTGTAAGTCCCTGTAATGTAAATCTATACGGATAGTATGGTTAATTCACTGCCAGAACAAGTCATCCGGTCACACATATTTGTGCCCGGATTGCCTGACACCCGGGTACTATCGGCAGGGCCGGGAATCCCTTGACCTTTACCTTGATTATCAGTACTTTTCACGCATTCATCAGGTGACCGGATTGCCCGTCTAGCGGGCTTTTTTTTACGCAATCATAATACCCCGGGCGGGTGCGGGAGCAACAGGTGGAATTGACGGGTGCAGAAATCTTTGTGCGTTCACTGCGTGACGAGGGAGTCGAGTTTATCTTCGGCTATCCAGGCGGCGCGGTTTTGCACATCTATGACGCACTCTATGCGCAGGACAAGGTGAAACACATCCTGGTGCGTCATGAACAGGCGGCCACCCATGCTGCAGATGGCTACGCACGGTCAACCGGCAAGCCCGGTGTCGTGCTGGTAACGTCGGGCCCGGGTGCGACCAATGCAGTGACCGGCATCGCCACGGCCTACATGGATTCCATTCCCATGGTGGTATTCACCGGCCAGGTGCCGACACACCTGATCGGCAACGATGCCTTCCAGGAAGCCGACAATATCGGTATCACGCGGCCCTGCGTGAAACACAACTTCCTGGTGAAGGACGTCACGAAACTGGCCGAAACCATCAAGAAAGCATTCTACGTCGCAACCACCGGCCGGCCGGGGCCCGTGGTGGTCGATATTCCGAAGGACATCACGGCACAAAAGGCCGAGTACCATTATCCGGACAAGGTGCACATACGCTCGTACAACCCGGTGCATGTCGGCCATATCGGTCAGATCAAGCGTGCCGTGAGCATGATGCTGGGTGCCAAACGACCGATGGTCTACACCGGCGGTGGCGTGATCCTCAGCAATGCCGCGGAATCCCTCACCAGGCTGGCGCGTGAGCTCAACTTCCCGGTTACCAACACCCTGATGGGCCTGGGCGGTTATCCGGCGACTGACCCGCAGTTTGTCGGCATGCTTGGCATGCATGGTACCTACGAGGCCAACATGGCCATGCATCACTGCGATGTGCTGATCGCAATCGGCGCGCGCTTCGATGATCGCGTGACCGGGAATATCGATAAATTCTGTCCACACGCAAGGATCATTCACATCGATATCGACCCGGCGAGCATATCCAAAAATGTCAAGGTGGATATACCCATCGTGGGTTGCGTCGACAATGTGCTCAAGACCATGCTTGCGGAACTCGAGAACGTCGGTCAGAAGCCGGATGCAACGGCGCTCGGGGCATGGTGGCAGCAGATCGACGAGTGGCGTGCGCGCGACTGTCTGAAATACGACAGGGACAGCGAACACATAAAGCCGCAATATGTAGTCGAAACACTGTACAAGGTGACGAAAGGGGATGCCTTCATCACGTCCGACGTGGGGCAGCACCAGATGTGGGCGGCGCAGTATTACCGGTTCGACAAGCCGCGGCGCTGGATCAACTCGGGCGGACTTGGCACCATGGGCTTCGGCCTGCCGGCGGCCATGGGTGTGCAGTTTGCCCATCCTGACGACACGGTTGCCTGCATCACAGGCGAGGGCAGCATCCAGATGTGCATCCAGGAGCTGTCCACCTGCCGGCAATATGCATTGCCGATCAAGATCGTCAATCTTAACAACGGTTATCTCGGCATGGTGCGGCAATGGCAGGAATTCTTCTATCAGAAGCGTTACGCCATGTCCTACATGGAATCGTTGCCGGACTTCGTCAAGCTGGCGGAGAGTTACGGCCATGTGGGTATGCAGATCACCAGACCTGGTGATGTCGAGGGTGCGCTGATCGAGGCGATGCAGCAGAAGGACAGGCTGGTGTTCCTGGATTTCCTGACCGACAGGGAAGAGAATGTATATCCCATGATTCCGGCCGGTGGCGGCCAGAATGAAATGATCCTGATCTGAAATGCGGCATATCATTTCAATCCTGATGGAAAACGAGGCCGGCGCATTGTCCCGCGTTGCCGGACTGTTTTCCGCGCGCGGCTATAACATCGAGTCGCTGACCGTTGCGCCGACCGAGGATCCTTCGCTGTCGCGCATGACGCTGGTCACCAGCGGCACCGATGAAATCATCGAACAGATCACCAAGCAGCTCAACAAACTGATCGATGTGGTCAAGCTGATGGATATGACCGATGGTCCTCACATCGAGCGCGAGATGATGCTGATAAAGGTCAGCGCGCAGGGCGAATATCGTAACGAGCTCAAGCGCATGTCCGACATTTTTCGCGGACGGATCATCGATGTGACCGGAGAGACCTATACTATCGAGATGACCGGGGCAGGTGACAAGCTGGACGCCTTCGTACAGGCGCTGGAGCCGGGCCTGATCATCGAGGTCGTACGCTCCGGCGTGTCCGGTATAGGACGCGGCGACCGGTCTCTGAAACTCTGAAGAAATCTTGCTACGGGTTCCAAACACATGATGTCATCCATGGCATCGACGACAGGCAACAAGACAGGTAATGATCATGAATATCTACTACGACAAAGACGCAGACCTTTCCATCATTCGCGGGTTGAAGGTGACCATCATCGGTTATGGCTCGCAGGGGCATGCCCATGCCAACAACCTGAAGGATTCCGGCGTCGATGTGACCGTGGGGCTGCGGCCAGGCTCGATTTCCGAGGCCAAGGCGAAAAAATCCGGTCTCACCGTGAAGCCGCTTGACGTGGCCGTCAAGGGCGCCGATGTGGTTATGGTGCTGGCGCCGGACGAGCATCAGGCCCGCCTGTATCGAGATGTCATCGCGCCGAATATCAAACAGGGTGCGGCACTGGCCTTTGCGCATGGTTTCAATATTCATTACCAGCAGATCGAGCCACGCGCCGATCTCGATGTGATCATGATTGCGCCCAAGGGCCCCGGCCACCTGGTGCGTTCCACCTACAAGCAGGGCGCCGGCGTACCGAGCCTGATTGCGGTCTCTCAGGATGCCAGCGGGCGGTCCAGGGAGATAGCGCTGTCGTATGCCTCGGCCAACGGCGGCGGCCGTGCCGGCATTATCGAAACCAGTTTCCGGGAAGAAACAGAAACCGACCTGTTCGGCGAACAGGCGGTGCTGTGCGGTGGCGCGACCGCGCTGGTGCAGGCTGGCTTCGAAACCCTGACAGAGGCCGGTTATGCCCCTGAGATGGCCTACTTCGAATGTCTCCACGAGCTCAAGCTGATCGTGGACCTGATGTACGAGGGTGGTATCGCGAACATGCGCTACTCCATTTCCAACACGGCCGAATACGGTGACCTGACCCGTGGCCCGCGTGTGGTGACCGCCGAGACCAAGCGCGAGATGCGACGCATACTCGATGAAATACAGAATGGCGAATTCGCCCGCGAGTTCATCCTGGAAAACCAGGCCGGGGCAGCGACGCTCAAGGCCAAGCGCCGGCTTGGCCGCGAACACCCGATCGAGGTCGTGGGTGCCAAGCTGCGCGGCATGATGTCCTGGATCAATGAAGGCAAGATCGTCGACAAGAGCGTCAACTAGCCCGGTCGACGCCGGCCCGACTTAAGCTGACGTCAGAGTATCTGGATGTGAACCGCAATACACTGATTTCCCGACAGGGTCTGCTGCCATTACTGGCTGCAACGCTGGTGGCAGTACTGGTGCTGCATTTTATCGGCCTGCGCGAATCGCTCGCATTCTGGGCGCTGGGGCTTGTGGTGCTGGTGCTGTTCCGGGATCCCGAGCGGGATATTCCCTCCATCCCGCTGAGTGTCCTGAGTCCCGCTGATGGCCGCGTCGCCGTGATCGAGAAAACCGATGATCCTTACCTGAGCCGTCCCAGCCTGAAAGTCACGATCGACATGAATGCCTATGGTGTCTATACCACGCGCAGCCCCATCGGGGGCAAGGTGCTGGAACCGCCAAACAACCTCGCTGGAAAGCACCACCCGCATGGTGTCTGGCTGCAAACCGACGAGGGTGATGATATTGTGCTGGTCATGAACAGGGGGCGCCTGAACAGCAAACCGCATTGCTATATCCGTTTCGGTGATCGCGTCGGACAAGGCAAGCGCTGCGGTTTTGTGCACCTGGGCGGCCGTGTCGATCTGTATCTGCCCGAGAACAGCCAGCCGCTGGTTGCGGTTGGCGCAGCGGTACAGGCCGGTTCCGACGTGATCGCCAGGCTTGTTCACTGAGATGGACCAGCCTGAAAATGACATCGACACCGACGAGATTCCTGAAAGGAAACGCCGCGGCATCTACCTGCTGCCGAACATGATCACCACAGCCGGCCTGTTTGCCGGCTTTTATTCCATCGTTGCGGCAATGAACAATCGTTTTGAGGCAGCAGCCGTCGCTATTTTTATAGCCATGATCATGGACGGTATCGATGGACGGGTGGCGCGGCTGACCAATACCCAGAGCGAGTTCGGTGTGCAGTACGACAGCCTGTCAGACATGGTCAGTTTCGGGCTGGCACCCGCCCTGGTCATGTACGAGTGGTCATTGCAGTCCATGATGAGTGTCGGCTGGGCCAAGCTGGGCTGGCTGGCCGCATTCATCTATACTGCCAGCGCTGCACTCAGGCTGGCCCGATTCAATGCACAGCTCAGTACGGCTGAGAAAAAATACTTCCGTGGTCTTCCAAGTCCGTCAGCGGCCGGTGTGCTGGCCGGTCTGGTGTGGGCAGCCACCGACCTGGGGATTGACGGCGAGGACCTGGTATACCTGGTCTTCGTCCTCACGATATCTGCCGGCATGTTGATGGCCAGCAATATCCGCTATTTCAGTTTCAAGGAATTCAATTTCAAGAACCGGGTACCTGTCGTCGCACTGCTGCTGGTGGTGCTGGTATATGCCTTCGCATCCATCGACCCGCCCAAGGTTTTGTTCACGGGATTCATGATTTATATGATTTCAGGGGTTGTCTATACCCTGGTGGGGGTTCGCAGACGGCGCAAGGCCAGGCGGCGTGTCGAGTAGGGTGCGGCCGGGGTTGCAATCGCCGCCTCTTTGCCTATAGTCTTGTGTCATGGACTTCACAATCCACAGCACGGCCAACGACCAGGCCACCCCGAACCGGGTGGTTGTGCTGCTATTCCCCCTGCGACTGCTGCCTTCGGGCAGATAATTCCCTGCCTGGCGAGGCGAAACGCACCCAGACATTACCAGAGCCAGCCGCACACAATCGGCAGTTTTGCCATGCTGGCGACAACCAGTCGAGGTGTCCTTTCTGACAATGCCGGGCACCCATGGGAGCAGGATGATGAGCAGCAAAGACAAATTGATCATATTCGATACCACCTTGCGTGACGGCGAGCAAAGCCCGGGTGCGTCCATGACCAGGGATGAAAAGGTGCGTATCGCCAAGGCACTGGAGCGCATGCGCGTCGATGTCATCGAGGCCGGCTTTCCGATCGCGAGTACCGGAGATTTCGAGTCCGTGCAGGCGGTGGCGCGGGCCGTGACCGGGAGCACGGTATGTGGACTCGCGCGAGCGCTGGACAAGGACATCGACCGGGCGGGAGAGGCCCTGAAGCCCGCCGCCTCGGCACGTATCCATACCTTCATTGCCACATCTCCGATTCATATGCAGATGAAGTTGCGCATGCAGCCCGAGCAGGTCATCGAGCAGGCTGTACATGCGGTAAAGCACGCGCTGCGCTACACGGATAATGTCGAGTTTTCCCCGGAAGATGCCGGCCGTTCCGAGACGGATTTTCTTTGTCGCGTTATCGAAGCGGTGATCAATGCCGGTGCAAGCACCATCAATATTCCGGATACGGTTGGCTACAACCTGCCACACCAGTTCGGCGAGTTGATCCGGACATTGATCGAGCGTGTGCCCAACTCGGACAAGGCCGTGTTCTCGGTGCATTGTCACAATGATCTGGGACTGGCGGTTGGCAATTCCCTGTCCGCGGTACTCAATGGCGCACGTCAGGTGGAATGCACCATCAACGGACTGGGTGAGCGTGCCGGCAATGCGTCGCTGGAGGAGGTGGTCATGGCGGTACAGACACGGCGTGACATTTTCCCGTGCGAGACCGGTCTCGATACCACCCAGATCATGACCTGTTCGAGGCTGGTATCGGGTATCACCGGTTTCGCGGTACAGCCGAACAAGGCCATCGTCGGGGCCAATGCCTTCGCGCATGAGTCGGGGATCCACCAGGACGGCGTGCTGAAGAGCCGCGAGACCTATGAGATTATGCGTGCCCAGGATGTCGGCTGGTCGGCCAACCGTATCGTGCTCGGCAAGCACTCCGGCCGTAATGCATTTCGCAACCGCCTGCATGAACTGGGTATCGAGTTCGATGCTGAAGAGGATCTGAATGATGCATTCGCGCGCTTCAAGGATCTCGCGGACAAGAAGCATGAAATCTTCGACGAGGATATACAGGCGCTGGTGACCGAATCCGGGCTGGAGTCGGGGAATGACTGGCTCAAGCTGGTTTCACTCAGGGTATGTTCCGAGACCGGTGAGACCCCGCATGCCAGCCTGACCTTGTGGGTCAATGGCGAGGAAAAACCCGGGGAAAGCAACGGCAGCGGGCCGGTGGATGCCTCGTTCAAGGCGATCGAGGCACTGATCGCCAGTGGCACCGAATTGCAGCTCTACTCGGTCAACAACATTACCAGTGGTACCGACTCGCAGGGAGAAGTGACGGTGCGCTTGCAGAAGGGTGGGCGTATCGTGAACGGCCAGGGCGCGGATACCGATATCGTGATCGCTTCTGCCAAGGCCTATATCAACGCACTCAACAAGATCATCCTGCCGAACGAGCGGGCACATCCGCAACTGGGTGACGTCTAGTTTTCCCGCGAGCATGGACAAGGGCCTGTACAATGAATACCTGGCAGCGATGGGTATCCAGCGCTGGGTGGAGCGTCCGGTGGCTTCGGGCGCTGCAGATGTAGCTGCCGCGATTCAGTTGCAAATGCCGGAAGCAACTCCCGGGTCCATGGACTGGGAGGCATTGCAGGGGGCTGTAGCCGACTGCACGCGCTGTGCCTTGCATGAAACGCGCACGCAGACGGTGTTTGGCGTTGGTGATCGCAATGCGGACTGGATGATAATCGGCGAGGCACCGGGCGCCGACGAGGACCGGCAGGGTGATCCCTTCGTGGGCCGTGCCGGGCAGTTGCTGAACGAGATGTTGTTTGCCGCGGGCTACCGGCGTGAACAGGTCTATATCGCCAATATCCTGAAGTGTCGGCCACCAGGCAATCGCAATCCACTGCCGGAAGAGGTCGTTTCCTGCCAGGGCTATCTGCTGCGGCAGATCGAGTTGATTAGGCCGAAAATAATTCTTGCGCTGGGCGGGATTGCTGCACAAAACCTGCTGCACACAGAGGTGAGTGTCGGAAGGTTGCGTGGCATCCGGCACAGCTACGGGGGGGCAGGCATCCCCCTGATTGTGACCTACCATCCGGCTTACCTGCTGCGTTCAGCGCTGGAAAAGCGCAAGGTTTGGGAAGACCTGCGATTTGCACGACAGGTGTATCATGAACAGTTGACCCAACAGGGCTGAATGACGACAGCAATGAGCGCCATACTGAAAGAGCTTGCCCTTGAATTCCGACCCATGCGGCTGGAGGACCTTGCAGAAGTCATAGAGATTGAACGTCAGAGCTATCCTTTCCCGTGGACCCAGTCGATATTCAGTGATTGTCTGCATGCGGGTTACAGTTGCTGGGTGTGTACAAGCGCAGGGAAGATTCTTGGCTATGGCATCATTACGGTCGCCGTCGGTGAATCTCACCTGCTGAATCTTTGTGTCAGGGAAGAATCGAGATCCCGGGGTATCGGGCGGAAAATGCTCAGGTATCTGATTGCCATCGCCCGTCGTCACGATGCGGATATCCTGTTCCTGGAGGTGCGGGTCTCAAATCTACCAGCGCGCAAGTTGTACGAAAACGAGGGGTTTAACGAACTGGGCACGCGCAGGTCGTATTATCCCCTGCATGAGGGCAGGGAAGATGCAGTTATCATGGCGCGGACCCTTTGATTTTCAACATTCAGGTCACCGGATAAGATAGAATACGGGTCTTGCAGGATTCCTTTATTTTCCACTATCCATGAGCAGCCACAAGACCGAGACGGCGCGACGCCGTACATTTGCGATTATTTCCCATCCCGATGCAGGCAAGACCACGCTGACAGAGAAGCTCTTGCTGTTTGGTGGTGCCATTCAGCTGGCCGGTACCGTGAAGGGGCGCAAGGCCGCGCGCCATGCAACCTCCGACTGGATGGAACTGGAGAAACAGCGCGGAATTTCCGTGACATCGTCGGTCATGCAGTTTCCCTACCACGATGCCATTGTAAATTTGCTGGATACACCGGGCCACGAGGACTTCTCCGAGGATACCTATCGCACACTGACTGCTGTCGATTCGGCAATGATGGTCATTGATTGTGCCAAGGGTGTTGAGGCGCGCACGATCAAGCTGATGGAAGTGTGTCGTCTTCGTGACACGCCGATTTGCACCTTCATCAACAAGCTCGACCGTGAAGGTCGTGAACCTGTCGAATTGCTTGATGAGATCGAGGATGTGCTCGGCATAAAGTGCGCGCCGGTGACCTGGCCTGTCGGCATGGGCAAACGACTGAAGGGCATCTATCACCTGCACAACGATGCCGTTCACCTGTATGAGCCAGGCGACAGCAGTCAGCGGCAGAATGTGAAGAAAATAAACGGGCTTGGGAATCCCCTCCTGGATGAGGTGCTGGGTGACATGGCCTCCGAGTTGCGTGATGAAATCGAGCTGGTCAAGGGCGCCAGCCACGTGTTCGACCAGTCGGCCTACCTGGCGGGTGAGTTGTCGCCGGTCTTTTTCGGATCGGCGATAAATAATTTCGGTGTGGATGAATTGCTCGAGCACTTCGTGGCTACCGCGCCTGCACCGCTGCCTCGC
>Ga0307423_1000902_pt1 | contig 19002 bp, 16 predicted proteins | sample SalMarWE160310MG_FD_202154 | JGI IMG/M metagenome (GOLD analysis project Ga0307423, IMG submission 202154) | Salt marsh sediment microbial communities from the Plum Island Ecosystem LTER, Massachusetts, United States - WE1603-10 | ecosystem: Environmental > Aquatic > Marine > Intertidal zone >...
ATTCCTCTTGCAAACAAAATTATTTCTAATGAAGTAAACATCTTTGAAGTTTGGAATGAATCACAGAAGGATGATTACATGGGAGTATTTGCAGAAAAAGTAGAATCGATTCGATTGCAATTATTAGATGAAACCAAGCTGCAGGTTTCAGAAGAAGAATTACTCTTATTAGATAAATTCTCCCGTTCACTACTACACAGGATGAAATCAACAATAACTCAAACAGTTCTTCTAAACAATGAGCTTCAGGAAAAATAATATAGAATTATAACTCGTACGTATAAAGAATTAAAAATATAGAGTTTGGTTTAATAGAATAAATAAAACGGAAAATTATTATGACAGAAAATTCAATATCATCAGATCTTTTAGTAGTTGGTGGAGGAATAGCCGGAATTACTGCGGCAATAGAAGCTGCGGAAACAGGATTAAATGTAGTTCTGATAGAAAAGAATCCATACATTGGTGGAAAAGTTGCACAGTTCAATCAGTACTTTCCAAAACTGTGTCCACCAAGTTGCGGGTTGGAGATAAACATTCGACGCTTGCGAACTAATCCTTTAATAAAATTATTTACTTTGGCTGAAATTAAAAGTGTATCTGAACAGTCGGGAAGTTATAATGCGACACTTAAACTAAAGCCAAGATATGTAAATAATCAATGTACTGTTTGTAATGATTGTGTAAAGGTCTGCCCGGAAAAAAGGAAGAATGAATTCAATTATTTGATGGATGAAACTACATCAATCTATATCCCATATGAAAATGCATATCCTCAGAAATATGTTATTGATATGAATACTTGCAAAGGAACAAGCTGCAACAAATGTGTTGAGGTTTGCAAGTATAATGCAATTGATTTGAATGAAAAGGAAAAAGAAATTGTAGTTGAAGCCAAATCAGTTATCTGGGCAACCGGATGGGAACCTTACGATGCGAATAAATTAGACATTCTGGGATTTGGAAAATATCCTGATGTAATTACAAACGTTATGATGGAGAGATTGGCTGCAACTGATGGACCGACTCAAGGTCAAATACTTAGACCATCAACAAAACAGGAAGTAAAAAGTGTAGCTTTCGTACAATGTGCTGGATCAAGAGATAATGATCATCTGCAATACTGTTCATCAATTTGCTGTATGGCTTCACTTAAGCAGTCACAATATATAAGAGAACAACATCCAGATGCAGAAATTCATTTACACTACATTGATTTGCGATCATACGGATTATTCGAAGACTTCTATAACAAAATACAGAAGGATGAGAAAGTTCATTTTCACAGGGGAAAAGTGGCTAAAGTATTTCAGGACACATCTTCAGACAAATTAATTGTTGAAGCAGAAAATACTTTAACCGGAGACCTGATTCAGAATTCAGTAGAACTGGTTGTGCTCGCTACCGGAATGGAACCAACCGTTAAAAACTTACCTGTGGATAAAGAATTGATTGACGCAAGTGGATTTTTCAAATCAAATGGTGATGGAATGATAAGTTGCGGTGTAAACTCTAAGCCAAAAGATGTTGCTGGTGTTGTTCAGGAAGCGACCGGTTCAGTGTTAAAAGCTATTCAAAAAATTAAAGGGAATTAATATCATGGCAATAGAAACTAAAGTTGGAGTTTATCTTTGCTCCGGTTGTGAAATTGGCGATTGTCTGAATATGGAAGAACTTGCAAAAGTTGCCACTGACGAAAGCAAAATTCCTATTTGCAAAACCAATCCCTGGTTGTGTAGCGAAGAAAGTGTTGAGACAATTAAAAAAGATATTGAAAATGAAAAATTAAATCGGATTGTTATTGGTGCCTGCTCGCAAAGGTTCCTTTCAGACGTTTTTAAGTTTGATTCAAAAGTTTTAGTTGACAGGGTAAATCTTAGAGAGAACGTTGTATGGACGCACAAACCTAATGATGAAGATACTCAAATGCTCGCATCAGACTATCTTCGTATGGGCATTGCAAAAGTTCAGAACAGTGAACCACCGGAAGCAATGCAGAATGAAATAAATGAAACTATACTTGTAGTCGGTGGTGGTGTTTCAGGAATGACATCAGCGTTAGCTTCAGCAAAGGCAGGTTATTCAGTTATTTTGACTGAAAAGGAAAATCAGCTTGGAGGATGGCTTAATAAAATTTATAAAATTGCTCCGACTCAAGATCCATTCAAAGCACTCGAACTTTCTAAAATAGAAGACCTCATTTCTGAAGTTGAATCGAATGATAAAATAAAAGTCATCAAATCTTGCACGATTGAAAAAATCTCGGGGCAGCCCGGCAATTTTAATGTCAAACTTATAATTAACGGTACCACGACTGAACCTGTAACAGTTGGTGCAATAATTCAGGCAACAGGTTGGAAGCAATACAAACCTGAAAAACTTGAAGAACTTGGATACGGAAAATTTGATAATGTAATAACTAATATCCAACTTGAAGAATCTTTTAAAAACGGTAAGAGTAATTCTGCCTTTAACGGAAAACCGATTAAGAGTATTGCTTTTATTCAATGTGCTGGTTCACGAGATGAAAAGCATTTACCTTATTGCTCTTCTGTGTGCTGTACTGTTTCGTTAAAGCAGGCGATGTACGTAAGAGAAAAATATCCCGATGCTTTGATTTATATTATCTATCGCGACATGCGTACAATCGCACAGAACGAACTTTTTTACAAGCATGTTCAAAACGAAGATAATATTTTTCTAACTAAAGGTGATGTTGGTGCTTTGAACAAAGCAGATGATGGAACAATTCTAATTGATGTGGATAATTCGCTTTTAGGTGAAAAGATTCAAATTAAATCGGAAGTAGTTGTTCTTGCTACAGGAATGGTTCCTTCAACATTAGCTGGTGAAATTGAATCCAGTGATACAGCAGTAGTTAGTGATGGAAAAGGACTTGATGGAAAGAAAGCTGCCGAATCAGCAGAAGCTGGTGCAAAGATTTTAAATCTATCATACAGGCAAGGCACAGATCTTCCTACATTAAAATACGGATTTCCTGATTCTCATTACATCTGCTTTCCATATGAAACCAGAAGAACTGGTATTTATGCAGCAGGTACTGTGAGATCTCCAATGGATATAGCATCAAGTAAAAATGATGCTTATGGTGCTGCACTGAAAGCTATCCAGATGTTACATTTAGCCAAAACGGGAAAAGCTGTTCATCCGAGAGCAGGTGATGAATCATTTCCTGATTTCTTTTTGCAGCGTTGCACTCAATGTAAACGTTGTACTGAGGAATGTCCATTTGGAACTTTGGATGAAGATGAAAAAGGAACTCCGCTTCCTAATCTTTACAGATGCAGAAGATGTGGTATTTGTCTCGGTTCATGTCCCGAAAGAATTATTTCCTTCAAAGATTATTCAGTCCATATGATTGCTTCGATGATAAAAGTTGTTGAAATACCGGATGAGTTTGAAGAAAAACCGAGAATACTAGCTTTCCTTTGTGAAAACGATGCATATCCTTCTCTGGATATTGTTGGCAAATATAGAATGCAATATGATCCTAATGTAAGAGTAATACCTGTGAGATGTTTAGGCTCAGTGAATGTTGTATGGATTGCCGATGCACTCTCCAGGGGATTTGACGGAATTATAATGATAGGATGCAAGCATGGTGATGATTATCAATGCCATTATATAAAGGGTAGTGAATTGGCAAATAAGAGAATGGAAAACGTTCAGGAGAAATTGAAGCAGCTTGTTCTTGAACCTGAGAGAGTAAAAATTCTCGAACTTTCGATTGACGAGTACAAAAAATTACCAGGAATCTTTAATGATTTTGTTGAAGAAATTAATGAGATTGGACTTAATCCTTATAAAGGAATGTAATTGCTATATCTCAGGCAATTGTTATTTTCTTAAAAAGATTGACCCGGTGCATTGCGTGGGATAATAAATAATTTTTCATAGCAACAGAACGAGTACAGAATCCGCATTTTCGTTGAATTTTAGAACTATTTCCGGTTATTTTTCAATAGTAAATTATTGGAATTATTCCATAAAATCGATAAAAAGTTAGGAAAAATGTGATCATAAATAGATCAGCATATACTTCTGACGAGCAGGTACAAAATGATTGATCAGGCTAATGATTTTGTTCTATTTTGCTCACGTAATCACTCATCAAATTTTTCCCAAAATATTTTCATCAATTCAAGAAATAAATTTTTAATTATTAATTAAGGAGTCTTTATGGCCAAATCAAATTTAATTAGTCCGCACGGAAGTGATGAATTAAAAATTCTACTTCTGAGTGGAAAAGAAAAAGAGGAAGAATTAAAAAGAGCTGAGAAACTTCCTAAGCTGGTTATGTCTTCACGAGAAACCGGAGACCTGATTATGCTTGGTATTGGAGGTTTTACGCCTCTTGATGGTTTTATGGGACATGATAATTGGAAGGGTGTCTGTGCTGATATGAAAATGACCGATGGCCTTTTCTGGCCTATACCGATTACACTATCTCACGATAAAAAAATTGAGAAGGGTACAGATCTATGTTTGATCTCAGGTGAAACTAATGAAGTAATGGGAACGATGAAAGTTACTGAATCTTATCAGATCGATAAAGAATTTGAATGCAAGCATGTATTTACAACTGCGGATCCTGAACATCCTGGTGTTAAAATGGTTATGCAACAGAAGGACTGGAATATTGCAGGTCCGGTAAAAGTTCTTTCAGAAAGTTATTTCCCAACGGAGTTCAAAGGCATTTACCAAAGACCGGCTGAAAGTAGAAAGATCTTTGAAGAAAAAGGATGGCGAACAATTGCAGCACTTCAACTTCGTAATCCAATGCATCGATCACATGAATATCTAGCAAAAATTGCAATTGAAGTCTCCGACGGTTTATACATACACCAATTGGTTGGTGGATTAAAACCTGGTGATATACCTGCAGATGTTAGAGTTAAATGTATCGATACTTTAGTTGAAAACTATTTCTTAAAAGAACGCGTAGTTCAGGGTGGTTATCCGTTAGATATGCGTTACGCTGGACCGAGAGAAGCATTGTTACATGGACTCTTCCGCCAAAATTTTGGATGCACTCATATGATTATTGGCAGAGATCACGCAGGTGTTGGAAATTATTATGGTCCATTCGACGCACAGGAATCTTATTTCAAATTATGGGATGGTGCTCTAGAATGTAAAATGCTTCCAATTGATTGGACATTCTGGTGTTACAAGTGCGGTGGAATGGCTTCAATGAAAACCTGCCCTCATCCAAAAGAAGATAGATTATTCTTAAGCGGGACGGCATTAAGAAAAGCATTATCAGAAGGCGGAGATATTCCTGCTGAATTCAGTCGCCCGGAAGTTTTAGCAGTGTTAAAAGATTATTATGCACATCTTGAAAACAAAGTTGAAATAAAAATGCACGGTCATGCAACCGGCGAAGCTAAAATAAAAAAATAATTTTTAATAAAATGTCATCGACCAAACAAAATTTTTTTATCATTCTAATTAAAACAAGGAGATATAATAATGCCGAGTTATGTATTACAAGATAAGTGTGATGGCTGTAAAGCGCTGGATAAAACAGCGTGTCAGTTCATTTGTCCTAATGACCTTATGGTATTAGACAAAGATAAAATGAAAGCTTATAATCGCGAACCAGAAATGTGCTGGGAATGCTACAACTGTGTTAAAATTTGTCCTACACAGGCAGTTGAAGTTCGTGGCTATGCTGATTTCGTTCCACTAGGAGCAACAGTTACACCAATGCGAAGCACTGACAGCATCCTCTGGACAGTGAAATTCAGAAATGGAAGTTTAAAAAGATTTAAATTTCCTATACGAACAACCCAGGAAGGCAAAGCAGAACCTAATGGCGGCTTTGCTACTCATGATGATCTGAAGAGTACATCATTGTGTTCTGAACCAGAGGCTTTGGGTCTGGATAAAGTTGCAACATTATAAAACAAAACCAATAATAGGAGATAATAAAAATGGCTAATTTTGAAACCGTAGAAGTCACCACTGACCTTCTCATTGTTGGTGGTGGAATGGCAGCTTGCGGAGCAGCTGTAGAAGCAGCTTACTGGGCTAAACAAAAAGGATTAAAAGTTACACTTGTTGATAAAGCAGCAGTTGACCGTAGCGGTGCAGTAGCAATGGGTCTATCAGCAATCAATCAGTATGTCGGTTTAAAAGATGGTAAGAATACCATGAAGGATTATGTTGATTATGTTCGTAACGATTTAATGGGTGTTACACGTGAGGATTTAGTTTTTAACATTGCTCGCCACGTTGATTCCAGTGTTCACCTTTTTGAAAAATGGGGACTCCCAATTTGGAAAGATGAAAAAGGCGGTTACGTTCACGAAGGAAGATGGCAATTAATGATCAACGGCGAATCTTACAAAGTAATTGTAGCTGAAGCAGCAAAAAATGCTATTGGTAATGAAAATATTTATGAAAGAATTTTCATCGTTGGTCCAATTATGGATGGCGATCGTTGTGTGGGCGCAGTTGGTTTCAGTGTTCGTGAAGATAAGTTTTACGTATTTAAAGCTAAAGCTGTATTAGTTGCAATGGGTGGTGCTGTTCATGTATTTAAACCACGTTCATCAGGTGAAGGTCTTGGACGCGCATGGTATCCACCATGGAACTCTGGTTCAAGCGCTTACTTTACATTAAAAGCCGGCGCAGAAATGACCTGCCAGGAAGTAAGATTTATTCCTGTTCGTTTTAAAGATGCGTATGGTCCAGTTGGTGCATGGTTCTTATTATTTAAAGCACGTGCAACAAACGGAATGGATGAATCCTATATGGAAACCCGCCGACCTGAATTAGAAAAATGGCTTCCTTATGGCAAAGTTAAACCAGTTCCGGCTAATTTACGTAACTGGTTAATGATGCTTGATGTTCAGGACGGCAAAGGTCCAATTTCTATGCGTACGGAAGAAGCAATTCAAAAAATTGCTGCCGAATCCGGTGATGAAAAAGCTGCTAAGAAAAAATTAAAAGAATTAGAATCAGAAGCATGGGAAGATTTCCTTGATATGACAATCTCACAAGCAATACTTTGGGCAGCTACTAATACTGCACCAGAAGAAAAAGCTTCTGAAATTGCAGCCGCAGAACCATACTTTATTGGTTCACACTCTGGTGCTTCAGGTGCCTGGGTTAGCGGTCCTAAGGATGTTGCTCCAGAAGAATATTTCTGGGGTTATGATAATATGTCCACAGTTAACGGATTATTCTGTGCTGGTGATGCTTCCGGTGCATCAAGTCATAAATTCTCATCAGGTTCACATGCAGAAGGGCGTATCGCTGCAAAAGCTGCAATAAATTATATAGTAGATCATCCAGATGCAGTTAAAGTTGATTCGTCAACTATTGAAGAAATGAAAAAGGAAATTCTTAACCCCATAGATACATATGCTCAATTTAGTGGGAAAACTGTTACTCCTGACGTAAACCCGGATTATATTCTCCCTAAAATGTTCATGTTTAGATTACAGAAAATTATGGATGAGTATGCTGGCGGGGTTTCTACTGGATTTACAACAAGCCAAAAATTATTGGAAAAAGGTCTGGAACTTCTAGCATTGTTAAAAGAAGATGCAGCAAAACTTGCAGCACCAGATTTACACGAATTAATGAGATGCTGGGAGAATGTACATCGTATGTGGCAGGCTGAAGCTCATGTAAGAACACTTCTGTTCCGTGACGAAACAAGGTGGCCTGGATACTACTTCAGAGCGGATAAACCCAGCCTGGACAACAAAAATTGGGACGCATTTGCAAATTGTAAATACGATCCTAATGCAAAGAAGTGGGAAATGATTAAACGACCTATCATCAGAATATATAAAGAAGCTGGTGAACATGAATTATTAGGCGGTTAATAATTAGAATTAACTAATTATCAAACACTTGCAGTTCCTCTCTGAAATATAATCAGGGGGGAACATTTAAAATTGAAATTGAATTTGAAATCCTCATAGTTAAAACAGAATAAAATCAGAAACTACTTTGAGGATTTTTTATTACTTATAATTTGTAAAATCGTAAACGTGTATAATTATATTTACGATTGTAATCAGTAAATCCTTTAATTGGAGAAATAATATGCCTGAATGGATTTATATTATACCTGCATTAGGAATAGTTGCACTTGTTTTTGCTTATTTAAAAGCGAACTGGGTTAACCGTCAAGATCCTGGTACTGAAAAGATGATAGAAATATCCGGCTATGTTCGCGAGGGAGCGATGGCATTCTTAAAAAGAGAATATAAAGTCCTTGCTATTTTCGTAGTTATTGCTGCAATTCTTTTAGCAATTGCTAATTGGAATTCACCAGAAAGCAGCCCCATCATAGCACTATCTTTTGTGCTCGGTGCCTTTTGTTCAGCCCTTGCAGGATTTTTCGGAATGAGGGTCGCTACTTCTGCAAATGTCAGAACAACTAATGCTGCTCGAAAAAGTTTGAACAGCGCATTAAACGTCGCGTTCTCTGGTGGTACGGTTATGGGTATGTCGGTTGTTGGACTTGGAATATTGGGTCTTGGGTTGCTCTTTCTTATTTACTCGGACATATTCTTAAATCCTGACGGTTCAACAAATTTTGTAGTAGTTATAAATGTTATAACAGGATTTTCGTTTGGAGCTTCTTCTATAGCTCTCTTTGCTCGTGTGGGTGGTGGAATCTACACAAAAGCTGCTGATGTAGGCGCTGATTTAGTTGGCAAAGTAGAAGCTGGGATACCTGAAGATGATCCGCGTAATCCTGCTACTATCGCCGATAACGTTGGTGATAACGTTGGTGATGTTGCTGGAATGGGTGCCGATCTTTTTGAAAGTTTTGTTGGTTCCATTGTTGGTACGATGGTTCTTGGAATTGTCTACACTAATTTTAATTTAATAGTATTGCCACTCATACTAGCAGGACTGGGAATCATTTGTTCAATCCTGGGTACTTTTGTTGTAAAAACTAAGGAAGGGGGTAATCCACAAACTGCATTAAATATTGGCACTTTTGGTGCTGGTGGAGTGATGATTTTATTAGCCTACCCGGTTATAAATTATTTCGTTCCTAATGCGGTCAGCCCTTCAGTTGATGTTACAGGTTTATTAATTCAACTAACAGCAACAAATATATTTCTCGTTACAATAATTGGTCTGTTAGCTGGTATTGCAATTGGATTAACAACAGAATATTACACTGCTGAATCAAGATCACCTGCGAGAAATATTGCCGCTCAATCGCAAACAGGTCCTGCAACTAATATCATTGCTGGTTTAGCTTTAGGAATGAAATCAACTGCATTACCTGTAATCTATGTAGCGATCGCCATTGTATTATCATATTACTTTGCAGGATTATATGGTATTGCAATAGCTGCTGTTGGAATGTTGTCAACAACGGGTATTCAATTAGCGGTAGATGCATACGGTCCTGTTGCTGATAATGCTGGTGGTCTGGCAGAAATGAGCGGACTCCCGAAAGAAGTCCGGGAAAGAACTGATAAACTTGATGCAGTCGGAAATACTACTGCAGCCATCGGTAAAGGATTTGCTATTGGATCTGCTGCTTTAACTGCACTTGCATTATTTAGCGCTTTTCAATCGCAGGCAAAAATTTCTACTATAGATGTTTCCAATCCCTATGTAATGGCTGGATTGTTTATAGGAGGAATTTTACCATTCCTGTTTAGCTCAATGGCAATGAGTGCAGTTGGAACAGCTGCATTCGACATGATCAAAGAAGTAAGACGCCAGTTTAAAGAAATACCTGGATTGATGGAAGGAAAAGCCAAAGCTGACCACGCTAAATGTGTTGATATTGCAACTTCCGCGGCCATAAAAAGAATGATTGCCCCGAGTTTGCTTGCAATCATTACTCCTGTCATCTTTGGATTAATTAGTAAAGAAGCCTTAGGTGGATTACTAGCAGGTGTTACAGTAGTTGGAGTGTTAATGGCAATCTTTCAGGCTAATGCAGGCGGTGCATGGGATAATGCTAAAAAACATATTGAAGCTGGTGCATTCGGAGGCAAAGGTTCAGATTGTCACAAAGCAGCCGTTGTCGGAGATACTGTTGGCGATCCATTTAAAGATACATCAGGTCCTTCTTTAAATATTTTAATTAAATTAATGGCGGTTATTTCTTTAGTAATTGCTCCATTAATTGTGTAATGATATAAAATGGAAGAGAAAAAAGAACAACTCAAATGTCCACACTGTGATCAGCCATTAAAAAAATGGTTGTGTCCGCCGGAGTCTTCCTGGGGAGTTGAGTATCAGTATGTCTGTTTTAATGATGAATGCTCGTACTTTGTTAATGGGTGGGAATGGATGGCTAAGAACTATAATCAAAAAGCATCTTACAGGTATCGGTTTAATCCAATGAATAAAGAATCGGGTCCTTTGCCTGTTTGGTCAAAGGATGCTTTAAAGAGCTCTATAATTGAATAACAATAACTGAAAGAGATTGATATGAATGAAATACAAAATTTGAAGGAAGCTATACTTAAAGAATATCCCAGACTAACAAAAGACAGCAAATTTAATTTCAGTTGTTTTAGAAACATTAGCTGCTTTAACAAATGCTGCAGTGATGTAAATATTTTTCTTACTCCGTACGATGTCATACGGCTAAAAAATAATCTTAAAATATCATCTCAGGAATTTCTTGATAAATACACTTTCCTCCCAATTGATGAAAATCAAAATCATCCGGTTATTATGTTAAGACTTAATCAGGATGAAGTTAAATCCTGCCCGCTTGTTGGTCCGGAAGGATGCACCGTTTATGAGGACAGACCATGGTCCTGCAGGATGTTTCCATTGGGAGTTGCTTCTCCAAAAGAAATGAATGGAAGTACTGAAGAAGACTTTTATTTTATTATTGAAGAACCGGTTTGTAAAGGATATTACGAACCTAATAACTGGACAGTAAGAGAATGGTTGCGTGATCAGAAAGTTGAAGAGTATGATGAGATGGGAAAATTGTTTAAAGAAATTTCTTTACACGATTATTTTTCTAAAGAAAAAAAACTTTCACCACCGCAACTTGAAATGTTTTATACTGTTTGCTACAATATTGATAAGTTCAGAGAATTTGTTTTTGGTAGTACTTTCTTAAAACGATTTGATGTAGAAAATAAGGTTATCGAGAGAATTAAAACTAGCGATGAAGAGCTGTTGAAGTTTGGTTTTCAATGGCTGAAATATTGTCTTTTTGGTGAAAAAACAATGAAAGTTAAAGTTAATGATGGAGATGCATAAGGAGATATAACATGAATGAAAGAACACTTATTCAACCTGATACAGAGTTCATCAACTATCTTAAAAAGAATGGCGGCGATACTCTTAAAGAATGTTATCAATGTGCAACTTGTTCAGTGGTTTGTTCACTATCTCCGCAGCACGAAGCTTTCCCCAGAAAGGAAATGATTGCTGCAGGATGGGGACAGAAAGACAAATTAATTTCTGATCCAGATGTTTGGCTATGCCATGGTTGTACAGATTGCAGCACATACTGTCCGCGTGGTGCAAAACCAGCAGATGTATTGGGTGCAGTTCGCTCATATATTATTGAATTTTTTGCTTTCCCCAGATTTATGGGAAGAATTGTAAAAAAACCGGCGTACTTAATACCATTACTACTGGTACCATTCATAATTTTATTTTTATTTCTTTATAATAATTTTGATGGTAATTTTTCTCAACTGAATGAAGGTACAGTAAGGTTTTCAAGATTTCTGCCTCATATTATTGTTGAAGCGTTTTTTATTGGCGGTAATATTCTAATATTCATTTTTGCTGCTATAGGGTTATTCAGGTTCTGGAAAAATTTAAACACTATAACACCAGTTGCAAAAAAGCAATCTTTTCTGGGAGTACTTTTTGCCACAATATCTGAGATCTTAACCCATAAAAATTTTAACACATGCTCCGAAAATCCATCAAGGTTTTGGGGACACTTGTTGATTTTTTATGGATTTCTTGGCGCAATGTTAACTGCTGGTCTTGCCGTCGGTGCGCTTGTTTTATATGATTTATCACCAATACCATTATTTCACCCAATTAAAATTTTAGGTAACCTAAGCGGTATCGCTCTGGTAATAGGATGTATAGTTGTTGCGGTTCACAGATTTAGAACAAAATCTGAAAAAGGCAGCAATATATATAATGATTGGGTATTAATTTTGTTTGTGTTTTTAGTAGCTGTTACGGGTCTATTGACTCAAACATTAAGATTATTAGAAACTCCGTTCCTTGCTTATAACACATATTTTGTTCATATGGTATTTATCTTTTTCCTTTTATGGTACGCTCCTTACTCGAAATTAGCACATATGTTTTACAGAACTTTGGCAATGGTATATTTAAAGATGAATGGAAGAGATAAAAAAGCTGCAATTTTTTTAAACATGTTAATTCTTACTTTTCTTATTAGATGGTAAATTACTTAGAAGTTATTATAAAAGATTTTTGATACGACTGGAGATTATTAATTTAATGTTGTAACAAGAGAATGAAAACTATTAAGTTTCAGGAGTTTATTACAAAGTATATTTTTAGAATTCCGGAAGAAGGAACGTCTCCGGAACGATACAAAGCTCTCCGAAGAAATATCATTATCCTAATGATCCTTGTCACCGTTATTCCTCTCTCCCTGATGGCAACCATCAACTACTATCAGTATCAAAAAAATCTTCGTGATGAAATTATCAGCCCGATGAATTTATTAACGAATAAAACAAAACGTTCATTTGAGTTATTTTTGGAGGAGCGGCTTTCTACTGTCAGGTTCATTGCTTCAGCATATTCTTATCAGGAGTTATCTGATCCGATAATTCTTAATCATATTTTAAGTGTTTTAAAAAGAGAATTTGATGGCTTTGTTGATTTAGGATTAATTAGCAGTAAAGGTAAACTGCTAAATTATGCAGGACCGTATTCATTTTTAGACAAAGATTATTCACAACAAAGCTGGTATCATAAAGTACTAATTAATGGAAGATACATCAGCGATGTATTTTTAGGATACAGGGAATTTCCTCACATTGCAATTGCTGTTCAAAATCTTACTGAACCGAATTGCTGCTGGATATTGCGTACAACAATAAACACAAAGAAATTTGATGATTTAATAGCAATGTTAGAACTCGACCCTGAGTGCGACGCATTCCTTATAAATAAAGAAGGTATTCTGCAAACAAACTCCAAATTTTATGGAAAAGTTTTAGAACCCTGCCAGTTGAAAATTCCTAATGGTGGTCAGGGAACTTATGTGATAGAAAGTCAGGATAAAAATGGACGTGAAATCTTTATAGCTTATTCTTATCTGGTTGAACCTGAATATACTCTGGTAGTAGTAAAGCCCAGTTCTCTTATCTTAAAAACCTGGTTTACGTTTAGGACAGAAATATTTTTCATTTATATAGCAAGTGTTTTACTTATTGTGCTATTAGTTTATAAACTCACAGATGCGCAGGTAAGTCATATAAAAAAGGCTGATGAAAAACGTGAACGGGCGTTCAGGGAATTGGAACATTCTCAAAAACTTTCTTCCATCGGGAGACTTGCTGCAGGTGTAGCACACGAGATTAACAATCCCCTTGCTATAATAAATCAAAAAGCAGGTTTGATGAGTGATCTCATTGAGAATACACCAGATTTTAATAAGAAACAAAAATTTATTGAATTAACTGAGGCTATAATCAAATCAACTGAACGGTGCAGTACTATTACGCATCGCCTGCTTGGGTTTGCAAGGAGAATGGATATTGAATACGAGGATTTGGGTGTAAATGATGTATTGCGGGAAGTGATTAGTTTCCTCGAAAAGGAAGCTCTACACAGGAACATCAAAATTGAATTGCACCTGGATGAAAATCTTCCACGAGTATCCTCCGACCGGGGACAACTACAACAAGTTTTCCTAAACATTTTATCGAACGCATTCGCAGCAGTAACAGATAATGGAAATATTATCATCCGCACCTGGGATGAGGATTCAGAGAAGGTTGGGATTTCTTTTGAGGATGATGGTTGCGGAATGTCGCAAAAGGATTTAGCAAATATTTTTGAACCATTTTTCACTACAAAGAAGGGTTATGGAACCGGATTAGGATTACCAATAACCTATGGTATTATTCAGAAAATGGGTGGTTCTATCAAAGTTAAAAGTAAGCTGGGAGAAGGCTCTATGTTTACAATATACATATTAAAAATGCCAAAGAAAGTTTTAGATGTGTAAAGATGGATAATATACACGTTTTAATAGTAGATGATGAAGAAGATTTAGCTAAAACTATAGCTGAAAGATTGGAGATCAGAGGTATTCATACTCAAACAGCTTCAGATGGCGATAAGGCTCTTAACTTAATTAAGTCACAGCCTCCGGATGTTGTTGTGTTAGATTTAATGATGCCCGGAATAGGAGGTCTTGGAATTTTGAAACAAATAAATTTATTGGAAAATAAAATTCCTGTTATACTCCTAACTGGATATGGCTCTAGAGAAAGGAGCATTGAAGGAATGAATTTAGGAGCGTTCGATTATGTATTAAAACCCTGTAATCTTGATGATTTAATAATAAAAATACAAGAAGCAATTAAGATTAAATAGCAGTTTTGTGAGGAAATGAGATGAACGAAAAAGACATAAAATTTATTGGAAAAATTACTGCCGGTGTAACTCACGAATTAAATAATGTTCTAGCGAGTATCCGGGAGATTTCAGGATTAATGACAGATATTTTGTCAATTACAGATGAAAAATCCTTTCCGCGAAAAGAAAAATTTCAAACCTCTTTAGGGAAAATTCAAAATCAGGTTCAGCGGGGAGTAAAATTAACCAGCCAGCTAAATAAATTTTCGCACCTGACTGATAATTACAAAAATGATATAGATCTGAATGAACTCCTTGAGCATCTGATCTTTTTAACTGAAAGATTTGCAAGGATAAAAAATGTAGCATTACAAAATCAATCAATAAATCAAACCATTACAATTAATACTGATCCATTACGCTTGCAAATGGCCTTGTTCAATTGCATTTCTTATTTATTAAATCAGACCGTAATTGGAGGCGAGATTAGCATCAGTCCAGAGAAAAAAGGAAAAGAATGTTTGGTTAGTATTACTTATAAAGGAGAGGGGATAAATAAGTTGTCAATTTTTAAGGATTCTACTTCATCAGATGAATTATTGTCCTTGAAATCGACTATGGAAAATTTAAATGGAGTTTATGAGTTAGATGCATCGAACACTGCAGTTATAATAAAAATACAAAGTAATAAATAAAGTTCATAAATCTTTAAGACTTTTTTTTATTACATTGATTTATATGGATTAAAAATTAATCGTTTACTTGAATAAAAAAATATGATACAATTAAAATAAAGGGAGAGTAAATATGGAGAAAATAAAAATACTTTTAGTAGATGATGAGAAAGAGTTTGTAGAAACCTTATCAGAACGAATAAGGATGCGTGAACATGATTCTGATGTTGCATTGAACGGTGAGCAGGCTTTAAAGAAAATGGATGACGATTTACCCGATGTTGTAGTTCTCGATCTCAAAATGCCTGGTATGGATGGTATGGAAGTGCTTAGAAGAATCAGAAAAGCCTATCCTAAAGTTCAAGTAATTATGTTAACCGGGCATGGATCGGAGAAGGATGAAGAGGAAGCCAAAAAATTAGGGGCGTTTGAATACCTTGAGAAACCTGTAGAAATTGAAACATTGATGAAAAAAGTTAAAAAGGCTTATAAGAGTAAGTTTGAAAGCAGTATGATGGCGGCGACTTTTGCAGAAGCAGGAGAATTTGATACAGCAAAGGAAATAAGAGATAGTGATGAGGAACAGGACGAAATCAATAAAGATAAAAAAAAATCAAAATAAAATATTAAATCGGTATTTGAAATGAAAATAAAAGTATTATTAGTTGATGATGAAAAAGATTTTATTGAATCATTAGCTGAAAGGCTAGAACTTAGGGAATTTGATGTTAAAACAGCTTTAAATGGGGATGATGCAATTAATTTGATTCGTGAAAAAGAATTCGATGTTATTGTTCTGGATGTAAAAATGCCGGGCAAGAGCGGCATTGATACTTTAAAAGAAATAAAGAATATAAATCAACTATCTCAGGTAATTATGCTTACAGGACATGCAACAGTTGAATCAGCAATTCAGGGTATGAAATTAGGCGCATACGATTATATTATGAAACCGACCGATACCGAAGGGCTGATTAACCTTATAAATAAAGCTTACAAGATAGTTGAAGAACATAGAGAACGCATACGACGTGCTGAGATTGAAAATATCGTGAAGAAACACGGGTGGTAATAAGAAAGAAATTATTTTGAGGGAATTATGAAAGTAAAAGAATTAATGGTTCCTTTGTCAGGTTATGCTACTGTTTCACAAAATGCCTCTTTAGCAGACGCAGTTAAAGCACTTAAGCTTGCCCAGAAAGAGTTTGATCAGACGCGTGATCGGCACAGAGCAATTCTTGTAACTGATGAAAATAATAAGATTGTTGGGAAGCTAAGTCAATTAGATGTTATACGATCACTAGAACCCAAGTATTTAAAATTTGATGATGGAAAAGATTTATCACGTTTTGGTTTTTCCAAAGATTACATGGATGCAATTCTGAAAGAATATCACCTTTGGGATGAGCCACTTGATAACATTTGTGAAAAGGCTGCAAAAATAATAGTGAAAACAATTATGTATGCACCAACTGAAGGAGAGTATGTCAGGGAAGATGCTACATTGGAAGAAGCAATACATCAGCTAGTTATGGGACGTCATCAATCACTTTTAATAACTAGAAGCAAAGACATTGTTGGTATACTGAGACTAACAGATGTGTTTAGGGAAATCGCTAACAGGATAAGCGCTTGTAATTCTTAGGAAATATTTTTTAAATCATAAATAGATTTATTGAATGACAAAACTCATATTGCAGAGGAGTACAAATAAATGAGTTCCGGGGCGAAAGTAAATTTTCAAAATAATAGAATAGATTGGCGTCGAATATTTTTTTTGTTTCTTGGGATTGCTCTCTTTGCGTTAGTTTACTATATCCCGCCTTTGCCTGATGCAGTTGATCCTGCAGGAAAACATTTTGTTTTAACAAGGGAAGGTAAAGGGGCATTAGCAGTATTTCTCTTGGCTGGTACCTGGTGGGTTTTCGAGGTTGTTCCAATTGGGATTACCAGCCTTACAATTGGGGTACTTCAAGTCATCTTTCTGATTCGTCCTGCCAAAGCTGCGTTTAATGATTTTATGGATCCTTCTGTATTATTCATTTTTGCTTCTATTATGATAGGATTGGTATTTACAAAGACAGGTCTTACAAAAAGACTGGCTTACAAGATGCTTACCATCATCGGTGAAAGAACATCAATGATTTATTTGGGCTGCTTTATCTTTACAGCACTACTAACTCATTTAATGGCTCATACAGCTGTTGCTGCAACTATTTATCCACTACTTTTAGCAATTTATAAACTTTATGATGAAGGAAACGAACCAACAAGATTTGGCAAGGGACTTTTTATCGGGATGGCATATGTAGCGGGGGCTGGTAGCATAATAACACTTCTGGGTTCAGCACGTGCTGCAGTTGCACTAAGCTTTTATCACGATATGGTTAAAACTACTGTCTCATTTTTTGAATTGTCGTATTATATGTTCCCGGTTGGCTGGATAATGGTTTTTATACTCTGGGGATTCATCATGATATTCTTTAAACCGGAGAAAAAGGTAATTCCCGGATTAAAGGAAAAATCGAGACAATTACATGCTCAATTAGGTAAAATTACTAGACGTGAATTGCTGGCAATTATTATAGTTGGAGGATGTGTAATTACATTATCAATGGTTTCATTTATACCTTTTCTTCAACCGATTAATAAGACAGCAATTATTCTTGTTTCCACAATTCTATTCTTTGTTTTCAAAATACTAGATTTAGATGATCTCGAAGCTCTTCCTTGGAATATCATTTTGCTTTTTGCAGGCGCAATGAGCATAGGATTCTGTCTCTGGCAAACCGGGGCAGCTGAATGGTTAGCTATTAATTGGTTAGTGTTCTTTAAAGATGCGCACTGGTTTATTTTCGTTATGGCTATCGCTCTGTTTGTTTTACTCATGACTAACTTTATAATGAATGTAGCTGCTATAGCAATATCACTTCCGGTTGCTTTGGTTATTGCACCTTACTTGAATGTAGCATCAGAAGTAATTCTGTTTGTTTCATTAGTAACTGCAGGAATGCCTTTTTTATTGCTAGTTGGGGCTGCTCCCAATGCCATCGCCTATAATTCCAGGCAGTTTACTTCAGGTGAATTTTTTAAATACGGCGTCGTTGCGAGTATTATTTTACTAGTAGTACTTGGTCTAACAGTATTAATTCTTTGGCCGTTGATGGGGATGCCAATTACAATGATGAATTAAGTAATCAGATCATGTTATTAAATTAAATTAATTAGAAAATTTAGATTTATAAGAAGGGAAAGTATTTTTTTGAGGAACATTCAGTAATGCAAATTATATGTATATCCTGTCATAGTTATGGTTACGGTAAAGAGTTAGCAGAAAAACTAGCATCCGAATTAGGTTATGATCACATTGCTAGAGAAGAGCTAGCCGATCAGGCTACAGAACGTGGTATACCTGTAGGAAAATTAGAAACTGCCATTCTAAAACATCAGCTCATAACAGAAGAACTCTCAATTGAAATCGAGCGATTTAAAGCTTTCATCACCGCTGAGATTTGTAAACGAACTAAAAAGAGAGGAGTAGTCTATCACGGCAGAATGGGTCACATGGTTCTTCAAGGTCTTCCCAATGTAATACGAATAAGAGCAACATCTGATGAAAAAGAACGCATAAACAGAGTTATGCAACGAATGAATTTGAATAGTAAGCAAGCTAAAAATTATATTGAACAGGTTGATGAGGATAGATGTAGATATACAAAATACTTCTATAATGTTGATTGCAATGAACCGA
>Ga0307423_1000903_pt1 | contig 18990 bp, 18 predicted proteins | sample SalMarWE160310MG_FD_202154 | JGI IMG/M metagenome (GOLD analysis project Ga0307423, IMG submission 202154) | Salt marsh sediment microbial communities from the Plum Island Ecosystem LTER, Massachusetts, United States - WE1603-10 | ecosystem: Environmental > Aquatic > Marine > Intertidal zone >...
ACAAGCTCTTTTCACGCCGCCAAGGATCAATCACCTCAAACCCCAAACTCATACAAACCGCAGCAACAACAGCCCGGTAACCCTGATCAGTCTCCATCCCCAAAATCGGACCCGAAACAAACACCCGCTTCCCCACAGCCATCAAACCCCTCAATACTTAGCACTAAGATACAGCAAAATCGACAAAGCCACACACTCAAACAACTCAGGCAACAACGCAAACGGCCCCAAACCAAACGCCGCAAAACCAAAAGCCCGCATAAACAACGGATTAGCCGTCAAAGTCCGCAAAAGAAAAACCAAAGAAAAAATAATCAAACCAAAAGTAAACTGCGAACGCGTCTTCCTGTAAATATCAACATACGTCGTCAACAAGAAAATCAACAACGAAACATTAACCGTAGAAACCACCGTCTGCGCAACATAAAAAAACTCCAAATCCCCACGAACATCACCCGGCGTAGGCAAAGGCCTCTGAGGAAACGAAAACGAATACGACGCCCACAACGCCGCCACAAACGCTATCGCTACCAAAGTTACAATAGTTACTATCCAAATTTTCGTACTATTATCCATATGGCTTTTCATTATTTCCTTCTCCTTTTTCTACTTTTTCCACATTCTATTCACAATCTCCTCAAAAACACCGTAATTCTCCTCCAACATCGGAGACAAGAAATACGTAGTACCATAACCTTCACCAGCAGTAGTAATTATCTTGTTCTTCTCAAGAACCTTCAAATGATGCCTAATCGTCCTGTAATCCATCCCAAGCTGCGTCGCCAACTGATTCGCGTTCTGCGGATTCTCCCGCAGCGTCTGAATAATCTTAGCGCGCGTAGCACCACCTCTAGTGCCTGCAATAAGCCACCCGAGAATATACTTCACCGAACGCGCACCACTAGCCACTACACATCGCCATCTTTTTGAGGAAATCAATATTCCCTATCTGCAATCGCGTAATAAACGTGTTCCTCACCCACCGCCAACCAACCCATACGATTCTGAACAAATTGGGAACTAATTGGGTATAAAATGGGAACAGAATGAGAACAAAATGGGGCAGAATCCTGAAAAACCACTTAATAACCTGCCGCTAAAGCGAACGTAGACAACAAAAAAGGAGGTGAAGGCCATAAGCGGAAAAAACAAGGTTTTAGCTTTATTTTCAGTAATAACCATAGCCGCGATAGTTAGCGGCATCCTGCTTGTGCCTCAGATGGTTAACGCTACCGAAACAAACGGCACAGACCAAACAACCCAAACATCGACAACCACAACCAACGAAGAAACAAACACAACGGTTCTTCCAAGCTGGAACCCTTACTGCATGAACTCAGACAGACACAACATGAGACATGGAACGCGTGGTTTTGGAGACTTCGGACCAATTGAAGTCAGCGAAGACTTTAAACAGACCGTAACCAGCATAGCAGAAAATGACACAGACGTACAAAACCTCATCAACGACGGCTACAACATCACATCAGTAAAGCCGATAATTAGCACAGTGATCGATGGCGAAGAAAATGTTTTCACAAAAGCAACCAGCGCAGTTTTGATGCTGCAAAAAGACACAATAGGCCACGCAACTGTAATGGTGAATATTGACCAGGCAAAAGTAACCCAAATAGTCATCCTCACACGAACAGTCATCGACAAGCCCTAGCCCGCACATCCTCCTCTCATTGATATCCGCAAGCAGGAAACACCTGCGTCTTTATCCCCTTCTTTTTTGTCAAATTAAAATCTTCAAAAAAAGGCTGCCTTTTTATAAAAAATTCGATAACAGCATTAAAATTGAATCTTATCAACTGAATATAAAATATTTTGATTAGGGCATAATTTTGGTATAATTCTGAAAAATCATTTAATAACTCCGCGTTGTTGATAGAGAAATGGCAACCAAGAAGAGAGATTAAAAAAATAAAACAGCATAAATGCAATAAGTTTGCTAACCCCAGCAGCTATAGTTGCAGCAAGAAGCACTCTCTTCTTCCGCAAGTCTCTCTTTTTGGTTGTCCCCTTGAACCTTGAATTTTCTGAAACGCGAAACAGTTATGGCAGATAGATGATAGAAATGGCAATCGATAAAAAACCTGAAACTCGCTGTTTCCTGGGGCTATTGTTGTAGTCATTGTCGCAGCTATTCTTATATCAGGCGTAATAGGCTATTCAATAAGCAACCTGACCACATCTGGAAGCATAAGCGACCTGGAAAATCAAGTCTCTGCCCTTCAAGGAGCACTCCTTTCATAGGCCGTTTCCTCCGCAACACAGACGAAGCTGATTGAAACTTGATTCTCCTACGGCTACAAACCTAGGAGGTCCAGCATTTTCTCTGGCTTATTCGTCGGAGGCATGCATGTTTGATCGCGGCACACGTAAGCCGTGGCTTTTCCCTCAATTTTCTCGTATCCCAACCCAGCCTTACCCGGAGGGCGCATTGAAACCACCATTTTCGGCAAGTAACTTCCCTTCAAAGCACCAAGCATGTTCTGCATGCTGCCTTCCTGTAAGTCACCCACTAAAATGACGTTGAAAACTGGTCCAACAGCAAAATCTACTCCAACAAGCATAAACGTGTGCGCTACAGGCGACATCTTCACATCCTCAGAAAACACCCTGACCATTTTGCTAGCAAACTCTCTGTACTTGGCGTCTCCAGTCAAAAGCGACAAACGCAGCAGATTCAGCAACGCCACTGAATTACCTGAAGGCAACGCGCCGTCGTACACTTCTTTTCTTCTAGGAACCGCGTTCTCTACGTCTCTAGTTGTGGAAAAAAAGCCGCCGTCCTCGCCGTCCCAAAACCGAGACACCATAGTGTTGATTAACTCTACTGCTGCCTGAAGGTACGAGTCCTCAAAGTTTGCCTCATAAATTTCCACAAGCCCCCACACCAAAAAAACGTAGTCGTCAAGAAACCCCTCTATCGCCCTTTCCCCTTTCGCATAACGGTGATACAGAGTTCCGTTTTTATCTTTCATTTTCTCTAAAATGAAACCTGCCGCTTTGACAGCGGCTTCCAAGTACCGCGGTTCGCCGAAAACTTTGCTGGCTTTCGCCAAAGCGGCAATCATCAACCCGTTCCAATCAACCAAAATCTTATCGTCCTTAGATGGGCGAACCCGTTTTTCTCGAGCTTTGAACAGCAAGCTACAAATTTTTCCCAGCCTAAAAATCAGCTTGTCTATGGTCAACTGTGATTCTGAGGCAACCGTCTCCAACGGTTCCGCCAAGTGAAGTATGTTTTCGCCATTTCGCTTTCGACCTGCCTCAGCGTAGTTACCTTCAGTTTTAACGCCGAACAGCCTAACAGCTAACTCGGCATCTTCCCGTGGCAAGGCTTTTCTGATTTCTTCTTCAGTCCACAAGTAAAATTTGCCTTCCTCTCCTTCACTGTCCGCGTCTTCAGCCGCGTAGAAGCCGCCCTCGGGTGAAGCTAAATCTCTCAACACGTAAGCTAAAGTTTCTTTAGCAGTAATCTTGAACTTGCCCGCGCCTGTGGCTTGAAACGCTTCTGTGTAAGCCAGCGCCAGCAACGCTTGGTCATAAAGCATCTTTTCGAAGTGCGGAACCAGCCACTCCGCGTCCGTTGAATAACGGTGAAAACCGAAGCCTACCTGGTCGAAGATGCCGCCTGTACGCATGGCTCTCAGTGTCTTCTCAGCCATTGCCAAGGCATTTTTATCTTTGGTTCGATTCCAGTACCTCAGCAGGAACATCAGGCTATGCGGACTGGGAAACTTTGGAGCACTCCCGAACCCACCGTTCTCCGCGTCAAAGCGTAACACAAATTTCTCGTAGGCGTCATCCAAAACGTCTTTTCCCAACTCGTTTCCCATTGTTCTTTTCTCTAAGGTTTCTATCCTGCGAGTGATGTCATCGCCCAAGTTTTCCAAGTCTGACCTGCGCGCTTTCCACATTTCTTCAATCTGCGGAACAAGGTCAACCAGGCCTGCCAAGCCGAACTTGCTGTCCTTGGGGATGTAGCTTGCGGCGAAAAACGGTTTCTTGTCTGGTGTCATTATGACGTTAAGTGGCCAGCCGCAGCTTCGCCCCATCACCTGGCACACTGCCATATAGGCACTGTCGAGGTCGGGTCTTTCTTCCCTATCCACCTTTATGCAGATGAACGCCGCGTTCATTAGTTTGGCTACTTGGTCGTCTCCAAAGCTTTCTTTCTCCATGACATGGCACCAGTGACATGACGAATAACCTATAGAAACAAAAACTGGCTTGCCTTCGTTTTTAGCCGTCTCAAAAGCCTCTTCGCCCCACGGATACCAATCCACAGGGTTGTAAGCGTGCTGTAGCAGATACGGACTTTTTTCACATATCAGCCTATTCGGTTTCCTCTCTTGGTCGCTCTGCACAAAACCATTCTCCCATACTAATTGGCGGTTGACTCTTTAATTAAGCGTCCGCAAAAAAATGGGCTCCAAGAAAACGGAAAAACACTCGCAGCCTGTTGACTGTTTTAGTCGGTATTTTTATAAGTGGAGTGCTTGAAGTAGATTTCCATGCAAGCTGAAATCGGGATAATCGGTGGAACTGGTCTTTACGATCCACAGCTGCTCAAGAACGTTGAGGAAGTAACTGTGGAGACACCGTATGGGACTCCTTCTGACGCGATTACTGTGGGTGATTTGGCGGGCAGGCGTGTGGCGTTTTTGCCGCGGCACGGAAAGAAGCACACTATAAGACCAACAGACGTGAATTCCCGCGCTAACATTTTTGCTTTGAAGAAGCTCGGCGTTAAGCGAGTTCTTGCGCCTTCCGCTGTTGGCTCGTTAAAGGAAGATTACAAGCCAGGCGACGTCGTGTTTGTTGACCAGTTTATCGACCGAACCACTAAACGGGAGCAGTCGTTTTACACGGGTAACAAAGTATGTCACATATCTGTGGCTGAGCCTATGTGCCCTGAAATGAGGAAGACACTTATCGCCATAGCCAAAGACGTAGGCATCCCCGCGCATCCTACTGGAACTTACGTTTGCATTGAAGGACCACGCTTTTCAACTAAAGCCGAGTCGAAGCTTTTCAGAAGCTGGGACGCAGATATAATCGGCATGACTCTTGTTCCCGAATGCGTTCTAGCGCGCGAAGCTGAATTATGCTACACTTCAATATCGACCGTTACAGACTACGATGTGTGGAAGGAACATGTGGTCAGCGCGGGAGAGGTTGCAGCTACAATGAAGGCAAGTGTCGAAAAAGTCAAGCGCATAATCGTGGAAGCGTGTGCACATTTGCCGAAAGAATACAGTTGCGAATGTGGAAATGCGTTGCAGGGCGCGTTCCTTTAAAGGAGAAAACGAAAATGAAAAAAGCTGAAAATTGCAAGTTAGACCTCAAATCAAAAATTCGGAGAATCCCCGAATTCAAGGGTGTAGTTTTCTGGGATATAACTCCACTTCTGAAAGACAAAAAATGCTTCAAAGAAAGCATCAGGTTGCTGGCTGACCATTACAGGGGCAAGGACATAGATGTTATTGTTTCGAATGAAGCGCGAGGGTTCATTGTTGGTGCAGCGTTGGCGTACGAGCTTGGGGTTGGTTTTGTTCCAGTGCGGAAAAAGGGGAAACTGCCGTCGAAGTGCGTAGACCTTACTTACAAAAAGGAATATGAGTGCGATACGATAGAGGTTCATGAAGACGCCGTTGAGAAAGAGCAGAAGGTGTTGTTGATTGATGATTTGTTGGCGACAGGTGGAACCATAAAAGCAAACATTGATTTGGTTGAAAAACTGGGCGGAGAAGTTGTTGGAATAGGCTTTCTCATAGAACTGGGTTATCTTGACGGGAGAAAAGCCATCGGAGACAAATACGAAATATTCTCAATAATACAGTACGACACCACTAACGGGTGAATTTGAAGTCCTAAATCAGCGGCGAAATTGACAATTTACTGCGAAAGTGCCCATGGCATATCCTCTGCTTTTCAGGTGGTTTAAGTAAAAAATGGGGTGTCGCAGGAGCGAAAAAGCGTTGGGTGTCCATGTTTTTGTGTGCGAAAGCTTTTGTGTTATCAAATCACTATATTCAGAGTAAGGTTATGTCTAATGAAGCCAGAGCAAGTTAAAGCCGCAACTGACGCTGTGAAAGAGTTAAGTGAAAGCTACGCTGACGTAATTGGCGCAGTGAAAACCACTGCAAACACTGTTGCGGACACCAAGAAACTGTGGCGTGAAGGTAACAAGTCACGGCTCATTAAAATCGGGTTATCTTTGATCGTTTTTCCAGAACCTACACCTATAAGCGAAACCGTAGGTGCCTGTTTCATAGCTGCTGGCGCAGTTCAAAAAGGCATCAAAAGCAGAGCTATCTACATGGAAGATATAACGAAAACCTTCAAAAACACTTTGAAAGACGTGTTGTCAGCAAACCAGTCTATACGAGTTTGATTGAAGACTATTTCTTTTTTGAGTGTTTAAGTAGCAAAATTTGTCCAGTTGACCCCCTTTATATGTACAATATTGCAACCGAAATCTTGGGTTTCTATTGAAAAAACAAATTGGTAACTTTGGTTACTTTTTGTTGTCTGGTGCATTCTGGTGCCGGTTTGGATCGTGTGCGATGTTTGATTTGTACGTTCTCTATAGGGGGTTTAGGAAGACAAATGATAGTTAGTGACAGTGTTGGTATAGTCACATATTTTATTAGTTATACCTTGGAAGGAATTAACTGGTGGCTGATTCAATAAGGTATGGAATTCTAGTTTTGGCAGGTTTGGGGCGTGCGAGCGCAGATTAATATGTCAGTACGCTTTTTCCATTGAGCCATAGAAGCCTTAAGTCTAATACATAGCTGCTTTTTTTGGTGAGTTTGTATGTTCTTTTCCGCTTGTTGATGTGTTTCTGTTATCAGTTTTTTCTTTCCATGGCGTAGACTGAGGAGTAAACGGTGCCTGGGCTTAGGACCATGTTGAACCGTTTTTGGATGAACAATAAACGTCGTATCCGCTGAAAGCGTCTGTTTGAAAAAAAGTCGAAATTAATGTGTGGATATGAAGCGTGTTCTCTTTGTGAGGTTCGGTATCGATGTGCACGCCTCAACGTTCATTTGTGGTGCGCTGTTGGTTCCGATTTTCTGACATAGCAGATTCAGCGAGTTTTCGGTGAAGTTCAGCATTGTTTGTCCTTCTGTTGTTAGGTTGTATGTTTTTCTGGGGCGTTCGTTGTTCATGTTCCATTGGCTGTTGACGTAGCCTTTTTTCTCGAGTGTGGCGAGTAGTGGGTATATTGTTGATGGTCCGAAGTAGACTCCGAAGCTTTTGCGTATTTTTGTTATGATTTGGTAGCCGTGCATTGGCTGGGTGCTTAGGAACTGCAGGACTATGAGGTCTAGTAAGCCTTTCATTAGTTTGACTTGGACTTCTTTTTGTTGGTTTGCCATTTTTTTTCCTTCTGTTTTTGTGTTGAACAGTTTTTCTGTTCGACTTGTGTACAATATGTACGTTATTAGACATATCGTATGTTGTTATAGGGGATAAACAGTAATATAAATGTATATGCTTACCATAGGCATATCAGAGCATAACCAAGCAATACCAACGTTCACGTTTCAACATAAACTAAATAAGCCGAAACGCGAAACATCAAAACAAAACCGCAACAAAAGGGAAAACACATGACCGAAACCTACCAAGAAGAACTTGTACAACGCATAATCAAAAACTTGCTAGATATCCAACTGTTGCGGATGGTTCAAACCCAACCCCTATGGGGATACAAAATCAAAAAGAAAGTAGAAGCCGACTTCAACGTGAAACTCAGACACGGCGCCCTCTATCCCATGCTCAACCAACTCGAACAGAACGGTTTCCTCACAAGCCAAAGGCAAACAAAAGGCGGCAGGGCACGAAAAGTGTACACTATAACCAAAAAAGGCAAAGAATACCTCCAAAGCTACTACGCCATACTAAAAACTCAGATGAACGACGACGACATAACATAGCCTCCCATCCTCCATCAAACCCGCGGACTTTTAAAAAACGCTTTAAGCATCCTCGTTTTAGAATATTTACTGAGGTTACGTGGCATGGTTGAAGTTGTTACAGCCTACGTGGTAGCTACTGTGAAGCGCGGCATGGAGCATGCTGCGGCTCAGAAAATCAAGAAAATGAGCGAAGTCACAGAAGTGCTTGTTACCTACGGTCTTTACGACATAGTTGTCCGCGTTGAAGCCAAAAGCCTAGGTCAACTGGATAAGATAGTGACAGACATACGTCAGATGACAGAAATCAAGCAGACAAGCACGCTTGTTGGCTCCCAGTGACGCCATGGCTAATCATGTGTGGAAAAAGCTTTTATTCTAAAAGGTTCGAGTGGAAACAGGGAGGAAAAACGCTTGAACTTTGAAGCAAGCAAAAATTTGGGTGGCGTCGGCGCAATACTGATGTTCATAGGATTTATAATTCCGGCTGCGACGGGCGGTTTTGGGTTATTGCTTTCGCTGGTAGGCTTGATCTTGGTGCTGATAGGCTTGAAGGGCTTGGCTGACTACTACAATGAAGCCGGCATATTCAACAACTTCCTGTACGGCGCTATCGCAGGTGTAGCTGGTGTAGTGGTTGCTTTTGTAGCTTTTGTTTTCGTGGTTTTCACTTCGCTCACAGATTTTCTATACACAATCTTTCCAGGGTGGGACGGTAATCTACAATCACTTTCAGGCTTAACCCCAGACATCAGCGCGATAGATCCAACGGCTATTCTGCCTTTCCTTGCGGCGTTTCTTGTGATAGCAGTGATTCTGTTCTTCACCGCCATAATCGTAGCCATATTCATGAGGAAATCATTGAACACTCTTTCGGCAAAATCAACTGTAGGCTTATTCGGAACCACAGGATTACTGTTGCTGGTAGGCGCAGTGCTGACTATCATCTTTATAGGGTTCATCCTCATATGGATAGCAATGCTAATTCTGGCAATTGCTTTCTTCTCGATGAGGCAACAGCAAACGCAACCTGCAATGTCCACCTAGGCTCTATCAACTGCAAAGGCAAAACACCTAACCCTTTTTTCTATTTATGTTATCTAGCGGGTAGCTTAACTCTCTTTTAGGTGATGTTTGTTTTTCAGCCTTCTTTTGCCTCGGAGATTTGGATTGTGTGTGGCGTGAAATGTAGTTTTTCTGTAATTAGTTTTATGGGTTTTCGTGTGGATTAACTAATTAATTCTAGTGAGTTGTCAGAAGTGGGGCTTCTTGCCATTACTTAAAGCCTTTCTACTTCATACCGTATCGCCATAAACTAAAAGGAGAAAAGAAAGAATGACAAATTTGAAAAGCAAAGCTACGACTATAGCGATTTCTGTATTTCTGATGATAGCTATGACAATTTCACTAGTTAGTTTGCCAACCACTAACGCGCAAACAACACCAATCAAAACGTACGCTTATGTTAGTGCCACACCCAACCCTGTCGGAGTCGGTCAACAAGTGCTGCTTCACATCGGGATTTCGCAACAGACGCCAAGCACCTACTTAAAATGGACTGGTTTGTCAGTTGATATTGGTGGTCCAGATAGTTACCATGAAACTATGAGCGGTATCAGCACAGACGCCACAGGTGGGACTGGTAGGACTGTTACGTTTGACACGCCAGGTGTCTACGAGATACAGTCTCACTTCCCTCAACAAGACATGCAAGGACAGACTTATGCGGCCAGCGACAGCGACGTAATCCAACTTGTGGTTCAAACCGAGCCAATAGAATATTTCCCTGGTTTTCCACTTCCCACTGAATATTGGACGCGCCCAATAAACGCGCAGTTCTTTGAGTGGGCATCAATCGCTGGTAACTGGTTGCGACCTGCTGGAAGCTACACAATGCCACCAATACCGAAGTACCATCCTTACAATGAAGATGCACCTAACACAGCACACGTCCTGTTTACAAAACAGTATGTGCAAGGTGGTCTCACTGGCGGAGATCTCTATAACGTACAATACGAAATGGGCGACGCGTACGTAGGCAAATTTTTGGGTTCGGTAATAATCGACGGCGTACTATATTACAACCAATTCCAAGAACAAGGCGGCAGTGCTGTTGAACAACCCATTGTTGCAGTGAATCTTAAAACCGGAGAGGAGTTATGGGTCAGAAACTGGGATAACAATAGACTAGCCTTCGGACAAGTGTACTTCTTTGACTCGTTCAACTATCACGGCGCTTTCGCATATCTGTGGGCAACAAGTGGAAGCACTTGGATGTGTCATGATGCTTTTACTGGACGATGGCTCTATAATATAACAGACGTTCCCAGCGGCTGGAATATATACGGACCAAAAGGTGAAATCATAAGATACACTGTTAACATAAATGCCGGCACTGTGAGTATGTGGAACTCAAGCAAAGCTGTGAACCCACAAACCTCAGGTTCAGTCGGCGACGGCAGTTGGAACCCAATCGGCAACGTATTCAATGGAACACAGGGCATTCAATGGACCGCAACAATACCAGCAACTTTAACGGGAAGTGTAGCCGCTTATTCTCTAGACCGAATATTCGGGTCAACTTCCTGGACGTTCCCTGCTGCGACTGGTCCCACACTTACTTCCTGGGTTCTCGAAGTTGATCCAGACAGTGTGAAAGATGGCGTAGTAGACATAGCCTTCAACAAGGCGTGGACCGTTCCATCAGACGTTTCAGCTGCAAACTGGGTGTTCTGCGACGTATCTTTTGAAGACGACGTTTTCATTATATCCTGCAAAGAAAATCGAAAATACTACGGTTTCGACTTGTTAAATGGCAATCCCATATGGGATACTGTGTCAGAGGACTGGTCTGAACTAACATACTACGACAAGTGGTATGGTCCCGCTTACGGCTACGGCAACTTCTATTCTGGTCGCCAATCTGGAGTAGTAACCTGCTACGACATCCAATCGGGTCTAATAAAGTGGCAATACAACGTTACAGACAAATATGCTGAAATTCTGTGGAGCCAAAACTTCCCAATTGAATACCACTTCTTAGCTGACGGAAAACTCTGCTTGTCCTACGGTGAGCACTCTCCAATTAACCCAACTGGACGCGGCGGACCAATGGTAGTTCTCGACGCAGAAACTGGCGAAGAAATCTGGACACTAAGCTGGTTCAACAACTGGTGGGGAGGACACGTTATCATCGGAGACAGCATCATGGCAGGACTTAATGCATACGACGGTCGCATATACTCTATCGGTAAAGGTCCAAGCGCTACAACAGTTACAGCTACACCAAAGATTTCAGCGAACGGCGACATGGTCCTAGTGGAAGGTACAGTGATGGACATATCCCCAGGCACAGAGGAATACGCTTTAACCGCGAGATTCCCGAACGGTGTCCCAGCTGTAGCTGACGACAACCAGACTGCTTGGATGGAATACGTCTACATGCAGTACCCACGTCCAACAGACGCCCAAGGCGTTGAAGTTACCATAAGCGTACTCGACCCCAACGGAAACGTATATGAGGTCGCCAGTGCCACAAGCAACGACAAAGGCACATACTGCTGCGAATTCATACCCTCAGTTCCAGGACAATACACAGTCATCGCAACATTCGCCGGATCAGAAGCATACTGCGGCTCAACTGCTGACACCTGCATTACAGTAAGCGACGCACCCACAGCCACCGCAGAACCAACCGCAGCACCAGGAACAATGACCGACACATACGTGTTAGGTATAGGTGCCGCATCAATCATCGCAATCGTAGTCATCGGGCTCGTAATCATCCTGATGCTCAAGAAACGATAAGCAACCAACAAAAACAACCTCTTCCCTTTTTATTTCATCCAACCACAAACAGACATAACCCTATCTCATAATCCTCACTTTTCCAAAAACAGCTTCTATAACGTATGCAAAACGACGTTTCTTTCAGAACTATAAATAGTTCCTTTAAATAAGGAGGCTATAGACAAAAATCACGAACAGCCAACACTCTACAATCCCCTGTTTTCCGTTTCGTTCAGCTTTAAGCTAATATAGGCTTTTACGCATTGTTTTCTTTCTGTGGGTTAATTGGCTGTCAGCAAGACTTGTGCTGAAACGGATTTGCCGCAGCAGATTCGCGTTTCAGAAGGCTCTGCAATTGTTCTAGAGCTTTTAGAAGGTAAACTCAACGCTGAACCTACAACCGCCTATTTCATGACGTATAAGGCTGGAAAGTGCACGGCGAACTGCGGTTTTTGCCCTCAAGCGCGAAGCAGCCGAAGCAAAGCAGAACTGCTCTCAAGAGTCATATGGCCAATATTCCCAACATGCAGTGTCCTCAAAAAACTTGAAGCCGCTGTGGAAAACGGCAAGATAATGCGTGTTTGTATCCAAGCCTTAACCTATCCAGAAGTCATTGCCCATCTCGCCGCTTTAGTCACAGCCGTAAACCAGCATGCAAAGGTTCCCATTTCGGTTTCCTGCCAACCAATCACCATCGAGAACATCAGGTGTTTGGCGGAAGCTGGCGCAGAAAGAATCGGCATCGCCTTAGACGCAGCAACTGAAATTTTGTTCAGCCAGGTTAAAGGCGAAAACGTACATGGACCTTACACGTGGGAAAACCAGTTTAGGCTGCTACGCGAAGCCGTGGAAGTCTTCGGCAAAGGAAAAGTCAGCACACACCTAATCGTAGGGTTAGGTGAAACAGAAAACGAAGCAGTCAGCCTAATCCAACGAAGCTTAGACATGGACGTTTCACCAGCGCTTTTCGCTTTCACCCCAGTTCGCGGCACCAAACTGGAAACAAAACCGCAACCACCGATTGAATCATACAGGCGAATCCAACTCGCACGATACCTAATCGTCAACGGACACGCACGCTCCGAAGACATGCACTTCAACAGCGATGGATGCTTAATCGACTACGGCGTAGACAAAGAAACCCTCGAATGGATCGTAGAAACAGGCAAACCGTTCCTCACTTCAGGATGCCTAAACTGCAACAGACCATTCTACAACGAGAAGCCAAGCGGACCAATCTACAACTACCCCAGAAAAATCCGCCAACCAGAAATATCCGAGATAAAAAGACAGCTGGGTTTGAAACCGACCCCTTAACCTAACGCAGATTTTCCCGCAGCGCTTTTCAGTCGGTATCAGGATCGGTTTTTTTCTTTTCCTCTTTCAGCTTCGGTTTCTGCCGAGTTATCTGCTCAACCAAACGCCAGAAATCCCACATTGAATACCCTTTCTGCAGGTCCTTCATAAGCTTCTTAACTTCGTAAAACGTCATCTGAGATTCACCCTTATCCAAGCTTTCCTGAGGACCTTTAATGCGCCTGAACAACTCATCCATCTGCCTAGGCGAAGCTCGTATCCCAGCGTTCTCCAGCAACCGCTGAATCAGCGTCTGCGCCGTATTCTTACCAATGAACAAGGTGGTTTCGCGACCCACAATTTGCGGCGGAAACGGCTCAAAAAGCAGCGGATGAGCCTGCATCTCCTCTAACTCCTGATCCACTTCATGAGTGAAAATTCCGTCACCCACAATCGGCTTGTGAAACTGAAGTGGCAACGCCAACGCTTTCCCAGCAGACTGCGCAAGCCTGTAAACTCTTCCCAAATCAACGCCAGTGTCAATGTTGTAAAGAAGCTCCAGTGAAGTTGCGACTTCTTCGAAAGGTGCGATGCCTGCACGTTCGCCGAAGCCTGCGATGCACGTGTGAAGGTAAGTTACGCCTTCTTCCACTGCGGCTAAAGTGTTGGCTGTGGCTAAGCCGAAGTCGTTGTGGCAGTGGACGGAAAGTGCGGCTTTCTTTTTGACGGTTTCTGCTAATCCATCTCTGATGTGAGATATTAAGTAGCGTGTGGAGAGTGGTCTTAGGAAGCCAACTGAGTCGGCTATGACTAGTCGGGTTGCGCCTGCGTTTGCTGCGGCTTCGAAGACTTGTAGTGTTTCTTCTATGGGGGTTCTTGCGGCATCCATGAGTGTGAAGTTTACTGTTGCGCCGTTTTTTTGTGCGTACTCTATGCTTTCTGTGATTTTTTTGAGTGCTTGTTGTTTGGTTAGTTTGAGGTGGTATTTGAGGTTGAGTCCGTTGAATGGGGTTTCTATGGTTATGCTTTTTATTCTGCATTCTAGGCATGCGTCTACGCTTTCTTTGGTGGCTTGTGCTGAGGCGGTGAGGGTTGCGTTTTTGAAGGTTTCGTTGACTATTCGTTTGACGTTGTGTTTGTCTGTTTCGGAGAGTGCTGGGAAACCTACGTTGATTACTGATATGCCTGTGTCGTCCATTAGTTTGGCGAGTTTGACTTGTTCCACGTAGGTTAGGAATACTGTGGGTGCCTTCAAGCCTTCTCGAAAGGTTTCGTCCCAGACGTAGACTTTTTTGGGGAGTTTCGGCGGCAGGTTTTTTCTGAGACGGTTGTAGTTTGCGATGAGCCCTTGGGCTTCAAGCTTCTTGAATATGGTTTTTCTCATGAATGCACAATCCAAAACATGAGGGTGAGTTGTTGTTGATGTTTTATCTGCATACTCTCATATAAAAATTAAATCCATGTTAGAGAGGCTTGATTTTTTTTGGGTGCAAAAGTCTTAAGTGTTTAAGAGGAGAATTCAACGGTGGTAATTGATATGGCTATGAACGGCGTCAAAAGCACTATTGAGCAAATTAGAGCGTTGGAAACTGAACGGCAAAATCTGATGCTTGAAATTGAAGAACTCAAGAAGATGGCTGACGCGAAAGCCAGAGCTTTGGAAAGTGAAATCAGTATGCTGCGAGACGAAGTAAAAGAACTGCGGCTTCTGCTAACTGGCGAAGACACAGACATTGACCGCAAAAAAAGGAAATAATCAACACGCAAGGGACTGTTGCGATTTATAGCCCCCTTATTTAAAGGGCTTGTTCGGTGCCAGAACCTTATGCTGTTTTATGGCGTTCTGTGTGTGCTGTTTTTTTTGGCTGTGTTGGTAGTGTAGGCTGTGTCGTGAGGTTTTTCCGAAAGGTTAATTCGCATGTACACGAAGTTAGTATGTGGCAGAGGCGAATTGAATGGGAAATAAAGAGGAGTTGCCTCGTTGCGACGGATGCGGCGAATTCATCGACGACTGCAAATGTGTGTGCCCATACTGCGGTGAAGCTTCGAACTGCGATTGTTGTACTGGCTACGGCAAGGCAACAGGCGGATAAAAATAGGATAAGTAACCTCATTTCGCCCAAGTTATTTCGGTTGTGAAAAAAGAAAATGGTAGTTGATAGTGTTAATTGGATGGCTGGTGGTGCACAGGGAAGCGGCGTGGACACGGCGGCGAATATTTTTGGGAAAGCCTGCGGCTACGGCGGGCTCTACGTTTTTGGGAGACGCGAGTACCACTCCAACATTAAGGGGTTGCACAGCTACTTCCACCTGCGCATCTCACCAGACGAGATTCTTGCGAACATAAACGATGTGAACTTGCTGGCGGCTTTTGACGCTGAAACCGTGGTGAGACACATAAACGAGGTTGTCCCCGGAGGCGGCGTGATAATCGGGTCGCAACAGGTGAACACCAAAGTTCTGGACATACGAACGTTGCCCCCAGAATTCAAAGCTCAACTGGTCAAGTTCATGGAGGAAAACGGCGTCGGCGAAACCCTCAACGACTGGCTAAACCACGCAAAAAAGCGAAACGTCACGGTTTTCCCCGTGCCCTACATGGAGCTGCTTAACCAGATTGGAGAAAAACTCGGCATAGAAAAAATCAGCAAAATCACTAGAATGATAAACGTCTTAACCATTGGTGTCTCCTTCGCGCTTTTCAAGTACGACCGCAGCCTAGCGGAGAAGGCGGTGCGCGAAACTTTCGCCGCGAAAGGAAAAATTGCTGAAATGAACGTCTTGGCGCTGAACCACGCTTACGACTATGCGGAAGAGCACTTCAAAGACTCGTTCAAGCATAGGATTGAAAAAACCGCGGTGGAGGAAGAGCGGCTTTTCCTTACGGGAAACCAAGCCGTAGCCATGGGCAAGGTTCTCGGGGGATGCCGAGTGCAAACCTATTATCCTATTACGCCTGCGGCTGACGAAAGCGAATACCTCGAAGCCCATCAAATCATGAAAACCGCGGCTGAGGACGAAGCCATAGTTGTCGTTCAAACAGAAGACGAAATCGCAGCTATAAACTCGGCTTCGGGCGCGGCGTTGGCTGGTGCAAGAGCCGCTACTTCAACGTCTGGACCTGGCTTCTCGTTGATGACGGAAGGCTTAAGCTGGGCGGGAAAAAGCGAAGTGCCCGTCGTGATAACATATTATCAGAGGGGTGCTCCAGCTACGGGTTTGCCCACGCGGAACGGCCAAGCGGACCTGCGGTTTGTCATGCATGCGGGTCACGGCGAGTTCCCGCGTATAATCTTGGCGTCAGGCGACATCCAAGAATGCTTCTACGACGCCGCCAAAGTGTTCAACCTCGCAGAGAAATACCAGATGCCCGTGATTCACCTCCTCGACAAAGCCATGGCCAACTGTTCACAAACGTACCCAGTCTTCGACTACGGCAACTTCAAAATCGACCGCGGCGCCGTACTCACAGAAAAAGACTTGGAAGGCAAAGAGTACAAGCGGTTCCGCCTCACAGAAACAGGTGTTTCCCCACGCGTCATGCTTGGCACAAAAGGCGGCGTGCACTGGTATACAGGAGACGAACACAACGAAACGGGACACATCAGCGAAGAACCCCTAAACCGACGATTAATGATGGAGAAACGCATGAAGAAGCTTGATTTGGTCGAGAAGGAGGTGCCTGCGGAGGATAAACTGAAGTTTTTCGGAGACCCAAACTCGGAAAATGTTGTGGTGAGTTGGGGTTCGCCGAAGGGTGCCATAATCGAGTCGATTGACCTGTTGAAACAGGAGGGCTTCAGCTTGGGTTTTGTGCAGATGAGGCTTTTGAATCCTCTTCCCGCGGAAGAAGCGACGAAAGTGTTGGCGGGCAAAAAGCGCATAATCGACATCGAAGACAACTATCTGGGGCAGCTGGGCGGAGTGATAAAGGAAAAAACCGGGATTGCGCCGAACTTTCACATTCTCAAGTACACGGGTCGCCCGATGACGACGACGGAGGTGCATGCGGCGCTTAAGAAGATTTTAACTGGCAAAGCCGCTGAACGGGAGGTGTTGATGTTTGGGTCTTAAACCATCCGATTTCAGGACAGACGTTTTCGCGGACTGGTGCCCCGGCTGCGGCGACTTCGGCATCATGAACGGGTTGCAGATGGCTTTCGCCGAGCTAGGCTTGCAGCCATATCAAATCGCGGTTGTCTCAGGCATCGGCTGCTCAGGCAAAGAAGCGCATAACGTAAAAGCGTACGGGGTGCACACTTTGCATGGGCGAACTTTGCCTTTCGCCACAGGCATCAAAGTTGCAAACCCGCACTTGGAGGTTGTAGCTATAGGCGGTGACGGCGACGGCTTAGGCATAGGTGCAGGACACTTCGTTAACACGGGAAGAAGAAACCTGGACATGACGTACATTATCCATAACAACGGCGTCTACGGGTTAACGAAGGGTCAGGCGTCGCCGACTTTGCAGCGTGAGATGCAGACGAAGTCGCTTCCGAAACCGAACATAAACGAGGCGGTGAACGCTATTGGGTTGGCGGTGATTTCTGGGTACACTTTCGCGGCGCGGTCTTACGCTTATGATGTGCGGCACCTGAGGGACATGATAGTGCAGGGCGTAAAGCACAAAGGACTGGCGTTTATCGAGTGTTTGCAGCCATGTCCCAGTTACAACAACATAACCACAAAGGCGTGGTACGCTGGAGAAGACAGGAAAGACGCGAACGGAAAACCGCAATCCAGACTCTACAAGCTACAGGAAACAGGCTTCGACCCCGTCGTGAGCGACTGGTCGGAGGATTTCCAGAAGAAAATGGCGGCGCTGGACAAGGCACGCGAGTGGGGCGACAGAATACCCATAGGCGTCTTCTACAAGAACGAGCTGGAACCCACCTTCCAAGAACGCCTAGCAAAAAGAATTCCCTTCTACATGGATAGACCGCCCGCGAAACAGAATCTCTGCGACACTAAAGGCTTGTCAACCGTAGACCTGTCAGAATTCATGAAAAACCTGAAAACAAGTTAAGTTCGCCTCTGCCACCCTTTTTCTGTTGGCTTCGGCGCCCTTTTTCTTTGCTTCTTAAAAGAATGCTGGAGTTAGGAGTGTTTACTCCACGGTCATTGTTCCGAATTTGCCGACGTTAAGCTGGATTTCGCCTTTGAAGCTGGTCACGTAGCCGTTTTCTATCTTGATTCTGTTGCCGACTTCTATTTGATCTATCTGCTCGTTCCAAAGTGTCAGTTTTATGCTGCCTGTCTCGTCGGCGACTACGGCGTCAGCTACATTGTAAGTTTCATCTTTGTATCTGGACCTAACTTCTCGGGTTTCACCTTTCTCAACAACGTTTGCTTCAACAGTGACCCGTTTCATTCCATTCCTCAAATCTTTAATATCCATTTTCTTCATTCTCCATCCTTTTACCTCAACTGCATGCTTTTTCTGCACGTCAGGTTAAGGCTTTACTTGCAGAATTGCCTTTTACTCCATATAAACCTTGCTAACCGCCTCGAAAACCCTTGTAAACGGTCAACTCGGCGTCTATGAGCCGCGTTTCAACTCTGTTTTCTGCTTCTGTTGCCTGTTGATTATTCTGGTTACAGTCCTATTCCGAGGAATAAGCCTAGGAGGATGATTGTCACGAACAGGCTTACACCTGACACTAAGAGACATTTCATCCAGCTGAGTCCTTCAACTTCGTTGTTGACAGTGGTTTCTGTGGCGGCTGCTCCCATGTTTGCTTGCTGTGTGATTTTCTGGTCGCTTGTTACGGCGCGGACAATGAAAGTGCCTAGTATGGCGGTCCAAACGTATATTATTGCTTGGACAACGGCTGTTGCGTACGTTATGGGGGCAATTGTGTCCAGTATGACTTGGTACGCCACGGTGAACTCGTTTTGAGCACCTGCCAGCACTGGAAGCGGGTAGTACACGTTAGGAAGCGCCGTGTAAACTCCAATGAGTATT
>Ga0307423_1000904_pt1 | contig 18987 bp, 16 predicted proteins | sample SalMarWE160310MG_FD_202154 | JGI IMG/M metagenome (GOLD analysis project Ga0307423, IMG submission 202154) | Salt marsh sediment microbial communities from the Plum Island Ecosystem LTER, Massachusetts, United States - WE1603-10 | ecosystem: Environmental > Aquatic > Marine > Intertidal zone >...
TTAGTCGGTTCCAAAACTCAAATATTGACCAGGCTCTTCTTCAACCACTTCAAAGAAGTCCTTTGTCGATTCGACATTGTTTGCCGAAGCTTCAGATATTTGAAGGCCGGTGTCCTCAGAATTTCTTCCAAAAATCAAGTCCCGCCCAGTTTGGAGGCTTCACGAAGATATGTACCTGAAATCACCCCGCTTGTCAAAGGTGACCCAGTTTCGGGGGTACGGGTGAAGATAGGGTCTGCAAAACAGAGGAGATTTAGAGGGCCTCGTTTTCTCGACACTATGACACTGTCGTGAATGTCAAACGCTGGATGCTACGCGTGTCTGAATGAAGTGTTGAAGGACTGTTAAACGAAGATGCTACTTCACCATCTAATAAGCGCCATCTCTCCGCCATGAATAAACGGCCTTTGTCTCTTCCGGGCCTCTTCCTTCTGTTCCAGTGCCTCCTCCTTTTCTTTCTCCTGCGATTTCTCCTTGTGTTTTATGTATAAGTAAGTAATTCCGGCAATTACAACGACAGTAACCACAGTACCAATTACGAGCGTCTCAGAGCTAAAACCTTCCGGTTTCCTGTCAAAGTCACCATGCCCCCCACTTATACCCTCCGCAAAAGCAGTATGAGGATTGCCTACAAAACTCAGAAAAGCCAGCAAAAGAATACATACAACCTCTTGCTTCATCATGACCTTTCCCCTCTCATGTGGACAGGTTTACTTTCAAAAATACTTCCTGGAATCACAAACCGGGGTTCCCTCGCAAAGGACTCAACCTTTTGTCAATATCTTGAATATTTGAAGCCGCCAGCTTTCCTGGATATCTTCCAAAAATCGGAATGCTGCGAAATACCAAGATATCCCCCTCTTACATAAGCGGAATCGGGATTTCAATGAAAAACGGATTTCTGGGGTGGTCCGACTCAATCTTTCTTTACAAGATCGCAAAATGGCGAGAAATCAAGATATGACTTGTTCGTGTCGGGGCCTAACCCTGTTTCATCATCCAAGATTAGAGGGCAAGATCTGAAGAGGTTTTCCCGTTTTTGAGCGACGAGTGCGCCCATTTGGCCAGAGGTGAGGGCATTATCAAAACAGCCGTCTTGACATCAGGCGGGGTAGGGGGTTGGGGTAATTTTGTGGGGTACTTTTCGTTCACGTATTTCACAGATTTTACGATTCCGGAGGCTTGTGGTAACATCTTGAAATAAGAGGAAAGCTGTGATATCAGCATGTTATGAAAATATGGGGTGAACGATTCAAATCTCTTCCTCGGCAGGCGCAAACCCTCGACGCAGGGTATTCTCTGCCACGTTTCGAGGCACCATGAACTGCCGCGAGTTCATGCTTCATGTGACGGGCCGCAGAAGCCGCCCGAAAAACAACCTCCGCCCTCTGTCTCGGATCCGTCTCCTTCCATGCTGGAAAAGTTTCCCGGGTAAGTGCAACAGCCTTGTCAACTTCCCGGTTTCCTGACAACGTCCTGCATTCCGTCCTTTCACCCAGAAAAGCCGGAAAACCCGCCGATCCTATGCCAGCTTCTCTAAATTTGCGGTTTCTGTCAAATCAGTTCGTTCAATGAAAAGATGATTTTCCGGATCATCGCCGGGCTTGATTCTGTTGAACTATTGGCCTGATTCGGCTACAGTCTATGGGGGCCTTCTCAAAAGCCCGTTTGGCATGAACGTGGTAAGACCCGCTGCTTGTCGAAGATCCCGCCTTGGCGGGGCAGCGGGTTGGCGCATTTGCACGACTGGTGTCCATTTCCCAAGTAGTCTTGAAAAAATAATCACGTCTCTTCTCAAGGCGTGTAGCCGCAAAACGCGTCTCTTCTCAAGGCGAATGCCGCAAAAACTGAAAGCACGAAAAGAATACAAGGACTTTCGTGTTTTCAATCTTTCGCGTCTTCGTGATAAATTCCTTTTGTCTTTGGTTTTGGCCTTAGTCTTGTGGGTCACAAAGGGTAATTGTCTTATGATACCCCATCCGCTTCGGGGGGGATGATTCATGATGAGCGGGAGCATCGTGTCAGGAGACGTTACATGAGGGCGTTGTTGGTCTCTATCTGGTTGACGATTGTGTTTTGCATTTTTCCGACGGACGGATGGTGCCGTGTCATCGTCGATGATGTGGTGGCCCTGCAAGGCCGGCAGGTTATGCTCAGAGCCGAGACGCGGGGGAAGCTTTTCGCCGAAGGTGGTCAGCTGGTCGCCTTTTTCATTGACGGCAAGCCGATTGGACAAACCCTGTCCGGTGGCGATGGCGTGGCTTTCAAGCCATTTACGCCCCCAAAAACGGGTCCGCATCAAATAAAAGTCGTTTTTGGTGATGACCAGGATAGCGGGCAACTTCTCGTCCTTAGCAAGGGGGCGGGTATCGTCTTCGTAGATATTGAGGGGGCCTTGTTGGACGGGCGGTTTTCCAGAAAGCCAAAAGCCGGGAGCCAGAGGGCCATAGAGGAAATAAGCAAGTCATATCCTGTCGTGTTTCTCCAAAGAGGGTTTATTGGCGTGGGGATGATGAAGGAATGGCTCAAGGATCATCATTTCTTGGTGTTGCCGTTGGTTCCGTGGAAAGAAGGGGCCATATTCGATGACATTGTCGGGGCTGGTTTCAGAGTGAAGGCCGTTATCGGAAGCGCAGGGGTGATTGAATCAGCTAGAAAACACGGCCCGCTGGCGTTCAGCTTCGAGCCAGTCGACGATGCCCAGTGGGCAGGCGACTGGAAGGAGATTAGTGTGAAGCTAACAAAAGACGAAACTTGAGAACCTCACCGCGAAGCAGGCATTTCAGGGCGTCGAGCTCACGCATCGAGAGGAGCGGAACTGATTGACTGGATCTCAAGGAGGAAGATGAGGAGGATTTAGGGAATGGGATGGTTTGGAAAACTTATGTTCGGGTCCATGGGGTTGCTGATCGGTGGACCGCTCGGGGCGATCGCTGGTGCCGCGTTGGGGCACCATCTGGTCGACAGGGCAGATGAATACGCCCAGGGACATCGAAGAATCGGGCACGCCGAAAAGAATCAGGTGGCCTATTTTGTCACCATGTTTGCCATTTTAGGAAAACTTGCAAAAATAGACGGCGTCGTGACAAACGAAGAGATTGCCGCCGTGGATCGTTTTATTCACAGCCTTAATATGGACGACGGGGAACGCCAGTTTGCCAAGCAGGTCTTCAATGAAGCAAAGGACTCACAGTATTCAATTGACGACTTCGCGATGCAGTTTTACGGGATTGCAGAGGGCCAGCCTGCCGTGCTCACCTCCTTTCTGGACGTGCTTTTCCGAATCGCTGCAGCGGACCGTATTTTCGATCCTGCAGAAGAATCGGCCCTGAGGCGAATACAAAACATATTTCATATCAGCGACGAGCAATTCAATAACCTGAAAGCGACCTATTTCGATGATGTTGATCGTTATTACGAAGTCCTTAATTGTACGCCCCGGAGCTCAACCGAGGAGATCAAAGGGAACTACAAGAAGCTGGTGAAGGATTTTCATCCCGACCGAATTGTGTCCAAGGGGCTTCCCGAAGAATTCATGGATTTTGCCGCGAAACGGTTCAGGGAGATCCAAGAAGCTTATGAGAAAATTAGACAGGAACGAAACTTCTAACGGATTCGGTTTGGAGATAGCGGGTGAGCAAGAAAATCTTCAGGTGACGACGGGGTGATTCATGAGGGCTTGTCAAGGGGCGCTCCCGGATCAGTCAGATGTTGAGCGGGTACGCTCGGTCTTTACGACAAGTTCCTTGTTGATGCTGTATAGCTGTCCACTCCCCTCAAGATTGAAGAGCACCCTGTCATTTTTTTCCCAACAGCGTTTGACTTTGACAATCCGGCCGTCTTTCAGGTGGATTTCATCGGCCCTTGAGACTGATGAAAGGCAAATGAGTGTCGAAAAAACAACAAACAGTGTCAATTTTCTAAACATATACCGTCCCTCACCCCCTTGGGTTTAGTCATCCTCTGTTTGAAAGGATTCCCGGCGTGCTGACGAACTCGCAACCTTTAGAAGAAACACCATAAGCCCAAGGGCCCGAGTCGGGATCCTCTGTGGCTGGCCGATCGTTTTGTGCGATGTTTTCTGCAATAAACATACCGATTACTGAAATCTCTCCCTAAACGAGTGATCAAAGGAGTCGGGAGGAGGTCTGGAGGTCTGGTGGGATTTCTGATGTGGCTCATGGGGTGAAACAAGCTGACAGAACGGCTGATCAACCGACACGGATACCCATCGGACCATATTGATGAAACCGCTGTAATCAACGAGGGGGCGAAAAAGGAGCGGAACATGACATGGCTTACTGTTATCCTTTTTCTGGGGGCAGGCATCCTGGCATACGTTCTGGTAACCAGACAGAAGAAGGCACAAGCACCTGAGGCGTTTTATGTGTGCGACATTTGCGGGGAGCATCATTGCGATTGCCACAAGGCAGAGCCCGGCCAGAAGGACAAACAACAGAAATAGACCGCTCGTTTCCCCCGGCCCGGCCCGGTGAGGGGAGCTCAAGGAATGGCAAGAAGCCGCCTTGACAGCGGACTTTTCAAGCGGATATAAAGTGAAGAATCCTGGCCCGTCGAAAATCCCGCCATCGGGGGAGGACCTGGCTTTGTTTGACCCCAAAGGGGCTTCTGAACATCAGTTGCAAGTATAAGCGTTTTCCGGAGTATTGAGCCCATAATGGAATATTGGAATACTGGAACAATGGAATGTTGGGTAAGAGCAGATTTCCCAAGCCCAGTATTCCACCATTCCATCATTCCAGTCCCCCCAACGCGTTTGTCTCTGACCGTGCCCATGGAAGAACCGGTTTGAGGGGAGGCCTGGCTTCTATGCATGGTGAACACGCGAGGCCGTTGATTTATGGATAAGCTGAAACTCATTATTGTGGGAGGTGTTGCCGCAGGGGCTTCGGCTGCAGCCAAGGCGCGCCGGTGCAATGAAGATGCCGAGATCGTGATGTTTGAGAGGGGCCCCGATATTTCTTATGCGACCTGCGGTCTTCCCTACTACCTGTCTGGTACGATTCCGAAAAGAGAGGCGTTGTTGATCACGAACGCCAGGTTTTTTAAGGAGCGGTTCAATGTGGCGGTGAAGACCCTCCATGAAGTCCGCGAGATTGATTCAGGGGCCCGGCGGGTGGGCGTGAAGAACGTTGCGACGGGTCAGGTTGTGGAAGAATCCTATGACAAGCTCGTGCTTGCGGCCGGTGCCTCGGCCATCATACCGCCTGTTCCGGGCGTGGCTCTCCCCTTTGTTTTCACGTTAAAGACCCTGGAAGATACAGACCGGCTTTTCGCTTATCTTAAAAGGAATAATCCAGAGGCGGCCGTTGTGGTCGGCGGGGGTCTCATCGGGATGGAAGCCGTCGAGAATCTTGTCCAACGGCAAAGTAAAGTCTCTGTCGTGGAATATATGCCCCAAGTTCTTCCTTTTCTGGACAGAGAGATGGCCGAGGTCGTACGTCAGCATTTGCACAAACACGGCGTCGATCTCTACCTTTCTGAAAAACTGACGGCCATTGAAGAGGTGGGCAGGCGAGGGGTGGTGCGAACCGATAAGGGTCGCGAGCTACCCGCCGATCTGGTCATCCTGGCGGTAGGCATTAGACCCGAGACAGGCTTGGCACGGAAGGCCGGTCTGGCCATTGGACCCAGTGGCGGGATTGTGGTGGATGAGTTCATGCAAACGAGCAACCCGAACATTTTTGCCGCTGGCGATTGTGTGGAGACGGTGAATCTTGTCACCGGCAAATCCATGCTCTTCCCTATGGGGTCTGCCGCCAACAAGCAGGGACGTGCAGCGGGAGCCAACGCGATGGGGCGGCGTATTGCCGTCAAGGGATTTACGGGTACCGTCATCGTGAAAGTCTTTGACTTGGCTGTGGCAAAAACAGGTCTCACTGAGCATGAGGCCCTGTCCGAAGGGTTCGTCCCGCTTGTCACTTACGTTCTTTCGAATGACCATGCGGGCTACTACCCCGGCGCCAAAGAGCTTCACATTAAAATTGTGGCTGATCGACGAAACCGCCGGCTCCTTGGGGCCCAAGTGCTGGGCGAAAAGGGCGTCGATAAGAGGATTGATGTCATGGCGACAGCCATATACAACCATATGGCGGTGGATGATCTTCTTCAACTTGACCTGGCTTACGCCCCGCCATATTCGGCAGCCAGGGATCCGGTGATCATTGCCGGGGCCTTGGGACAGAACTTCTATGCCGGAGACTGGAATCCTATCACGCCGGCTGCGCTTCATGAAAAGATTCAAAAGGGGGATAATTTTGTTCTCCTGGATACACGCACGGTTGAGGAATTGAAAAAAACCGGGATCATTCCCGGAGCGAGACACATCGCCATAGATCATCTTCGGGATCGGATCGGCGAATTGGATCCGAACAAAGAGACGATTCTGTATTGTGCCGTGGGGTTGCGCTCATATGTCGGGGAGCGAATTCTCGCCATGAGGGGGTTTAGCAATGTGAAGACCCTGACCGGCGGCATCGACACCTGGACGTTCGCGAAAGAACCGTACACCGCTTGAATAAAGTGGGAGGGGTCATGTCTCAGCTCATTGTCTGCCAAAATGCACATGGCATCATCCTCGCAACAGATAGCAAAGCCGTGGCTATGGGGCTTGGCGGAGAAGTCGGCCACATGGAAGTCAACCGCATGTTGCAGCTAAGCGAGCACACGGCTATTGTCACGGGCGGTGCTGAAGAAGGGGCGGAAATGCTCAGGGGTCTTAAAGATTTTCTCCTGGGGGAGGGGCTCGATGACGTTCAGGAGGTTTATGAGGCAACCCTCCCGTTTCTGGCGAGCGAATATGAGCAATTCATGCAAAGACAATGTGACCTTCATCCCCTCGACCCCATCCATCAAGTCTATTTTGTGCTTGGAGGTTGTACGAACCAGACGTCTCTGCACGACTTTCGTCTTTACTTGTTGTGGACCAAGCGGAAGCTGCCCATGCTGGATGGCGATGAGATCTCGGTGGCCTATACGGCGCCGCGCCTGATGGGCCTGGAGTACAAGCTGAACAAACTGTGCCTTGAGAATAGACCGCTGGAAGAAATTCTTTCGCAGGTCAGGGCCGGTATGAACGAGCGGGCAAAGAAAGACGACGAGGTCGGACCGCCGTTCAAGTTTGCTTTTATTTCGAGGGCAGGCTTTGAGGAGGTGTTGTGAACACGGCGGCTTGTACCAGTCGGAGCGTATTTATGAGAACCACTATAATCAACTTTCGGACTTCCGGGGTTTGATTCGACGCCAACCCGCGAACAACTTCAAGAGGAAGGGGGCGCTATGGACTTACGTGGCTTCAGAGAATTCGTGGATGACTTGGTTCGGGAGATCGAGCCCGGCGCAGTATTGAATTATTTTCGTACAAAGAGACTGTATGCTCGCCGCAGGTTCTATCGTCTCAAGTTGGAGAGTCTTGAGGGCAACACGACGGCAAGGGCGATTCAAAAGGAGTTTGAAGCCAAGTGGCTCATATTGGGTGCGGGCACAGACCCGGCGCATTCAAAGCGGCCTCAATATACGGCATGCCTTAAAATCGGCGACCTGCCGCCCCGGCGATTCAGGGCGCTGAAAGGGGATAAGGGGGCTGTGAGCGTTGATCTCAGGGGTCTGGTTAAATGGGTTGAGGGCGACAAGAGCGTAAGAGAGGTTATGCGAAGATATAAGGGCCTTCGGATGACGGAGGAGCAGAAAGCCAAGCGGTTTATTCGATGCGTGCTGGCCCATGCTCACTGTTCGGAAGAGGAGGCTATGGAACTCTGGGCTTCCACCAAGACGGCCACCCTGTCAAAGCTCAGAAAAAAGCGGCCAAAGAAATGAATTCCCCCACCGCCCCGCTAAGACGGGATCTTCGACGGGCGCGAATTCTTTACATGCATTCTGTGAGGCTCACTCATGAAAATTGTTGTCCTTGATGGGTATACATTAAATCCGGGGGATTTGAATTGGGACCCGTTGCGGCGTCTCGGCGACTGTGTCGTTTATGACCGTACGGGAGCCGAAGAAGTCGTTGAAAGGGCAGGCGGTGCGGATGTTGTCTTGACGAACAAAACAGTTCTTGATCGGAAGGTGATTACCGAGCTTCCCAGGCTCAAATACATTGGCGTTCTTGCCACAGGGTATAATGTGGTCGATGTGGCCTATGCAGCGGCGCGGGGCATCCCGGTGACCAATGTGCCGGATTACAGCAGCCCCTCGGTGGCACAGATGGTTTTTGCCCTCCTTCTGGAATTGACCAATCGGGTGGGCCACCATAGCCAGACCGTTTTTGAAGGGAGATGGTCTCAATCGTCAGATTTTTGCTACTGGGACTTTCCTGTCATCGAGCTTTACGGGTTGACCATGGGAATTGTGGGATACGGCAGAATCGGCCGGGCCGTGGGCAACCTCGCGCAAGCCTTTGGCATGAAGATCCTGGTCCACACCAAGACCGTGCCGCCTATTATGCCTGCCGGGATCATACCGTGCGATCTGGGGACGCTGTTTTGTGACAGCGATGTTATCAGCCTGCATTGTCCTCTGTCCCAAGAGACCAAGGGGTTAGTTGATGCTGAACGTCTGGATATGATGAAACCGAGTGCCTATCTGATTAATACGAGTCGTGGTGAGCTCGTTGTGGAAGAGGCCCTGGCCAATGCCTTGAATCGGGGACGCATCGCCGGTGCAGGACTGGACGTTTTGCCAAAAGAGCCCCCCGATCCGAATTGTTCGCTGTTCAACGCCAACAATCTCTACATCACGCCTCACATTGCCTGGGCGAGCCGGTCCGCAAGAAACCGGCTCATGCATACGGCGGTGTCCAATCTGGAGGCGTTCCTTGAGGGAAGAGATCAGAATGTGATCGGAACGGGCAATGCCTCGTAGAATGGAGTCATCTGTGCCAACCTCCCCTGTCTCCTGACGGGTTGCCGGGTCCGTCTCGGATCTGGCACGTAACTTGCTAATATTTCAAATAAACGACTCGTGTCATGCGTCTGAACCCGAGGGCGACCGGAAGGAATCCCTTTTATTCCACGGAAACCCCCGGATGGCACAGAAAGGCCCCCCGCTAAGACGGTGTCAAAACAACGTCTAAATCGGCTGAAAAACGAATATGAGCGTCTCGTAAAGGGGATCGAAGGAAACGACTGTGTAGAGGTCGTTGAGACCAAAGGTGACCCTCCTTACAGATACACGTTCGCATATCATCTCAAGGGGGTGACACTTGACCGGTCCACCGGTCAACCCTCTTTCGTAACACGCCACGGGGTGGAAATAACCCTCCTCAGGGATTATCCAAAATCTGCCCCCTACTGCAAAGTGCTCACCGAGATCTTTCATCCGAATATCAGCTCGACCGAAATTAGTGTTCGCGCTGACGGCGCCTGGTCACCGGGTGACTCGTTGCTCAGTATAGTAAAGCGAATCGGTCGTATGATTTCATATCAAGATTATAACCTGACTTCACCGCTCAATGCGGAAGCTGCTCAGTGGGCGGCCGCGAATAAGTCATCGTTGCCCGTGGACTCTACAGATCGTTTTACGGAGGGAAAGGCCGGGGGGGACCTGCAAGATGAGTGGGAATACCGCCGTTGCACCTACTGCCTTGAACCGGATGCAAACAACGAGTGCGACAATGGTCACCTCGCCTGTGACGCGTGCGTGACCCTTTGCAAATCGTGTGGCAATATCACCTGCCTGGCCTGCGCTCACAATACTTGCAGTCGGTGCAGAGGAAAAATCGAGGAATATTGTTCCCAAATCGATGCATTCATTGAGCGTGGCAAAGTCGGAAATGCGAGGGCTCTTGCAGAAAAGGCTCTGGAAAAATTCGAGGACGCGGACGCTCTCAGAAGGCGTCTGGACAAGGCAGAAAGGATTTCCAACATCCTGGGCAGCGTCATCGATCTCAAGCAATTGAAGTGTTATTATGGGATTGCCAAAGCATGTGAGGAATTGAGATCGCTCGGCATTCAAGACGGCGCACTTGACAAATTGAAGGCCAAGGCTCTTAAGAAGCTTGAGGCGGCGGATCGTTTTGTTGCTGAGGGAAAGACAAAACTTCACGTTGACCGCGCTCCGCAAATCGCCTGCAAACATTTCTCGGCAGCCTTAAAAATTGTCGCGGATCACCCCCAGGGCAACCAACTTCTTAAGACCGCCAACAAACAGATGGTTGAAGCCAGGGGGCACATTGAGTGTGCTGAAAAGTGTTTAGCCGAAGGGCGTCATGACCTCGCCGTCGACAGTGCCAAGAAGGCCTCCTCCATAGAGCATGGTCTCAGTCAGAGGGCAAAGGAACTGGTGCAGTGGGCCACCTTGGGACAGTGTCAGGTAAAGACACGTCGCCTGAGTCTTGTGACGACCATAGCGGCTTCAGTCGTCCTCATCCTTACCGGTTTCCTTGTATGGCAACACCACAGGCTTAAAGGGGAGTACCAAACGATGCTGCAAAGCCTCGACAATGAACCGAGTCTGGAGGCAAAGGTCGAGAGTCTGAGCTCCTACATATTGTCCCACAAAGCCGATGAATTTACGAAAAGCGCCGAAGAGAAAATGAAAGCGATCCGTGGCCGGATTCAAGTGCGTGATTATGAGATCGCTGAAAGCACTGCCGAGGCCTTCATCGAGAAAAGCGACTTTGAAAACGCTCTGATAACCTACGAGCAGTGCCTCGACGAATACCCCGACGCCCCCTACGGCCTCGAACTTGCCAAGAAGATTACCGAACTTCGTTATCGGGTTGATGAGGCAGATTACGAGAAATTGGGGGATGTTGCCGCATCGGATGTGATGACACGGATGGCGCGCTTCGATGCTTACCTCGCCAAGCATCCGGAAGGAAAATACCGGGGCGAGGTTGGACGACTATTTCTTGCCGGTATGGAGGCGTGCTGCAAGACGTTCAAAAAAGATCTGGCCCAACTGAAGAACAGCGAGGCGTGGGACCAATGCATCCGGTTATGTGAGGAAATGGGCCTGACTCTGGAGCGGTGGGTATGGCCGGATGAAATGCAAGAGACGAGAAACCAATATCGCAGCGTGCTCGACCTTGAAAGAAAGTCAGTCAGTTTGATCATCGAGGCTGAAGGAAAAGGTGATAATTATGAGGCGGCCAGGGGCACTTATTTACATTACTTAGAGGAGAATGAGGATTCACCCTTAAGTGCCGAGATACGAGACAGGATCGCCGCAATGGGCCGAAAGCTTCAGAGTCAAAAGGAGTGGGAGAAAAAACTTGCATACGTTACGTCGGAGGAAAATGACTTAAATCGGCGGCTCACGGCCCTGCAAGAGTATCTGGCCCTGAATCCCGAAGAGCGGTATGCGAAAGAGGCGACGAAGGTCTTGAGGGACCTGGAACAGGCGAAAGACGCCATGTTGTGGGAGCAGATTGTTAAACGGTGCAAAGACGCCCAAGTGAGCATAGAGAGTAAGGTGCGCTGTCTGCAAGACTATGTGAGTAAGAATCCCTCCGGACAATATGTCCTGGATGCAAAGGCCAGATTAAGGGGCTTGAAGAGAGAAGAGAAGGATATGTCCTGGAAGAAAGTCGCGAGCTATTGCCGGGACCCGAGGATACCCATCTCAGATAGAATACACAAAGTGAAAGACTTTATTGATCGAAATTCGTCAGGTGATTGTGTTGAAGAGGCGAAGGCGACAATGGCCAGATTGACAAGATTCCGCACAGAGGAACAGGCCATAAGTGAACGCATCACAGAAATCGGCAATACTTATCTGTATCGTGACGGGGCTATCATCGATAAGAGGACAGGGCTCATGTGGTCTGCATTTGATTCATACATCGAGTTTCAGCAATGTTTGAGCTATCAGTCCGGCAACGATTACTTGGCAAGTGTAAACCACGGGGGCTACCGGGATTGGCGGTTGCCTTCTGAAGAAGAGTTGCAGTTCATATATAAAAACGAGCCGTTTTTCCCGACGAGTCATGAAGGGAAATGGTACTGGACTTCGGCTAGCCATGGGGGATATATGGTGCCGGTCGTTACCACTGAAAGAACAACCCGATTGCAGACAGCCGAGATAGAAGCGACCAACGGGTGCGGTTCATTCAGGGCGGTGAGGGGGCCGTAAATGCCCCGAGCCAGCCATCGGGGCCCGTTGTGGGCGCAGGCCGCGGCCCCGGGTTTTTCTGAGTTGTCGCCGAACCATGGCGAGCCCGAATCGTCCTGCCAGCCGGTGAAAGACTAGTGCCACGGGAAGAACCCTCTCAGTAAAAGGGGTCAGATAGGAAAGTCTGATCAGGGCCATGTAAAGCTGGTGTATATCGGGGGCTTCTATCAGGATGTTTGAGCCCTCATGCGCAAAATCCCAGCGGCCTGCCAGCCGCCGCGCCCGGTCTTCACCATCCCGCATGGTCACGAGTGCCGTGAAAGGTCCCCGCGGCATATGGGGTCGGGTTGCCAGATTGCCGAGGGCCCGGACCGCAGCCTCCGCCAGACCGCCCCGCCATGCATCCACATCGAATCTTCCAGGTCCCTGCGCCTTGTTGATAGGATAGACGTGAATGCCCTCAATAGCCGCTTGTGCCTGAGCACAGGCCAAAGGACAACCGGAAAAAAGGAGAGGCCTCACGCCCCAGGGGGCCACAGATGCCGCAAAAAGCTCCACCTCAGCGAGGAGCCCGCCATTGACTTCGATTCTTGCGATTCGCGACGTGAGGGTATGAGGCAAAAAGCCGTCACTCCCGGAGGCCGCATGCATGCCCACAAACATAACCGCGTCCGCGCCGCCCGGGTCACCGATGCCCGGCACGGGACCGCGCCTGTACCCCGACACAACCCGGGCTCTAAAATCAATGCGTTCTCGCAGGAGATTGTAACCGGTTCTGTGAAAGTCGTGAACCGACACGTCACGGACCCCTGCATCAAAGAGGGCCGTCACGATCATATTCACATCCCGCGTCATTTCAACGCAAGCCCTGCACCAGGCTTCGGTCATAAACGACGAAGCGGTTTTGTCCCAGCATCCGGAGCTGCCCTCAATATCAGCAATGACGAGAACCGATTTGAAGCCTGTAGCCATGCTTGACAATCTCGTTTCTTCGGTGCCAAGGCGTTTTGAATAATGAGAGGCGGACCAAAGGGTTCGGTTTCGGACTTTTTACGAGTCCATCTTGTTTCAGGGAAGGATTATTGCTAAGGTTAGGATAGGATTGAGGTTTTGTCACCTTCTATTTTTTTCGGCACTTTGGGGAGCGTCAAGGCGTTCCGAAGATTCTTAGGGGGATCGTTATGGTAAACAACGAGAATACGATCAAATTTGTCCGACAGACGTTAGGGTGCGCCTGTCCGGACGAGGTATTTGAAAAGATTGAATACGGACATGCGGACCATGGAGAGGAAACCTGCATCCGAACGATCACGGTGGGAGGGCGCTTGCTCATCTACATCTGGAAGGTGAATGATCTTGCCATGGCGGAGGCAAAGTTGCCGACTGTGCTCCTTGGTGGCAAAGAGCACCGGGATGGACTTGGTCTGAACCGGATTCGCATTGTGCTCGCCACAGATGATGTGGAGAGAATCGGGCCGATGGCGCAGCGGCTTTTTAAGGCCTGGAACCGGAAAGACGAAAAAGTACACCTCCATGTTTTGCGCACGGAGGACGTAGCCCTGCTGCCCGTGCCCTAACGTTGCAAAAGGCGGGGGGGCCGCAGCCAAAATACATTGTTCATCGCCCAAAAATACAGGCTTCACCCCATAGATTTCCGGGTCCGTCATGATAGACAAGCACGTGATGTGTCGGGATACCCCGGCATGTTCTCGCCGTGAAGGATCCTAAGGCTGAACAGCGAGGGAATGGCAGGAGCCCGTGAGAAGTCGAAAAGGAGGAAAATATGAAAAGGAAAAGCTTTCAATTGACCCTGGTTGTAGTGGTGATGTGCCTTGCCGCCGGATATGCAAGCGCTCACTGCGAGATTCCATGCGGGATTTATGATGATCAGATGAGAATCGACATGATCAGCGAGCATATCACGACCATAGAGAAGTCGATGACGCAGATCCTGGCATTGGCCGGTGAACAACCGATCGACTACAATCAGCTGACCCGCTGGGTGACGAACAAAGACAATCATGCCAGCGAAGTGCAGCACATTGTGAGCCAGTACTTCATGACCCAGCGCATCAAGCCGGATACGGAAAAATACGCTGATAAACTGACCCTGCTTCATAAGATGCTGATCTACGCCATGAAGTGCAAGCAAACGACCGACCTGTCGAATGTTACCACCCTGCGATCTTTGTTGAAAGATTTCGGAGACCTGTACTTCGGTCATAAGAAGTAGGGGCGGCCCCCCGTGGCCGCCCGCGCTGTCACAAATAGCCCTTATCTCCCGGCCCTGCAACATCAGGGTTTAGGAGGGTTGTCACAAAAGGCCCTTATCAAGTCTCCGTATAGGTTTGACATTAAGGACTCTGGTTGATAAAAGCCTCATTGAGCAAGAACGATACGGAGAGACAAAACACAAGAGAAAGATACCGGGGCCCTAAAGACTCGAACGTCTTTCGGCGTCTTTGAACATTAAGTGGCCCCAGGGACGGGATAAGGAAAAAATATGAAAGAGCTTCGGATTCTGGTGACCGGCGGTGCAGGTTTTTTGGGCAGTCACCTTTGCGAGAAACTTGTCGAAGGCGGGGCCGATGTTCTCTGCCTTGACAACTTTTTTACAGGTTCGAAATGGAATATCACCCACTTGCGCGACAGGAAGAATTTTGAGCTCATTCGTCACGACCTGGTCGAGCCGATTTTTCTCGAGGTGGACCGGATTTACAATTTGGCTTGTCCTGCCTCTCCGGTTCACTACCAGTACAATCCGGTCAAGACTGCCAAGACCAACGTGATGGGTACCATTAACATGCTGGGGCTTGCAAAGCGGGTCAAGGCGCGTATCCTGCAGGCGTCCACATCCGAGGTGTATGGCAATCCTCAGGAACATCCCCAAAAGGAGACGTACTGGGGGCATGTGAATCCGGTCGGACTGCGCAGTTGCTACGACGAGGGGAAGCGGGTGGCTGAGACCCTGATGATGGACTACTATCGGCAGAACCGGGTGGACGTCAAAATCGCCAGGATTTTCAACACATACGGCCCAAGGATGGCCGTGTCGGACGGCAGGGTCGTCAGCAATTTTATCGTTCAGGCTCTCGGCAATGAGCCGATAACAATTTACGGCGATGGTCGGCAGACGCGATCATTCTGCTATGTTTCGGACATGATCGAAGGTTTTGTGAAGCTGATGAATTGTGATGACTTTGTGGGGCCGGTGAATTTAGGCAACCCGGGTGAATTCTCCATCGCTCAGCTGGCCGAACTTGTCATTGAGTTCACGGGGTCCAAATCCGAAATCGTTTACAAACCCCTGCCGGCGGATGACCCTATTCAGCGCTGTCCGGATATCACCCTCGCCCGGGAGAAGTTGGACTGGGCGCCTCTCGTGCCGCTTCAGGAAGGGTTGCAACAAACGATCGATTATTTCCGTAAGGTCTTGCGTGAGCCCTAAGTGTGATGAACTCGCAAAAAGTCCAAATTAGACGACAAAGCAAAAAGCTCCAAATTCAAGGCGCACAAATCCTGAGAAATGAGGCGTACTTACAGTACGTCGCAGTGACGAAGGATGCAGTGCAACGTAGAAGTTGGACTTTTTGCGAAGTCGTCAAGTGTAGATAATGCTGTAGGGCAGGGGGGCCTCACTCCAGACGCCCGGCTTAGGTAGAATATTCTGATTGGTCACAGTGAGCCAGAAGTATTCGCTGTTGAGCTCTCTGAGCTTGCCGTCTTCGGGGGGTTTAGCGTGGGGGGTTCGCTGATAGGTCGCCTTGAAAATGACGATCCCCCCATCCTTTTCCTCAGCCACAAGATATTTCTTCCTGAAAGTATCCGGCCTCCATTTGAGGCTTCCAGCGATTTCATGAATGTCCGCCTCGGAAAGCTTCATGAGAATGTATCTCGAAACGCCCCTTTCCGAAAGACGGTAAATGGCTCTCGATTCACTACTGCCCACATACACAGTGGAGATTGACGGGATCCTTTTCAGGAATTGTGCGGCGACCGTGGCCGCAGTCCTGCGGCCGCCTGCCGTTAACGGGAATCCGTAGTATTCAAAAAACTTCTTCTGAATCTCCTCTGCATACGCCTCCCCCTTTTCATAGAGATCCTTGGAAATATAACGCAGTTCGCGGGCGAGGTCTTCGGCGGCGTCGGCGATCGGCCAGTCGATCCGAATATGAAAGTGAGACAGGCTGTAACGGTTTCTCCCCTTTACCGTGCGGTCCCGTCCGATAAGCAGAGCATAGTCAGCCGGGAGCAGAGCTTTGAGAAAATCAGAGAAATGGGGAGATTCGAAATGTTTTATGTTCCTGAAGTAGTGTTTCGAAAGCTGAATGGTTTCCGACCGCATCAGATTCTCTTTGGTGACCTTGTTGGCACCAAAAAAGCGAATATACTTTTTGTAAGCACTCGGAATATAATCTTCCTCGAAAATGACCAGGAATCGGTTGTGCAGTTCATATTCGACGTCCGGGATTCGAGCTCTCGGTTTTAGCTCCCGCTTTTCCACAAAAGGGTAGGGTGTCTGATGGTTTGCGAAGTTCTGATAGGACTGCAGAAGACCATACTCAAGAAGATACTCTTCAAGCTCGTCTCTGAGGGTTTCGTAAACGGAACGTCTCAGTCTATTCTGCCGACTCAGTGCCTCTCGAAAGCCCCAGTGCACCACGCCTTTCTCCCTCAGACATAGAACCCTAACGTTGCAACATTGGGGTGAACCCGGCGCCTTTACCAATGGGGCTGCCCGGCACAGCCCGAAGCCTCCATATCCCTACGTATCTCCTTGTGCCACAGATGGAAACCTTGCCGACTATAGTTTCTTCTATAGGCGAAATATGGGGTGAAGTCAATATCTTATATTGAGATGTTGAGAAAAAGAAGCCTTTTCAGTTCATTTCTTCCGGCGCTGGCCCGTCGGTTTGGTCCGAACGGTCAACCCAACCATAGATGCGCTGACGCCAGAAATAGGCAGGAAGCAACAAAGCAATACTGATGGCAATTAACACGACCAATGTGGTGTAGTCGCGCTGAAAGACTTCGGCCCCTTGTAGACTGAGCATGAGGGTGCCCGGGATCCGACCAATGCCGGCCAGCAGAATGAAGACTTTAAGGGGAAGGGCTGTCAGGCCGAGAAAGATGCACAGGTAGTCCTTGGGGAAACCCGGGAAGACAAAGAATGCAAAAAATAAAATGGTGCCCTGATGTTTTGCTATCCCATCCAGTCTCCGGAGCGACTGAGGCGGCATCCATTTTGCCACATACCGTCTCCCCAAAACACGGCCGAGCACAAAGTTCACGATTGAGCCGATCGTCAGACCTATGGTGGAGTATATGAAGCCGGGTGCGGCTCCGAAGAGATAGCCTCCTGCAAATCCACTGGCCTCCCCTGGAAATGGAGCCAGGACGACCTGCAGAATCTGAAGGCAGATAAAGGCGGATGGTCCTCCGACAGGCCCCCATGCTTTTTTGAATGTTTCAACCCGCTCCGGGTCTGTGATGAGACTGTACCAGGAGACGATTGTTTCCCAGGCTGGTGTCCCTCCGCGGAAGGCGATCAACCCCAGGCCCCCCGCGCTCACCAAGAGCAAAAGGGTCAAGGTGATTTTACCGCAACGGGTCATAACGAAGGGGCTCCGGCAGACCATCCCGGGGAATGGTCAACTGTAGGCGATAGCGTGTTTTGATGGTGTAGTTGAAGGGGAGCCCATATCTCAAGTCTTTCCCATAAAACAGGTTCCAATGGGTGTTAAGCTGCAGCATGGGCCATGCAATCCGGTTGCCCTCCAGGACGTGAACAAACGCGCCTCCGGCATCGCTCAAGCGCGAAAAGAGGGAGCGATCATCGTATCCCAGTTCTTTGGCAATCTCAGCGCTGTCGCCCCCCGAAGTGATCGTGTAAGCGCCCTTTTTCTGCGCCTCCATAATGGCTTCCAGTATGGCCCGTTCCGGTCCCTCAAAGCCAGGCTCTTCAGCCTTTCCCACAGGCCCTTTCTTGTAAATGGTCTTGGCCTTCAACAGGTGAGACACAAAGCATTTCGTGGTGTCTTCTCCAATGCTCCAGAGATGGAATCGATCTTTCTTGGGATGATTATGGATCTCTGCGGGGGTCATGTTCAAGATTTTCGAGTCATACTGGACGAGAAAATCGACCGGCGTTATGAGTTTTTTGTGGCCTTCGGGAAGACTGTAAAGTTCCTGGAAGAACTTGGGCAGCCCCTTACTGACGTTTTTCTCAAGAAAAGCATCCGTCGCCTCACCAAAATGGTACGGTTCGCCCCGCGAGGACCCGTGGCTCAGGAGGGCGACGATGCCGGGGATGCCCGCCAGAAGAATGTACTGCACCTTTTCAGACAGGACCGAGTTCTTTATCAGCCCCATGTAATCGCCCACTTTCAAGCCGCCAAAAATCGGGATAAAAGGATATTCGATAATATGGATGACCTGTTTGTTTTCCGCCATCTCGCTTTCGGTCTGTCTGCCAACGAGGTTGATCACATTGGTAAAGCCGATCATGGATGCATGTTTCCGGTGCGAGGTGTTGAAGGCGTCGTTCACATAAAAATCGATCAAGGGTTCCAGCAGAGAAACGAATCTGGACCCCGCATTGATTTCATGAGGCCTCATGCCCGCCTTGTCGTGGATAAATACTTCGTCCATGAGGAAACGAACGTTATTAAGCACCAGGATCTCCCCGTCGGTCAGGGCACGAATTTTTCTGGTGATAACTTTTCGCTCCGTCAGGGTGCCCAGGTACTTGACACTTTTTTGGGGTCGACCGGGCCGGTTAATCAGCTTCCTTATCATCCGGGCGTGCTGGTCAAGCTCGATAAAATCGTGTTTGCCGGCCCGGCCCTGGTGGCCGATCACGACCACTCGGGCGCCATAGTCGGACAGCTCATCAATCGTTGGGATGGCAAGTCG
>Ga0307423_1000905_pt1 | contig 18977 bp, 16 predicted proteins | sample SalMarWE160310MG_FD_202154 | JGI IMG/M metagenome (GOLD analysis project Ga0307423, IMG submission 202154) | Salt marsh sediment microbial communities from the Plum Island Ecosystem LTER, Massachusetts, United States - WE1603-10 | ecosystem: Environmental > Aquatic > Marine > Intertidal zone >...
CGGCTTGAAGCTGAGAGGTTTCAAGAGTATGGCTGGCAGGAGCCGTATGAATCGAGAGGTTCACGTACGGTTGTGTGTCCAGTTAAGGCTGGTATGTTCAGCAGGAGTCAATCCTGCCAGGGTAAGAATCAGAAGCCCTGTAGCTTGAATGGCAGGTAGGAGGGAAACCGAATATCTGAAGCCCATTGACAAAGCATCTGTAAGGGATGTGAGCGAGTCACCGGGCCGTAACGAAAGTGAACGCACAGGTGGCCCCGAAAGTGATAATCCCCGGAGGCCGAGCCCTCATCCGTAAGGCGAAGGCAGCATGATTAGCCGAAAGCTGATAGAGACGGTTAATCACTCCGGCGGGGTGGTAGCGACAGCACGGTGACAAGGACACACCGAGCAACTGGAGAAGCCCTCCTCGTCACGGAAAGAAATTTTCGGAGCAAGGTAGATTCTATAACCGTGAACAGCGGGAAATGAATCGAAAGGCGAGAGGGTGGCGGATGGGTTCGTATGAGCGTTGAACCGGAGTAATGTTCGGGGAGCAAAGGGACCCTGCTGTTAACTATCTTCTGACAACACTGGGAGGCAAGGACGAGATGACAAAGGCGTCCATTAGTTTGCAGGACCTGAGAAGGAAGATATACCTGAAGGCGAAGTCTGATAAGACATGGCGGTTTTGGGGGCTTTATGTTCATGTCTGTAAGATGGAAACGCTTAAGACAGCCTATAGAGATGCCAAAGAAAATAACGGCGCGCCAGGGATAGATGGTGTGACGTTCGAAGACATCGAAAGGGCGGGTGTAGGAGTTTTGCTTAGACAGATACGAAATGAACTTGTCTCCGAGACATATCGACCGATGCGAAACCGGATCAAGGAGATTCCCAAGGATAAAGACAGGGTTAGAGTTTTGGGAATACCTGCGATTCGAGATCGTGTGGTTCAAGGAGGACTCAAACTCATTTTAGAGCCGATATTTGAGGCTGATTTTCAGGAAGGGTCATACGGTTATCGTCCGAAGCGAAGCGCTCACGCAGCAGTGGATCGAGTGGCTGAGGCGGTCGTGAAGAGCAAAACCCGAGTTATTGACTTAGACCTTAGGGCCTATTTTGATAACGTTCGGCATGATATTCTTTTGAGGAAGGTGGCCGAACGGGTAAACGATGAAAAGGTGATGAGATTGCTCAAGCTGATCTTGAAAGCCAGCGGAAAGCGGGGCGTTCCTCAGGGTGGTGTGGTTTCACCCTTGCTCAGTAATATTTATCTCAATGAAGTAGATAAAATGCTGGAGCGGGCAAAGGATGTCACCCGGCATGGTAGATTCACTTATATTGAATATGCCCGTTTTGCCGATGATCTGGTGATCCTGGTAGACGGCTTCAGAAAATGGGAGTGGCTTTTAAAAGCAGCCTACAAGCGGCTCGTTCAAGAGTTTGAAAAGCTCGATGTTCAGATGAATCAAGAAAAGACTCGGATAGTGGATTTGACCAGACATGAGACATTCGGCTTTCTTGGGTTTGAGTATAGGCGGGTTAGGACGCGTCGAGGTGTGTGGGGAGTGAGAGTCACACCGAAGACGGAAAAACGAACCGCCTTGATTCGAGAACTCAAGGAGGTGTTTCGTCGTCATCAATCACAGCCGGTAGATCGGGTAATATACCTGATCAATCCGATTCTCAGGGGATGGGTCAACTACTTTCGGGTCGGTAACTCCAGCAAATGCTTTGGTTATATCAAAGATTGGGTGGAGAAAAAGATCAGACGACATCTAATGCGTGCGAGAAAACGCCGTGGCTTCGGCTGGAACAGGTGGAGTAGGGCCTGGATTTACGAAACTCTGGGTTTATTTAACGATTACGGAGTTCGGCATTACAAGGCGTAAAAGCGCTGCCAGCCGGTAGGTCTCATAACCCTTTAGATGAAGTTGACAGAGTAAGCGTAGTGCGGGAAATCTGCATGCTGCGTTTGACGAGGCGGGGGCTGGAAACGGGCTTGCCAAGTACCGCGCCAGTCCTCGACCCTACCTGAGGGGACTGGAGGTGAGATCCCTCCGGTCTACCCGACGGTATTTTGAGTTTTAAGATTAGTTCAAAACTTGTGATATTGAAAAGATTTTCTATCATTTTCCGGATCTCAATATGAAAACCCGGTTTCCATTTCGGAGGCTGGGCTTTTTTATTTTGCACTACTTGTGGGGAATAGTGTGGGGTATGGTCTATTTTGGAAACAAAAAAGGATTTAGACTTATCCTCTAAACCCTTGTTATTATTAGTGGCGGGAGTGACGAGACTTGAACTCGCGACCTCCGGCTTGACAGGCCGGCGCTCTAACCAAACTGAGCTACACCCCCAAAGTGATCAATAATTTAACTCGGTATGGGACTTTATTTTGCGATCTTCCCGTCCAGAAAGACGGGACGCTCTAACCAAACTGAGCTACACCCCCAAAGTAAATTGTCAATAAAAATGGTAGGCGGAACAGGGCTTGAACCTGTGACCCTCGGCTTGTAAGGCCGATGCTCTCCCAACTGAGCTACCCGCCCGAAAAACTAAATAAAAGCTTTCTTATATTACCTTAAAAAAAACATTGCTAACAATTTCAATATATGAAGTCAAGTTTTAAAATTTGAAACGCTCAGTTTAGGTCAAATTAAGGCTGACCTTTGATCCTTATCCATCTCTTCGGCCATCACTTCAAATGGAATATCGTGTTCTTTAAAAATTGTATCCCCTGGTTCCAGAACCAATGCATGGGGCAGAACCTCATCCATATGCTCAACCAAAACAATCTCAATCGCCTTTAATACCGTAGCGGGTATATCTTTTAAATCTTTCTTGTTTTCTTTTGGGATGACGACCTTTTTGATACCGCCCCTGTGAGCAGCCAGAATCTTCTCTTTTAGTCCGCCAATTGTCAGAACACGCCCCCGCAATGTAATTTCACCGGTCATGGCAATATCCCGTCGAACAGGTCGCTTTGTTAGAGCTGACACCAAAGATGTGCACATTGAAATCCCTGCAGAAGGCCCGTCTTTTGAAATAGCACCTTCAGGTATATGAATATGAATATCTTTTTTCTTGTAAAAATCCGGCTGTATCGAAAGGCTCGTTACACGTGAACGAACATAACTGACCGCCGCCTGGGCAGACTCTTGCATTACCTCTCCCAGTTTGCCGGTCATGGTGAGTTTTCCTTTGCCGGGCATAATCAGGGTTTCGATGGAAAGTAACTCGCCACCCACTTGGGTCCAGGCAAGACCGGTTACAGTGCCGACCTGATCTTCTTCTTCTATCTGAACCTCCTTGAACCGGGTTGGACCCAGGTATTTCTGAATCGAATTGGCCGTTACTCTGTAGGTTTTATCCTCTTTATTTGTTACAAGTTTTCTTGCAATCTTTCGGCATATTGAAGAGATCTCACGTTCCAGGTTTCTGACCCCTGATTCTCTGGTATATCGACGAATTATCGTGAGAATACCATTCTTGGAAAAATGAACATTCTCTTCTTTAAGCCCGTTCATTTTAATCTGCTTGGATATTAAAAAGTCATTGGCAATATGATATTTCTCGTATTCTGCATAGCCGGGCAGGCGAATAATTTCCATTCTATCCTGTAATGGAAGGGGTATTTCAGGCAATGTGTTGGCTGTGGTGATAAACAGAATATCTGAAAGATCGTAATCGACATCCAGATAATGATCGTTAAAGCTGTAATTTTGCTCAGGATCAAGCACCTCCAAAAGGGCGGCTGAAGGATCTCCCCTGAAATCCATACTCATTTTATCCACTTCATCGAGGCAAAATACCGGATTATTGACACCGACCTTTTTCAGGGATTGAATGATTTTGCCGGGCATTGCACCGATATATGTGCGCCGGTGTCCTCGAATTTCAGCCTCGTCTCTCACCCCTCCCAGAGAAAGACGTACAAATTTTCTTCCTGTGGCCCGGGCAACAGATTTGGCTAAAGAGGTTTTCCCAACCCCGGGCGGTCCTACAAAACAGAGTATCGGCCCCCTAATTTTTTTGACAAGGCACTGAACAGCCAGATACTCTAGAATGCGTTCCTTTGGCTTTTTTAATCCGTAGTGATCTTCTTCAAGTATCTTATCGGCTTCTTCAAGATCCTTGCGTACCCTGCTTTGTTCAAACCACGGAAGGCTGATTAGCCAGTCGATATAGCCGCGAACCACCGTAGCTTCGGCAGACATGGGGGTCATCATTCTGAGTTTTCTAAATTCATGTCGAACCTTTCCTGCAGCCTCCTTGGGCATCTTTTTACGTTTGATTCGCTTTTCAAGCTCTTTAAGTTCATCCTGATGATCATCCTCAGAACCGATTTCCTTTTTTATGGCCCGCATCTGTTCATTCAGATAATAATTTTTCTGGGTTTTATCCATCTGCTCTTTGACACGACTTTTTATCCGCTGATCCATTTTGAAAATATCAATTTCCATCTTGATTAAATTCAAAAGGAAAGAAAGCCGTTTTTCCAGAGAAATCGTTTCCAGCAGATGCTGTTTATCTTCGTTTTTGAACGCGAAATGAGCCGCCATCGTATCAACAAGCTTTGAAGGGTCTGAGATGCTGGAAACACTTTTCACAAGATCTTTTGATAGACTCTTGTTTATTTGGGCATACTCATCAAAACTTTTGTTAATCGCCCTGATCAGTGCTTCACCCTCTGCAGGCGATACTTGGGTTTCGGGAATCAATTCCAACTCCACCTGGAAAAAGTCCTTGTTTTTAACAAAACGGGTAATAGACGCTCTGTTTTTCCCTTCGATCAAAGCTTTTACCGTTCCATCGGGAAGCTTTAGAAGTTGCAGCACACTAGCAATGGTTCCTACATGACTAATGTCTTTTTCACCGGGGTTGTCTATCCCTGCCTTAATCTGGGTGGAAAGAAAAACCCTCTTGTCGTGGTTCATTGCATCGGTAAGCGCATTCACTGATTTCGATCGTCCCACAAAAAGTGGTGCGACCATGTGGGGAAAAACAACAATATCCCTCAGCGGTAAAAGAGGTAATATCAGGTTTGGCGAATCAGAATCGTCATCTTTAAAAAATTTTTGTATACTAATCATAATAAGCGATTATTCTCCCAATCATCCGTCTTGTGCTTTTTTCTGGGGTTGCTCAAATAAGAGAATTGGATCTTCCTGATTGAGAACCGTATCTTCTCCTATGACACATTCTTTGACATTCTCCATGGAAGGGATATCATACATGACATCGATCATGCATTTTTCCATAATGGCACGTAGCCCTCTGGCACCGGATTTGCGTTTCATGGCCTCTTCGGCAATGGCTGTTAGCGCGCTATCCGTTAATCTTAAGTTGACACCTTCTATCTCCATGAGCTTTTTAAATTGCTTTATCAGTGCATTTTTCGGCTCTTTTAATATTCTGATCAAAGCCGATGCATTCAATTCCCCAAGGGTCGCAATAACAGGGAGACGTCCCAAAAATTCAGGAATCAAACCGTATTTAATCAGGTCCTCGGGCCGCACCATTTTAAGGATTTCACCGATATTTTTTTCTTCCTGCTTGATGATTTTAGCCCCAAAGCCCATGACTTTGGAACCAAGACGCCTTTGGACGATCTGCTCAAGACCGGTAAACGTTCCACCACAAATAAAAAGTATGTCAGACGTGTCGACTTTAACAAAATCCTGTTGAGGGTGTTTTCGTCCCCCTTTGGGCGGAACACTGGCTGTGGTCCCTTCTATAATTTTCAATAATGCCTGCTGTACGCCCTCTCCTGAAACATCACGGGTGATGGACGGGTTGTCGGACTTTCGAGCAATTTTGTCGATTTCGTCAATGTATACAATACCCCGTCCTGCCTTTTCCACATCATAATCCGCATTCTGAAGCAGAGCAAGGATGATATTTTCGACATCCTCGCCGACATAACCGGCTTCAGTAAGGCTGGTGGCATCGGCAATGGTAAAGGGTACATTTAAAAATCTGGCAAGCGTTTGTGCCAGCAATGTTTTTCCACACCCGGTCGGTCCGATAAGAAGAATATTGCTCTTCTGGATCTCCACATCTCCGGTTTTGATTGTAGAGTCCAAGCGTTTGTAATGATTGTAAACTGCAACAGCGAGAATCTTTTTTGCTGCATCTTGCTCAATGACATAATCATCGAGCATTTCTTTAATTTCTTTTGGAACTAAAAGCCGTTCCGTGTCTTTTTCGTCTTTGCCTCTTTCCTCTTCGATAATTTCACTGCACAGTTGGATACATTCATCACAAATATAGACGGCAGGACCGGCAATCAGTTTTTGAACCTCTTTCTGATTCTTTCCGCAGAATGAACAGAAAAGGTTGTCGTTCATTTCCCCTTTTTTCGCCATTTTATTTCTCCGTCATTTCTATTTTATTCAAATCATCTCTGTTCTCAATAACATGATCGATGATGCCGTATTCTTTGGCTTCCGCACCGCTCATAAAAAAGTCACGATCCGTATCATTTTGTATTTGACTCAAATCTTTTCCAGTATGATGCACCAGTATTTGATTTAAGGTCTCTTTCATGCGCAGGATTTCTTTGGCTTGGATCTCGATATCTGATGCCTGCCCCTGAAATCCGCCCATGGGTTGATGGATCAAAATCCTTGAATTGGGAAGTGAATAACGCTTTCCCTTCGTCCCGGCAGTCAATAAAAGGGCACCCATGCTGGCGGCCTGACCGATACATACCGTTGCAATGTCCGGTTTGATGTACTGCATGGTATCATAAACCGCCAATCCTGCAGTAACAATTCCGCCGGGCGAATTTACATAAAAATTTATATCCTTATCAGGGTCTTCGGACTCCAGAAATAAGAGCTGTGCGATTAAAAGATTTGCAACCTCATCATTCATGGCTGTCCCAAGAAAAATAATCCTGTCCTTTAGGAGCCTTGAGTAGATGTCGTAGGCCCGCTCACCCCTGCTACTTTGTTCTATAACCATAGGTATTAACGGCACAAATTATCTCCTTATTAAGTATTATTTTTAAAATTACGGATAATTTCTAAAAGATTTCTTTTTGTTCACAACAATCATAGCATGAAACTATCCAAAGTTTCATCAACTTTCAGTCTTTTTCTCCAACTCCGGCTTAACTTCTTCAATGTTGCTACTCTCTATAATAAGCTTGATGGCCTGTTTTTCAAGTAAGGTGTGTTTAAAAAAATCGAGATTGTCCTCGTTCTGTTGATAGTAATTTTTGATGGCGTCAACCGGCTGATTGACCACCTGCGCCATTTCCGCGAAACCGTCTTCCAGTTCCTGATCGGAAAGCTCAATATTTTCCTGATCTATAATCTTGCCTAAAATCAAGTGGCGTCTGACTTTTTTTTCCGCTGTTTCACGATGTTCTTCAACAAGCATTTCCTTTGTCAGGCCTTGTTCTTCCATGGTTTTGTTATAATATGTCAACGTCTTTTCAATTTCATCAATAATATTGTTCAGCTCATAGTCCACCATTGAATCCGGCAATTCAAATTGCGTTTTTTCAATCAAGTCGTTATAGATCTGTTCATTCAGTTCCTGCTCCACACGTTTTTGATATCCTTCATTTAAATTTTTTGTTATGGCATTTTTCAAGACGTCTAACGTTTCATATTGGCCGAGTTTTTTGGCAAATTCATCATCGATTTCAGGAAGGATTTCTTCTCTGATTTCATGGAGAGTTACATGGAAGGTAATTTCATGGTTTGCCAGTTTATCATTGAAATGATCTTCTGGAAAATTTACGGTTATTTCTCGGTTTTCACCCGGTTTCATACCGATCAATTCTTCGTCCAGGGTTTTTGAAATGGCGCCTGCACCGACTTTCATGGTAAAATTATCTGTTTTCTGGGTTTCGGGAAAGGGCATTCCGTCTTTAAACCCCTCGTAATCGATCAAAACAGAGTCATTTTCTTGTACCGGTCGATCTTCAGTTATGGGTATTTGCTGTGTCAGGTTCTTCTGGAGAAGTTTAAGCTGCGCCTCCATTTCTTCATCCGTAACCTGATATAATGCTTTTTTCAGTGTTAATCCCTTGAAATCAATATCATCAATTTCAGGTTTTACCTCCACTGTGGCATCATATTTATACGGACCTTTTTCTTCAAGTTTCGGCGGTTCAATTTTTGGATTTCCGATGATATTTAATTCGGTTTCCTTGAGGGCCTCCACGAAGGAATCCTGAAGCAATTTTGAGGAGACATCACCATGGACATCCTTTTTGTATAGCCTTTCTAAAACTGAACGGGGTGCTTTGCCAGGACGAAAACCCTTTACTTTGGCATTTTTTTTAAGATTTTTATAGGCATTGTCCAGTTCGCGAATGACAATTTTTTCCGGCACTTCAATATGCAGGATCTTTTTAACACTGCTCACATCTTCGACGGTAACTTGCATATGGTTCCTTTCAAATAAATTAGTGCCTCAAGATTGACAATATCCCAGGCACCCCAAGTGGATAATTAATGGTGCGAGAGGGGAGATTTGAACTCCCACTCTGTCGCCAGAGCTGGATCCTAAGTCCAGTGCGTCTGCCAATTCCGCCACTCTCGCGTTTTGATTCGTCAATATTTTATATAAAATAGCCATTTAAAACATCATGACCGCGATCTTAATAAGAACCTGTCGTTTGCTTTAAACCCAAATATGGGTTAATATTTTTAACAGGAATTATTCCAGGAAAACCATGGGCTATCGTGATGTTGTTAAATAGTTTGAAAGCCGTCTTGACATTATTTTAAAATATATTAGATTTTAAGAAAAATCAAACAATAAAATTAATGTCAAATCAGGCATCTGTCAACCCAAATTGAGCGATTTTCAAGTTTGTCTCAGATACGAGGAAGATGTCGTTTCGCTATAGTTGCCTATGCGGAACGGCATCTGACAAAGTAGATGAGGTGATCCTCCATAGGCGGATAAAAATTGGAAACGCTCAGTTTAGGGTCAAGTCAAATAAGGGATATTGAAGTTATGATGAAAGGTTATAAGCCGACTCTTTTTAAGCGCCATATCGTCATAATCTTATTGCTCTTTATGATCCTTGCACAGTTTGCAATTACAGAAGCAGCGTCTAACAAACACCATTTTCAGATCCAACAAAAAACCATTGTTATCGATCCCGGACACGGCGGTTATGATAAAGGCGCCCGGGGGCCTGACGGCACCTTTGAAAAAGCCGTTACCATGGAATTCGCCCAGGTGTTGGCATTAGCACTCGAAAAAACGTATAAAGTCGTTCTTACTCGAACAGATGACTATTGGGTCGATATTCCGACACGGACAGCGATGGCCAATCATCTGAATGCAGACATGTTCATCAGCATCCATACCGGGGGCAGCTTTCTTCATCAAGCAAGGGGTATGTCATTGTATTATTATGAAAAAGCGACAACTTCCCCCCTTATGATTGAAACAGAATCCATGGCAGAATCCAAAGCCTCAAATATTAAGGAACTATGGTCTAATATTCAAGGCCGACATCAAAAAAGCAGTAAAGTTCTTGCCGAGGATATCCTAAACAGTCTCAAGGAAAAGATGGGTGAAACGGTTGAACATAATCCTGAAATACAAGGGGCGCCGCTGATGGTTCTAGAAGGTGCGGACACGCCCGCGGTCCTCATTGAAATCGGATATATCACCAATCCTAAAGAGGAAAAATCGTTGAATGATATCGTTTTTCTGTCGTTTCTTGCCCAAAAAATAAAAAAGGGCATTGATGAATATTTTGAAAAAGCACCGTAGAAGTGGTTTCAAAACTTCCCCTCAGGCCCAATTCCTGTGTTGGATCGAGGGATTTAATACTCGAAATATTATATATATTCCTGTGTTTGAATCCCTCGATCCGCCTTGACTTTGAACCTGATTGAAGGTTTTGAAACCACTTCTAATCAAATATCTGCTTGCACGATATAGCAAACAGTGTTAGAGATAATTTTTGTCGGGGCGTGGCGCAGCCTGGAAGCGCGCCTGCTTTGGGAGCAGGAAGTCGGAGGTTCAAATCCTCTCGCCCCGACCAATAAAATCAGTCGATTAGAGGTGATCGTGCCGTAAAAACCTCTAAAATTATCCGGCCGACCATTCTTTAGGTAAGCCATCTGAAAGTATGCAGGATATTTTTTCAGCCATGATCAGATTGTGGGCTTTTTTATCATAGGTGAGCCAGCAGCCCTTCAAGTCCAAAGTCAAAGCCGCATAACACGCATCGTATCCGGTAAGACCTTTCTTTACGAATCGGTTCGCTTTAATCGCGAGATCTTCTGTCATTGGATGCCTGAGAATCCCGCCCTGAAGGAGCGGAATGATGCCTTTTCGAAAAGCCCGGAGACCGTTTGGGTGAAGGCGTTGCAAAACAGCATATACTTCAAAAGCAAAGAGTTCCGGAACGGCAAACAGAGTGGGCTCTTCGACTATTTTTTTCAACACTTCATCGGCATAGTCGTCGGATTCTTCTTCAAGATACCAGCGAAGTGCCACAGAAGCATCGACCACCCAGATCATTTGTTATATCCTCTGAGTCGCCTGAGTATTTCGATGCTCTCCATGGGTTCTTTTTTCTTTTTTCTCAAAGTAAGCATCGAATTCAGCAGCTTTTTTTTATCCTCCTTGATTCTATAATCCAAAAACCTTTTTTCAAAGTCTTCAGGCGTAACAAGTACGGCTCGCAACTTTCGGCCTTTGCTGACCAAAATCGGCTCACCTGTCTCATTGAGCTGATCGAGTATTTTGCCCAAGTTATTTCTCATTTTGAGTGCATTAACCTGTTCCATAAGCCAAACCTCCTTTTATTGACTGATCCGGATTATACGCATTTAATATGTAGATGTCAAGTGTATATATTCATATCCATATATACTCTATATTTACATTTAAATCCGAATTCTCAGTTCTGCCATCAACGTTGTTCCTATCAACTGATACTCGCAATATATTAGGAAACATTACCGACAATATTCACACCCGTCGTAAAATACACGCATGTGTTTTATGAAAATCCAAACTTGAACTTGGGATTTTCACAAAAAATGAAGTAGGCTCTTGATATGATTGAAAGAAAAATTGCAACATAGCGGAAAGAAGCCACAATACCGGATTTTCTCAAAGGTATTGAGCGCTTCAGGAAAATTGCAGAAGACCGCTGTTCAAGGAATACGAGTTTGTAATTTTCTTGTACACTAAGGATAGAAGCGTGCCTGCTTTGACTATATCTGCAAATCATTTGAGTATTCGAAACTAATAATATCTCCGACTTTTGTTTCGTTATACCCTCTCTCCTTATGTGAAAATTCTCGAATTTTGGTAGCATTGAAACTTTGAAAAAATTTCTTTACAGAAAGCAAAACTTCTAATTCACTATCAGAGAACACTGATAAATCGGGTTCAACCTCAGAATAGAATTTTTCCCCAGCATATTCTCCATAGTCAATTTCTTCAACACGTATTGATTTTTCGTCATGAATCAGGGTGGCAAAATAATGTTCATAATTGTCCGGAACAGGCCCATGATGAGCATGAGCATACTTGGCGCCGGAAATTGATATAGCATAATCTTTAAAACACTTAAAATCCGCATAAAAGATAAGCTTACATAGTTTAGATTTTAAAACGCCATCTTTGGCGAAAAATTTAATCATTTGGAATAACTTATTGATATCAAGTTTTTTATATCCATTTTCAATAGAAGGTTCATATTTACCAAAACGTTCTGTAAGTATATTTGGAAATGAACATGTTTTTTCTATTGCAGCTGATAACTCATTTAGAAGTCGGTTCCTTTTATTCTCCGGTAAAAAGCTTCCCTTTTTAGTTATTAGCCTATGTAAATTTTCCGGATTTTTGAGTAGTTGTAACACTCTGTCATGAGTATCATCTTGAAGCGCGCCGTTTTCATAGCGACTGAGTGTAGCTCCTCCCCACCCAACTATCTTGCTGAGCTCTTTTTGAGTAAGCCCATAAAGCTTACGCATTTCACTAATCTCTTCTGGTTGAATCATCCCATGTTTGCGTCGATATTCTCGATAAGCCTTCTCTAATGGATCGTCTTTTGATCCGGGGTCTTCAAATTCCTCTCCACATTCCGTACATTTATAGTATTCAACTTCAACTTTTATTATATCTCCCCGAACATTTAGTTCTTCAGTGGTGATTATATGCTCTAATTCCGAAATTTTTTCACAATTTGGGCACACGTCTTTCATTATCATCGCCCCCTTCCTCTTTTATTTGTTTTTATTTTTTTAGAGGATTAATAATTGGAAATTCGGCTATATGAAAAGAAATACATTTCGCGATTCTTACCGAACCGGCCTCAGCAATTTTCAGTTTAATATAAACGTCATGACCGCGAATTTTTTTACCGAACTCCCAAATTACACCCGGCCTATCCTTATCTGGTTTCGGACCGGCACAATAATCAGATACTGAAAGGTTTAAAATTTCATGTTTACAATTCTTTTTCGTAAAACCCAGCTGTAATAAGGACTTTTTATTTTCTTGACGAGGAACAATATCTAACCCCCTTTCTTGAGTAACTATTTTTTTAAAATCCTTTAAAAAAATTGATGCCTGTATTTCAATCGGTATTTCCAAAGGAGTCCCTCCAGCAAAATCAAATCTGCTCAGTAGTCCTCCAAATTATATATCATATAATATTTATGTCAATTAAATTATATCATATGATATGTTTTTGATCATACATCAGACTTATTTATCTTGGTGATTGGCACACTTTGTTTAAATGCGGAAAAAGTAGAAAGAACGGACGGAAAATAACTTGGGCAATGCTTTTTATTCTGTTTTAGCAAAAATAACGGGGACAGGTCTTCATTTTTGACGGATTTTCGGAAACTTGTGAAGAGTGAAGATCCCTATACTGTTCTGCAATCGACTTCAAGCCAGCCATCTATCCTGAAGATCACCGTTATAGGGATAGTCTACGGCAAAAATGAAGGATTTGTTGTATGAAAATTATCTTGATCAGAAAGACTTAAATATCCTAATTCCTTGACATTTCACGATCAATCGTTTATGTGACTGAATATATTTCAATGTTTCGATAGATGAAAAGGAGAAATTTAATGACCGATGTTTATCAAAGACTGGCAAATTATTTGGATAATCTTCCGGCCGGGTTTCCAGCGACCGAGACCGGTGTTGAACTGCGGATTCTAAAACGACTATTTTCGCAACAGGAGGCGGAGATCGCCCCCGGCCTGACCATGATGCCGGAGCCGGTGGCGGCCATTGCCCAACGGATGGGCCGAGATGAAGCCGAACTGGCTCCGATGCTGGAGGAGATGTCTAAAAAGGGATTGATCTTTCGTTCAGCTAAAGGCGGTAAAAAATATTATATGGCCGCTCAGTTCGTCATCGGGATTTGGGAATACCACCTCAATGATCTGGACGAAAGCCTGATCCTGGATGTGAACGAATACCTGCCGCACCTATCCAAAACGAGATGGTTTAAACAGGAAACCAAACAATTGCGAGTTATACCGATTTCCCAGAGCATCAACGCCGAGATGTCGGTCATGCCCTATGAACTGGCCGAAGAAATTATTAAAAAGCAATCCAAAATCGTGGTTTCACCGTGTATTTGCCGTAGGGAACACGAAATGGTGGGAAAAGGCTGTGACAAACCAAAGGAAACTTGTCTGGTCTTTGGCACCGGCGCCTATTATTACGAGGAGAACGGCCTGGGACGTTCCATTACCCAGGATGAGGCCCTCGCGATTCTGAATAGCGGACTGGAAGCCGGGCTGGTGCTGCAGCCGGGCAACTCCCAAAAACCGATCAACATCTGCTTGTGCTGCGGGTGCTGCTGCCAGATACTGAAAAACTTGAAAATGCTGGATCGCCCGGCCCAAGTGGTGCATACGAACTATTATGCCGAAGTAAACATGGAGAACTGCACTGCCTGTGAAGCCTGTGTGGACCGCTGCCAGATGGACGCCATTGAAGTGGAGGACACCGCCCGGGTTGACCCTGACCGGTGTATCGGATGCGGACTGTGTGTAACCGAATGCCCTGAAGATGCCATGACACTTAAGCAAAAAGAGGGTACCGACCAGTATGTGCCGCCTAAACATACATTTGAAACCTATCTGAAGATGGCGCGTGAAAGAGGTAAAGTGTAATCTGGTTTGAAAAAGGCATAAGGAAAACGTTTTGCGCAAAGCAGGGCTGATTGGGAAATCCGGAGCCTGTGCTCATTTTACGTCAAGAAGTACCAATCATACACCGGCCGGAATTCAAAAACTGGTGAACAGGTCAAGATCAAACCCAAGAAGGTTCCGTTTTTTAAATGTGGGAAAGTTTGAAACTCTCCTGGATTTCCGATCTTGCCGAACCTCAAGCATAAGCCTTTGGCTTGACACATGCTAATTCCTCTGCATCTATCAAACATCTAAAATCGAAAAGAATTATGCTTTCGTCGAAAATCCGCATACGGCGTCCTTGTTAATTCCACCCTATTTACTTCATCATTGTGACATTTTAGACATCCGGTAAAGTGCGGATGAGAAGTTGGCGGACCTTCTGGATCATTTTTAGGATCATGGCATTCAAGGCATTCTTTGTCTTGGGTTACGCCTTCATGTTGTTCGGGATGCAATTGTATTGAAGGCCCATGAAAACCAAGATAATAACGATAGGTGCATCCGAAAATGATAAAAAGTAAAACAAATATAATGAACATTTTTATTAATGATTTCATTTATCCTTCTTTACAATTTTGCCATCCTGTATGGGCTGTCGGGCATCCGCCAGGTTAATGATATCCGGGTCGTGTGTAGCAATAATTATGGTGCATCCCTGGTCGCGCCCCATATTGAACATAAACTGAACAAGGTTTTTGCCTGTGTCCGAATCTAAGCTTGCAGTAGGTTCATCCGCCAGAAGCACCTGTGGCGAATGGGCGATGGCCCGGGCCACGGCAACCCGTTGAACCTCTCCGCCGGAAAGTTCATATGGCAATGCCGCGCCAGCGTCGGCAAGGCCGATGTTTTCAAGCAGTTCACTAACTCTATTAACAACATCCTTTTTCTCAAAACCATTCAGTTCCAAGGAAAAAGCGATGTTTTCAAAAACCGTCAAGTAGTTAAAAAGGTTACCATGCTGAAAAACGAACCCCACGTTCTCTCGTTGAAAAAGACAAAGTGCTTTTTCGGAAAGTGAATGAATGTTAACCCCGAAGCATGTCACTACCCCATTTTCCGGTCGTTCGAGCCCTCCAATGCAATAGAGCAGCGTCGTTTTGCCTGAGCCCGATTTTCCGAATACCGCCACCGTGCTATTCTTTTCAATGGTGAATGATACATCTGACAGGGCCAATACCCGGCCTCTTCCCGATCGATATTCCTTTGAAATCCCTTCTATTTGGATCATTTTATCAAATACTCCTTAAAATATCCGCGGCTTTTTTTCTGGCTACCAGCGCTGCCGGCCATATGGCAGATAACATGCTGAAAAAGAAAGTAAGAATAGGAGGCAAACACAAGGAGTAAAATGTCAGTCTTGGATATATAATTCCCGATACAACAAAATAACGATTATGTGATGTGAAATAAGTTAGATCTATACCTGCGTGGCGCGCAATCAAAACCGCCAAAAAACCGCCAAAAATGCCAACGATAGAAGCAAAAATGTTCATCATGATCACTTCGGTGACGATCAGTTGTGCGATTTCCCCGGGGGTGACACCCATGGCTTTCATAATGCCGTATTCTCGCAAGTTTTTAAATATAAATATGACAAAGGCACAGGCAATACCAAGTGAAACGACTCCAAACACCAAAACCATAACGATGCTCATGGAGACGTAATTCAAATTGATGAGCTGGAGCAGGTCCGGCATCATTTCTTTCCACGACTTAAACGCAAGCGATTTTGGTAGTAATTGACGATATCTTTTAATAATCTGCTCCGGATCAATCCCGTTCTTTAAAAAAATGGCTGCCTGCCACGTTGCTGTTTTTACCGGTAGAATTTCAGAGGGGCAAAAAGCAATCCCTCGATCGAGATAGTCAATTTCGGTCTTATAAATTCCTGACACGATTAACTGAACTGATTTGTTGCTAATGGCCGGATTGAATTGAAGTATTCTCCCGGTTTGGACATCTAATTGTTTTGCTAATATGGCGCTTAAAAATATCGAATTCTCACCATGTTGGATATATCTTCCCTTAATTGCTTTTTTCCAAATTGCAGTGTGCTTCAATTCGGCATCCGGATTGACAGCAACCATTGTAATTGTCTTAACATTTTCCGCATTCGAAAGGATACCTGGTATTAGGTTGCGTTTGAGAACGCCGGCCACTCCATCAATTTTCAGTCTCTCCGGATTAAGGGACTGTGGAAGAAGGTCGCCAACTATATGACCTGAATAAAGGCCAATAGAATTTTGGATCATCGCGTCGTTTACACCAATAGCTAAAGCCGATAGAAAGATCAGGACCGAAACGGCGATAATAACCATTAAAGAAAGGACACCGGTAGAACGCGCTGCTCGAGAGAGAAACAGGAAGGCAATTTTAATCCAAAATTTCAAATATCTGAATGACATATTTCGATATTAGACATCATGTGTTCTGCGCCGATTCTTTTTGAAAGAAGCCCAATTGAAGGTTCAACCAGGGATTGCCGGGTAGCGTCAAAAAGAGTGCTGAGTCCTTTCTCAAGAAAGGTTCTTGCAGATTTTACAGCAACGGATTTGGCGTGTGGCAGTTCCAACAACAGGTTCTCGTCTCCTTTGGTTCTCGGATTCGATGACATTAAAGACTTTAAAAGGCGCCACTCATTATGATTTGAATCATGGTAGATAATGGAAGCCACATAATTGTGGCGTTTTTTCCGAACGTCCAATGGCAGATCAACCATATCATCCATGATCTGGCATCCAATTCCGATTTGATACAACGCTTCCAGCAAAAGCGAAACAGTATCTTTTTTAAAATCTTCTATAATCAAAGGTACTGCCCACGGGCACTGAAAAAGAAGTCCGGTTTTATAATGGTGTATAGTTTTGAGAATTTGCTCCGGTTGGAGTATCTTAATGATACCGACCTCTTCCGCAGCTTCCTGAGCACCGCTTTGTGTCAGCGCATGCAGTGAAGCAACGCTGGCAGCCAAAACGTCTTGGATGTTATATTCATCATCCTGAAAGCCATTCAAAAGGATTTCAAAAAGAACGCGATCGGAAACCATAATATCGAGCACTGAGCGAAAGCGGGTCGCGTATTCGGGTAAATCGGTTGCAAGAGTTTTTTTGTATTCATCGTCCAGGATATTGTCACATCCTGTTACCATGCCACGCAAACACTGGTTGATTGCGGTATAAAATATTCTGCGCGGCTTGGTGATACCTGCTCGATGGTAAGAATAAAGAAACAGTGTCGAGAAAAAATTTTTCTCCAGGGAAAAAAAATCGTCAGCAGGATCGAATAAACTGATGCCACTTCCCTTAAGAGTGGCAGCGGCTTTTGTCCAGTATAACCGGAGCCCGGATGATAATTCTTCCTGCAAAATAGCCAGCGGTCCGGTTGCCGCAAAATCTTTGGCTTGCTGTTGAATTTTTTTTGTTTTTTCAACCATGTCCCTTATTTTAACTGGATAGGCTTATGACTCGTGAATATGGCTATATATCCAAAATACGTACAAACATGCTTGGGTGGATCAAAACCTGCCTTTTCGACAAGCGTTGGCAAGACACCCCTGATATTTTCTCCGATCTGTGGTTGCCAGAAAAACCAGCGCGAAACATGTGATACCAGCGCCCCCATCCAAGTGGTGGGGGAGTGCATGTCAGCAATGACCAGCCTTCCTTGAGGACGCAAAACTCGGAAGGTTTCCAAAAGAGATTTTTCTTTCAAATCAAGGGGGACATGATGGAAAAAAAGGCTTGACACGACCGCATCAAATGATGCGTTCTCAAAGGGAAGATCTTCTGCAGCGGCCACCTCAAAACGGCAGGTTTCGCTTTCACGTTTTTTCCTGGCAACATTAATCATCTTTGCCGCAGCGTCAATGCCCAGCGAAACCCCTCCGACTTCAGCATTAAGTTGATCAGCGATCATGCGGGTTAAGACACCGGTACCGCAGCCTAAATCAAGGACCCTTTCGGCGGGGCTAAGTTTAAGCAATGAAACAATATGGCGGTCATACTCGTTCTGCTTGCCGAGCATCAGGATAGGCTCAAAAAAATCATAAATAAAGGCAGCATGGTCCAAAGTCCTGCCACGAGTTGGAGTCGATTTAGTTTCCATGATAATTTTATTTTAATCTTTGGTTATTCTTGCCAATAGTTCTCCTCTTGTAATTACACCTCCTACCCATAAACTTAATATATGTCCTTTAGTGGGAGTACGGATTTTTTTTTCAGAGAAATCAGGAAAACTGATTAAACTCCCTAGATAATCTGTTTTTTTCCCAAGCTGTTGGAGATTAGGAATAAATAATCCGCTATTCTCTGCCTTAACGATTCTCATTTTATCATCATCTATAGGTATTGATTTGAATTTATGAGGTTTTGAGAGATTTCCGGTATGTCTTAGAAAGCTTTCTATTATTTTTAACCCGTTATTTATATACTTATAAGTGATTCTTTTTCCTTCGCCCAATTCAACAGTTATTGCTTTTATGTTTCTGTCTAGAAGACAACCCACCAGTGTGTTCTCAAGGGGTTCTTTTCTTAGCAAAATAAATGGAACATCAAGATGTTCAATCAAATCTTGGACATCAGGGTATCTCGGTTCATATAATCTTGCTTGAGGCGTGTCTATAATGTTATCGTTACCATTGTGAAGATCTAATACACAACCGCATTTATTAAGTATTTTGAATATGTTGTAACACATTTTTTCTGTAATTGCGCCATCATAATTTCCAGGCCAGCAACGATTCATATCTTTTCTATCTATCCTGCTCGTTCTTTCTTTGACATTAAATGCTAAAGGGTTTGCTACAGGGAAGATGATTATTTTTCCTTTGAG